>ERZ834859.3246-NODE-3246-length-12162-cov-3.294953_pt1 | contig 12162 bp, 10 predicted proteins | sample MGYA00519947_ERZ834859 | MGnify/ENA primary metagenome ERZ834859 (study PRJEB31850, sample SAMEA3708763) | human gut metagenome | biome: human gut; feature: human-associated habitat; material: faeces | place: China | collected 2014 ...
CAGGAATTAAAGATGCAACAGAACAGGCATTGGAACAGGCGGTAAAGTAGTTTGAAGAAGTTGAATATACATAATTTAAAAGCAAAAGAAATTAAAAAATTGCATACATGGCTTCGCACATTGATTCAGATTCTCTATTTTCTGTTTCTGCCATCTGTGTATACAGCGGCGTTTGCCGGCGTGAAATACATTTTCACACAGATAGGGGCAAGCGAGGCGATCGGGATGACCTCTTTTGTAACGGTGCTTATAGTTCTTTGTGCATATACGATTCTTTTCGGAAGATTCTTCTGTGGATTCGCATGTGCATTCGGAAGTCTTGGAGATGGAATTCATGCATTTTATCTTTGGTGCTTTAAGAAGAGAAAGAAAAAGCCGGTGCTGCTTTCAGAAAAGATCGCGGAGAAGTTAAGTTATCTGAAATATCTGGTATTGACCGTGATTGCAGTACTTTGTTTTGCGGGAGTATACGGAAAGGCAAGAGGGACAAGCCCGTGGGATGTTTTTTCTATGTTGCATGCAGGAAATTTCCACTTGCAGGGATATTTGCCGGGAGTGATACTACTAATTTTTATCATTGTAGGAATGTGCCTGGAAGAAAGATTTTTCTGTCGGAATCTGTGTCCGATGGGAGCTGTATTCTCATTGCTTCCGGTGCTTCCGTTCTTCGCATTGCACCGCGACAGAGAAAATTGCATCAAAGGTTGCAGTGGATGTACGAAGAAATGCCCATCCGGGATCGGACTTCCAGAAGACGGCTCGATCAAAGTCGAGGGAGATTGTTTCCAATGTCAAAAATGTATTGATACCTGTCCAAAGAAGCATATCCATACAGGAATTAAAGGCCTGAAGGGAAATGAATTCTGGTTTACGATTCTTCGGGCAATTCTGTTACTTGTAATTATGATCTGGGCAGGAGTGTAATAGATGAAGAGAAAAGATCTGTTATTAGGAAGCGGAGTCCTCTTTGTGGCATGTGTACTGTTTCTTGTGATGAACCTGATGCAGTATGTACAGGCAAGGGATAGCGAGCAAAAAGAAAATCAGGAAAAACAGGTTGTGATCAAGGTGGACGGAGAAGTTTACGGAAGATATTCGTTGGATGAAGACCAGGTAGTCGAAGTACAAGAAGGAGACTTTTACAACCGTGTCCGGATCGAGGATGGAAAAGCGTATATGGAAGAGGCTGACTGTCCAGATGGATATTGCGAAGAGCAGGGGAAGATCAATAACCGGACGCAGACAATTGTCTGCCTGCCACATAAGTTGGTTGTAGAAATAGAAGAGGTTGAGAATTCTGATGATTCTCAAAGTGAAAAGGAAGATCTACCGGATACAATTTCTAAATAAATCAATTGTTCGACTGTAAAGGAGAATAGAAATAAAAAACTTGCAAATATGGCAATGCTTGTTGCACTGGCAATGATTTTTAGTTATGTAGAAAGCCTGATTCCAATTAATTTTGGAGTGCCGGGGATGAAGCTTGGAGTGGCCAATCTGGTCACTGTAACAGGTCTTTATTTTCTGAAAACGCCGGAGGTACTGGCGGTATCTGTACTGCGTGTACTTCTGACAGGATTTATTTTTGGAAATGGAATGTCGATCATTTACAGTCTGGCAGGGGCGGTTGTCAGCCTTCTTGCGATGGCACTTGTAAAGAAGATGGATGGAATTTCTATTGTAGGAGTCAGTATCACTGGAGGTGTCTTTCATAACATAGGACAGATTCTTGTTGCCATGTCAGTGGTGGAGAATCTGAAACTGATTTATTATCTGCCGGTTCTTCTTGTAGCCGGGACAGTAACAGGATTCGTGATAGGAATTGTCGCAGGAAAGATTTTACCGGTTGTGAAGAAAGAAGCTGTAAGGACAGTATAGATGTAAAAATTTTTTGGGGTTATAGGTTAGTAAAAGCTAACTTGATAATATATTCCCTGCGGAAGCAGGAAAGCAGAACTGCGACAGGCAGGATCTGTATGTAACTATTTTAGTTAAACAGGAGGTTTCTATGAAAAACAAAGAAATGAAAGTAAAGGCAATGTCTATGGCAGTGGCAATGTCTATGGTAGTAGGACTTTGCCCGTCAACCATCTTTGCGGCAACAGGAAGTCAGACTACAAAGGATGGAACTTATACAAAGACGGCCCACGTGGCAAGAACTGCAGAGGATGACGAAAATGAAGACGAATGGAATGAGTATGACGTTGAAGTCAGCCTGAAGGTGGAGGATGGCAAGTTTTCAGCCATCACTGTGACTCCAGGGGAAGGATATAACGCGGAGAGTGATTCCTATTTTGCAAAAGCTGTTTCAAAATCGAAAGGAATCCAGAAAATGCTTGTAGGAAAGGCTGCAACAGAAGATACAATTAATGGTTGGGATTCTGTTAGTGGTGCAACACGTACATCAAAGGCAGTGAAAGAAGCTGCACTTGCTGCAATCAAGTCAGCAAACGAAGCAGTAACAGTTGACACAACAAAACTGGAAGCTGCAATCACAGCCGCTGAAGCACTGAAAGAAGCTGATTACACAGCAGACAGTTGGAGTGCAATGCAGACGAAGCTGACAGCAGCCAAAGCTGCCCTGACAGCAAAAGAATCTCAGAGCGCGGTAGACACAGCGGCAGATGAGCTGAATGCAGCAGTGAAGGCATTGAAAAAGGCAGAAGTTGCGAAAGAAACGTATGTGTTGATGAATATTCCATATTCTGAATTTTATGCAGCTGATCAGGTAGCAGGAGCAGACAGTGTATCCTCCGCTACAAAAGCGAAAACAAGATCAAAACTTGTAGCTGGATCTTATCATGTAAACAGTGATGGAACAGATATTACAGGTATTACATATCCGGTTAAGATCAGTGATGCATCTGTGCTGAAAAACTATACACAGATTACAGATGACAGCAAGCTTTCTATCACAGTGAACATGAAAGGAAAGGAAACAACAACGGAATATAACGGAAAAGATGCGTTATTCCAGAGTGCAAGCTATTCTTACTATATTTTAAGTGAGACTCCTTCCTATTATAAAGAAGCAACAGTAAATGCAGATGGTTCATTCAGTTTTAGTGAAGTGAAAGGTGCAACTGCACAGAAGTTGAGTGATGCATCAATCGATTTTACAACAGACACGAAGTATGGAGATTATGAATTAGATGTAAATGGACTCCCAGATACAGTTAATACAGTATACGGAGTTGTGATCAGTACAAAAGAAGGAGACAACTACGGACTTCGTCATCTTGAAAATATCTGGAAAAAGAAAGAACTGGCATGGAGTACCGGATTTGTGACAACATCTCATGGAAATACACTGAACTCAAAAGATTATGAAAAGATGATGGGCCAGACGATCAATAAAATCACATATTACACAGATAATGGAATCTATGAGATTGATGCAGATCAGTATGTGCCAATTAAATTCAATGGAACTGTCGCAGCAGAGAATGCAGATGTTAAAAGTGGAAAAGTAAATGTAACTGTAGAAGGCCTTCCTGGTGATTATCAGGCAGAATATACAGTTAAAGGTCTTGAGGATGTTCAAGTAAAAGAAGGAGTACTTACCTATAAGACAAAGGGCGCTGAGACAGGAAGATATACTCTGAAAGTATCTGATAAATCTGGAAAATATGCAGATCTTAAGACAGATTTTGAATTAACAACAGAAGCTGTACCGGTTGTATTTAATAGTGAAAGTGCAGCACTTGTAGCGGCAGAAGGATATGCAGCAGATGATGTAACTTCTTATGTAAAGAAGATCAAATCCGTAACAGTTGACGGAACAGAGTATGCAGCAACAGGAAAACGTGCAGTGAAGATCATTAAAGAAGATGGAACAATTGATACAACTGCAGCTCCGTTTAAGAATGCAGAAAATGGACAGGAATTTAAGATCACAGTGAAAGCAACAGGCTATGCAAAGGATTGTGAATTTACTTATACTGTAGCCCAGGAGAGTGAGTATACTTACGCATATGTAGGACTTAGCTGGGCAGAGTACTGGGCTGCTGAAAATGTGCAGGCAGCAGGAGATACATCTTCTTCAGATGCAAAGGATTCAAAAGGAGAGTCTGACAAGGGTGCATTCGATACTGTAACAAGAGCTACAGTAAATCATGGACTTCACAGAGGTTCTTTCCAGTGCAACGCAGTAATCAAGGCGGAAAATGGAAAAGAGTATGCAGTAGAGTACTGGACAGATGGAACTACTGCAGTTCTGACAGACGGAAGCAAGATTACATTTAACAGAGGAGAGATCACAGAGGAATCCGGTGCAACAACAAAGATGACAGAGTATGATGTACTCGGACTGAAATATGTGCCGGTGAAAGTAAAAACATCTGATCTGGATGCACTGAAAGCAAGCTATCGTGTGATCGAAAACGGAAGTGAACTTGCAGGAGGATATTCAGAAAAGAATCTGGTAAGCTATACAGGACTGGTTGCTAATGTAACAGAGAATACAAACGGTCTGAAAACAGCAACAAAGAATGAGAATGGATCTTTCAGTTTCTCTGCAAGAGTGAATAATGGATCAGAGTCCGGAATCAAAGATCAGGCACTCAAGACAGCACCAACAGCAGAGAAAGCAGGGCTGACAGTAAAAGAAGCAAGTGGATCTTATGGAGAATTCTTAAGAGTTGATCTGACAGGAAATTATGGTGATCTTGGATCAAATCTCCAGACTGTTACATGGACTTACTATGGAGATGACAGCACATATACAAATGCAGAAGCTACTTATGGAACAAAATTTGCAGCAGATAACTGGATGCACAAAGCAATGGGAATCCAGCTTGGACTGACAGATTCTCTTCGTTGCACACTTCCGGAAGGAACAGATGGAACAGGATACTGGACGATTACACTGACAGCACTTGGATATAATGACGTGACATACAAATTCCAGGCAACAGAGGAGAATATTGTAAAAGCATCTGAGAATGAAAAAATCACAACAACAGAACTTGAGGCAGCTATTGCAAAAGCAGAAGCCCTGAAAGAAGCTGAATACACAGCGAAAAGCTGGGCATCTATGCAGATGGAACTTCAGGAAGCAAAAGATGAATTGAAAAATCCAAAAACTCAGGCAACTGTAGACGAGGCAGTAAGCCACCTCAACGCAGCTATTGAAGCACTTGTTAAGATAGAAGAGCCGGCAGCAGTTGATACTTCTTCCCTTGAGAAAGTAATCAGTGATGCGGCAGCTCTGAAAGAAGCTGATTACACAGTTGACAGCTGGAAGGCATTGCAGAGTGCACTGACAGACGCTAAGAGCGCATTGAATGCAAAAGAAAGCCAGGAAAAAGTTGATAAAGCAACAGATAAGTTGAATTCAGCAATCAAAGCACTTGTAAAGAATGGAAAACAGGATGGAAGCCAGAATGGAAGTGCAACTCCAACTGTTACAAAGAAGGCCGGAACAACTACGGATGGATCAGCCTCCAAAGGAACAAGTGGATCAAAAGCCGCAAAGACAGGTGATCCGGCAAATGTTCTTGGCTTATTAGGACTTGCATTCTCCTCACTCGGAGCAGGAGTTGGCGGATTTGCATGGAAGAGAAAAAGAAAATAAAGACAAGAAAATTGAGAAAATTTTTTGACAATTTCGCGGAAAAGATTTAGATTTACCGTCCTTGACAGAATAGGAATATTCTGTCAAGGACTTTTTATATATTAGGAAAGTGCTTTCCTAATATATAAAAAATGCTCCGTTTAGGATGCACACTGCGGCTGTAAAACATATATTTCCTATCGATATAAAAGAGAGTATCTGAAAGAAATCGTGCAAAATGTATTTACTCCGGAGCAGGCGGCGAAGATGTGTCAGAGCGCAGACGGTGCGATCGTTGGAAGTGCAATCGTTAAGTTGTGTGAGAAATACGGAAAAGACTGCGTGCCGTATGTTGCAGAATATGTAAAGAGTATGGTTGAAGCTTGTAAATAAGTGAAAAGGATCTGGGATTCGAAATCCGAGTCTTCTTTTGATAATAATAGGAAAATACCTCTTTTGATAAGGAGCCAGATGTGGTATCATAGATATTAGATTTGTTGCTTGATCTATGATACGAATCCGAAAGGAGACTACGAATGAAGAATCGAAAACAGCCTTTATTCAAAAGCTTTGGCTATGCCTTTGAAGGAATCTGGACAGGGATTTCAAAAGAGAGGAATATGAAGATTCATTGCCTTGCAGTGATTCTTGTAACAGCAGTTGGAACCTTTGTAGGATTAACACCAATGGAATGGTGTATTTGTCTTCTCCTTTTTGGAATGGTGATCTCACTGGAACTTGTGAATACGGCAGTGGAAGCTGTTGTCGATCTTGTGACAGAAGAGAGAAAGCCACTTGCTAAGATTGCGAAGGATACGGCAGCTGGTGCAGTGCTTTTTACGGCAATCATGGCTGTGATCATAGGGTGTATCATATTTATACCTCATTTCATTGCACTGCTGTAATGGAAAGAAAAGCAACCAGAAAGGAAAACAAAGAGATGGATGAGAATAAAGTAATTGTCAGTACAGAGATGAAGCAGGCATTGGTGAATCTGCGAAATCTGGAAGAGATTTATGTGATCATGTCAGGGGTGACGAAGATGCCGTTTGTCCTCTGTGATGAAGAGACATTTGATGACGAGGTTCTGGTTTATTATCAGGAAGAGTCTGCAAAGGAAAAGGCAAAGACGCTTGCAGAAGATCGTTATCATGTAGGAATTGCCAAAATTGAAAAGAATGCCAGACTTGGATTTTTTACAAACCTGTATACAATGGGCGTGAATGCACTGGCAGTGAATGTTGGTACAGAGGAGGAGATCAGGATTCAGCTGGAACAGCTTGTAGTTCGTAAGAATAAGGAAGAACTGCCTGAAGGAAAGAAACTGATCGAGAATCCGGAGCTTCATCTGACAGCAATGTATCTGATGCAGGAGATGCACCGCAGTATCGGACCGGAGATGCCGGAGAATGTGAAGGAACTTCAGGAAGAGATGATGGCGCATTATAAGAAAGGAACCTTTATCGTAGGAGTTCAGGAAGATAATCAGGTTCCACTTCTGAGACAGCCGGACGGAAGTCTGTATCAGCCTATCTTTACAGATATGATAGAATTTACCAGATTTGCACAGGGCAAGAAGATGAAGACAGCAGCAATCCCGGCGGATAAGATTCCGGAGATACTGATCCCGGATGCAAAGGGAGTTGCAATCAATCCATTTGGTGTGAATGTACGTCTGGATATTACAAAAGCAAATAAGCAAAATCCAGAAGCGTAAAATGAAGAGAAAATAATTTAAATCAAAAGAAAAACTTTAATTTATTAAAATAATCACTAAGTAACATATTCAACAAAAAAACAGGATAAATATTGTTGAATATTACAGATTGACTGTTGGAAGTGAGTATGGTTATACTATACGTGGTTAAAAGAGAAAAGCGCACGATAGAGTGTTACTGGTAAAGCAGGCATAAACTATCCTTAATAAGTTCACCAGATAAGGCGGACTTGGTTATTGAGGATTAGTTTATGCCTTTTTTGCGCATTATAGTATAGGATAAGTAAGTTGCAGAACTGTGCCAGCACAAGAAACTATGGGATGCGTCAACTCTATAAGAAATGATACTAGGAGGATTACAGATGAAAGACAAGATTTTTGGAGTATTGCAGAGAATCGGAAGAAGTTTTATGCTTCCAATCGCAATTCTTCCGGTAGCAGGACTTCTGCTTGGAGTAGGAAGTTCATTTACAAATGCAACGATGATTGAGACATATCATCTTCAGGCAATTTTAGGCGAGGGGACAATTCTGAATTCCCTGCTCACAATTATGAGCAAAGCGGGAAGTATTATTTTTGATAACCTGCCGATTATTTTTGCTGTCGGTGTAGCAATCGGTATGGCGAAGAAAGAGAAGGAAGTTGCGGCACTTGCGGCAATGATCTCTTTCTTTGTAATGAATGCAACAATGAATGCCATGCTTCTGATCCGTGGAGATCTTCTTGCAGACGGAACGCTTGGAGCCGGAGTTCTGGAAGGAACTGTGACAAGTGTCTGCGGAATCCAGACATTACAGATGGGTGTATTTGGCGGTATTATCGTTGGACTTGGAGTAGCAGCACTTCATAATAAGTTTTACAAAATCCAGCTTCCGAATGCACTGTCATTCTTCAGTGGATCAAGATTTGTTCCGATTATTTCAACATTGACTTATGTGGTTGTCGGAATCGTACTCTATTTTGTATGGCCAACAGTTCAGAATGGAATCTATGCACTTGGCGGACTTGTAACAGGAACAGGCTATATTGGAACATTGATCTTTGGTATTATTAAGAGAGCGTTGATTCCATTTGGACTTCACCATGTATTCTATCTTCCGTTCTGGCAGACAGCGGTTGGAGGAACAATGGAAGTTGCGGGACAGCTTGTACAGGGCGGTCAGAACATCTTCTTTGCGCAGCTTGCAGATCCATCCACAGTACATTTCAGCGCGGATGCGACAAGATATTTTTCCGGTGAATTTATTTTCATGATCTTTGGTCTTCCGGGTGCGGCACTTGCTATGTATCGCTGTGCAAAACCTGAGAAGAAAAAAGCAGCAGGCGGACTTCTTCTTTCCGCAGCGCTGGCATGTATGTTTACTGGTATCACTGAGCCGCTGGAATTCTCTTTCCTGTTTGTAGCTCCGGCACTGTTTGTAGTTCAGGTGATCCTGGCAGGTGCGGCTTATATGATCGCACATATGCTGAATATTGCAGTAGGACTTACTTTCTCAGGAGGTTTCCTTGACCTGTTCCTCTTTGGTATCCTGCAGGGAAATGCAAAAACAAGCTGGCTGAGGATCATTCCGGTTGGTATTATTTACTTTATCCTGTATTATGTAATCTTTACATTTATGATCAGGAAATTTAATTTCAAGACTCCTGGACGTGAAGATGATGATACAGAGACAAAGCTTTATACAAAAGCTGATGTAAATGCAAGAAAAGAAGCCGGAAAGACAGCCGGTGCAGCTGCAGCAACCTCCGGTGATCCGGTAAGTGAACTGATCACCAGAGGCCTTGGCGGAAAGAAAAATATCGTAGATGTTGACTGTTGTGCGACCAGACTTCGTATCACAGTTGCAGAGCCTGAGAGAGTTCGTGATGAACTTCTGAAACAGACAGATTCCAGAGGAATCGTGAAAAAAGGACAGGGCGTACAGGTTATCTATGGACCTCATGTAACTGTTATCAAGGCGAAGCTGGAAGAATATCTGGAGACGGCTCCCAACGAATTCGCAGATGAGACACCGGATAATGTACAGGTACAGGAAAATGCTGCAGCAGGAAATGCAGATGGACAGAACAGTGCAGAGGTTGAGGACAAAAATGCAGGTACAGCACAGACCTTGGCACCTGTAAAAGAAGAAAAGATCAGAAAAACAGCAATCATTTACAGCCCTGTAGACGGAATCGCAGCAGATCTTTCTACTGCACCGGATGAAGGATTTGCAGGAAAAATGATGGGTGACGGTGCAGTGGTGACACCAACAGAAGGCACTGTATATGCACCTGCAGACGGTGAAGTTGAGTTTATTTTTGATACAAAACATGCCATAGGTTTCCAGACAGATTCCGGTATCCCTATGCTTCTTCATATGGGAATCGACACTGTAAAACTGGAAGGAAAAGGCTTCGAAATCCTGGTAACAGAGGGTCAGAAAGTGAAAAAAGGTGATCCGATGATGAAACTGGATTTGGAGTTCTTAACTGCTAATGCTCCGTCTATCACTTCCCCTATCCTTGATACTGAACCGGAAGACAACCAGAGGATCAGACTTCTGGCAAACGGTGAGATTAAGGCCGGTGAACCGTTGTTTGCGGTGGAGACACTGGAATAATATTGTTATAATATAGAAATAACGAAGTTAAACATGTCAAAAAACAGTTGGATGATCAAAAGAGATGATATCTTGATTATCTGGCTGTTTTTTTACGCATGTGAATTGAAAAGCATGACTTTTTGCAGGAGAAATCTGGGAATCAAAAATGTAACAAATTTGTGTGACGGGTAGGATTCTTATTCAAAATATGGTAAACTATATCAAACATGCTTTAAGGGCAAAGGGAAAATTGTTATAATGGCAATAAATTTTTATAGAGGGGATTATGACAGAGATGTACAGAGTTAGCAAGGTATTAAATAATAATGGTGTTATAGCCATTGATATGGATGAAAACAAGGAGTATGTGATTCTTGGCAAGGGTGTTGGCTTTGGGAAAAAGGTCAGCCAGCGTTTTGATAAGCCGGAGGGATGCACTACATATCGTCTGGAACAGGAGACAGAGCGTGGATCTGCGAAGGAACTGGTAAAGGGAATAGAGCCGGAGTATCTGGAGATTGCAGATGCAATTCTGACAGAGTCACAGAAAGTGTTTGGAGATTCCATAGACAGAGGAATTCTTTTTCCACTTGCTGACCATATTTCTTTTGCAGTTGCCAGAATCCGCAGAAATGAGCAGATCAGCAATCCGCTGACAGAGGATATCAAGGTTCTTTTCTACAGTGAATTTAAAGTTGCGGAAACACTGAAAACAATTCTGAGAGAAAGACTTCAGATAGAGATTGATGATCATGAGGTTGGATATGTGGCATTGCATATTCATTCTGCAATTGGTGACGAGAAGGTATCTGTTGCCATGCAGACTGCGAGAGCAGTGAGAGAGTGTATAGATATGATCGAGAAAGCAACAGGTAAGCCAATCGATGTACTGTCACTGTCCTATAATCGTCTGATGAACCATATGAAGTATATGGTAGCGCGTGCATCTACAGGAGAGAAGCTGAACCTGGATATGAATGAATATATGTTGGATCAGTATCCACAGGCCTATAAGGTTGCCACTGACATCTGTAAAAACCTGGAAGGATGTATTGGACATAAGCTGGATGAAACAGAGACAGGATATCTGGCAATGCATATCCAGAGAGTGTATAAGGATGCGGTATGATAATCAGTGAAGAAAGAAATTCCCTGCCCGACCGGAAAAATTTAATTTCTGGTCTGAGCAGGGAGTTTTTTATGATTTTGGCAGAGTATCCTTATATTCCGCATATTTATCTCCGGTAAGTAACTTTTCATATGCATCGTAAGCGTCCTGCAAAGTATCGTACGGTTGACCTTTGCTAAGAATATTCTGAAAGTCCTTGTTGGTGAGGTGATCTGAAATTGCGACATATTCATTTGTTTTATTGCCAGGGTTGCGAGTGGCAGTTGTTGTTTCGGAAATATAGAAACTGTTATCTTTATTAATAAGCACGGGAATAGTCTTGCCTGCTCCAACCTTATCAGTATCGACGGAAGTCCAGAACAGATAGCTGCCTTGAGTGTCGGGGCGTTTCAGATATGCCCAGGTACCATGTTTTAGTAAGCTATCATTTTTTATTTGTTCTGTGACTTTATTAACCATATGATTTGTTGACTGTTTACAGCGAGAATCAATTTCATAGAAAGCATTTGGTTTCAGTGAATCTAATACACCACTCTCGCGGAGAGGAGCCTGTAGGTCTTCACCAATCCTAAACGGATATTTTTTTCCGCCACTTTCGTTTCCACCTGACCATTTAAATTTTACACTGTTATCATCATTAAGGGAAACAACACATTGTCCATCGGCACCTGGAGTTCCTTCCCAGTTTTTAGTATCACCCTCACCTACAGTGTGGGAAATCCCGGCGATGGTAATAGTTTTTGCGGACTGCCAGTCATCTATTTTCTGTTTTAGTTGAACTGTTCTCTTAGCCTCTTCGGGATCTTTGCCATCCAGATTTATATCTGCCATCATTTCACCATATGCAGTGCGGACGTTTGCCAGATCTGTTGATTCGCGGCTTCGTTCCACATATTTTGTGTAAGAAGGTGCCAGAAGTCCGACAAGAATTGCCAGGATTGCGACCACGACTACAAGTTCAACCAGGGTAAAGCCTTTATCTCTTTTTTGCATGTATTTTACCTGTAAATAAAAATGTTAAATAATAGTTATGCCGGGAGTAAAATATATACTTTACCCCTTAAGCTTTTTTAGAATGATAGCACAGAATCTGTTACTGTGCAATATTTGCAGAAAAAATATTGTTACTGTTCACTGGTAATATTCCGCGAGGTGTTTTTTGTGAGCGAAGGTCACA
>ERZ834859.3259-NODE-3259-length-12100-cov-5.461934_pt1 | contig 12100 bp, 8 predicted proteins | sample MGYA00519947_ERZ834859 | MGnify/ENA primary metagenome ERZ834859 (study PRJEB31850, sample SAMEA3708763) | human gut metagenome | biome: human gut; feature: human-associated habitat; material: faeces | place: China | collected 2014 ...
CAAAGTTAGAAATACTACAGGCAGACTACAAGACGCTATCGCGGACGGTTATACCTTTGTGAGGTTTGCGGGCGCTTTTTGTTTAACTAATGGGGATACCTTATAATAGGACTTATTAAAATCCTGCAATCCGCATTGTATCTGTAATTCTTGAATCGTCTCATATTATTGCGTTTTTGGGGTATATTTCACTGTATAGGATTTGTCTTGGAAAGAAGAAAAGACATATCATCATTCTATAATATTTTTTATCAGACTATTTAAAAATCAATATATTTTTTTAATTTAGAGCATTGATAATGAAAACCTGAAAGAGTATGAATTACCTTAGTCTGATTATTATGCTACCGGTAGCAGCGATTCTTGTAATTGCTGGAACAGCCATAGTGAAACAGCCCCAATTGCTGTCCAATTATCATTCGTTTACGGAAGAAGAAAAGGCCAGTCCTGCTTTTCACCGTTATCTGAAAAGTGTCCAAAACATAATGATTACCATAGCCATTGTTTTAGTTGGAGGAGAGTGGCTTTCCTGGTGGCTCAATTCTAATGTCTATCGTATTCTGTCGATAGTGCTTGTCTGTATATTGCTTTTGTATCTGCTTTATGTACAAGGCAAGATATCCAGCCGAATGAAGCGTAAAAGCCGTATCTATGGTATTTTCGTCTTTGTATTAATTGTGGGGCTTGTCGTTTTTCCTCTGTGCCGTGGAACATCTGTCAGCTATACGAATGAAACCCTACGTATTTCGGGTATGTATGGAACCGAGATACCACATACCGAAATACGTCGTGTATCGTTAGAACAGACATTACCGGAGATTATCTGGCGTACCAATGGCTTGTCGGTGGGAGATGTAAAGAAGGGATATTTTCGTACTGCCGATGATAGGAAAGTAAAACTCTTTCTTGCATCAGATAAAGCTCCTTTTTTGCATGTACAGACTATATGGAATGAAGATATCTATATCAATTCCTCACATCCTGAAGAAATAAGGAAACTCTATCTGCAGATGGAAGGAAAATATTCGATTCGTTAGGTAGAGATTGGGAAATGAAAGATAGCCCCTTCTTTCCTTTTTTATATGAAAGAAAGCCAATCGTTTTGTCGTAACATAAAACGATTGGCTTTCCTTATTTTCGGTCTCTTGGTTCTTTTAGAAAAGTATCTGTATCAACAGCAGTCCCACAGCTATGGCTACACCAGTAGAAATCAGTCCCGGCATCATGAACGAGTGGTTCAGAATATACTTTCCGATGCGGGTTGTACCAGTACTGTCGAAGTTGATGGCTGCTACTACCGTAGGATAATTAGGGATAAAGAAGTAGCCGTTTACTGCAGGAAACAATGCAATCAGCAGCAAAGGAGAAATTCCCAGTGCAATACCCAAAGGTACTACGGCACGTACGGTTGCAGCCTGACTGTAAAGCAAGATAGACATCACAAACAAGGCTACTCCAAAGAGCCAGGGCATGGAATGAATCACCTGATCAATGGTAGATGTCAGTTGTTCGATGTTACCGGAAATAAACGTATCTCCCATCCATGCAATACCAAAGATTGCAATGACGGCTTGCATGCCGGCAGGGAATATATTGCCTTGTACAGCCTTTATACCATCAATACGGCATACTAACAGGATGATAGCCGCCGTACATAACATGATGATTTCAATCAGAGCTGGCATATCAAGCATGGTCATCTTTCCATCGTGCATAAAGGTAGGGCGAAGTGATTCTACAGACCCAAACAGTACAATCAGGAAAGTAGCCAGCAAGAAGATAAATACAGAAAGGCGTGCTTTCTTCATATCTTGTATTTCACAAGTTTGAGCAGTAGTATTTTTTACAAGCCCTTCTTTCAGTCGTCTTAAATATTCCGGATCATCAGCCAGTTCTTTTCCTGTTCGGAGTGAACAGAATGCTCCTACCAGCACTCCGATGAATGTGGCAGGAATACTGACTTTCAGAATATCAAATAAGGTAAGATCAAACCCAGATAGGAGTCCCAATAGGGCTACTGTTGCAGCCGATATTGGACTGGCTGTAATAGCTTGTTGGGAAGCAATAACAGCGATACCCAATGGCCGTTCCGGACGGATTTTGGTTTCTCTTGCCACTTCGGCAATAACTGGCAGTACAGAATAGGCAATATGCCCTGTACCGGCAATAAATGTAAACAGGTAAGTAACGATAGGACTTAGAATCGTTACGTGTTCGGGATGGCGGCGCAGAATACGTTCGGCCAGTTTTACCATATATTCCAAACCTCCGGCAGCTTGCATGCACGATGCAGCAGTAACTACAGCCGCAATCATCAGCATTACATCAATGGGAGGGGTGGTAGGTTGGATGCCAAATACAAAAGTCAGTACTGCTACTCCCAGTCCGCCTGTGACTCCTAGTCCGACACCACCTAAACGAGCTCCCAATACGATTGCTCCTAATACAATGATTAATTGTAATAATAACATACAGTTGTCTTTTTCTTGAACTTGTTTTTGTGAAGCTGCAAAGTTACTTATTTTGCCTGAATTGCTAAAGTGATTGTAGTGGAATTGGGGAACAAAAAGAAAGCGACCTTTTTCAAGACCGCTTTAGATGTTTTCACAATGAAGTGTCACTTTTGTTCTTTTTATCTTTCGCTGTTTTTTTTACTGAAAGGTTATTCATTTGAAAGCAAGTTGCAACAAAAACAAACCTCTCATTTTACAGGCTGAATAATGACCAACAACTTTCAGAAATATCACTTATTATTTAAAATGAAATACTATTAATCAAATATTTTCCATTCTGATATATTATCTTAATAATTATTTTATGTATCGTGGCTCCTGCTTGATAAGTAATTTGATAATTATCATCACTTATTTGAGTGAATTTAAGACTTTTATACCACATGCAATCGAAATCAAAGTTATTAATTAAAAGATCATATCCATAAAGACCATCTTCTTGATGTTCCGATTCTGCTTGCTTGAATTGCTGCAATGCCGCCGGTGATAAATTAGACAAGCGCAAAGATGACAATTGTGTATTTATGTCTTTAGATATAGCACAATAGGTTGACAGATAGATTTTATAAAAGCTTTCTATGAACGATTGTCCTGATGTTTCATTTGTTTTGGCTTCATTCATACACTCACAACCAGACAACATTTCGTCTCCCCATTGACTTCCGTTTTCAATGGGAGTAATATATACAATCTTGCACTTACCATCAATACTTTGTGCCTTTAATGGAATTTCAGTTAAAGTGGTACTATCTTTTTCATTCCAAAGATAACTCACCATATACCAATCGTCTGCAACTCTTTTCACTGCTAAGGTTTTAATTGCATCCTCATTTACATCTTGAGAGCGTATTATAGGATTAACTCCAGTTGCATTACTCATTCTTTTTGTTTTGGCTATCAATCCTTCAGTTAAAAACCTTTTACATAAAGAGTCGTTGTTTGAATCAACAGTTAAAAAATTCATCATATAACCTCTATAGAATGTTTTAACGTCATCTAAGCATGCACTTGAACAAAGTGTATCAAAACATAGCCAAAGAATTGAAATAAATAGAAATCGTCTAATCATTTTTTTTCATATTTAAATTATCGTTTCCTAATTGATAGGAAGGATTCTTCTTGCATGTGTTTCCGTCGGACATATTACTTTGTGTAAAAGCTGTTCCTTATCATACAAAGTTATCAAATTGAAAGCAGTTTTCTTATTCCTTTATTATATTATGTGGTAAATCTTCTTCATTTTTTGACTGAGTGCATACATAAATCTGTAATAACTTTTAGGACAGATACTTTCCATATGAGATTGACCAAGAAAGAACGGACAATATATCTTTATTACACTTCTTTCATCAAGATAAGCCGGGGCAGTCCACCATATTTCAAGACTTGTTTTACACAGCGGTATCCGGCTTTTTCCATATTGATACGTGAGAAGCAATTGTCCGGATGTACGGTACATAAAAGATAGCGGTAACCTGCGGCCCGTAATTCTTCTTCCGCTTTTGCTGTAAGTTTACGTTGCAGACCATAGCCTCGGAAAGAAGGGTGGACTACTGCTGTATCCATATGGGCAACCAGATTTAATTCGTGTTCAGGAAGAGAAATATCTCGTCCCAAGTTATCCGGATTGTCTTTTCCCGGATATACGATAAGAAACAATCCGGCAATTTTTTCCGAAGCAGTGTCTGTAGCTATCCATGCGACTCCTTTATCTTGTTCAATAAGTTGGCGGATGTAGTTTTCTCCTTCTTCTGGAGCAAACCATTCCTGCTGTTCCATTCCGTTCCATATTTCCCGAATGAGTGAAGTCAGTAGGGAAGCCTCTTCCGCTTTCGCTTTGGTCAGTTGAAATTCCATGTTTAGATAATGTATTGACTTTTACAGCAAATATAAAAGATCCGGATGAAAAGATAAAACTTACATAAAAATTTTATGAATATACATATAATGAGCTAATATCAAAGTAGATACCTCTCTGAAATGATTTGAAATGTCTTCTTGTGGTTTTGACAAAATAACATTATATATAACTTTTTATACAAGAATTTATCCGTATTTTTAGGTTGTTTCTCTTAATATGCTTATATTTGTCTTACAAAATGATAAAACGCAGGTGTCTGCATAAAATGTTTATTTAAACGAAAAGAATAACATGATGAAAGAATTTGGAAAGACTCGTATAGAGAGCGATTTAATTGGTTCTCGTGAAATAGCAGATGAATTATTGTACGGTGTACAGACATTGAGAGGCCTGGAAAACTTCTCTATCAGTAAATTTCATCTGAATGATTATCCTTTGTTTATAAATGGACTCGCTATTACAAAAATGGCAGCTGCCCGTGCCAATCATGAATTAGGTTTGCTTACAGACCAGCAGTTTGAAGCGATTACTCAGACTTGTCAGGAAATATTGGATGGAAAGTTCCACGATCAGTTCCCTGTAGATATGATTCAGGGAGGAGCAGGAACAAGTACCAATATGAATGCAAACGAAGTGATTGCCAATCGTGCACTCGAAATCATGGGCTATGCACACGGAGAATATACCTATTGTTCGCCTAATGATCATGTAAACCGTTCGCAGTCTACCAACGATGCATATCCTACTGCCATTCATCTGGGAATGTATGCCACTCATTTGCGTCTGATCCCTTGTCTGGAAAAACTGATAGAGGCTTTCCGCAAGAAAGGACAAGAATTTGCACACATCATCAAGATGGGACGTACTCAATTGGAAGATGCGGTTCCTATGACATTGGGACAGACTTTTAATGGCTTTGCCAGTATCCTGACTGATGAAATCAAGCATCTGAATGAAGCTGCTGCCGATTTTCTGACAGTCAATATGGGAGGTACAGCCATTGGTACCGGTATTTGTGCAGAACCGGGTTATGCAGAAAAGTGTATTGCTGCTTTGCGCGATATTACAGGCTGGGATATCCGTTTGTCTGATGATTTGGTGGGAGCAACTTCCGATACTTCCTGTCTGGTAGGTTATGCTTCGGCAATGAAGCGCCTGGCTGTAAAAGTCAACAAGATCTGTAATGACCTTCGTCTGTTGGCAAGTGGTCCGCGTTGTGGTTTGGGAGAATTGAACTTGCCGGCTATGCAACCGGGTTCTTCCATCATGCCGGGTAAAGTCAATCCGGTGATTCCCGAAGTGATGAATCAGGTTTGCTTTAAAGTGATAGGAAATGAATTGTGTGTAACAATGGCGGGAGAAGCCGCTCAGATGGAGCTGAATGTGATGGAACCGGTGATGGTACAGTGTTGCTTTGAGTCGGTAGATCTGTTGATGAACGGATTCGATACATTGCGTACTTTGTGCGTGGAAGGAATCACTGCAAACGAACAGCATTGTGTTGAAGAGGTACATCATAGCATTGGTGTAGTAACAGCTCTTAATCCGATTATTGGCTATAAGAATTCTACTAAAATAGCCAAGGAAGCCTTGGAAACCGGAAAGAGTGTGTATCAGTTGATTTTGGATCATGGTATTCTTTCGAAGGAGGATATCGATACAATCTTAAGTCCTGAAAATATGATTCATCCGGTAAAACTGGATATTAAACCGAAGAAATAAGATTCCTCTTCTTGTCACGATACTGGTGATAAGTGATAAAAACATTGCCCGTCCACTGTCTGTTCAGTGCTCGGGCATTTTTTTATGTTTCAGACTTCCACTCTTTTCTATATTCGCAGTCGGAAAGTATATCTTTCTTCAGAGTCTTCCTTTCTGATACAATCTGCTGCTGATTTTTATTCTTTTCTGTATTCGACGACGTCGATTGTACAGCCAGCGTCGCCGATTTTACAGCCGATGTCGTTGGCTTTACAGCCGACGACGTTGGCTACAGATTGTGATTGATGGTATGAAGTTACGATAGCCTTGTTTTAAAAGTTGAATATTTATAACTCCTTTTTGTGAAGAATGGTTGTAAATGTTATAAGTATACGCTAATAAGTTATTTTCTATTAAAATGTATTTAAAATATTGCCTTTAGTAGACAAACGAGAATGGTATGCCATATTTTTGCGACTAATTGAAAGTAAAAGGTAAAAAGAAAAGAGATGGTTTATGACATTGAAATGATGAGAACGTTTTACGCATCCTATGAAATGCGCGTAGATGCAGTACAACGTAAATTGGGCAAAGCAATGACTTTGGCTGAGAAAATTTTATATGCACATTTATACGATGAAAAGACGCTTTGTGCGTTTCGCCGTGGAGAGGATTATGTCAATTTTCGTCCGGACCGTGTAGCCATGCAGGATGCAACCGCACAGATGGCACTGCTTCAGTTTATGAATTCCGGACAGCAGCGAGTGGCTGTACCTTCTACTGTACACTGCGATCATTTGATTCAGGCGTACAAGGGCGTATCGGCAGATTTGCCTGTGGCGCAGGAAACCAACAAGGAAGTGTACGGCTTCCTGAAGAGCGTAGCTTCTAAATACAATATAGGATTCTGGAAGCCGGGTGCCGGTATTATCCATCAGGTAGTATTGGAGAACTATGCATTTCCGGGAGGAATGATGGTGGGTACGGACTCGCATACCCCCAATGCCGGAGGATTGGGCATGATAGCCATCGGAGTAGGCGGAGCCGATGCGGTGGATGTCATGACAGGAATGGAATGGGAGTTGAAAATGCCCAAGCTTATTGGAGTACACCTGAAAGGTAGTCTGAACGGATGGGCTTCTCCGAAAGATGTTATTCTGAAACTGGCCGGACTGCTTACGGTGAAAGGAGCTACAAATGCCATTATAGAATATTTCGGAGAAGGTACGGCTTCACTGTCTGCTACTGGTAAGGCCACTGTTTGCAATATGGGAGCAGAAGTGGGAGCTACTACCTCTATCTTTCCTTATGATGCAGAGATGGAGAAATATCTGTGTGCTACCGGACGTGAGGAAGTGGCAAAAATGGCTTCGGAAAATGCTTCGTGTCTGAGAGCGGACAAGGAAGTGGAAGCTGCTCCGCATCTTTATTATGACCGGGTAATAGAAATCGACTTGTCGGCTTTGGAACCTTATATCAACGGACCGTTTACTCCCGATGCGGCTTGCCCGATTTCGGAATTTGCGGAGAAGGTAAAACAGAATGGCTATCCGCAGAAAATGGAAGTGGGACTGATTGGTTCCTGCACCAATTCTTCGTACCAGGATTTGAGTCGTGCAGCCTCCTTGGCACGTCAGGTCAAGGCGAAAGGTTTGAAGATGGCTGCCGGGCTGATTATCAACCCGGGTTCGGAACAAGTCTATTGTACTGCTCGGCGCGATGGCATGATAGCCGATTTCGAAGCGGTAGGTGGAGTGATTATGACCAATGCCTGTGGTCCGTGTATCGGCCAGTGGAAGCGAGTGACTGATGACCCTATGCGGGCTAATTCTATTGTTACTTCCTTTAACCGTAACTTCGCCAAACGTGCCGACGGCAATCCTAATACCCATGCTTTTGTGGCTTCTCCGGAAGTGGCAATGGCATTGGCCATTGCAGGTGATTTATGCTTTAATCCGCTGACCGATACCTTGACCAATGAACAGGGTGAACAGGTACGGCTGGATGCTCCGGTAGGAGATACCTTGCCGGAAAAAGGATTTACTGTAGACGATAACGGGTATGTAGCTCCTGCTGCCGACGGAAAAGATATCGAAGTGTCCATAGCTCCCGATTCTGCCCGTTTACAGCGTCTGGCTCCTTTTGCTCCCTGGGATGGTAAAGATCTGGAGCAGATGCCTTTGCTTATAAAGACGCAGGGTAAGTGTACTACAGACCATATCTCGATGGCTGGTCCGTGGTTGCGCTTCCGTGGACATCTGGAGAATATTTCCGACAATATGCTGATGGGGGCTGTCAATGCTTTCAATGGAAAGACCAATTGTGTATGGAACCGGCTGACTGGCGAATATGATGCCGTATCGGCTGTGGCCAAGCAATATAAGGCAAAGGCCATCCCTTCTATTGTGGTAGCCGAGGAAAACTATGGCGAAGGCTCCAGTCGGGAACATGCTGCTATGGAACCTCGTTTCCTGAATGTGCGGGTTATCCTTGCCAAAAGCTTTGCCCGTATCCATGAAACCAATTTGAAGAAGCAGGGAATGCTGGCATTGACTTTTGCTGACAAATCCGATTACGATAAAATACAGGAACACGACTGTATTTCTGTCTGTGGGCTGGATCATTTTGCTCCGGGAAAATCTTTGCAGGTGGTAGTAACGCACGAGGATGGAACAGAAGATACATTCCTTGCCCTGCATACCTATAATGAAATGCAGATAGGTTGGTTTAAAGCCGGTTGTGCTTTGAATACCTTCCGAAAATAACTTAAGAACTTACAAACTCACAAACTTAAAAACTATGTCCAAAATAGATATGAAAGACGGTCGGCTGATAGTACCCGACTGTGTGACCGTTCCTTATATTGAAGGTGATGGAGTGGGAGCAGAAATTACTCCTGTATGTCAGAAAATAGTAAACGAAGCTGTTAAACTGGCTTATGATGATAAGCGTTCTATCGAGTGGAAAGAAGTACTGGCTGGAGAAAAGGCATTCAAGCAGACCGGAGAATGGCTTCCTGAAGCTACAATGGATGCTTTTCGCGAATACCTTATCGGTATAAAGGGACCTCTTACTACTCCTGTAGGCGAAGGCATCCGTTCGCTGAATGTGGCACTGCGCCAGACACTCGATTTGTATGTTTGTCTGCGTCCGGTACGCTGGTTCCGTGGAGTGGTTTCTCCGGTAAAGGAACCGCAGAAAGTAAACATGCATATTTTCCGCGAAAATACAGAAGACATTTATGCCGGTATAGAATGGGAACAGGGGACTCCGGAAGCTGAAAAGTTCTATGCTTTTCTGCGCGACGAGATGGGAGTGAAGAAAGTCCGTTTCCCTGAGACTTCTTCTTTCGGTGTAAAGCCGGTATCGGTAGAAGGAACCAAACGATTGGTACGTGCTGCTATTCTGTACGCCCTGCAGCATCATTTGCCTTCGGTTACATTGGTACACAAAGGAAACATCATGAAGTTTACTGAAGGAGGATTTAAGCGTTGGGGATACGAAGTGGCTGAAACAGAATTTGCCCAGCAGACTTTTACCATGAACCGCTACAATCAGCTGAAGAAGGAGTTGGGAGAAGAGTCTGCCAAAGCTGCTTTGGCAGAAGCCATGAATTTGGGTAAAGTAATTGTCAAGGACTGCATTGCGGATGCTTTCTTGCAGAATACATTGCTCACTCCTGAAGATTACTCAGTCATTGCTACTTTGAACTTGAATGGAGATTATGTATCCGACCAGTTGGCTGCGATGGTGGGTGGTATCGGCATTGCACCGGGAGCCAATATCAACTATCAGACCGGACATGCTATTTTTGAGGCTACACACGGTACAGCTCCCGATATTGCCGGAAAGAATATCGTAAATCCCTGCTCGCTGCTGTTGTCATCTGTCATGATGTTGGATTATATCGGATGGAAAGAAGCTTCTGCTTTGATTATCCGTGCGTTGGAGGACCTCTTCGAGGCTGGAGAGGCAACTTCGGACCTCGCACGCTTTATGCCTGATGGACATGTATTGACAACAGAAGAATTCGGACAGCGTGTGATTGAATCATTGTAAATATTAATAAAGATAGCTTGTATATGAAAAAAGAATACATCGTATATAAACTTTCGGAGTGTGCCAAACAGGCATGTCGTATTGATAATGAATTGTTTGCAAAATATAATGTAAAACGTGGATTGCGTAATGAGGATGGTACAGGAGTATTGGTGGGGCTGACCAAAATCGGAAATGTAGTTGGATATGAACGTACGGAGGAAGGGCTGAAACCGATTCCCGGTAAGTTGTTTTACAGGGGATATGATTTGGACGACATCGCTCATGCACTGCTCAAGGAGAAGCGTTTCGGATTTGAGGAAGTGGCTTATCTGTTGCTTTCGGGAGAATTGCCGGATAACGAACAACTGGCTTCTTTCAAGGAGCTGATTAATGATAATATGCCGCTCGATAAGAAGACGACGATGAATATCATCGACTTGGAAGGTCAGAATATTATGAATATTCTGGCCCGGAGTGTCCTCGAAATGTATACATTCGATCCCAATCCCGATGATATCTCAAGAGACAATCTGATGCGTCAGTCTATTGAGTTGATTTCCAAGTTTCCTACAATCATTGCTTACGCATACAACATTTATCGTCACAGCACACACGGACGTTCGTTGCACATTCGTCATCCGCACGAAAATCTGTCACTTGCCGAGAATTTCCTGTATATGATTAAAAAGGAATATACTCCGTTGGAAGCACGTATGCTCGACTTGCTGCTGGTGCTTCAGGCAGAGCATGGAGGCGGTAACAACTCTACGTTTACTGTACGCGTCACCAGTTCTACCCGTACCGATACGTATTCCAGCATTGCTGCAGGCATCGGTTCGTTGAAAGGGCCTTTGCACGGAGGAGCCAATATACAGGTGGTTAAAATGTTCCATCACCTGAAAGAAGTGATATCCGACTGGACGAATGTAGATGAGATTGATACTTATCTTACCCGTATGCTCAATAAAGAGGCGTATGATGGTAGTGGACTGATTTATGGTATCGGTCATGCGGTGTATACCATTTCCGACCCTCGTGCCGTCTTGTTGAAAGAGCTGGCAGGAGAACTGGTAGCTGAAAAGGGATGTCAGAAAGAGTTTGCCTTTCTTGAACTTCTGGAGCAGCGTGCCATAGAATGTTTCAAGAAGGTGAAGGGAGGAAAGAAGCAGGTTTGCTCGAATGTAGATTTCTATTCCGGATTTATTTACGAAATGATGGGCTTGCCGCACGAAATCTATACTCCTCTTTTTGCCATGGCGCGTATTGTGGGATGGACAGCACATCGTATTGAAGAATTGAACTTTGAAGGAAGACGTATTATCCGTCCGGCTTATAAGAATGTATTGGAAGAAGTGGCATACACTCCGATTACTTCCCGATAAACGTCTTGTGGCATAATAAAAAAAGTCCGACGCAAAGCGCCGGACTTTTTTGTTTGAGTATGAGGAAGGGAAGCTAAAGAGACTTCCCTTTGTTGTATGTCAGAATTACATCATGCCACCCATACCGCCCATTCCTGGAGCAGCCATTGGCATTTCAGGTTTTTCTTCTTTCTTTTCTACGATGACACATTCTGTTGTCAGGAACATACCTGCAATAGAAGCTGCATTTTCCAAAGCTACACGAGTAACCTTAGCAGGATCTACTACACCGGCAGCGTGCAAGTGTTCGTATACATCGGTACGTGCATTGTAACCGAAGTCGCCTTTACCTTCACGTACTTTCTGAACAACTACTGCACCTTCTTTACCAGCGTTGGCTACAATCTGGCGAAGCGGTTCTTCGATAGCACGTTTGATGATTTCGATACCTGTAGTTTCGTCAGCATTGTCACCTTTCAAGCCTTCCAAAGCATCGATGGCACGGATGTAAGTTACACCACCACCCGGTACGATACCTTCTTCGATTGCTGCACGAGTTGCGCACAATGCATCGTCTACACGGTCTTTCTTTTCTTTCATTTCTACTTCGCTGGCAGCACCTA
>ERZ834859.3266-NODE-3266-length-12067-cov-2.420746_pt1 | contig 12067 bp, 7 predicted proteins | sample MGYA00519947_ERZ834859 | MGnify/ENA primary metagenome ERZ834859 (study PRJEB31850, sample SAMEA3708763) | human gut metagenome | biome: human gut; feature: human-associated habitat; material: faeces | place: China | collected 2014 ...
GAATTGAAAATGTGTTCTATTCTCATTTTCAATTTTCAACTTTCAATTTTCAATTGTTTTGTTTTATATTTGTGCAATGGCAGATAACGTGTGTGAAATAGAAGTAGATAAAAGGATATTTACGGCAGTTGTACAAGGAGACCGAGATGCTTTTGGTGATTTATTCCAGAAGTATTATCAGGTATTGTGCAATTATGCATTGACTTATCTGGATGATGTAAGTGAAGTAGAGGATGCTGTGCAGGATGTATTCGTCTATGTATGGAATAACCGGGAGGTAATTGTTGTGGATACTTCTGTGAAGTCTTATTTATTTACTTCTGTAAAACATAGAGCTTTGAATATTTTAAAGCATCGGGCAGTGGAACGTAGTCATGGTTGTTTGTTGGTTGAGTTTTTAGAAGATTTATCCCAAGAAGAATACTCCGAGGAAGAGGCTGTTCAATTGGAAAAAATTCGTCAGGCTCTCCAAATTTTACCATTACAATGTCGTACGGTGTTTATGATGAGTAGTTTGGATGGAAAGAAGTATAGGGAGATTGCAGAGGAGCTTCATATATCTATTAATACAGTCAAATCACATGTATTGAAGGCTTATCGTACCATTCGTGAATACGTAGGGATTACTACATCTTCTTCTTTTTTACTTTTTGTGGCTTATAAAGTCTATTCTCAGGAGAGTCATCGAAATGCGATAGAATAAATTTTGTAAAAAAACTGTTTTTGACTCACCCTTTTTTGATTTCCGGTTGCCTTTAGAGAAAATTTAAAGTAATACGGAGATGAAGTTTCGATTTTCAGAGGATATATGGGAGAAGATTTCTTTATTATGGGATAAGGAAAGACGACAGGAAGCAGAAGAGCCTGATTATTCCGACAAGCAGGTGAAAGAGTTAATGAAAACGTTGTTTCTGGTTAGGAGAGCTTGTAAACCGGGAAAAAAACAAACGTATGATATGAGACAGGCCTGGTCGAATGTTGTATCCAGAACTAAGCAACGAAATACTCGGAAGTTGGTAACTTGGGTGTTCAAATATGCGGCGGTGTTGGCTGTGGTAATATGTTGTGCCGTGTTGTGGATGAATCAAGGGAATAAAAATGATCATTCTATAACTGCTGAGGTTGATTCTATTTCGTCGGGGACTCGGAAAGCAGAATTGATATTAGCTGATGGGAAGAGCGTGGTTTTGGATTTGGACACGAATGTGCATGAAATGGAAATTTCTGGGATGAAGTTCGTGAATGATGATAAAAACGGAGAATTAAGATATGACGGGTCTTTTGTTGCGGGGGATTCGAGTCAGATGTCTTATAATATTTTGTGTATTCCCAAAGGGGGAGAGTATTCGTTGCAATTGCCTGATGGTTCTAGGATATGGTTGAATTCGGAGACATCAATACGTTTTCCTGTTTGTTTTATGAAAGACAGGAGGGAAGTTTATCTTAGTGGAGAAGCTTATTTTGAAGTGGCGAAGGATGTTTCGGCTCCATTTCATGTGTACGTGAAAGGAGGGGAGGTTACCGTGCTAGGGACGAGTTTTAACATTTCAGCCTACAAGGAAGATGTTGCTTGGCAGACAACTTTAGTTAGTGGACGAGTGCAAGTAGAGGCTGATGACAGAATGGTTGTTATGAAGCCGACAGAGCAGTATTCGGTAGATCGACATACGGGAGAAGGGGTATTAAAGGAGGTTGATACAGAATTGTATACTTCGTGGGTAGATGGAAAGTTTTATTTTAACGCTTATGCTTTTGAGGATATTGTCAAAAAGTTGGAGCGTTGGTACGATTTCACGATGAATTATCAAGACGAGGAGATTAAACGGATGCATTTTTCCGGAACGATTAATAAACATCGTCCTTTAAATGAAGTGTTACAATTTTTGGAAAAAACGACAGATATTCATTTTGAAATTTCCGGAAAGAATATAACCGTGAGTAAAATAAAAAAGGGATAAGAGGTTGCGGCTCCTATCCCCAATGATTGTCAACGTCTTTAACTATTCATTGGCATGGCAGTTAAAGACAATTACAAACTTCAATGATCAAATATATGAAAAAAAATGATTGCAGAGAATTTTTTTACCCTTGGGGTAAAGTAAAAAAATGGTTATTTCTTATGAAATTGATTGCTTTTTTCCTTTTTGCGGGATTATGTCAGGTGAGTGCAACGGCTTTTGGACAACGGGAAACCGTAACATTTTCACGTGATGCGATGACTTTGGAAGAGATCTTTACGACGATCCGAAAACAATTACAGTATGATATTTTTTATAGTAACGAGGAACTGGATACTCATCAAAAAATTCAGTTGTCTGCTAGAAAAATGAATGTTGAGGGGGTGTTGAAAGAAATTCTTAAAGGAAAGTATTCCTATGAATTTATCGAGAAGACTATTGTCATTCGTCCTTTAAGAAAAATTGGAGTAGAACAGGAACAAGAAAATGTGATCAAAGGGAAAGTTGTAGATGTTCATGGAAAACCGCTTCCAGGAGTGACAATCCGAGTGGATAGTACGAGTTTAGGCTGTTCTTCAAATGTGGATGGAGAGTTTGAATTAACTTTAAGACAGGATAAAGGTCATTTGGTTTTTAGTTTTATTGGTTTTAAGACTAAACGAGTGGCTTTTACACGAGGCAAATTTCTTTCGGTGACATTGGAAGAGGAAGTGACGGAGATGGAAGAAGTCATTGTGAATGGAATGTTTACTCAAAATAGGAATAGTTATACCGGATCGGTGACAACGATGAAGGGAGAAGATATCTTGGCCGTGTCGAATACAAATTTATTGAAGGCAATTTCTGTGCTTTCACCCGGTTTGCGGCTTGTAGAAAATAATGAGATGGGCTCGAATCCGAATTATATTCCGGAAATTATTATTCGAGGAACAACTTCTATTGCTAGCCAGGGAGAATACGGGTTGAATACTCCGTTAATTATTCTGGATGGAGTGGAAATTTCTATTACGCAGTTGTACGATTTGGATATTTACGAGATTGAGCGAGTGGATGTTTTAAAAGATGCTTCGGCCACTGCTATTTATGGTTCGCGGGGAGCTAACGGGGTAATTGTCATAACGACCAAAAAACCGGCTATGGGACAGTTGCGGGTCTCTTATAAAGGGGATGTCAACATTGAGATACCTGATTTGACGGGATACGATCTGCTGGAGGCCCGTGAAAAACTGGAATTGGAAAAACGGGTGGGATTGTATTCGAAACCTTCCAATCCCGATCAGGATTGGAGGCTACAGCGTTATTACAGTTATTTGCTCGATGAAGTGAATAGCGGGGTGAATACCTATTGGTTGTCGAAGCCTTTGCAGACTTCAGTGGGACAGCGCCATGCCCTGAAAGTGGAAGGAGGGGATAAATCTTTCCGGTATTCGGCTTCTCTGCAATGGAATGATATCCGGGGAGTGATGAAGGAATCGTATCGGAAAACATTTAATGGTGCGATTCAACTTTCTTATTACTGGAAGAACCTGAAATTTTCCAATAATCTGATGATCAGTGCCGGAAAACGGCAGGAATCGCCTTATGGAGATTTCAGTGAATATGCTAAAATGAATCCATACTGGCGTACACATGACGAAAATGGAAAAATATTGAAACGCTTGGGTAATTCGGGAGAGATCGATTATGACTTCCGTTGGTCGCGTTTGCCTGTTAATCCATTGTATAATGCCACTTTGAATACTTATGACCGGGGAAATAATACAGACATAACCAACAATTTTATGTTGGAATGGAAGGTGTTGGAAACTCTGGATCTGCGTGGGCGTTTCGGGATTACAAAGAATACCGATGAAACCCGGGTTTTCAAACCGGCTGATCATACCGATTTTGCTGATTATTCGGAAGATGATATGTTTCGGAAGGGAACTTATGCTTATGGTATTTCCAATAGTTTCAGTTATGAAGGAAGTTTGAATCTTGCTTATCATCAGTCTTTTGGAAAACATTTGCTGGTGGCAGGTGTGGATGTGAATTTACGGGAAGGCCGCTCCAGGAGTTCCAGCTTTAAAGCAGAAGGGTTTACAAACGAAAATTTTGACGATATTTCCAGTGCCCTGCAATATGAGAAAAACGGTAAGCCTTCGGGGGCTGAATCGACCGTGCGTTCTGTCGGTTTTACGGGAAATGTCAACTATACTTACGACAATCGTTATTTTGCTGACTTGTCGGGAAGAATGGATGGTTCATCGCAATTCGGTAGCAACAAGCGTTTCGCTCCTTTCTGGGCGGTTGGGATCGGTTGGAATATGCACAACGAGTCGTTCCTGAAAGAAGTTTCCTGGGTCAATATGCTGAAGTTACGTTTTTCTGTCGGAACTTCCGGTTCCCAGCATTTCAATGCATATCAGGCAATTCAGACTTACCGTTATTTCCTGGATGATAAATATTATGCGTGGAACGGGAGTTCTTTGATTGCCATGGGAAATCCTGACCTGAAATGGCAGCAAAAACGGGATTATAATATCGGTTTGGATGTGAAGTTGTGGGATAACCGCATTACGATCGGAGGGGATTTCTATATCGCTAAGACCAATGACCTGATTTCGACCCTGACTTTACCGGCAGCCAACGGTTTTACAACTTACATTGAAAATATCGGTTCTCTGAAAAATACTGGTTATGAATTGCGTCTGAGTGCTTATGTGCTCCGGAAAGACCAGATGAGCTGGTCGGTTTCGTTGGCAGGTATACATAATAAGAATAAAATTGTGGAGGTTTCGCAAGCTTTGCTGGATGCTCAGAATGCAATAGAGTCCGAGGATCTGGTTAATCCGAATGTACAGTTTCGCCCTGGTTACTCAAGCAATACGATCTGGACAGTCCGGTCGGCGGGTATTGATCCGGGAACCGGAAAAGAAGTGTTTATCAGCCGGGATGGCAACCGCACTTACAATTGGAGTGCTTCCGATATAGTGGCCACGGGAGTGAGTGATCCCAAATTAGAAGGAAATATATCCAGCATGTTCCGCTATAAAGGCCTGTCGTTGAATGTCTCCTTCGGATATCGTTTTGGAGGGCAGATATACAATAGTACACTGGCTAATAAAGTGGAAGTATCTAAAACAGCTATCGGTTGGAATGTGGATGCCCGGGTATTTCATGACCGCTGGAAAAATATCGGTGACCAGGCTTCGTTCAAGGGACTGGACGATTTTACACCCACAAATAAGACTTCCCGGTTTGTACAGGACGAAACTACTTTCAGGTGTCAGAATATGACCCTGCAATATGAATTGAAATCCCAGGCACTGAATAAACTTTTGGGAATAGATTACTGCCTGTTCTCCGCCAGTACTTCGGATTTGTTTTATATCTCGACGGTGAAACGGGAACGGGGGACATCCTATCCTTTTTCAAGGCAGTTTAGCCTGGGGGTAAATGTCGTATTTTAGGTATTGTAACTTTGGATGTTAATTATAATAGTTTATTTGTTATGAAAAATAGAAATATAGGATTAATAGGAATCTGCTTGTTTGCCTTTTGTTCCTGCGACAGTTGGTTATCGGTTTCTCCTTCGAATGAGATGCCTGTGGAGGATCAGTTTGGTTCGGAACAGGGAGTGAAGGATGCATTGGCCGGGGCCTATGTCTTGGTCAAGGATCAGAATTTATACGGGAAAGCCCTTAGCTTTGGATACATTGAGAATATGGCATCATTGTGGGATGCTGCAGTAGCTTCCGTTGAGGAGTCATTGACATTGCATGAATACGATAAGGTGACGGGGGCGGTAGATAATCTCTATGGGAAAATGTATAATGCTATTGCAAATGTCAACAATATCCTGGATCATATCCATGCAGATAATGGGGTTTTGCTTACTCCGGGTATGTACGAGATCATCCGGGGAGAATGTCTGGCGTTACGGGCTTTTTTGCATTTCGACCTGATGCGCTTGTTTGGTCCTGTTCCGGCCGACTTAGAAGCCGGGGGGGCGAGGTTGCCCTATGTCAGAGTGGTATCGAAGGAGATCAAACTTCCGGTTTCTTATGATGAATACAAGGATTTTTTGTTGAAGGATTTGAGGGATGCGGCAGCCCTGTTGAAGGAGTATGATCCTATCGTGGTGGAAGGTTCGGTGACAGATGAGTTCCTGGTCAGGAGAACTTGCCGGATGAATTATTATGCCGTAAAAGCTTTGCAGGCCCGTGCATTCCTTTGGTATGGCGAAAAAGAAAATGCTTATGCGGCAGCTATGGAAGTGATTGAGGCTAAAAATAGTGACGGATCAAAGAAATTTGATATTGAGGCTATCAAGACCGCTTTCCCCGGTCAGGATTTTATAATTTATCCGGAACAGATTTTCGGATTGTATGATCACCAGTTGGATGACAAATATTCATCTTTTTTTCAAACAGGAATTTTATATAAAGGGACCTCTTCACAGGAGATCATGAAAAACCTGTACGGGAATACAGGTAAAGATTTCCGGGAACAGTATTTGTGGGAACTACAGCGTCTTGTGGACGGGGATCGTTATACGATAAAAAAATACAATGTTACTTTAGGGGTTAAACAAATTCCTTTGATCCGGCTGAGTGAGCTATATTTTATCGCTATAGAAAGCGGCAGTGCAGAACAAGCCCAAAAGCTGTGGGACGAGTACAGGGATTCCAGGGTATTGGACAGAAAGGACCTTCCAACTGATCCTAAGCAATTGCAACAGGAGATCTTGACGGAATTCCGGAAAGAATTTTATGCCGAAGGACAATTATTCTATCTGTATAAACGCTATAATTCTCCTCGTGAAGATATTCTTTTTGCCAATTCCCGTTTAGTGGTTAATTACATATTACCATTGCCCAAAACGGAGTTGAAATGAGAAACAGGTTGTTAAAGGTTTGAATCTAATTGAAAATAGGATGAAAAAGATAATCATATTAGCTGCAATGATCGGGATCTTCTGGGGATGTGATCGGGATGAATATATGGTCTATGAGGATGATGCCCGTTTGCAATTCGGTCCTACACCGGATAAGATATATACCCAACAGTCGGAATGGGAAGATACGGTAAAGACTTTTTCGTTTTTGTCGGTAGATGCTGATAAAATGCTGGATACCGTTTATTTTGATATTTACAGTATTGGTGTTGTCAGTACGGTTGAGCGTCGTTATGAACTTGAGCAGGTGGTGATTGATAGTGCGGATAATGCAGAGCCTGGCGTACATTATAAGGCTTTTGACGATCCGGAGGTCAGCGGAATGTATGTGATTCCTGCCCATAGTGCCCATGCTGTGGTACCGGTGGTGGTGATGCGCGATACCTCATTGGACAGCCGGGAATACGTCCTGAAATTCAGGATTAAGGAAAATGAAAATTTCAAGTTGGGTGATCGTGGCAAACAATGGCGTAAACTTTACTTGTCGGATGTTTTGCTGCGGCCTACCAGGTGGAGTGACGGTTATTTCGGAACTTATAGCAAAGTGAAACATCGGTTTATGATGGAGCAGACCGGATTGAAATGGGACGATGAGTACCTGGAGATAGTACTGAGTGATGTTTCCATGGGGTACTATTGGCAGGGAAAATTCCGGGAATTATTGTATGCCTATAATCATGATCCGGAGAATAAGGATGTGCCCTTAAAAGATGAAAATGGATGGGAAGTGAAATTTTAAAATAGCAAGATCATGAAAAATAAGATAATAATCGGTTTAATACTTGTCATAGGGGTATTTTTAACCTCCTGTTTTGAAGATCTGGGTAATTATGATTATACATCCAATGAGGTAATTACCATCGGAGGAGATATAAAGAAAGATTATTCAGTCGTGCAGTTTACCAGTAAACTGACTATCCGTCCGGAAGTAAGTTCCAATATACCCGGAGCGGAGTTTGAATATGCTTATTGGGTATATGATAAGGATCAGGGATCACAAGTTCCCGACACCCTTTTGGTTGGAAAGAAAGATCTGGAAGAGTATGTGGTGGGATTGCCTTCTAAAACTTACAAGCTGATCTTTCAGGCTAAAAATGTAAAAACAGGAATTCAGGGAGGCAACTTTGAATGTGACGACCACTTCTAATCACGGTTGGTATATATTAAAAAGCGAAGATGGGAAATGTGATATGGACTACTATAATATGGCCGGAGAGAAGGCGGAAAATGTACTGCTGGCTTCCTGTGGCAGACAGTTGGAGGGAGATCAGGCAGAACGGATAACAGTGGGTACAAACTATGCCGATCCGGAAGATCTGGATCCGAAGACGAATACTTTCCGGAAAACCACGGTCCTTTTTCCGGTGAGTAACCGGGATGCCAAGGCGGTGAGGTTATCCACCGGAAAGATTATCAATGATTTTCCGGAAATGTTTCAGGAAGAACCGGCGGAACCTTATGCGCCGGGAATGGCTTTTGCTACCAGTATGGCACAATTTATCCTGAATCAGGGAAAGGTGTATTATTTCTGGCCCTATACCTCTGCTTTGAGTAAATTCTCTGTGGAATTGGCCCGGAATGAGACTTTTGATCCGTACCGGATATCAAAATACATGATGTACGCTACCCCTAATCCGATCGGGTTTGATGAAGTCAGTACTTCTTTTGTTGCCATTCCGGGAAATAGAACAACATTGATATCTATGACAGATATGCCGGGTACTGAATTAAGTGCCAATCATACGCAGATGAATCTGTTGTGGGCAGGCAGTAAGGGTTTATATGATATAGAGCATTATGCGGTCATGCAGGAACAACAGGATCCGTCCCGGAAATTTATTGCTTATATTACTTGCCTTGGGAATAGTATGACAATTAAGCGGGATAATCTGGAATCGACAGATCCGGCTTATGGGGCTTCGTTGTTCACTTTGAATCATTCATCTTCACAAATCTTGTATTTTGTAAATGGGCATGAGTTGTGGTCCCGGAGTATTGCTGCAGTGCCTGGAGTGAATTCCAAACTGGAGGTGGTACTTCCGGAAGGAGAGATTGTTTTTATCAAACATATGCCCTATAGTGTTTATGGTAAACCGGAAGAATCGTTTGATTACCTGTTGATCGGAGCTGTAAAGGACGGTAATTATGAGGTGGTCGGGTATACGTTGGATGCAGTAGGCCGTCCCGCCGATCCGGAGCCTGCCTTGCATTTTGCAGGAAAGGGTAAAGTGGGTGATGTCACTTTTGTATTTCCCAATGTATCGGGTACAACATTCGTACCTTCTTACTGATAGGATTTTAACACTTAATTCAAAAAATGAATCATGAAAAATCAATTTTTTACAATAATGGTTTGCCTCTTGATGTGTACTTTGGGTGTGAATGGACAGAAAAAGCAGGCAGCCGGAGTCAATTTCGAGAAGAATTATGCTGAGGCTTTGGCCAAAGTAGGAAAAAGCAAACAAAAACAGGGTCTGGTTTTTGTATATTGTTATCAGGAAGGTAATTCTGCCTGTGCCAAGATGGGGAATCTGGTATTGAAAAGCCGACAGGTGGGTGATTTTATCAACCAGCACTTTGTGAGTACCCGGATAGATGTCGGACAGGCTGGAAATGAAGAATTTGTGAAACGTTATCCCATGTCTGTATTACCTGCCTTTTTTGTTTTGGATAAGACGGGAGAAGAAATCGGACGTTTCTGCGGGTCTGCCGATCCGGAGGTTTTTCTGGAAAAATTGCATTATGCTATGGATCCGGCCAATTCGGTGAAAGCGAAATTGGAAGCTTTTAACCGGGATAAAACAACTGCCCGGGGACGCGAATGCATGGAAGCTTATTATCGGGCTGGGAGAATAAAGGAAATGGCAGAGTTTGTTGAAAGTATTTTTTATGCCTATCCTCCGGAAGAAAGGTATTCTGTTGAAATGTGGAAGTATGTGGCACCTGCATTAATGAACACCACTTCTAAAGTTTTTGCTGTTTTTCTGTCAGAAAAGTATATCGCTAATCAATATCTGGGGAAATCAGTCGTAGACGAAGCTTTGGCTAAATCGATACGTCAGTATGCCTTTTGGTATGTTGCCGGAAAATTGAAAGATAAACCCGAAGATGCTTTAGCGTTGATCAGCCGTCTGGCCCTGATCGACGATCAGAATCTGGCGTCCCATTATATTTGTGTTGCCAGCCAATTATATACTCAAAAGCCTTTTAGTCATGATAAGGTGTACGGTTATATTCTGAACTATCTTTCTGCCGAAAAGGTGTGTGCTTTGGAAGCAGAGGACAGGGAATTTGTGGAACATTTCCTGATGAACATAGAGGGGATGCCGCAGCAGTTGATCGAGCGCTATCAGAAAGACCGGGAAGCTTATTTCAAAAAGCAGTTGGAACAGGGTGTTTCCAAATGAAAATTTTGCCGGTAGGTTTTCTTTAATCGGAAAAGATAAAGATGATGAGAAATTTTTATTGCCGGCTTTGGTTGGCGGGGCTGATTGTTTCAGCCCTGCAGACTCAGGCAATGGGGATAGACATGTCCGTGTACGGGCCTGACACTGTGGTTAACAAACAGTCCGATAAACTGTTTGCTAAGGGGATGCTGAGTCCATTCTGCCGGGAAGGAAGGTATTATTGGCGGATTCCGGATTCGTTGCTGGATCGCGACTGGTTGTTGGTGTGCCGTATTGAAGCTGCTGCTGCGGGCAACCGTAGCCGTAATGACGGGTATGCAGGTGATCAGGTGAATACGGCTTTATATCGTTTTGAAAAGAAAAACGACAAGCAGTTGTATTTACGGAGAATGGTGCTGAATGAACGGGCTGACACGTCCGGCGTTATTTTCCCGGCTTACCGCAAATCTAATGTACAGGGGATCGTAATGGCTTTCGACGTGAGGGCTTATGCGAATGAAGAGTATGAAATTGATGTCACAGATTGGCTGCAATCGGATACTGATTTGTTGTATTTTTCGGCTACAGCAAGGGGGGTATTGCGCTTAGGCGGGCAACAGAGAGACAAATCGGAGGTTTTATCAGTCAGGGCTTATGACCGGAATGTAGAAATCCGGACACAGAAAACCTATGCTTTACAGGGAGGTTTGGGGATGGCGACCTATCTGTTACATACCTCTCTGTTACTGTTACCGGAACGGGCAATGATCCCTCGTTTACAGGATGAGCGGATTGGTTATTTTACGCTGGATTATCAGGATTTTGACGTTAATCCGTATGCGGTACAAAGGACCCGGGTCATCAATCGCTGGCGTTTGGAACCAGCTCCCGGGGATCGGGAACGTTATTTCCGGGGGGAGTTAGTAGAGCCGCTACAGCCGATAGTTTTTTATATTGATCCGGCTGTCCCGCGGCAATGGGTGAAATATATGATTCAGGGAGTAAACGCCTGGCAAGCGGCATTCGAGAAAGCAGGATTCAAAAATGCCATTTATGCCCGTGAGGCCCCTGCTCCGGAGGAAGATCCGGAATGGTCGGCAGAAGATGGCCGTTACTCTGTGATTGATTACAAGGCATCCGATGTAGCTAATGCATTCGGTAAAATCCTGTGTGATCCGCGTTCCGGAGAAATCATCCAGAGCCGGATTCATTTTCATCATTCCTTGTTGCAATTGCTCCAATCCTGGTATTTTGTACAAGGTGCTCCCCTGGATACGGCTGCCCGCAGTTTTCCGTTGGGAGAAGAACAGATGGGTAACATGATCCGGATGATCATTTCACATGAGGTAGGACATGCCATCGGGTTGACACATAATTTTGGAGGGACTTCCGGTTTTTCTGCCGATCAATTGAGAAATGCCGACTTTCTGAAAACGAACGGGCATACTACATCTATCATGGATTATACCCGTTTGAATTATGTGGTACAACCGGAGGATGGGATTGCTCCCGAATTACTGATACCCCGAATCGGGGTGTATGATGAGTGGGCGGTTGAATGGGGGTATCGTTTATATCCCGGGGTCAAGGACGCCCGGCAGGAAACTGCTTTGTTGGATAGGCTGGTGGTTGAAAAAAGTCAGGATCCCCGTTTACGCTTCGGACGGGAAGACACTCCGGCTGATCCCCGTTTCCAGGCGGAGGATTTAGGGAATGACCCTATGATTGCCAATCAGTTGGGAATAGCTAATCTGCAACTGGTGATGAAATATCTGAAAGAATGG
>ERZ834859.3272-NODE-3272-length-12028-cov-15.385534_pt1 | contig 12028 bp, 7 predicted proteins | sample MGYA00519947_ERZ834859 | MGnify/ENA primary metagenome ERZ834859 (study PRJEB31850, sample SAMEA3708763) | human gut metagenome | biome: human gut; feature: human-associated habitat; material: faeces | place: China | collected 2014 ...
ACACGAATCGCATTTTGTTGCTTGCGTAATCCGTAAAGATTATGACAATCAACGTCGTATGTCGCAGAGACGCTATCAACAGAAACCGTTTAGCCCCTCTTGCTCTTGTCTTTACCCATGACCGCCGCCGTAAGTTCGTCGGTCTGGGCATTTCGGAAGCTTTGGTGCATTGGGATTTCGACAAGCAACAACCTACCGCCGACTGCCCCGATAGAGCAGAAATACAGTTTCAAATAACCTCCAAGATACGTGAATACGAGAGGAAAATCAAAAAGTTGGAGGTGCTGGAAATTCCCGTTACATTCGATACGCTGTTTGAACAGAACGGCAAACGAATCAACTGCACGGTCGGGGAGTACTTCAAACAGATTATCGAACGCTTGGAAAAAGTCGAAAAGTACAGTTCCGCCAGCAAACATAAGGTAACGTTGGTCCTTGTGTCGCAATTCCGCTCGGTCAATATGCGTTTTGATGAATTGGATTTGACGTATTTAAGGGAGTTTGAAATCTTCTTGAGTCAAAAGGGTAATGTAAACAACAGTTGCAATTATGCAGCATTCCAATACTGCCGGTTGTATCTTATTGAAATTCTACATCAAACCACAACACCCTTCGAAGGTTTTTGCCCGCTATCAGAGTTGTATCTTATCGAAATTCTACATCAAACCACAACATCTGGACTGACAAGACAGATCAAGAGATGTTGTATCTTATCGAAATTCTACATCAAACCACAACTGCAAATGTATACAATTTACTTTACATTCCGTTGTATCTTATCGAAATTCTACATCAAACCACAACTGGTCCTCGAAGCGCTTTTGCTCCCGCCTTGTTGTATCTTATCGAAATTCTACATCAAACCACAACTGATGATGACCACGCGCGAAGGGTCTATGCGTTGTATCTTATCGAAATTCTACATCAAACCACAACGTGTTCATACCAGCTTCGAAAATGGACTAGTTGTATCTTATCGAAATTCTACATCAAACCACAACCGCGTAACGATCAACCCGCGTTTACGCAGCGTTGTATCTTATCGAAATTCTACATCAAACCACAACATCGAGAACGGAGAGGATACGCTGACCGCGTTGTATCTTATCGAAATTCTACATCAAACCACAACTCTCGATCCGTTCTTCCCATAAAGCCTCCTGTTGTATCTTATCGAAATTCTACATCAAACCACAACCGGGGATTCTGTCACCGTGCTGATCACGAAGTTGTATCTTATCGAAATTCTACATCAAACCACAACATAGTGCATACGATGGGTAGAAACACGGCGTTGTATCTTATCGAAATTCTACATCAAACCACAACACCTCGCGCTGAACGGTGGTCGCTGGTCCGGTTGTATCTTATCGAAATTCTACATCAAACCACAACACCTACGACATCGACCTAACAACGAAAATGGTTGTATCTTATCGAAATTCTACATCAAACCACAACAACTACTAAGAACAAATTATGAACCAACGGGTTGTATCTTATCGAAATTCTACATCAAACCACAACTTGTACGAAATGTTTAGTTTGTAGGTTGTAGTTGTATCTTATCGAAATTCTACATCAAACCACAACGCCGGACGCACGCGTAAAAGCTGTGCCGTTGTTGTATCTTATCGAAATTCTACATCAAACCACAACTACAGATCGCGCTGCCGTTAAGAACGGCCGGTTGTATCTTATCGAAATTCTACATCAAACCACAACAAACGAAGCAGCCACAACATCGGACAATTAGTTGTATCTTATCGAAATTCTACATCAAACCACAACTAAAGTTTTTTTTATATATTTGTGGTGTAAGAATTCTACATCTTATCACAATAAGGCTATATGCCGAAGGTTTTCAACCTATTGTCTCCGCGTACTCCGTGGAGACTTTTTTTATATTTCGTGAATAATTTAAAAACCGTCGGTTGCTATTGCGGAGTGTGCCGGCGCTGTGGCTTTTTGCCTTCGGGAGTTCATGGTGCCGAAAACAGAAGGTCGCATGTCGGACCGTCCGCCACTCGCCGTGCGACGCACCGACATGAAGCATCCCCAATTGCAGCGTTCATCAAGGGCATATCGTTGGAATATGCAGGAATACTTTATATCGAGACTCTGAAACCGGGAAAACACGCGAATGGAAATTCAGCGACGCCTTCTGTTCCCGGGCGCATTCGCGCACGAGGCTCTGCCGCGGGCGGACGATGACGAACCGGATAAAAAGCGCACCCCGAAATCCTTTTCCGGATTTTCGGGGTGCGCTTCATTCGGGCGGGCGGCTGTCCGGCGCGTTATCGGGCGGGATGTTCCGGGCGTTTGCTGAAAATGGCCTTGATCCGGTCCATGTCGAACTTGGCCGAGCGGTCGTAGCAATAGATGCCGTTCTGTTCCTGTTCCACGTCCGTGAGCTGGGTGTAGCAATAGCCCCACACCTGTCCGGAGAGCGAGAGCAGCGCGTCTACCTGGCCTTCGAGCCGCGTGTAGAACTCTTCGAGCGTACGGGGCGCCTGTCCGTAACCCCACGATTCGGTCTGGGAATCCGTGGCCTGCTTCTCCTGGTCCTTCACCCATTTGATGCCGCCGAATTCATCGACCAGGTAGGGGCACGAGCCATCGTACTGCGGCCAGGCGTAGTTTGCGGTCGCCTTCACCTCGTTGAATCCGATGTTGCGCGTCTGGTCGCGGGTCGTCCGCAGGCGGGGATGGAAGAACGTGCCGTCGCTGAAGATTTTCTCTTTCAGTTTGGCCGGGTTCTGCTCGTAATTGTGGACGGCCCAGATGTCGGTCCTGACGACGGCGCCGCCGCTGACGGTGTTGACGGGGCGCGTCGGGTCGAGGCGCCCCGTCAGGTCGTAGACGTCGGAGGCGAAGCGCGGGAACTGCGTGTTGTCGGGCCACCACTCCTCGTTCATCGGCGTCCACGTCAGCAGCGAGGGGTGGTTCCGGTCGCGGACCACGCATTCGGCCCACTCGGAGAGGAAGTTGCGGGCCGTTTCCACGTCGTTGGCATCCATTCCCCAGCTGGGGCTTTCGCCCCAGGTGATGTAGCCGAGTCTGTCGGCCCAGTAATAGTAGCGTTCCTCGAAAACCTTCTGATGCAGGCGTGCGCCGTTGAACCCGGCGGCCAGTCCCAGCTCGATGTCGCGGCGCAGGGCGTCGTCCGACGGGGCGGTCCAGATACCGTCGGGGTAGAAACCCTGGTCGAGCACCAGCCGCTGGTAATAGGGTTCGTTGTTGAGGTAGATTTTGTTGCCTTCGATGTGGACCTTGCGCATCCCGACATAGGATTTCACGGCGTCGAGCACCTGGCCGTCGGGGGCGACCACCTCGTAGGTCAGGTCGTAGAGGAACGGGTCTTCGGGACTCCAGAGCCGGGCCTTTTTGACCGGGATGACGACGACGCTGCTGTTCGACGCCCGGACCTGCCGCGTGCCGACGACCTTGCCGCCGTCCCGAAGGGTCACCCGGAGCGTGTTCGGGCTTTCCCGGAAGAACTGCGGGGCGACGATCAGCTGCTGCTGGTCGATGTCGGTCGTCATTTGGACGCGTGCGAGGGCTTCGGGAGCCACGGCCTCCATCCACACCGTCTGCCAGATGCCTGTCGTGCGGGTGTAGTCGCAACTGTGCGAGGCGTATTGCAGCGACTGTTTGCCGGCAGTCTGTTTGCCGCTGCGCAGGTCGCTCGTGGCGAAGACGACCAGACTGTGGCTGCCGCCCGGCTTCACGAATGCGGTGATGTCGTAGGAGAACGACGTGCTGCCCCCGAAGTGGCGGCCGACGAAGCGGCCGTCGACATACACCTCGGAGGTGTAGTACACGGCTCCGAAGTTGAGCATCACGTTGCGTCCCGACCAGTCTGCCGGAATGTCGATCGTACGCTGGTACCAGATGCGGCCGATGAAGTCCGTGTGGCCGACGCCCGAGAGCTTGCTCTCCGGGGCGAACGGCACGATGATTTTGCCGTCGAATCCCTTCGAGCCGACGTAGCCGCGTTCCAGGCCGCTTGCGCCGAAATCGAACGTGTAGGTCCATTCGCCGTTCAGGTTGATCCAGTCCGTCCGCTCGAACTGCGGGCGGGGATATTCCGGGCGGGGGATCTGCGAAAACAGACACGCGGCCTGAAGCAGGAAAAAGAGGGTGATTGCGGTTTTCTTCATGGTTGTTTTTGGTTGGTTTGCTTGTTTTCGGGGTGGTTATTCCGGTGCGATGTCGAACCGGCCGGGCGGCTCCGTGCGCTGCGCCCCGGCGAGCGGCGGCAGCATGCCGCAAGGGAGCAGCAGCAGGATGTGCGCATGTTTCATGGCTTCGTCTATGGGTTTGCTGTGCCGAAGTTACGAAACTTTTTCGGAATACGGAGCGGGTCAGAGGTTAATTTTGCAGGGGAACAGGCTGAAGACCCGAAAAAAATAGACTATATTCGTACGATCAAAACTGCCCGACTGATAGGAAAAAGAGACTCTTGCACTGTTGGGGACCCTGCACCTTCGTCGGAGCGCAGGCCCCGTGGCCGACGCTTTTCAACGGCCGGAACCTGAAAGGCTGGAAGACGGTCGGCGGGACGGAATCGTTTTTGTGTTATATTTACGGATAAAACGAATGCGGTTATGGAACGGGAGAACGTCTTTCATATCAAAAACATGGTTTGCAACCGCTGCATTCTGGTCGTCACCCGGCTGCTCGAAAAAGCGGGGTTCACGCCCCTCGATGTCGGACTGGGAACGGCCGTCGTGCAGGAGAAGCCCGGCCGGGAGCAGCGGGAGGCGTTCCGCAAACTGCTCGAAGCCTACGGGTTCGAACTGATCGACGACAGCCGGATGCGCCTCATCGAGCAGATCCGGACGGCCGTGATCGAATTGGTGCATTACAGCGAAGATGCCTCGAAAGTCAACCTGTCGGATTACCTGCGCGAACGCTGCCACCGTGATTACAGTGCGTTGAGCAAGCTCTTTTCGGAGGTCAACGGCATCAGCATCGAGAAATACTTCCTCGCCCAGCGGATCGAGCGGGTCAAGGAACTGCTGGCCTACGGCGACCTGACCGTCAGCGAGATCGCCGACAAACTCCGTTATTCGAGCGTGGCGCACCTCAGCGCCCAGTTCCGCGCCCAGACCGGGATGTCGCCCACTGAATTCCGCCGGCTGAAAGGACGCGGCCTGAAACCGCTGGATGAAGTGTAGGTATAAATCATATCCATAATTCTGTAACACCCGGAGCGTGTCGGGACCTTACCTTTGTTCCCATGGAAAAGAGTAAGATCATCACGAATACGTTCCCGGTCGCAGGCATGAGCTGCGCCTCGTGCGCCGTCCGGGTCGATAAGGCGCTCAACGGCCTGCCGGGCGTCGAGTCTGCGCATGTGAACTACGCTTCCGCTACGGCGCGGGTGGCCTACCGTCCGGGGGAGTGCTCTCCCGGGACGCTGAAGCGGGCCGTGCAGGCGGCCGGTTACGACCTGCTGACCGACGCGGAAGGCCCGGCGGAGGACGAGGCGGCGCACGTTCGTGCGGCGCATTACCGGGCGCTCAAACGGCGGACTCTTTGGGCGGCGGGGCTTTGTCTTCCGATCGTGGCCGGAGGCATGCTGTTCATGGACGCTCCGGCCGTGAAATACGCCGTGTGGGCGCTCTCCACCCCGGTCGTTTTCGGACTGGGACGGGAGTTCTTCGTCAACGCCTGGAAACAGCTCCGCCACGGGGCGGCCAACATGGATACGCTGGTTGCCGTCAGTGCCGGAATCGCCTATCTGTTCAGCCTTTTCAACCTGTTTTTCCCGGAATTCTGGCTGTCGAGGGGCATCGAGCCGCACGTCTATTTCGAGTCGGCGGCCGTCATCGTCGCCTTCATCCTGCTGGGGCGGCTGCTTGAGGAGCGGGCGAAGCGCGGCACGACGACGGCCATCGCGAAACTGATGGGCCTGCAACCGAAAACCGTCACGGTGATCACCCCTTCGGGCGAACGCTCCGTGCCCGTTGCGGAGCTTCGCGCCGGGGATCTGGTCGCCGTGCATCCCGGCGAACGCATCGCCGTGGACGGCACGGTGACCGAAGGCGCGTCGTATGTCGACGAGAGCATGCTCAGCGGGGAACCGCTCCCCGTCTGCAAACAGGAGGGTGCGGCGGTGTTTGCCGGAACGATGAATGGCAACGGTGCGTTCCGTTTCCGGACCGACAGGGTGGGGCAGGACACGGTGCTGGCCCGGATCATCCGCATGGTGCGGGATGCGCAGGGCAGCAAGGCCCCCGTGCAGCGGACCGTCGACCGGATCGCCGGCGTTTTCGTTCCCGCCATCATCGTCCTCGCCGTGCTGACCTTCGCGGCGTGGATGCTTTTCGCGCCGGAGGAGGGCTTCACCCGCGGGCTGCTGGCGCTGGTGACCGTGCTGATCATCGCGTGCCCCTGTGCGCTGGGTCTGGCGACGCCCACGGCCCTCATGGTCGGGATCGGCAAGGGCGCCGGACAGGGCATCCTCGTCAAGGACGCTGCGAGCCTGGAGGTGGCCCGGAAGGTCGACACCGTGGTGCTGGACAAGACCGGAACGCTCACCGAAGGCCGTCCGTCGGTCGTGGACGCTGCGTGGGCCGAAGGGCCGGAGACGGCGCGGCGGATTCTGTTCAGCCTTGAAAAACGCTCGGGGCATCCGCTTTCGCAGGCCGTCGTCGAATCGCTCGGCGGGGAGCGGGACGTTCCCGTGACCGGGTTCGAAAGCATTCCCGGGCAGGGTGTCCGGGGCGTCGCGGAGGGGCGGACCTGGTATGCCGGGAACGACGCGCTGCTGTCCCGCCACGGCATCGTGCCCGACGCCCGCCTGCAACGGCTGGCCGAAGGGTGGATGCAGGAGGCGAAGACCGTGGTTTGGTTCGCCGACGAGGAGCGGACGCACGCCGTGCTCGCCCTTGCCGATGCGCTGAAACCCTCGTCGGCCGGGGCCGTCGCCCGGCTGCACGCGCTGGGAATCACGGTCTGGATGCTGACGGGCGACAACGCCGGTTCGGCGCGCGAAACGGCCCGGAAAGCCGGGATCACCCGTTTCCGGGCGGGCGTCCTGCCGCACGAAAAGGCCGGATTCGTCCGGCAGTTGCAGTCCGAAGGCCGGACGGTGGCCATGGCCGGCGACGGGATCAACGACAGCGCGGCTCTCGCGCAGGCCGATTTGAGCGTCGCCATGGGGCGGGGGAGCGACATTGCGATGGATACCGCGATGGTGACGATCCTCTCGTCGGACCTCCGGAAAATCCCGGAGATGATCCGGCTGTCGCAGCTCACCGTGCGGACGATTCGCCAGAACCTCTTCTGGGCCTTCATTTACAACCTCGTCGCCATTCCCGTAGCGGCCGGGGCGCTCTATCCCCTCTGGGGGTTTCTGCTCGACCCGATGATCGGCGGGGCGGCCATGGCCTTGAGCAGCGTGAGCGTCGTGGCCAACAGCTTGCGGCTGAAACGCCGGCGGATCGGCGATGAGTGTGAACATGACGAACCGGTTGAAACCGAAGAAAAGATGAAAAAGGAATTTATCGTGGACGGCATGACGTGCAATCATTGCCGGATGCATGTGGAACATGCGCTGAACGCCCTCGACGGCGTGAAGGCGGTCGTGACGCTGGACCCTCCGGTGGCCGCCGTGGAGTACTCCGGGCCGGAAGTCGGCCTCGGGGAGTTGCAGAAGGCCGTTACGGAGCGGGCCGGGGAGTATACCCTGCGGGCGCGGTGACGGCGGACGCCCCTGCGCAGGCGGGGCGTTTTTTTCGTGCCGCGCCGCATCTTTCCGGCGAATGTCCGGCGGAAAATGCGTTTTAGCATTAACTTTGCTGTCGGATCGTGTAAAGTATGCTGATGGAGACTCTTTCCCGTTGGATCGGCGGCGTGAACGACGTGCTGTGGACCTATGTGCTGGTCGCGGCGCTCTTGGGGTGTGCCGTGTGGTTCACCCTGCGCACGCGGGGCGTGCAGTTCCGCCTGCTGGGCGAGATGATGCGCGTGCTGGGCGAGTCGGCCGGAAGCGGCCCGAAGGGCGAGCGGCACGTCTCGTCGTTCCAGGCTTTCGCCGTGTCGCTGGCCAGCCGCGTCGGCACGGGGAATCTCGCGGGCGTCGCCACGGCCATCGTCGTCGGGGGACCCGGCGCGGTCTTCTGGATGTGGGTCATCGCCCTTGTGGGCGCCGCGAGCGCTTTCGTCGAGTCGACCCTCGCACAGCTTTACAAACGCCGCGGCAGGGACTCTTTCATCGGCGGTCCGGCCTACTACATGGAACGCGGCCTCGGGCGGAGGTGGATGGGCGTGCTGTTCGCCGTGCTGATCTCCGTGACCTTCGGATTCGCCTTCAACTCGGTGCAGAGCAACACGATCTGCGCCGCGTGGGAGGGAGCTTTCGGCGCCGATCATGTGTGGGTGGGCGTCGTGCTCACGGCGCTGACGCTGCTCATCATCTTCGGAGGCATACGGCGCATTGCGCGTGTCAGCGGCGTGATCGTCCCGATTATGGCGCTGGGGTACATCGTGCTGGCGCTGGGCGTCGTGCTGTTCAACCTCGGGCGGCTGCCCGAAGTGCTGGAACTGATCGTCGCCGACGCTTTCGGCTGGGAGCAGACGCTGGGCGGCGCGGTCGGCGCGGCGTTGATGCAGGGCATCAAGCGGGGACTTTTCAGCAACGAGGCCGGTATGGGTTCGGCCCCGAACGTCGCCGCCACGGCCCACGTTTCGCACCCCGTGAAGCAGGGACTTATCCAGACCCTCGGGGTCTTCACCGATACGCTCGTCATCTGCACCTGCACGGCCTTCATCATCCTGTTCGGGGGCGTTCCCGACGCTTCGCTCAACGGCATTCAGCTGACGCAGGCGGCTCTGGAGAGCGAGATCGGTCCCGCGGGCGGGGTGTTCGTCGCCGTGGCGATCTTCCTGTTCGCCTTTTCGTCGATTATCGGCAATTATTACTACGGCGAAGCCAACATCCGCTTCATCACTCCGCGGCCGTGGGCGCTGACGCTCTACCGGATGCTGGTCGGCGCGATGGTGCTCTTCGGATCCTTGGCGACGCTCGATCTGGCATGGAGCCTGGCCGATGTGACGATGGCGCTGATGACGCTGTGCAATCTGGCGGCGATCGTGCTGCTGGGCCGTCAGGCCTTCCTGCTGCTGGCCGACTACACGGCCCAGAAGCGGCAGGGCATCAAAAATCCGGTCTTCACGAAAGACCGGATTCCCGAATTGAAAGACAAGGCCGAGTGCTGGTAGCGCATTACTCCACCAGCCGGCGCGTCACGCTCCACCGCTGCATCAGCCGCACCACCGCCCAGCTCACGGCGAAGGCCCCGCAGGCGATCAGCGCGATGCGCGCCAGCGCGGGAAGTCCCGGAATCCGCTGCACGAGGTCGTAGCCGGCCTGAACGAAGATGAAGTGGCAGAGGTAGATGCCGAACGTCGCGCCCGCCAGCCGCGAGAGCCATGCGCGGGGCCGTGCGGCGGCCTTCTGCACGAGGATGAAGACCGGGGCGGTCATCATAAAGACGTTGATGCCGGCGAAATACCAGACGATTTCGAGGTAGGCGTAGTTGCCCGGAAAATGTTTCTGCATCACCACGTAACCCAGCCCCGTGGCGAGGTATCCGGCGAGGAAGGTCGGGATGCAGATGCCCAATGTCTTGCGCCAGTTCCATGCGGGCGGGAATTTCACGAGGTAGAAGGCCAGTACGAGGTAACCGGCGAAGCCCGAGACGTAGTGGAACGTGCCGAACTCGTTCCAGTCGCAGACGCCGTAAAGCCCCGTGTTGCCGTAATTGCCCGTGTAGCCGAGCGCCGGGGCCAGCATCTTCACGTAGGGCAGCAGCAGCGTCACGCCCCAGATCGCGAGGACGCTCTGCAACTCGCGCCGCGAGGCCCGTTCGAGCCACGGGCTGATCAGCGGCATGATCAGATAAAGTCCTATCAGCATATAGAGATACCAGAGCGGCGTGGTGTCGTAGCAGAAGTTGAAGACGAAGGTCCACATCTTGTGCAGCGTCGCTTCGCCGGTGAACAGCGCGGGGTCGATCGACGGACTGGAGGTCCCGACGTAGCGCATATACAGGTAGTAGAGCACGGGCAGCGTCAGCGACCAGAAGACCAGCGCCAGGAGGACGCGGCCGATCCGCTTGCGGTAGAAAGCCCCCGTTCCGGTCCGCACGGGCAGCAGCAGCACGCCCGACATCATCACGAACAGCGGCACGCAGGCCCGGACGAAACTGCCTGCCAACGCTCCTTGCAGGAAGGTGGCGCGGTCGCTGTCGAACACGGCGACGAAGGCGTCGCAGCTGTGGGAGAAGACCACCAGAAAGCAGGCGATCACGCGCAGGAGGTCCACCCAGCCGATGCGTTCGCGGGCCGGGACGTTCAGGTCGGGAAGTCGGTTCTTCATTGTCGCAGAAATGGATTTCCGGCGAAGGTACGAAAAAAATCCGGGACCGCCGTGCGTTTTCGCCGCGGCGTCCCGGATTTTTGGTTGTCCGCACTCCCTCCGGCGGACGTCCCCTTCGGGTCAGTTGACCACCACCGTCGGGAAGTATTCGCGCAGCAGGGCCGCGGCGCGGTCGAGCTGTTCGGGGGTGTTCTCCCGCACGTCGCGGAGTTTGTACTCCAGCCCCATCGCCTCGTACTTATGCACTCCGAGGGTGTGGTAGGGGAGCAGTTCGACCCGCTCGACCGACTTGTAGCCGCCGAGGCGTTCGCCCAGCGCACGGATGTCGGCTTCGGCGTCGCTGATGCCCGGAACCAGCACGTAGCGTAGCCAGAAGGGTTTTCCGTGGGCTTCGAGCCAGGCGGCCGTGCGGAGCGTCTGCGCGTTTTCGCGTCCGGTGAGGGCGCGGTGGCGTTCGGAATCGGCCTGCTTCACGTCCAGCAGCACCAGGTCGACCAGCCCCAGCAGCTCCTCGACGGCCGGGTTCCACACCCCGCCGTTCGAGTCGATGCAGACGTGGATGCCGGCCTCCTTCAACGACTTTACGAGCGGAACGAGTTCCGCGGCCTGGAAGGTGGGTTCCCCGCCCGAGAAGGTCACGCCGCCGCGCCGCCCGAAGAAGGGCTTCTGGTCGACGGCCATGCGCAGGATCTCCGCAGGGTCGGTCAATGTGCCCGCTCCGGCCTCGATCGTGTCGGGGTTGGCGCAGTAGAGACAGCGGAAATTGCAGCCTTGGAGGAAAACGACGAGCCGGAGTCCCGGCCCGTCGAATGTTCCCATGGATTCGTAAGAATGTACACGAAGCATGATTGTTCCTTGTTTTTGAATAAGGGGGGTCGGGCGCAAACCGGGTTCCGGTATGCAAATCCTGCGCCCGCCCCTAAAAGCGGCTTTTCAAGCCGTTACATCCTTTCGTGGAAGCTGCGGCTGATGACTTCGAGCTGGTGTTCGCGGCTCAACTTGGTGAAGTTCACGGCGTAGCCCGAGACGCGGATCGTCAGCTGCGGATATTTCTCGGGGTGCTCCATGGCGTCTTCGAGCATCTCGCGGTTCAGTACGTTGACGTTCAGGTGGTGTGCACCCTTGGTGAAATAGCCGTCGAGCATCGTCACGAGGTTCTCGATACGCTCTCCGGCCGTCGGGCCGAGCGATTTGGGCACGATCGAGAAGGTGTTCGAAATACCGTCCTGCGAGTCGCGGTAACGCATCTTGGCCACCGAGGCGAGCGAAGCGATGGCGCCGCTCTTGTCGCGGCCGTGCATCGGGTTGGCTCCCGGAGCGAAGGCCACGCCCTTGAGGCGTCCGTCGGGCGTTGCGCCGGTCTTCTTGCCGTACATCACGTTCGAGGTGATCGTCAGCAGCGACAGCGTCGGTCGGGCGTTCTTGTAGACGGGCAGCTTCTTCAGCTCCTCGCTGAAGTAGTAGACGAGGTCCACGCCCAGATGGTCGACACGGTCGTCGTTGTTGCCGTAGCAGGGAAATTCACCCTCGATGTCGAAGGCTTCGGTGAGACCCTCGGCGTTGCGGCGGGGCGTCACGCGGGCGTATTTGATGGCCGAGAGCGAGTCGAGGGCGATCGAGAGACCGGCCACGCCG
>ERZ834859.3275-NODE-3275-length-12027-cov-2.458486_pt1 | contig 12027 bp, 10 predicted proteins | sample MGYA00519947_ERZ834859 | MGnify/ENA primary metagenome ERZ834859 (study PRJEB31850, sample SAMEA3708763) | human gut metagenome | biome: human gut; feature: human-associated habitat; material: faeces | place: China | collected 2014 ...
CCCAGTGGGCTTTCAGCTCGCCTGTGAGGGTGTGTGTGCCGCTGTAAGCTGAGCCCCGCCCGCTCCCCTCTTTCGGGGGCGTAGCGGCTGCTGCGGCCTGCACAGCCCTCTTGGTGGCCTCTTCGGCGGCCCTCCCGAGGATCTCCGGCAAATCGGCTTCCAGTTCTCTGAGCTGCTGGATCCGCTGCTGGAAGGTGACTGTCTTGCTCATGCTCTCACTCTCTCCTCCTGCAGGAGCCGGATCTCCTGATGCGCCAGCCCCGGAAGAACGGCACCAAACGGCTCAAAGTAATGATTGGGCTCCGATGCAAAGGCGCGGACCCTCTTGATCTCCTTCCCCAGTACGGCTCCCCGGTGGATCAGCAGCTCATAGAGGAAGGCGAGCAGTTTGCGCTTGTTTCCACCGGACATATAGGTGTGGTATTCCTGAAACAGCTCGAGGTAGGTGCGGATGCGCAGCGTGTTCTTCTCGCCGCGGGCCTGCTCGAGCAGCTGATCGAACGACGCGTCCGTGCTGACGGTGTGCATCAGGCGGATGGCGTGGTCGAACGTCAGCGCGCGCAGGGCGTCCAGCGCCTCCTGCTGCGTGAGCAGGGCGGGGTCGCGCGTTTCGCGCTGCGGCGCGGGGCCGGGCTCCGTGGCCGCGCCGCGGCTGTGCAGATAGGCCTCAAAATCGCGCAGCTTCGTATAGACCGTGCGGTAACGGCGCTCCTTTTCCGGCGTAACGTCCGCCAGCTTTGAAAGGATCATCGCATAGGCCTCTGCCAGTGAATAAATGCGCACGGTCTCGCGCCCGCCCTCGCGCGTGCCGCGCACGCGGAAGTCCGCATAGATGAGCAGCAGGGACTCCACGGGCAGATTCTCAAATTCGAGGTCCCAGGTGGAGTGGTTCGCGGAGATATGCGCGATGTGCTCCATGCCGTGGCCGGACAGCCACTGCCAGGTATAATAATAGTGCAGATAGGGGATGCGCTTTGCATCCGCGCCGCGGCAGCCGAACTTGCCGATATCGTGGCACAGGGCGGCCGCGCTGACGAGCGGGACGTCGACAGGAAGCCCGGCTTCCTTCGCGCACTGGGCGGTCAGCGTGGCGATGTTGTGCACGCCGATGGTGTGCGAAGCGGCGTCAAACGGCAGAAGCTCCCGGCCGATGCGCAGCATGGTCACAAAATGCGAGGCGTGCAGTGCGGCGTGGAAGGCGGGCAGCTCATCGGCGACACGGCTTCCGTCCTCCGGGCCGTGCGCAGCCAGATCGGTCAGCATATCGAACGGCACATCCTCGCAGGCGAGCACGCCGTCCAGCAGCTCGGCCAGCGCGGCAAGCACCGGTGCCTCGGGCGGTGCCTGATAGGCGGGATCGGGGAACAGACCGTTGTCCAGCCACGCATACAGCGCGGGCAGCCATCCGGCCTCCGGCTCCGGCGCAAGGCGCGCCAGCAGCGGGCGCAGGGCGGTCACGACGGCGAAGCATACGCTGCTCCGATCATACTCCAGTCCGTTCAGCAGCTCGGCCGCGCCCTCCAGTCCGGCGGGCGGCACGAGCGCATTCAGTTTTTCCCGGGAAAAATACACGGCAGTCATCCTCTCCGTACATGCGTTTCCAAAACATACCCTTATTATAATAGAATTTTTCGGTTAAAACAAGGGCAGCGCCGCATAATTCAGCGAGAGCATTCGGTGAAGGCCGAAGCTGCAATTGTGCGGTGCTGCCCAGAAAAAGAAACGCAAAATCTGCGGAACAGATGCGCGGAAATCGCGTCTGAATAGATAGAACAGTTTTGAGCAAATACACTTGCTGACATATTTTACGATTTTTGACGAAAGGATGATGGAGATGAAAAAGCTGATCTCCGCGCTGTGCGCGCTGATGCTGGCCGTTTCGCTTGCCGCCTGTTCCCGAGGCCCGGCGGAGCACGGCGGGCTGCTGCCGCTTGACCCGACGGACCCGCCCGCAACGGAAGAGCCGACCGCCGCACCGACCAACCCCACGCAGCCGCCCGAGCCGGTCGAGCTGCCCAATGCCGGGACGCTGGCCGCTCTGGCAGACGACGGCGCGGCCCTGTGCCTGTGCCAGTGGTCGCGCAGCGGGGAGCTGGAGCACAGCGGCATGCTGGACGCCGCTGCGGTCGCTGCGGTGCTCGATGCCGCCAATGCTGCGCAGTGGGTCGAGCGCAAAGCGCCGGGCGTGCAGGAATTCTCGTTTGACAGCTATGTGACGCTCAGCTCGCCAGCGGGCGGCGGCACGCTGCTCACGCTCTGGAAGGGCGTCTCCGCCCTGTGTATGGATGCACCTGGCGGCCGTGTCTGGCTGGACCAGCCGGAGGGTGCGGACCTCGCTGCAGCCCTGCAGGGGCTGGAGCAGCAGGATGCCTATCCGCGCAGCCTCTACGCCGTCGGCGTGACCGGGTCCGCTGAGGACGAGACCATCGCCCAGAGTGCTGCCGGAGCCATGGTGCAGAGCCTGAGCGCCCACGAGGCCCGCGACGGTGCGAGCAGCGGCGTCGAATCGCTCTGCGGCAACCGCCTGCGCTTCACGTTCCGCTGCAGGCTCCATGTCCCGGAGGACAGCGCTGCAGCATGGGGCGTGACGCCCGATGCCGCCGGAGAAGGGGAGCTGACGCGCAGCTGTGTCCTCGTCCGTGATGCCGTCGGCTTTTGGCACCCGGCTGCGGTGGAAAATGTATAAGAAAAGTCCCGCGATCGCACGGAATTCCATGGGATCGCGGGATTTCTTTGCCTTTTTGCTGTTGTCAGTCTGTTAATCCGAGATAGACGGAAATGATCTTTGCAAGCTGTGCGCGAGTAGCAAGACCCGACGGTTCCAGAACATCGACAGTCACGGGATAATAGTTGCTTGCAAGCAGAGTGTCGAGCGGGTAATATTTAACTTGAACACAATTGCGATCATCCAAGTATTGGTGCATTTCTTGGTCAAATTTCATAAGTTTGTCACTTGCGTCACTTTCGTCCCAATTTGGAATGAAGTCCATAATGGTTTCTCGCCTAAGCGCTTTTTCGCCGGGCCGATCCCCTTCAACCCCATAAATTCGAACAAGACTATATCCACCATAGTTTCCAGAGGCGCAGTAAACTTCTCCACGGCCATTTGAATATAAGAGCGGGCCCCTCATATTCGCGATACAACCGTATGATTCAGCAGTATTGGACTGTATTGCATTAAGATAAAAGCCGTAATACTCAAAGCCTCCCCAGTCTGCCTGAGTGGAGACTAATTCACAGATTCCATCTCCGTCAAAGTCGATGAGCGCGTAGAATTGCGTATCGTTAGAATAGGTAATTTTGTTTTCCTTCCAGATATCAGTTTGATAAATCTGATAATAGTTTTCGTATAGATTTTTGGTTGCCTTACTTCCGCAAATGATACCGGCGTTGCAGGCCCATGCGAACGCATGCTTGGCATAGTCGCTGACGTTTGCAGCGTCGTCAAACTTCTCCAGCGAGGTCTCACCCTGCGGGAGACCCTTCTGCATGGCATAACGATAGATCATTGTGACGAGCTGCTCCCGCGTGATCTCGCGTTCCGGCGCAAAGTGTATATCATCCATTCCGTTCACAACACCGCTGTTTTCCGCCCAGGCAATGGCATCGGAATACCAGGTGCCCTGTGGGACGTCGATAAAGCGGCTCGGAGCCGAAACGGAGGGGCTGCCTTCCATGCGATAAAGAACGGTCGTAACCATTGCGCGGGTCAGGTGTCCATCCGGATCAAACTGATCGGCAGATACGCCATTCATGTATCCATTTTTCTGCATCTGCATGACATAGGAATAGTACCATGCAGTTTGCGGCACATCAGCGAAACCGGTAGAAGATTCGGCTCCGGCAGTTGAGCATAAAAGAGTCAGAAAAGAGGAAACGGCAAGGAATAACGAAATGGTACGCTTCATCTGGGCACGTCCTTTCTGCAAGCGGGTGATATGAGATAATTTCATTATAGCATAGACGGACTATGATGACAAGCAGCAATAAAAGTTTGAAAACATCCAGAAAATTGAGAAAAAGCCAGGAACTTTCGCTTGCAAAATTCGACAGCATGTGATATCATTTGACCGGAGTTTATTTTTGATTCATATATTCAGTTGAAAGGAGCGAGTGCCATGCCGGGTCATGGGCTGCAGGCCAGAGGAATTGCACGCGAACAGAAGATGATCTATGCGGGGATGACGCTCTTCCTCGAGCAGGGCTACGAGCGCACGACGACGGCACAGATCGCCCGCAAGGCCGGAATGTCTCCGGCATCGTTCTTCGCCGCGTTTGAAAATAAGGAGGCGCTGCTGCTGCGCCTGACGCAGATCATGTTCCGCTCACAGTTTTCCCGCGCGGAGAAGATGCTCCCGGCGGATCAGTCGCCGCTGCTGCTGTACGCTATGGAGACGGGGCTGCAGCTCCATATCGCGGAGTGCTCCGAGCCGCTGCGCGACCTGTATGTCACGGCGTATTCGCTGCCGTCGACGTCCGATTTCATCAACCGGAGCATGACGCCCCGGCTGCGCCAGATCTTCTCCCGCTGGATGAAACGCGCGGACGACAGCGAGCTGTTCGAGCTGGAGCTGGCCTCCGCCGGTGTCACGCGGAGCTACATGTCCGTCCCGTGCGATATGTACTTCACGATGGAGCGGAAGATCCGCCGCTATCTTTCGTGCTGCTTCCGCATCTACTGCGTGCCGGAAAAAGAATACGCCCCTTATGTGGAGCGCGTCCTGCAGACGGATCTGCATCAGGTGGCGGAGAACATCGTCGCAGAAACGGTCCAGAATGCCGCAGCGGCCTTCGCTGCGACCATGGGAGCAGCTGCGGACGAAAACTGAGCCAAAAAAATCCTGCCGGAGTGGCTGACTCCGGCAGGATTTCGCTATATGAGGGCTTGATTCAGAATGTCGCGACCTCGTTCTTCGCGGGTTCGGCGGGCGTTACGCGGATGGCCGTCAGGATGGGACCGGTGCCGCGGTAGAGCGCATGGAAGCGGACGGAGACCGTCGCCTCGACCGTGACCCACTCGCGGGCGTGCAGGGAAGCGGCGTCGGCGTATTTGCACGGCAGACCCATGAAGGCGATGTCTTCCACGCAGCACGTCATGACAAAGCGGCCGGGCGCAAAGTAGCCGTCGCGGTCCTTTTTCAGGCGGGCGACCTGTCCCTTGAAGCGGACGGTCTTGCCGTCGTACTTCTTCGGCTCCTCCGTGATGTCGCGGTACCAGAGCGCAAAATCATCGTCGCCGATCTCCACGACCGGGGCGTTGATGTCAAAGGGGAGCGGGTCCTCGATCTCGTCGGGCTGCGTCGTTCCGTCGGTGTATTCATAGAGGATGCCGACGCGGCGGTTCAGCGCGCGGGCGAGCTTGTGCAGCGGCATGATGTCCGTGCCCGGTGCAAGACGATTGAACACGACCATCTCACAGCCCGTGAGCTTGTCCACCACAAGGGAGCGCATGTTTGCGTTGTAGGCGAGAATGCTCGTGCCGTCCGCAAACATGACCTCCTGCGCGATCTGCCAGTCCTCCGGCATTTTCTGGTAGAACGGGCCGACCTGCAGCATGCCGTTGAGCTCGACGACGACGCGCTCGCAGTGGTGCTTTTTGAACAGCTGTGAAAGCTCTTCGGTCGTAACGGCCTCCTGATCGATCACCTCGGGATAGACATGCTGGTAGGGATAGACGGAGAGGTCATATTCCTCCTCGCCCTCCTCGCAGATGAGCAGCAGCGTGCGCTCGCCTGCGTTGAAGCGTTCGTCCTCCAGCGTCTCCTGAATGAATTTCGTTTTTCCGGCGTCCAGAAAGCCGGTGAAGGCATAGACGGGAATGGCCATGGCAGCCTCCTTACACGCCGAACAGGGCGGCGAGTGCCTTTTCGTCCAGCTTCGAGCCGATGACGCACAGACGGCCCGTCACAGCGGCCGTGCCGGTGCGGACGTCGATCTCGCCGGGCACATGGTCAAAGTGCAGCCAGGTGCCGTCCGCCGTCGGAACGATGCCCTTGGCGCGCAGCACGATGCCATAGGTCTCGCCGTTGTCCAGTGCGGCGAGGGCATTGCGGATTTCTTCCTCGGTGAACTTCTTCGGCGTCTCGACGCCCCAGCTCTGGAAGACCTCGTCGGCGTCGTGGCCGTGATGATGGTGATGATGGCAGCAGTGGTGCTCGTCCTCATCCTCGTCATGGTCGTCATGGTCGTGATGATGGCAGCAGTGATGCTCATGCTCATCATCGTCTTCATCGTGGTCATGATGGTGATGGCAGTGATGCTCATCCTCGTCATCGTGGTCATGATGGTGGCAGCAAGGATGCTCGTGCTCGTCATCCTCGTTGGCATCGTCATGATGATGGTGATGATGGTGCTCTTCCTCTTCGTCCTCGTCGTTCTCCTCGGACTGGGCGCTGCGGATCATGTCAGCCAGCTCTTCGGTGAGCGTGTGCTGCTTCTGCATGGCCTCGAGGATCTGTGCGCCGGAGAGCTGGTCCCACGGCGTGGTGATGATCACGGCGTTCTGGTTGTGCTCACGCAGCAGAGCCACGGCGGCAGCCAGCTTCTCCTCAGAGATGGAGCCGGTGCGGCTGAGAATGATGGCGGAGGCGGTCTCGATCTGGTTCGTGTAGAATTCACCGAAATTCTTCAGATAGACCTTGCACTTCGTGGCATCCGCCACGGTGATGAAGCTGCCGAGCGTGACGCTCTCGTCCGCAACACGCTCTACGGCGCCGATGACGTCGCTGAGCTTGCCGACGCCGGACGGCTCGATGAGGATGCGGTCGGGATGATAGTCGGAGATGACCTGCTTCAGCGCGCGGCCGAAGTCGCCGACGAGCGAGCAGCAGATGCAGCCGGAGTTCATCTCGTTGACCTGAATGCCGGCGTCCTGCATGAAGCCGCCGTCAATGCCAATCTCGCCGAACTCGTTTTCGATGAGGACGATCTTTTCACCCTGATAGGCCTCACGGATCATCTTTTTAATGAGCGTGGTCTTGCCCGCGCCGAGGAATCCGGAGTAAATGTCAATGGTAGTCATGAATTTTCTGCTTCCTTTCCAAACGAAGGCCGCAAAGCGGCATTCGGCTGTTATTTCATCCTATATTATACCACCCGTGTAAAGTCCCTGCAAGAAATTTTCGATTTCTTGACCGGAAATTCACATAGGCTCCGCTTTTTCGTTACAAACTGTTTTCAATTGTGGCGAAACTTTGAATTTTGGAAAAGAACTGGAAAAATCCTTGCTTTTTTCGGGGTAAGTGTTATACTGTTAGCGCAGAATTATGACTTCTGGGGTGATGAAAATGAAGCGTCCCTTTTCGCTCCGCCGAGTGGTAAAGGAATGGAACCGTGAAAATATTCTCCGTTTTTTGGGCTATATCCTTGCTGCGTTCGTCATCAATTTGGCGCTTGAATGCCTGTCGCGCAGGTCCTTCGGCGATGGCCTGCACTATATGGTGACGCGACCGTGGCAGTTTTTTTATGACTCTCTCATTATTTTATTCACGCTGTCTCTCTCGCTGCTGTTCCGCAAGCGCAGCTTCTGCTTCCTGCTGTTCGCCGCTGTTTGGATCGGGCTTGGCCTTGCCAACTGCATCCTGCTCGGCTTCCGCGCCACGCCGCTGACTGCGCCGGATATCTGGCTGCTGTCGTCCGTGCGGGACATCATCGAGATCTATATGAGCCAGCCGGTGCTGATCCTCCTGATGCTGGGCATCGCGGCCCTCATCGGCGTGATCGTCCTCCTGTGGCTGCGCGCGAAGAAGACGCGCCCGTCCTATTATTTCGCTGCCGTGCAGGTCCTGCTCTGCGGCGTGATCCTCGCGGGCTTTACGGTCGCCTTCCTCCGCAGCGGGACGCTGGCCTCGCGACTCCAACGGCTTTGCCTACTGCTTCTCCGCCAGTGCGGTGACGCAGGGCATCAGCGAGCCGGACGGCTATTCGCAGGAAGCGATCGACGTGCTCCTCAGCGAGCAGGACGACCTGCCTGCCGACCGGGTGCGCACGCCGAACTTCATTTTTGTGCAGCTCGAGTCATTCTTTGACGCGAATTATCTGAAGGACCTGACATACGGCGAAAATCCGGTCCCAAATTTTGAGCGGCTGAAGGACGTGCTCCAGCGGCCTGTTCTATGTGCCGTCCATCGGCGCGGGCACGGCGAACACCGAGTTCGAGGTCCTCTCCGGCATGAATCTCGACCATTTCGGCGTCGGGGAGTATCCCTACAAGACCGTCGTCAAGAACCGGACCTGCGAATCCATGGCCTATGCGCTGCAGAGCGCGGGCTATTCCACCCACGCCATCCATAATAATAACGCCACGTTCTACAGCCGCGACCGCGTCTATGCCAATTTCGGCTTCGAGACGTTCACGTCGCTGGAATACATGCACGACGTCGAGCGGAATCCGCTCGGCTGGGCAAAGGATTTCGTTCTGACGGAGGAAATTTTGAAGGCGCTGCGCTCCACCGAGGACCGTGATCTTGTTTTCACGGTCTCCGTGCAGCCCCACGGCAAGTATCCCACGGCGCCGCTGGAAGGCGCGCGAACCATCAGGGTCTCGGGGGAGGAGGCCGAATCCCGCCGCGCCGGGCTGGAATATTACCTCTACCAGCTCAAGCAGACGGATGCCTTTGTCGCGCGCCTTGTGCGCCGGCTCTCCACGTTCAGCGAGCCGACGGTCGTCGTATTCTACGGCGATCATCTGCCGAGCTTCGGCATCACGCAGGACGAGCTGAGCTGCGGCACCGTGCAGTCCACGGAATATGTTATCTGGACGAATTTCCACGCCAAAAAGACCGACCGCGATGTGCAGGCCTATCAGCTGGCCGCCATGGTGCTCGACCGCTTCGGCGTCCACGACGGCACGATCCTGCGCTATCATCAGAGCCACGGCTACGATGAGACCGGCAGCGAGACCTTCCAGAACGGCCTGTGCATGCTGGAGTATGACATGCTATATGGCAAGCACTATGCAACGGGCGGGGAGATGGCGGTGCAGCCGATGGAGCTGCACTTCGGCGTCGACGAGATCACGCTCACCGGCGTGAGCAGCAGCGACGGCGGCCTGACCGTCCACGGCACGAACTTCACGCCGTACAGCGTCATTCTGGTCGACGGCGAGCAGGTGCCGACGGAGTATATCGACGAGCAAACGCTGGCAGCGGCGGATACGCCGCTCAGTCCTGGCAAGATTCTGTCTGTTGCACAGGTCTCCGCCACGGATACGCTCAGGATCCTCAGTCAGACGCCGGACTGGACCGTCCCGGCGAAAAAATCGTAAGTAATAACAGGACCCGATGCGGCACCGGAAAGCCACATCGGGTCCTGTTTTATCCTTACACGAATTCGCCAAGCTCCAGAATATCCTGCGGGGTGGCGCGGCGGAGAATCGGTTTTGTCTGCGCGGGCGGGTAGGGTGCGTCCTCGGCCGTGCAGGCCTGCACCGCGACAATCCTGCCCAGCAGCTCGTGCGCATCCGGCCCGGCCGGAACGACCACAAGCTCACCGGCCTCCAGCGTCCGGTCCTCGGAGCGGTAGGAGTAGCATGTGCCGTGCGGCTCGAATTCCACGGCGCAGTAAAACAGCGGCCCCGGCGCGGCGGCTGCGCGCGACGGGTCGAACAGCTCGCCCTCCGTATAGAAGCGCAGCAGGGTATCTGCCTCGGCGGCAAGCTCTGCCCAGCCGTCCGGAAGGCCCGTGCAGTCATAGCGGCCGGTAATGCGCTGTGACGCGCCGTTCGACCAGCGCAGCGTGAGCGCATAGCGCGCCGCGGCATCGTCCGTCCCGGAGGCAAGAGGCGGCGATAGCAGTCCCTGCGGGAGCGTGTCGAGCAGGCGGGCCGCCGCGGACGGGAGCGAGCAGCGGCGCTCGGCGGTGTGCTTGCCGACGGAGCTGAGGTGTGCGATGCCCTCGCTCCGGTCAAGCACGAGCCGCTCCGTATGCTGCAGCAGGGGAGAGGCCGCACTGCGGCGGGTGTATTCCATGACGAGCCGGTCAACTTTTGCATCCGTCCCGGCGGTCCGGCGGGTAAATAAGCGTTTCATGCGGTCTCCTCCTTTTTCTGCTTTCATTATAACGGGCGGCCTGCGTTTGTCAAGAATTGCGGATTTTTCTCGAAAAGTGGGGCGGGAAAGCATTGACATTTATGGACCTGCGGTGTATCATACGGGCACGGGAAAAGCGAGTGCGGTCAAATGTTAGCCAAACCTTACTTTTTCTGAAGTTACGAAAACTGGAGGAAATCAATATGCGTATTGCAGCAAAGCTTGGCCTGTTTGCAGGCGGCGTTCTGTTCGGAACGGCTGGGATCCGGATCCTCAGCAGCCGTGACGCGAAAAAGGTCTATACCCACGCGACGGCTGCCGTGCTCCGTGCGAAGGAAGACGTGATGACGACGGTTACGACGCTCCGTGAAAACTGCGGGGACATTCTGGCAGATGCGAAGGCCATCAATGAAGAGCGTGCCGCCGCTGCCTGCGAGGAGATCGCCGATACTGCGGAGGAGCCCGCTGCAGAGCCTGCCGAGGCCTGAATCATGTGCAGCCGGGGAGGAAAACCCTTCCCGGCTGCGGGCAGGAGAATCCTATGAAGTGCAGAATTTTACATGAAACCAAGGGCCGCCTGCGTGTGCATCTGTGCATCGGGCGGATGACGCTCCGGCAGGCAGACCTGCTGGAGTATTCCATGCGCGCCGTGGACGGCGTGGCGTCGGTCAAGGTCTATGACCGCACGCAGGACGCCGTCATTGAATATTGCGAGGCGCGCAGCGCTGTGCTTGCGGCGCTTTCCTCGTTTTCATTCGCGGCGGCTGAGGAGGCCGGGCTTGTCCCGGAGCACACCGGCCGTGCGCTGAACCGCGAATTTGAGGACAAACTCGTCTGGAGAACGGCACTCCACTATGCCTGCAAGCTGTTCCTGCCTGCCTATGTGCGGGCGGGCATCGCCATCGTGCGCTCCGTGCGCTATCTCAAGGCCGGTCTCTCCGCCCTGCTGCGCGGGAAGCTTTCTGTCTCCGTGCTCGATGCAACGGCCGTGACGGTCTCACTGGTCCGCCGCGATTTCGACACGGCAGGCTCCGTGATGTTCATGCTCGGCCTCGGCGAGCTGCTGGAGGACTGGACGCACAAAAAGTCCATCGCCGATCTGGCGGGGGCCATGGCGCTGAACGTCGACCGCGCGTGGGTGCGCGGCGCGGACGGGCAGGAGCTGCTTGTCTCCGTGAAGGACATCCACGCGGGCGACTGCGTCGTCGTCCGTACCGGCAACATGATCCCGCTCGACGGCCGCGTGACCGGCGGCGAGGCCATGGTGAACCAGTCGTCCATGACGGGCGAGTCGCTCCCCGTGCGCAAGAAGCCGGGCAGCTATGCCTATGCCGGAACGGTCGTGGAGGAGGGCGAGTGCCTCATCACGGTCGAAAAGACCATGGGCGGTGGCCGCTATGACCGCATCGTCCGCATGATCGAGGAGTCCGAAAAGCTGAAATCCACGGCGGAGGACCGCGCCTCCCGTCTGGCGGACCGGCTCGTGCCCTATACGCTCGGCGGAACGGCCCTCGTGTGGCTGTTTACCCGGAATATCACCAAGACGCTTGCCGTTCTGATGGTGGACTTCTCCTGCGCCCTGAAGCTTGCCATGCCGATCGCCGTGCTGTCTGCCATGCGCGAGAGCAATGCCCGGCACATGTCCGTCAAGGGCGGGCGCTTCCTCGAAGCCGTTGCCAAAGCGGATACGATCGTGTTCGATAAGACGGGCACGCTGACCTATGCGCAGCCGCGCGTGGCGGAGATCGTTACGTTCGGCGGCCGCCGCGAGGACGATATGCTGCGTCTGGCTGCCTGCCTCGAGGAGCACTATCCGCACTCGCTGGCCAATGCCGTCGTAGAGGAGGCGCGCGTACGCGGCCTGAACCACGAGGAATATCACTCCAGCGTGGAGTATGTCGTGGCGCACGGCATCTCGAGCACCGTCGAGGGCAAGAAGGTCATCATCGGCAGCTATCACTTCGTGTTTGAGGATGAGGGATGCCGGGTGCCGGAGGGC
>ERZ834859.3280-NODE-3280-length-12010-cov-3.127813_pt1 | contig 12010 bp, 10 predicted proteins | sample MGYA00519947_ERZ834859 | MGnify/ENA primary metagenome ERZ834859 (study PRJEB31850, sample SAMEA3708763) | human gut metagenome | biome: human gut; feature: human-associated habitat; material: faeces | place: China | collected 2014 ...
GTCCTCCGGCACCCGGCCGTAGGCGTCCACCAGCACCCGCACGGTACCCGACTCGGGCAGCCCTTTCCAGGGGGTGGAGGAGCTGACACCGCCGGTGGTAAAGCGCACCTCGCCTGGGCCGGTGATCTGATAGGAAGCATCGGCGTCCAGACCCGTCAGGTACACCCGGCGGCCGGTTTCTCCGAACACCCAGTCCAGAAGGCGGGGTTCACTGCCGCCGTAGGTGTATTCCACCACAAAGTCGTCTAGATAGCCGCGCACCTCCGTCACCGTATAGCCCTCGGCCTCATAGAGGGCGGGCAGTTCCTCCTCCGTGACCGGGGTGGGCAGCTCGGCGGTGGGGGCGGGGCTGGCCGCGCCGGGAGAAGGGGCGGGCTCAGCGGGGGCGGCCGGGGCGCAGGCGGCCAGCAGCGCGGCCAGGGCCAGGGCGGCCAGGCCGGAAAAAAGGCGCAGTTTCATAAAAAAATCCTCCTTGGCGTCTCCTATCATACCATAGGGGACGGCAAAAAGGGTTACAGGGGCGGTTTCAATCCGGTTACAAGAAACTACGATTGCCCTTTTGCAAAAAATCACATATAATAGAGGCTGCTGATTATGAGAGGGAGGCAAGTTATGATTCTGAACGTGCTGGCCGTAGGCGACGTCGTGGGGGACAGCGGCGTGGAGTACCTGTCCCGCCATCTCCGGGGGCTGAAAAAGCTCAAGGGCGTGCATTTCACGGTGGTCAACGGGGAGAACGCGTCCGGCGTGGGGATTCTGCCACGGCAGGCCCGGGAGATCTTTGACGCCGGTGCGGATGTGGTCACCCTGGGCAACCACACCTGGAACCGCATCCAGATCGCCGACTTTCTGGAGGATGACCGGTATACCCTCCGCCCCGCCAACTACACCAGCCGGGTGCCCGGCCGGGGCTGGGGCGTGTACGACGGCCCCGGCGGCGTGCGGATTGTGGGCCAGGTGGTGAACATGAGCGCCGATGAGGCCATCCTGGGGGAGGATGGCCTGGTGGACGCCGACAAGGCCCAGTTCCTGTCCTTTGACCGGGTTCGGCGGGTATACCGCCTGCTGGGCGGTGTGGTGGGACAGGCCTACCACGACGGCAGAAAAAAGATGGAGTGAACCGGGACTTTGCCCGGGGGAGGCAGGCCCTTCCCCGGGCAGAGCCTGGAAACTGTGCGGAACTGCCCAAAAATAGGTGAAAAACCTGGGCGTATCTTGTTCCTTCTGCTTCCTTGACAAGGGGAGGTCTTGTCCCGTATAATGAAGAACAATGATAGAGGCGCGGCGCTCATCAGTACCTTCCAACCTCCGGCAGGCAACCGGGGAAGCGAAAGGGGGCACCGCCGAAGGGCTTCTCGGGTTCCTGCCTGAGGGGTGTCCTGGGTCGGCAGAGAAGATCTGCCGGACTGCCATTGTCAAAACGATGGAGCGCTATCATGGGACAACCAAAGGGGCGGGAGCCCCGTATTTGTGTTTGTTTGCCATGGATCTGCTTCGGGTCCATGGTTTTTTTAACAAATAAAAAATGAAAAGAGGAGACCACCATGAAAAAGATGCTTGCCTTGACCCTGGCACTGGTGATGGCCCTGGGCCTGTGCGCCTGCGGCGGAGACACCACGGACCCTGCTCCCGAGGAGAACCCGGCGGCCGAAACCGTAGAGATTCCCCCTGTGGAGGATCTCACCAGCGTGGACACCAGCGCCATCCCCGGCGTGGAGGACGGTGTGCTCACCGTCGGAATGGAGTGTGCCTATGCCCCTTATAACTGGACCCAGATGGATGACAGCAACGGTGCGGTACCCATCTCCAATGTACCTGGTTCTTATGCCAATGGCTATGATGTGATGATCGCTAAACGGATTTGTGAAGCCTATGGCTGGGAGCTGGAGATTGTCTCCTCTGAGTGGGCCTCTCTGACCCCCGGTGTACAGTCCCAGACCATGGACGCCAACATCGCAGGTCAGTCCATGACGGCGGACCGAATGGCAGAGGTAGACATGGCTGGCCCTTACTACTATGCTACCATTGTCTGTGTGACCACCAAGGACAGCAAGTTTGCCAATGCCAAATCCATTGCTGATCTGGCTGGTGGTACCTGTACGGCCCAGTCCGGCACCATCTGGTATGACTCCTGCCTGCCCCAGATTCCTGAGGCCAATATCCTGCCCCCCGCAGACAACGCGCCCGGCATGATTATGCAGCTGGAGACCGGCACGGCTGAGTTCGTTTGCACGGACATGCCCACTGCCATGGGTGCGGTGGCCAAGAATGATAACTTGGTTATCCTGAACTTCTCCGGCACAGAAGGCGATTTCCAGTTTGCTTCCGAGGAGGAGCGGGCTGAGAACGTGAATATCGGCATTGCGGTTCGAAAGGGCAACACTGAGCTCAAGGATGCCATGGACAAGGTGCTCTCTGCCCTCAATGAGGAACAGTTCAATGCACTCATGGATCAGGCCATTGCCAACCAGCCTGCGATCTAAGCAGACCGACGGGAGTTTAGCCCTATCGGAAGCCTTATCTGTAGAAAATAAACATATCAGGTATACCCTCCGGTCCCGAAAGGGGCCGGAGGGTGTGACCTGTTCAGAAAGGAGTACCTCTCATGGACCTCTTCGCTAAGCTGGGCAATGATATGGCCCGGCTTTGGGAAGCCTATGGCTCAGCTTACTTAGATGGGATCAGAAGCACCCTGATCCTGGCAGTGGTTGCCACGGTGATCGGCTGTATCATCGGTTTGATCTGCGGCATCCTCAATACCATCCCCTATACCAAAAACGATCCCCTGCCCAAGCGATTTGTGCTCAAACTAATTCGGGTGCTGGTCCGCATTTATGTGGAGGTCTTTCGGGGTACCCCCATGGTGCTTCAGGCGGTGTTCATTTACTATGGCCTGCCGTATTTCAGCAACAACACCATGCGGTTTGACAGTATTTGGATGGCAGCTATCCTCATTGTCTCCATCAACACAGGCGCCTATATGGCGGAAACCGTCCGGGGCGGCATTATCTCCGTGGACCCTGGCCAGACCGAAGGGGCCAAGGCCATCGGCATGACGCACGTGCAGATTATGACCAATGTTATTCTGCCCCAGGCTTTCCGTAACATCATTCCTCAGATCGGCAACAACTTTATCATCAATATCAAAGATACCTCTGTTATGTTTATCATCGGGTTTACAGAGTTCTTTGCTTTCCACCGATATATCACAGGCGTCAATAACCTCTATTTCCCGTCCGCTGCCATTGAGATGATTGGCTACCTGTGCATGACCCTCATTGCCTCCTTCCTGCTGCGCTGGTTGGAAAAGCGAATGGACGGCAGCAGCGATTACAAGCTGGCACAGACGGACCATCTGACCATGGCCGCCGGCACATACAGCCACCCGGACCGGGGCACTCCCTTCGATGAGCGGAGCAAAGAGTACCGGGATCGGGTCCGTCAGGAATTGCAGCACGGCCGTACGAGAGGAGATCGCTGACAACATGGACGATATGATTTTAGAGATCCGGCATCTGAGCAAGTCCTTCGGCAGCCACGAAGTGCTGCGGGACATCGATTTCACCGTGAAAAAAGGCGATGTCACCAGCATCATTGGTGCCTCCGGCTCCGGCAAGAGCACCCTGCTGCGGTGCATCAACCTGCTGGAGACCCCCACCAGCGGCGAGATCCTCTACCGCGGCCAGAACGTCACCGGTCCCAAGGTCAATGCCCCCCAGTACCGCTCCCATGTGGGCATGGTGTTCCAGTCCTTCAACCTGTTCAACAACATGACCGTGCTGGAAAATTGCATGGTCGGGCAGATCAAGGTACTGAAAAAGGACAAGGAGACCGCCCGGAAGCGGGCCATGGAGTATCTGGAAAAGGTGGGCATGGCGCCTTACATCCAAGCCAAGCCCCGGCAGATCTCCGGCGGCCAGAAGCAGCGGGTGGCCATTGCCCGGGCCCTGGCCATGGAGCCGGAGGTGCTGCTGTTCGACGAACCCACCTCCGCCCTGGACCCGGAGATGGTGGGAGAAGTCCTCTCCGTCATGCAGGACCTGGCCCAGGAGGGCATGACCATGCTGGTGGTGACTCATGAGATGGCCTTTGCCCGGGACGTCAGCAGCCATGTGGTGTACATGAACCAGGGCGTCATCTGCGAGGAGGGCACGCCGGAGCAGGTTTTCGGCAATCCCCAGAAACAGGAGACGCAGGACTTCCTCTCCCGGTTCCGCAAGAATTGAATCCCGTCTTTCCCGTTCCCGGAGGCTGTGCCTCCGGGAACTTTTTTGTCTTTGTTGCGTCCACCACTTGTTCTTGTGGAAAAATCAGTTTAGAATAGCAACATCTTGTGCTTATGGAGGGATCCGGCCATGCACATTCACGGACTTCAGAAACTGGCCATGGTGGACTATCCGGGAAAGCTGGCGGCCACGGTGTTCACCGGTGGCTGCAACCTGCGGTGCCCCTTCTGCCACAACGCATTGCTGGTGACCCGGCTGGCGGAGACGCCGGAGATCCCGGAGCAGGAGGTGCTGGACTTCCTGGCCTCCCGCCGGGGGCTTTTGGACGGGGTGGTCCTCACCGGCGGGGAGCCGCTGCTCCAGCCGGACGCAGCGGATTTTCTGCGGAAGGTGCGGGAACTGGGCTTTGCCGTGAAGCTGGATACCAACGGCTGTGATCCTGCCCGGCTGGCGGAGATCCTGAACCAGGGCCTTGTGGACTATGTGGCCATGGACGTGAAAAACGCTCCGGCGCGGTATGCCGAAACCGTCGGCATACCGGGCTTCAACCCCGCCCCGGTGGAGGAGAGCATCCGTCTGCTGCGGAAAAGCACCGTGGACTATGAGTTCCGCACCACCCTGGTGCGGGAGCTCCACAGGCCGGAGGACCTGGACGCCATCGCCGCCTGGCTGGCAGGGGCACCCCGGTACTATCTTCAGAACTTTGTGGACTCCGGCAATCTGATCGGCCGGGGATATCACGGCTTTACAGCAGAGCAGCTGCAGGGCTTTGCGGAGCGGGTCCGGCCGTTCTTTGGAGCTGTGGAGCTGCGCGGCATTGACTAGATATGGAAAAATTCAGCGTTTTCACAGAAAATGCATACAAGATATAGTGGCATTTCTAATTGACAAGCCCCCAGGAAGTGGTAGAATGGGAAATACGGGGCGCGTCAGCGCCCATTGACTTGTCAGGAGCAGGGAATTGAATTTATCATAGAGAAAGCAGGGGTTTCATGTATCAGGTCGTCAAGCGGGATGGAAAGATCGCCTCTTTCGACATCTCCAAGATCAGCACCGCCATCACCAAGGCCTTTGAGGCCACCCACATGGAGTACAATCCGGACATCATTGATCTCCTGGCCCTGAGGGTCACGGCGGATTACCAGGATAAGATCCATGACGGCAAGATCACCGTGGAAGACATTCAGGACAGCGTGGAGGACATTCTCAGCAAGGCAGGCTATGCCGACGTGGCCAAGGCCTACATTCTCTACCGCAAGCAGCGGGAGAAGATCCGCAACCTGAACTCCACCATGCTGGACTACAAGGAGCTGGTGGACAACTACCTGCATATCAACGACTGGCGGGTGAAGGAGAACTCCACCGTGACCTACTCCGTGGGCGGCCTGATCCTCTCCAACTCCGGCGCCATCACCGCCAACTACTGGCTCTCTGAAATCTATGACCAGGAGATTGCCGACGCCCACAAGAGCGGCGCCATCCACCTCCACGACCTCTCCATGCTCACCGGCTACTGCGCCGGCTGGAGTTTGAAGCAGCTGATCCAGCAGGGCCTGGGTATCCCGGGCAAGATCAACTCCACCCCGGCCAGCCACCTCTCCACTCTCTGCAACCAGATGGTGAACTTCCTGGGCATCATGCAGAACGAGTGGGCCGGTGCCCAGGCGTTCAGCTCCTTTGACACCTATCTGGCCCCCTTTGTGAAAGTGGACAACCTCTCCCAGAAAGAGGTTAAACAGTGTATCCAGTCCTTTGTGTTCGGCGTGAACACTCCCTCCCGCTGGGGTACCCAGGCGCCGTTCTCCAACATCACCCTGGACTGGACCGTGCCCCGTGACCTGGAGAACCTGCCGGCCATCGTAGGCGGCAAAGAGCAGGATTTCACTTACGGCGACTGCAAGAAGGAAATGGATATGGTGAACAAGGCGTTCATCGAGATCATGACCGAGGGCGACGCCGACGGCCGGGGCTTCCAGTATCCCATCCCCACCTATTCCATCACGCGCGACTTTGACTGGTCCGACACGGAGAACAACCGCCTCCTGTTCGAGATGACCGCCAAGTACGGCACCCCCTATTTCTCCAACTACATCAACTCTGACATGGAGCCTTCTGACGTGCGCAGCATGTGCTGCCGCCTGCGGCTGGATCTGCGGGAGCTGCGGAAGAAGTCCGGCGGCTACTTCGGCTCCGGCGAGTCCACCGGGTCCGTGGGCGTGGTGACTATCAATCTGCCCCGGATCGCCTACCTCTCCCAGACGCCGGAGGAGTTCTATGAGCGGCTGGACCACATGATGGACATCGCCGCCCGGAGCCTGAAGGTGAAGCGCACCGTCATCACCAAGCTGATGGATGCGGGATTGTACCCCTACACCAAATACTACCTGGGCACCTTTGATAACCACTTCTCCACCATCGGCCTCATCGGCATGAACGAGGTGGGCCTGAACGCCAAGTGGCTGCGGAAGGACCTGACCCATCCGGAGACCCAGGCCTTTGCCAAGGACGTGCTGAACCACATGCGGGAGCGGCTGATGGACTATCAGGAGCAGTACGGCGACCTCTACAACCTGGAGGCCACCCCCGCCGAGTCCACCACCTACCGGCTGGCCAAGCATGACGTGGCACTGTATCCCGATATCATCACCGCTGCCAAGAACCCCGGTGACACGCCTTATTACACCAACTCCTCCCACCTGCCGGTGGGCTACACCAACGACATCTTCGAGGCCCTGGCCATCCAGGATGACCTGCAGACCCTGTACACCTCCGGCACTGTGTTCCACGCCTTTTTGGGTGAGAAGCTGCCGGACTGGAAGGCGGCTGCCAATTTGGTGCGGAAGATCGCGGAGAATTTCAAGCTCCCCTACTACACCATGTCCCCCACCTACTCCATCTGTCCGGACCACGGCTATCTCTCGGGCGAGCACTTTACCTGCCCCAAGTGTGGGAAGACCTGCGAGGTGTGGAGCCGCATCACCGGCTATTACCGCCCTGTCCAGAACTGGAACGACGGCAAGGTCCAGGAGTTCAAGGACCGGCAGGAGTACCAGGTGGAAAACTCCCGGCTGGAGGGCCGCCGCCTCTGCGACCGGGATGCTGCGACGGAGCCCGCAGCCGGCACCGCGCCCAGCACACCGGCGGAGCGGGGCGAGGACGGCCTGTTCCTCTTCACCACCAAGACCTGCCCCAACTGCAGCATCGCCAAGCGGGAGCTGGAGAAGGCGGGCATCGCCTATCAGGTGATGGACGTGAACGAGCATCGGGAGCTGGTGGCCCGGTACGGTATCCAGCAGGCCCCCACCCTGATCGTCCGCCACGGAGAGCAGGTGGAGAAGCTGGTGAACGCCTCCACCATCAAAAAATTCGCCACTTCGCAGAGCGTGTAAACAACGAAAAAGGAGGGACTCTCGTCCCTCCTTTTCCGAGCTCCAAAATGCCGTCTCTGCGGAGCAGCACCCGCGGTACAGCGGTTACTATGCGGGGGGCTGCGAAGTCTCCCTTATCTTCTGTCAGTCATCAGAGAGGAACATCTATGGACCAGTATTTCGACATCATTATCGTGGGCGGCGGCCCGGCCGGGCTCACCGCCGCCGTCTACGCCCGCCGGGCAGGAAAGTCCGTTCTGCTGCTGGAGCGGGAGAGCTTCGGCGGGCAGATCGCCTCCTCCCCCAAGGTGGAAAACTTTCCGGGCCTGCCCGCCGTGTCCGGCGCTGAACTGGCGGAGCGGCTGTACAGCCAGGCCGAGGCCCTGGAGACCCGAATCGAACTGGAGGAGGCGCTGGAGATCCAGAGCGGCACGCCCAGCCGGGTGGTCACCGACTACGGTGCCTATACCGCCGGGGCGGTAATCCTGGCCGCCGGGATGCGGCGCCGGACCCTGGGCCTTGCGGGCGAGGATCGTCTGGCCGGCATCTCCTTCTGCGCTGTGTGCGACGGAGCCTTTTACGCCGGACAGGATGTGGCAGTGGCCGGAGGCGGCAGCACCGCCCTGCAGGATGCGCTGTATCTGGCAGACATCTGCCGCCATGTGACGGTGATCCACCGGCGGTCGGACTTCCGGGCGGATCCCATTCTGGTGGAGCGGGCGGAGAAGACCGCCAACCTCACGCTGCTGCGGTCCACCGTGGTGGAGGCCCTGGAGGGATCGGAACGCCTCACCGGCCTGACCCTGCGGAACACCGCTGTGGGAGAAGTCTCCCACCTGCCGGTCTCTGCGCTGTTCCAGGCGGTGGGTCTGCTGCCAGAGAGCCGGCTGGCCCGGTCTCTGGGGGTGCCGGTGGACGAAGCGGGCTTTATCGCCGCCGGGGAGGACTGCCTGACGCCGATTCCCGGCATCTTTGCGGCAGGGGATCTCCGCGCCAAGGAGGTCCGCCAGCTGACCACCGCCTGCGCGGACGGCGCTGTGGCGGCCCTGGCGGCCTGCCGCTTCTGTGTTTGACGCCGGGCCACCTTCTCAAGAATCCGTACAGGCCGCTGGGCGTTCCCGGCGGCCTGTGCTGTTCTCTTCACTCCTCCAGAAGAGGGGGAGATTTTTCGGTCTGGGCGGGATCGCAAGAAACCGTTCACCCAATGGAAAGGCGGCCGCCGGTTTTTCGGCGGCCGCCTGGCGTTTATTTGATGGCAAAGGTGACGGAGACGGTGACCTGCTGTTCTCCCAACAGCCCGCCCTGCGCTACGCAGTAGGTCCCGGCGGGCAGGACGCCGCCCCAGTCCAGCTCTCCCCAGCTGAGGGTAAGCTTCCGGCTCTCTCCCGGGGCCAGCTCATAGGCAATGGCGATGGTGTCCATTTCCTTGTTCATCTGATACCAGCCGCCGTTCACCTGCCGATAGAGACCGTAGTCCGCCCCATAGGAGAAGGTCTCCTCCGCCGCATTTTGCAGTACCACAACCGCGCCGGTGGTAGTGCATTGCTGCAGCTCCATCGTCAGCCCCTCCGGCGCCGCAGACAAGGCAGCCGCGGGCATCCCGCCCAGGAACAGCCGCTGGGTCAGAACGGTCAGCTCCTCCCAGGAGACGTTCTCCGCCGCCTGCAGCTCCGTGGCGCTGCCGGAGAACCACAGGCCGTTCCGCACGGCCCATTGGACAGCCTCCCGACTCCAGGTTGGGATGGTATCCGCGTCCCGGTATCCGGCCAGATCCCGGTCGCTCCCCTTCTCCAGCGGCAGATCCGTGGTCTTGGCATAGCGGTACAGCATCACCGTCGCCTGCTGGCGGGTCACCGGCGCCGCAGGACGGAAGGCACCGCCTGCATAGCCCCCTGCGATGCCGCTGGCCTTGGCCCAACAGAGCGCCTCGAAATACGGGGACCAGGAGCCCACATCCCGGAAGGGTGCGGAGCTGCCCTCGCTGACCACAGGAGCGCCGCCGTGGGCCACATGGGCGTCATACAGGGCGTCTGCAAAGGCCCCGCGGCTCACCGCGTCCGGCGGTGTGCTTCCAGTCCCGCTGGCGGCACCGCACAGCAGCAGGCAGGCGCACAGGCACAATATCCAACCTCTCCAGATCCGACGTCTCATTCGGCGTCACGCTCCCCTTCTTTGTTTTTCCTGACTCCATGCGCCGTGCGGGCCATGAGAACAGGCAAGCCGGTTGGCGCATGAGGGTTTTCCGCATACAGACCCACAGCTCGCGCGCAGGACTTTCAAACCGCACATGGTCCTTCTACCATAGGTCTTTATAGGAATTAGACGATTTTTCCATAGGTTTTGTTTCATCTCCGGCAGAATTTTTTACCGTCGGCGAGCATCACAGGCCGTTGACGATGTTGTCCGGCCGCTCTCCCGCAGCCAAATGCTCCACATTTCGCCACATGTGGGCATGGGCCCGACGGAAGGATGCCTCTGTAATGCCGCCCAGGTGGGGTGCCAGGACCACTTTCCGCTGGACCTCCGGCGGCAGCGCCGTCAGGGGGTGCCCCGCCGGCACCGGCTCCGGGGACAGCGTGTCCAGCCCCGCTCCGGCGATTCGCCCCTCCAGCAGGGCCTGCCGCAGGGCCTCGTTGTCCACAAGGTCTCCCCGGGCGGTGTTGATGAGGTACGCTGTGGGTTTCATCCGCCGCAGCAGAGCGGCATCCACCAGATTCCGGGTCTCCTCCGTGACAGCGCAGTGGAGGCTGACGATGTCGCTCTTCTCCGCCAGCTCCTCCAACGGCAGGTAGGTGACGTGGTATTTTTTCTCCTCTTCCGGCAAGCGGCGGCGCTTGGTGTAGTAGTACAGCTCGCAGCCGAAGGGGACCAGCCGCTCCGCCGCGGCTCGCGCAATGTCTCCAAATCCCACCAGGCCCACCTTGCAGGCAGAGAGCTCCGTGATCCCCTCCACCATGCACCGCTCTTTCATCTCCATCTGCCGTCCCGCCCGGACGGCCTCGTCCCCCTCCAGGGCATGGCGCAGGAGCATCAGTATCAGCAGGACCGTCTGCTCCGCCACGGCCCCGGCGTTGCAGCCCTTGTTGTTGCAGACGTAAATGCCCCGCTCCCGGGCGGCGGAGAGGTCAATGCGGTCAAACGCCACCCCCTCCGAGTGAATCAGCCGCAGGCAGGGCATGTGTTCCATCAGAGCAGCGGACACCACCGTGATGGCATCCACGAACAGCACCTCCGCATCAGCGCCGGCGGCCAGAATCTCTGCCTCCGTGCTGTCCTTGTCCAGAAATACCAGCTCCTGCTGCTGGATGAAGGGCATCGCGGGCTGATAGGCCCGGTAACGGGCCTCCGCACCCAGGATCACAATCTTCACGGATAACGCCTCCCTCTTTCGTTCAACTCCATTATAACATCCCCCCGGCGGTTGTCCACGGTGAAAACCCACGAAATCCGGCCGTACAAACGCCTCCGGCCCGTGCGTCCTGCCGTCAACAGCAGACTGGATATGCCGGGGCAAAAAAGGAGGGCGGAATCTGTCAAATCTGCCAGTTGCGGCGCCGGAGAAAATCCGGTACAATAGGTATGACTTTTATGGTATTACCTATTTTGAAATCAGAAAGAGGTGTGACTATGAGCGGTCAGCCGGCCCAGACCAAGACCATCCGCTCTCAGCTGCTTGCCGACATGAAGGACGGTGCCTACGCCAGCTGCGAGCGCCTGCCCCGGGAGAGTATCCTGGCAGAGAAGCTGGGGATCAGCCGCACGCAGCTGCGGGACATTCTGGCCTCTCTGGAGCGGGAGGGCTTCATCACCCGCCGCCACGGAGTTGGCACCATCATCAACCGCCATGTGCTGAACGTCCAGACCCGCATGGACATTGAGGTAGAGTTCCTGGACATGATCCGCCAGAGCGGACATGAGCCGGCGGTGGCCTTTGTCCGGGTTTCCGATGGGACTGCCGATGCCCAGGTGGCCGCTCAGCTCCGCATTCCGGAGGACACCCCCATCATCCGCATCGCCCGGCTGTGCACCGCGGATGGCCGGCCCGCCATCTACTGCGAGGACGTGGTGGAAAAGGCCCTGGCCAAGGGGGATTACACCATCCAGGACTTCAAGCTCCCCATCTTCCACTTCCTCCAGCGGTTCTGCGGCATCTATCCCTATCTGGATCTGACAGACGTGCGGCCCGCCGCGGCGGATGCCGCCCTGGCGGAGATCTTCCAGGTGCCCATGGGCACGCCGCTGCTGAACATGGAAGAGGTGGACTATGACATCGACGGTGTGCCGGTGTTCGTCTCCAGCGAATATTTTGCCGATGGCATCTTCCGCCACACCGTTCTGCGGAAAAAGCTGTAAGCCCCCTGCCCTGTCCGCTTGACCTTTCCGCATTTTTGCGGTATCATCGATTTTAACATTTTA
>ERZ834859.3288-NODE-3288-length-11990-cov-3.351236_pt1 | contig 11990 bp, 6 predicted proteins | sample MGYA00519947_ERZ834859 | MGnify/ENA primary metagenome ERZ834859 (study PRJEB31850, sample SAMEA3708763) | human gut metagenome | biome: human gut; feature: human-associated habitat; material: faeces | place: China | collected 2014 ...
ACTGGGTCAGGTTGAGCAGTCCTTCCGGATGGCGGTAGGTCACGCCGTTGGCGGTCAGTTCCTTCGGATTGTCACGCACGACGGCGAGGATCGAGAATCCAAGCTTCTCGCAGGTCACCTTGTCGGCACGCTCCCACACGTCTCGTGCGGCCGGGGACTTGGCACGCTCGTCGAGCACCATGCCCTGCTGCTGTATGCCCTGGCCCGGGTAGACGAAGGCGGACTTCGGCGCACGTACGATGGCGGTGCCACGAGACACGATATTGCCGTCGATGCGGCTGGTCACTTCGAGCACCATGCCGGAGTGTGCCACGCGTCCGACACGCTCGACGGAGATTTCCACTTCGTCGTCGAGCTGCACCATGCCGTACATGTTGTAGGTCCAGCCTGCGATTTCGTAGTGCGCACCCTTGCCGTCAAGCGCCTGCACCGCGTATTGCGCGGTTGCGGAGAGCCACATGCCGTGCACGAGCGGTGCCGCAAGACCGGAAACGGCAGCGCCACGATGCGAGGTGTGGATCGGGTTGAAATCGCCGGAAGTACGGGCGAAGGCGGTCATCTCGTGCGGAGCGGTCACCTTGACGCGGCGCAGCAGTCGGCGCGGAGTGCTTTCGATTTCCGCTTCGATTCCGCCGTAGTCCGGCGCTTCCGGCGGCAGTGCGTCGGAATATGCGCGGCCACGGATGGCGAAACGCTCGGTTTCGTTGGCAAGCACGGTGCCGTCTTGTGCGCTGTGGGTGACGTGGATGGTCACCACACGGCCGGATGCCGATTCGAAGTAGTTTTCGGCCCAGCTGGTCAGTGCGATCTGTTCGCCAGTGTGCTTGAGCAGCTCGTCTTCGCTGACTTCCAGTTCGATGAGATGGTCGAGATGCACTGCGTTGAGCAGGCCTTCGATCACCGGGAAGCCGTTGACGTATACGGATCCGAGGGCCGCGTAGATGGCGGGCCATGCCGGTCCGACGAGTGCGTCCGATGCGCGACGGCACCAGATTGCTCGGCAGCGCGCCGCCGGTGGCCGCTTCATGGTCGAAGCCGAGGTTGGCGGACAGCGTGTAGCTGGTATGCGCCTGTCCGAACGGATGGGCGGCTTTGTCTGCCACCTGCTCAATAACGGGCATGGCGGTGAGCTTGTCGCCGGTGATGGCGGTATTGCCGATGCCCGCGGTGTCGGCAAGCATGCGGTACACGTGTTCCGGCAGGCGGTCGCGGTCGACCACCGGGAAGAGCCCGGATTCGTTGCCGTCCACGTTCAGCGGAATGACGATGTCGCGTACGGCGTGCTTGGATGCGCCACCGTCAGGATCGTTGTCCCAGTAGGTATCGAGATGAATGTCGAGATCGTACTTTTCGATGCTTCCTTCGCTGGAAATCTTGCGGATTTCGTAGTTGGCGTCACCGTTGCTGGTACCGTACGCCGGGTTTGCCATGAGATGGCCCACCCACGAGATGTTCGGGGATTTGCGAATGAATTCTTCTGCGGAAGATGCCGCGCCGAGCTGGGCAAACGCGGTTTTGTCTGCGCTTGGCGATTCGGCGGAAACGCGCTTGACCATGGCCTCTTCGAAACGGCCAAGAATGTCGGCGACCGGTTCGTCAACGGTGGTGATGCCCGCAACGGAGATCGGACCAGGAATAATACGCACGGAATCGGCGGAGTAACGGGAGTCTTCGGACTGCCACAGCTGATCCTGACCCCACCAACGCAGCAGGTCGTTGTCGATGACGGGCACGAACGGCATTGGCTTCGGGTATTCACGCACGAGCACCGGGAACCAAGCTTCATCCATCGGGGTGACGGTCAGTTCATCAGCTTGCGGATAGGCTTCGGCAAGCTTGGCGATGGCCGCATGCGGATCGGATTCCACATCGGCACGGGATGCGAACAGCGATGCGAATTCGCCGCTTTCCTTCGTGGTGACGCGGGCTTCGATACGCTGTAGCAAGTGCAGGAAGCGATCGGCATAGGTTTCATCTACCCACGGGAAAGCGAGATCGGCGAAACGCTGCGCCCATGCGAGATAGGTCATGGCCTTCAGGTCACCGAAATACGGCTTCGCGGTGGCGTTCAACGCATCGATGATTTCCTCACGGCGGCTTTCCAGCTCTTCCGGATGCTTCATCACGCGCACCAGCAGGCGTCCGCAACGCGCGGAAGAGTTTTCCAGCTCGTAAATATCGGCATGCAGGTGGCTCAGGCCGGAGGTGACTCCACCCTTGGCTTGGCCGCTCGGCACCCACTGTTCGCCCAGCGGAGCGAACGGATCGGCGTCTGCTCCCTTGGCGGGAATGCCTGGGGTGTTGACGAGCATCTGCTTGACTTCAGGGCTGGTGTGCGCCTCTTTGGCGGTCATCACGGCGGTGCCGACAAGCACGCCGTCCACCGGCATGAGCGGACGACCGTATTCGGCGGACCATTCGCCAGTGATGTAGTCGGCGCCACGTTCCGGCGTGCCGATGCCACCGCCGACCACGAGCACCAGATTGGCCTGTTCACGCACTTCGGCATAGGTGCTCAGCAGCAGATCGTCCAATGATTCCCACGAATGGTGTCCACCTGCGGAACCACCTTCGACTTCGATGAGCACCTTGACCGGAGCGACGGCCTTGGCGATGCGCACCACCTGGCGAATCTGGTCGACGGTGCCCGGCTTGAAGCTCACGTACGGGAATCCGTCGGCGTTGAGAGTGTGAATGAGTTCCACGGCCTCGTCAAGTTCCGGAATGCCCGCGGACACGACCACGCCGTCGATCGGGGTGCCGCTGGCACGCTTCTTCGGTACGATGCGCTGGGATCCGAACTGCAGGTTCCACAGGTAGCGGTCCATGAACATCGCGTTGAATTCAACGGTACGGCCTTCTTCAAGCTCTTCTTCCAGCTTGGCGACATGACGGTCGAACACGCTGGCGGTCACCTGACCGCCGCCTGCGAGTTCCGCCCAGTAGCCGGCGTTGGCGGCCGCTGCCACGATTTCCGGTTCCACGGTGGTCGGGGTCATGCCGGCGAGCAGCACCGGCGCTTTGCCGGTCAGTTCGGTGAATGCGGTACGCACCTTGTCTCCGGCGGAGGTGTGGATGATGCTTGGTGCGAAGCGGGTCCAGTTCTGGGTGCGCTCCGGCAGGGTTTCCAGCGTGGAGAGTTCGCCGCGATCGGCCACGGTGGAGGCTTCCACCACGCCGACGCCAGTGCCTTGGGCAACGGTGGAGAACAGCTTGCCAACGGTGGTTCCCGGGCCAAAGTCCAACACCCACAGGGCGCTCGGATCGGTGGATTTCATGAGCGCACGCACGCGGGCGGCCCAATCCACATGGTTGAGCAGCACTTCGGCGGCGAGCTCGCGAGCGTGGTCGGCGTTGATTCCGCAGGATTCCGCCCATGAAACAGCCTGTGAAACAGCCTCGGCCATAAGCGGGCTGTGGAACGGCAGGGTCACGTCAAGGTATTCGAGCACCGGTTCGAACACGCGACCGCCACGCACCTTCTCTTCGCGCAGCTTGGCCTGGTGCTTGTGCTCCTTGGCCACTTCCACGCCGAACGCGGCCAGATCCTCCGGGTAGCCGGAGAGCACATAATGCGTGGCGGAATTGGTGACTGCCACGGCGATCGGGCCTCGGGCACCGGAAACACGCTTGATCAGCGCATCCACCTGGGCGCGGGTGATGTCCTTGACAGACAGCATCGGCGTGGCTTCGCCGTGACGTGCGGCAAGGCCAAGCTGACGCGCCTGACGGGTGCCGGCAACGCCGATCAGCGTGGCAATCGCAAGAATTTCATCGATTTGCGCGGAAGCCGCCTCAATGGAACCCGCTTCGACGATCGCCTGCACCATGTGCACGGCGAGCACGCCTTGGGAGTGACCGAGCACGGCAACCGGCTTGGCAACGGCGGGATTGTAGCCGAGGGAAGCAGCATCGAGCAGCGCACCCAACTGGGCGAGAGCAATGCCCGGAACGCTGGCGGAAGCCGCTGCGGCAGCGCCAAGTCGCGCCGGATTTGGCTCGAATCCAAACAGGTCGACCGGGCGCCCGGTGGTGGCGAGCAGGTCGGCTGACACCGGGTACAGCAGTGCCTGGGCTGCGTCGGCGTGGGTATGCAGGGCTTCGTCGAGCACCGGATTGGCGCTCTGGTCGGCGAGCGTCACCGGCCATGGGGTGGATTGGCCTGCGAAGGCGAGTGCGTGCGGCTCGCTGTTCAGTCGGTCAAGAAAAAAGGTGTTCATGATGTTCCTTACTTGTTTCAAAAATCTTGCGATGTGTTCTTGCGTTTACGTTTGCTTACGATTCATCCGCGCACTTTGCGCCCGTCACAACGGCTGGTTGCCGTGGTGTTTGGTGGTTTTGCGCACGCGTTTCTTGCTGGAGAGCAGTTTGAGCGATTCGATGATGGTTTCGCGGGTTTGCTCGGGGTCGATCATGGCGTCGATTTCGCCCATTTCCAGCGATAGATTCGCGTTGACGGTGGTGCGTTCGTAGTCGGCCACGTATTTGGCTCGGAGCGCTTCGACGTCTTTGCCTGCATCTTTGGCTTTCTGCAGGTCTTTGCGGTGGATGATGTTCACCGCTCCGGCCGCGCCGAGCACTGCGATTTGGCTGGATGGCCACGCGTAGTTGAGGTCGGCTCCGATGGCTTTGGATCCCATCACGATATAGGCTCCGCCGAAGGCTTTGCGTAGGATCACGGTGACCAGCGGCACTTGCGCGTTGGCGTAGGCGTAGATCACTTTCGCGCCGCGGCGGATGATGCCCGCATGTTCCTGTTCGGCGCCAGGCTTGTATCCGGGGGTGTCCACCAAGGTGACGACCGGCAGGTTGAACGCGTCGCACAGACGCACGAATCGCGCCACTTTTTCGGAGGAATCCACGTCAAGGATGCCCGCGTTGACGTTCGGCTGGTTTGCCACAATGCCGACCGGATGTCCGTTCACGCAGGCGAATCCCACCACTGCGGAGCTTGCGAACAGCTCGTGCACCTGCACGAATTCGCCGTAGTCCACGATGCAGCGGATCACGTCGAGCACGTCGTACGGCTGGCGGTCGTTGTCCGGCACGATGGTGGCAAGTCGCTTGGCCACGTCACGGTCGGCGCGGGTTGCGGCGTACGCGTAGGTGGGCGGCTGCAGGTCGGAGTTGGACGGCAGGTAGGCGAGCACGGTTCGTGCGTAGTCGATCGCGTCGGCTTCGTCTTCGCCCAGGTAGTGCGCCACACCGGAGGTGGCGTTGTGCACATATCCGCCGCCGAGGTCGTCCATGCTGATCACTTCGCCTGTGGCCGCTTTGACCACGTCAGGACCGGTGACGAACATGTTGGAGTTTTCACGGGTCATGATGATCAGATCGGTCAGTGCCGGGCAGTACACGGCTCCACCCGCGCATGGGCCGAGAATCAGCGAGAGCTGCGGCACGAAACCGCTGGCGTCGCAGGTTTTACGGAACAGATGCCCGTATTGCGTCAGCGCGGCCACGCCCTCTTGAATGCGGGCGCCGCCCGAATCGATAAGCGCGATGATCGGCACTTTCAAGTCGAGCGCTTTGTCCATCAATCGGCAGATCTTGCGGCCTTCCGCGACTCCCAGCGTGCCGCCGCGCACGGAAAAGTCCTGTGCGTATACGGCCACTTTGCGTCCGAACACTTCGCCGAAACCGGTGATGACCGCCGCTCCCGCGCGTCCGCCGTTGATGTCGCCGCCGCAGAATCGTCCGATTTCCTCGAAGGAACCGGTGTCAAGCAGCAGGTCAAGACGTTCGCGCGCCGTCAGTTTGCCTTTGACATGCTGGCGATTGCGGGCATGATCTTCCGCTTCGTGCGCGAGTTGCGCCGCACGAAGCACGGATGCGCGGATTGGCTGGGATGCGCCCGGCAGGTCGGCCGCGGAGACGGCTTCGGCCGCGTTTTTGCCGAGTCGCTCCTGCTGTTCCATTACGATCTTCACGGCTTCTTTGACGGCCGGGCTTGCGATGATATCAGTCATCACTTACCCCCTTCCATAGTTCCGTCGGTTGCGGTTCCGTCAACAGCAGCGCCAGTTGCGCCGTTTTCGCCGGCTTTCGTACCGTTCGCTCCGGTCACGTCGATGGTCATCAACGTTTCGCCGGCTTCCACGCCCGCCGCGGGTCCCACGAAAATCTTGGTGACAGCGCCCTTGACCGGCGCATACACGTAGTTTTCCATCTTCATGGATTCGAGCACGACGAGCAGGTCGCCCTTGGCCACCTGCTGGCCTTCGGCCACATTGATACGCGTCACGACGGCCTGCATCGGGCTTGCGATCACACCGGATTGGCCGTCGTTGCTTTGCTGTTTTTTCTGCGCATGATGCAGTCCCTGCCCACGCAGCGGCTGGATGGCACGTTTCGCGTCACGAGCTTTGGCACCGCCCGTCAGGTTGGCGACGATGTCGTTCGGCACGGTCAGCGACACTCTGCGATTGTTGACTTCGATGACGAAGGTTTCGCTGGATTCCTTCTTGTCGACCTCGGAAGCGCCAGACATGGACGCCGGCTGCCCGCCTTGCGATGATGCGGCTTCCTTGTTGAGGTACTTGCGTTCCAGCCATTTGGTGCTGACATCGTATGCAACACCGTGTTCGGCGGTGAATTCGTCGTCGTTGAAAATCTGTTCGAACAAGCTTGCCGGAGTCGGCACGCCTTCCACCTTCAGCTCGCTCAAGGCGCGGCGCACGCGGGCCACTGCTGCCGCTCGGTCAGATGCGGTGACCACGAGTTTGCCCATCATCGAATCGAATTTCGGCGAAATGGTGTCGCCTTCGACCACGCCGGAATCCACACGGATGCCCGGGCCGGACGGCCAGCGCAACGAGGCCAGCGTGCCGGAGCTTGGCGCGAGGTTCTTCGCCGGATCCTCGCAGGTCAGGCGCAGTTCAAAACTGTGTCCACGAAGCGGATGGTTCACGGTCAGTTCCCCACCGTTGGCGATGGTCAGCTGCTCGCGCACCAGGTCAAGTCCGCAGACCTCCTCGCTGACGGTATGCTCCACCTGCAGACGCGGATTGACTTCCAGGAAGTACACTTTGCCCTGTTCGGTCACCATGAATTCGCAGGTGCCAAGCCCCTCGTAATCGACGGCTTCGAACAGTCGGCGAGAGTAGGTTTCCAGCTGGTCGGTCACCTCGGAGGAAAGGAACGGTGCCGGCGCCTCTTCGACAAGCTTCTGATTGCGGCGCTGCACGGAGCAGTCGCGCGTGGAATACACGGTGAAGTTGCCGTGCGAGTCGCGGCCGCACTGCGTTTCGACGTGACGTCCTTTGTCGATGAATCGTTCCACGAAATATTCGTTCAGATCACCGCCCTGCAGCGCATCATGATTCATGTAGAAACCGCGCAGCTCGTCATCGTTGTGCACGAGCGTGATGCCGCGACCGCCGCCGCCATCGGTACGCTTAAGCATGAGCGGATAACCGTGCGTGTGCGCGAAATCCAGCAGCAATCGCATGTCGGAAATCGACTGGGAAATGCCGGGAACCGGCGGAACTTTGGCGAACGTGGCCACACGACGTGCGGTGATCTTATCCCCCAAATCCACGAGGGCTTTCGGATTCGGACCAACCCAAGCCGCACCCGCATCGATCACTTTCTGCGCGAAAGTGGCCACTTCGGAAAGGAATCCGTAGCCTGGATGCACTGCGTCGGCACCGCTGCGCTGCAGAATGTCGATCAGCAGATCCTCGTTGAGATAGGTGTCTTTATACGTGTCTCCGGAAAGCAGATATGCGTCGTCAGCCATCTGCACGTATTGTGCATGGCGATCCTGCTCCGCGTACACCGCAACCGTGGGAATCCCCATCTCACGGGCGGTGCGCACTACGCGAAGCGCGATTTCTCCGCGATTCGCCACCAGAAGTTTGTTGACATTTTTAGGCATAACGTCAAGTTTGGTCGCGCGAACGAAAAATCGTGAACTCGTTTCCCACAAAAGACACGCAATCTTTTTGTAAGGCTCCACAAACGTTACCGAAACTTGGCAAGCCTACGATTGGGGGCATAAGTTGACAAACCTTGCATTTTCGTCACTTTCGCGCTTGCCATCATTTCGGCTGTCAACAATCGTCGATTCATCAACGTAATGCAATCACATCCAAGGAGAATTATCGTGCGTAACGCAATGCTGACACTCAAAACCACGCTGAAAACCGCCACCAGCGGCACTGTCGGATCCATCCTCAAGCCGGCGCTGTTCGCCGTGCTCATGTGGACCGCCTCCGCGGCCGGTGCCGTGCCGATTCCGGGCACGCCGGTGCCGATCACGCTACAGACGTTCGTGGTGATGCTGGCCGCGCTGATGCTGCCGTGGAAGCAGGCCGGCGCCGCGATGCTCATGTATCTGGCAGCCGGCGCGGTCGGTCTGCCGGTGTTCGCCGGCGGCGCTTCCACCATGGCATTGGTTGGCCCGAGCGCCGGCTTCCTGATCGGCTTCCTGCCGGCGGCCATCGTCACGTCGCTGCTGAAGGGTGAGGCGCGCACCGATTCGCTGAAGCATGGCGCGCTGACCGCCGCACGTTACCTGTTTGCCTGTGTCGCCGGCTGCATTGCGCTTGACTATCTGCTTGGTTTCATCGTGCAGTCCGCCATTACCGGCATCGCACTGCCGATTGTGGCCGTGGCTTCCATGGGATTCGTCGCAGGCGATGCGGTCAAGGCCGTTATCGCTTCCGCCGTGGTCGCAGGTCTTGCCAAGCTGAAGTGAGATTGCGGCAAATTTCAGCAATCAAGTAATTTTTTACTTACTGAGCACGCCTACGTCGGCCGTGCTCACCCGATGCAATACGCCTTCCTGATCCTCAATGGTCAGGGAGGCGTCGTCGTTTAACGCGACAGCCCTGCCCTGCAAAGTGGTTCCGTCCACAAAATGAGCCTCGCACTGCTTGCCGAGCGTCCAGCAGATCGGGGTCATCGCTTCCCGGGCGCGCACAGCCTCACGGTGAGGGTCCTCTTCGAAATCAGCCAACCGCGAGCGCAATCCTTGCACCCAACGTACGGCAATCGCATCGCGCAACACCATCGCATCAGGCAGATTGCGCGCAACCAACTGCAACGATGTGGACTTATCTATCGGCAATCGTTCCTGAGCGACGGCAAGATTCAAACCGACGCCGATCACAATGGCAACGCGATCCCCACAATCCGGAATCGGCACCATTTCAGCGAGTACGCCACCAAGTTTCTTGCCGCCCGCAAAAATATCGTTCGGCCATTTCAGCAAAACATCTTCATCGAGCGTGCCGCCGAAATCGCATACCGCACCAACAATCGCCTCACGCATCTCGCAACCGGCAATCATCTGCAGCCAACCATTGACGGACGAATCGCGCACAATCGCAACCGGCACGCTCACCACCAGCGACACGATGAATGACTCCCCCGGCACACTGGCCCACGTATGGTCGAGCCGCCCGCGACCGGCCGTCTGCTCGTTCGCCGCGACAACCACGATCTCACGCCCGCTCCACACGAGGTTCCCTGCAATGCCGTCCATGCCATCCATGCCGAACAGCCGACCTGCACGCACCAAATCCGCGGCATACGTGTTGGTGGATCCCACCGTATCCAAAACAAGCACCTGATCCGCCGCAACGCATGTACGCGGCATGATCGCAGCCGAATCCAAAATCGCCATCATTACCTCCTACCTACTACAGCGCGGCGCGCCGACGCAATGTCGCCGCAACGCAACAGCTCATGCAGCAGCCAACGCAGCCGCTACTCGTCCTGCCGCACCTGGCTGGCCTCATGCGCACTGGCCACGTTCGCGCTGGCAGCCGATCGCGCATTACGCGACTCGCGCCAGAATTGCAGGCATACGAAACCGAATACGAACGCGACCGGTAGCATATGCCGTTCGAAATTGTTGGCCGGAGCGGTGATCATCACGCCCATGAGCAGCAGCAGGGGCAGATGCCATGACAGCGAGCGCCATCGCCGCAACACCACTTCGGCAGCGCCGACCAGCAGCATCAGCGTTACGTACAGATTGCCGTGCGTCACCCAGCCGATCACGGGAATATTGCCCCAACCTTTCGCGAAGCCGGCCACCGCATCGCGCCAATCGTGGTTATACAGGTGGATCCACGCATTGTCGTTCTGCACGTAATCGTTGTTCACGTAGTAGTCCATCGACACGTATGGCAGGTCGGTCACGTCGAAATAGCCGAAGCATTCGGCGAAAAACGCGTCGAGCGCGATAACAGGATTTGCGACAACGATTTCAAGCCAGGCCTCGTTGAAGTTTGTCATGTCGTCTTCGGTGACGGTGCGCCACTTGTAGCTGACTTTCTTCGATTGGATGCCGGAGGATTTCACCGGGTCGGCGTCCTGCCGGAAGTACGCTTCGGCCATCTGGTCGAGGTTGAAGACCGGTTCAAGCTTTTTCGCCGCGTCCGCCGGAATGCCTTTCGGATTGTATTTGGCGACGCGCGCGATCTGCTGCAGTTGGATGCCACGGCTTTCGATGGGGTCGCCGCCGATGATGGCGCCCGTGTTGGTGAGGAACACGATGCCGCCATGAATGAGGATGGTTGGCAGCAGAAGTGCCACAAGATAGGTTTTCCAACGTTTGCGATCGTTGATAAGTGCCAGGATCAGGGTGAAGAGAATGATGTACCACGCGTATTTCGCGCTGATCAGCATCACGCAGCTTGAGATGGTGAAGGCCATGATCGAGCGTTTGCGTAGGTACGTCGGCTTGCCGTTGATGGTGGGCAGCGCTTTGATATGCGTCATGTGCAGTTCGTACCACACGCCGAACCACCATACGAATGCGAAAGCGAACAGCGGCGATTTCGTCAGGGAAATCGTGGCGAATACCGCAAGCGGGCACACCATGAAGAACAGCAGTATCATGAATCGTGTTTTCGCACCGGCCCGCAGTCTGGAGGGGCGTGCCACAACGCCTGCTTCAGGATGCGCGTAATCGCGCATATTCCAGCAATCGTGGCGTTCCGGATGCGAGAAGTCGAACGTGCCGACGCCAAGCCTGCGCCACGGCAGGTTGAAGAACCGGTTGGCGGTGGCCGAACAGCAGAATGCGGCGAATAGCCATTGCAAGGCTGCGAGCACCACGATGCCCGCATCGTTGGAGTCGGTGAAGTAGCGCGAAACCGCCGCTGCGGCACCGTAGAACACGGTGAGCACGACATTGTGCTGGTCGGTCAGATATGTGGGATTGTCCGGCCACATGTAATGCGCGGTCGGGTAAATATCCATGGGCACGAACGAGAAGAAGCCGATATATGGCTGTTTCAAGCCCGTCCACTGGTTCAAGGCCCAGCTGAATTCACGGATCTGCGAGCGAATGTCGGCGCCGAACGCGGCCAATAGCGTGGTTGGAATCCACAGCCAGCCGATTACGAACACCAGCATGAGTTTCCACCAACAGTCGGTGCAGCGGATGAGTTTGCGCCCCGTCCATACGATCACTGCATGCAGGGCGCGCCCTGGGCGGCTGTGCGCGGCATCATGCAAGTGTCGCAACATAATGCCAAGCACGGTGGTCGGCGTTCCTGCAATCTCGTTGCATAGTTTTTCATGCCGTCGTGCGCAATATTGCGGAAGTACGCGACGGCCGCGGCCGAATCTGACCAATGCGACAACTATCGAAAACCATATCGCGAAAGCGACCACCAAATACAGCACATTCAGCCAGCCGAAGTCGGAAAGCCCATCGCCGAACCAATACAACGGCCCGATCGCGCAACACCATGCCACCCACAGGCATGCCAGCACGGCCAGCATCCAGCTGAGGAATGTGCCGATACGCTCGCCACGCTTTCCAGTTTGTTTGACTTCGCTCATAAGCGGCATAATAGCGGCACTCCCCGAATGAACTTCACCTCGTTGACGCTTTCCGTTCAGCGATTCGCCAGTTGGGCGGCTACACTTGACGCTTATGAACTCCGATCAGGCAGACATTCTCGACCTTCTGGCAGGGCACACCGACGATTCAACCATCGAACGGCTCGCTTTCGAATGCCTGATGA
>ERZ834859.3294-NODE-3294-length-11973-cov-6.064608_pt1 | contig 11973 bp, 10 predicted proteins | sample MGYA00519947_ERZ834859 | MGnify/ENA primary metagenome ERZ834859 (study PRJEB31850, sample SAMEA3708763) | human gut metagenome | biome: human gut; feature: human-associated habitat; material: faeces | place: China | collected 2014 ...
CAACTAAACACAGGTTTAAAACAAAAAGAAGTCAACCGTTTTTAGGAAATGACACATTAAGAATGGGTACAGCTTTCTAGCTGCACCCTTTTTTTGTTTTGTTCCTCGAACGGATTCTCTGCTGAATGAAACCGAGGCTTTTATTGCGCAAGGTGGTAGTTGTTTAGAGTAAACCCTTCGAAAAATTAACCCTTCAACTAACCTATTGAATTGACTTATATCGATTCTTTCTAATGGCAATTTGTTTCAGAGAGCCGTTAAACTTCATGGTGTAAGTGGTTTTTGTAAGGTGAAGGAGGTTTCGTCTTTAACCTATACAAATCGATAAAATTCATCGACTTTCTTTGGGGCTTAGAACATGAAATTAGGTTTAGCTTGTAATCGTTTTAGCTTCAGCGGGGGCATGGAAAATTACAGCATTAATTTAATTAAGTCATTTCACCAACTCGGACTGCCAAGTCCAGTAGTTTTTGCTAAGTCCTTTGATAAAAGCCTCCCAGAGATCTCCCTCATTGAACCATCCAAAATTTCCACTTTTGGAGTACCAAGGATTTTGAAGGACCAATATTTTTCTTTCATGTTAGATAAGCAAAGAAGAAAGCATAAGATTGACGTTTTGCTTGGCTGCTGTAGAAATACTCAATCAGAAATTATTCTCTGCGGAGGAACTCATGCTGGTTTTTTAGAAAGTTACCCTAGAAATTCTTTGTATGATAAGTTATGTTTATCTTTAGAAAAGAAAGAATTTCAGAATGCGCAAAAAATTATTGCTCATTCTGAAAGTGTAAAAAAGGAACTTATTAGACTCAATGGAGTTGATTCATCCAAAATAGAAGTACTTTACCCTCCGGTCGATCTTTCTATTTTTCAAAGAATTAGCGAAGAAAAAAGAAAAAGAATTAGAGAAAGTTTTGGAATGAATGACAAGAAGATTTCGGTCCTTTTTGTATCTTCCAGCCATAAAAGAAAAGGGTTTTCTCTTCTGGAAGAATTCTTCGAGACGACAAACTTACCTGTGGAGTTATTCGTAGCGGGTCGTCAGTTAGCTAAGAAAAATTATAAGAATATTCGCTACTTAGGATATCTAAAAAACATTCAGGAAGCTTACCAAGCTACAGACTATTCAATCCTGGCGTCCATATATGAACCGTTCGGTTTAGCTCCGATAGAAAGCCTTTGTTCTGGAACTCCAGTTATTATTTCTTCTAGATTGGGCGCCGCAGAAATTATTAAAGAAGATTACAAGCTTGAATTTAGGCCGGATTCAAACTCGAGCTTGGGGAATGCGATTCAAAAAGCAGTAGAAGACTTTAAATTCATTCGTCAACGTGTCTCAGATACTCTTCCAGAAAAGTTATTTTCTGTTGATTTAAATCCTAATTACCATGCAAAAAAAATAATTTTGGAGGCCGAAAAACTAAAGTAAAAGCCTATAGTCACGAATAATTCACTAGAATTTACCTCCAGTTTTCTTTAAAAGGTAATATCTCAAGTATTTCTGAAGGGTGTAGCTGTAGTGATTTGCAGCGAAAGCAAACCCAATTTTTCCATCTAAGAATCCAAGGTTGAGAAAATAGACTTTAAAAGCAGCCCAGGCCGGACGAATAACAACATCTGTTAGGAAATTGACATTCCTTCCTTCATCTTGATATTTCTCAGCGCTTAGCTTGCAGTACTTGTTCATTTTTTCATAATATTTGTCAATGTCTGAGTAGGTATAGTGATCGAGATGTCCTTTGAGTTTTTTGAGAGTATGAGGAAAAACGATTTTCTGATGAACTTGTCCGATTACCTTTACGCCCTCATTTTTCATTAGACGCGGCACCCAATCAGGCCGGAGCGTGCCATGCGTCGCCTTGAAATGTTCGAATCGGTTGATTCTTTTAACCTCATAAGAAAAGTCCTCATTTAGGCTAACTGCTGTTTTAATTGATTTTGCTAAATCCGGAGTGATGATTTCATCACAATCAAGGAGAAAGAGCCAAGGTTGGGAGGCCTGCTGGATAGCAAAAGTTTGCTGATCTCCCCATGAGGTCATCTTTCTAGAAAAGACTTTGGCACCAAAAGAAAGGGCTATTTCTCTTGTTTTATCTGTGCTTTCATCATCGACAACTATAATTTCTGACGCGAAATCGCAAGCTTTCAGGCATGCGGGAAGTCGTTTTTCTTCGTTTTTGGCAACTATTACGACAGAAACAGGCAGTTTTTCTTGATGACTGTTACTCATTAATATTTTTCCAGAAAAGATTTAATGGTTTTATATACAAACTGTTCACTACAACTTAGTTTTTTGAGAAAATTTCTTAGAAAATTTATTTTTCTTTCGTTCTATGAGTACTTTGATGTACTTAGTCCAAACTGTTAAGGACTTGCTAAATTGATTTTTTCTAAATAACCAGAGGGCATACTTTTTCAGGCTATTCGGATCATTTTTATAGACTAATCCTTTTGGAAAATCTTTCCAAGGACTAGATAAATAATATTTATCGTACAACTTTGTTGTAAAAGCTAGCGTCCAAGGTTTAGATCTGTTTGCGTAATGAATGATCGCAGAATCGTTTACTCTTTGGCTATCGTCTTCGTTTCCAATAGATATTTCTTGAATAAAGTTGAACTTTCCATCTAGCCACTTCTTCTTGTCTCCAAATGCATCGTTAAGTGCCATTTGATCAGGCGCGTTGTATTGAGGATTGTTTTCCATGATGGAAATGATCTTATTAGGCATATCTGCCTTGTTATAGGCTTCAACGTTAATGAGTAGCATACCCGCGTTGAAGTCCTTTCTGAGGGCTTGATTTTTAGGAAGTTTCTTAGGAGGAACGTCCAAAACCACTCCTGCAAAATTTTCATTTAATGGAAGATCAGCAAGCTCTTTTATACTCCCAACACAAAGAGTATCTCCATCCAAATAAAGTATTTTTTTTAAATTTGGAAAAAGTTTAGGAAGGAAAATTCTGACGAAATTTGCAGGAGGAAAATGAAGCGAGGCGCGGCCGGCTGTAAATTTAGAACAATCTTTTTCAGATAAAAGATGAAAAATTACCTCTGAGCAGGATGGACAGTCTATCCTCTTGAAGTAATCGATATTTTCTTCAGAGACATCAACTCCGACAAAATGAATTGTGAGGGGAAGGGAAGGGTTGTTTTTCAGAACTGAAAGTGCCGCAATGCCAGTCGGAAGGCAGAAGTTATCGTCAAGGCAATAGAAAACATCCAATTTAGACGCGACTGATTCATCCTCCCGCGGAATCAGAATTGTGGAGGAAAGTTTTGGTAGCTGATCAGTTACAGAATTCATCACTTAAGCAACCTTATTTATATGTTCAATTAGAAAGAGAATGAAACTAGTTACTTCTTCTTCAAATATTTTGTACTTTCTTCGAGAACTTCTTTCATGTATTTAGGAAGAGAAGTATCTTTAGAAGGATTATAGGAGGGATCGAGAAAAGAGAGGATTCCTAGTTCATTGATCAATACAATGCGATCTTTTTCTACAAAGGCGTCTTTGGAATAGTTGCTTACATAAACAAAAGACCTTTCTTTTGAGTTGTCAAAGAGATCTCTACCTACGCTGTAATCCGTTGTTGGGTTTTTACAGCCTAAAACTCTGGGTAGAATGGTTGGAACGATATCTAGTGCCGATGTTCTGTAATCAATTTTTATGCCATCCATTCCAGGCCACTTAATAATCAAAGGAACTTTGGCCTGATACTTTGTGAAGTTACCGTTGTGACCCCAATAATTCTTATGATTGTCGTTAAACTCCTCGCCATGGTCAGAACTGATTACCACGATCGTCTTGTCAAGGTCTACATATTTTCCTAGGCCTTCTAGAGCTTTCCCAAGATTTTTATCAGTATAAAAAACAGAATTTTTGTATCGGTTTAAGTAAGGAACAGGATCAAAATCGTTTGAAAGCTTAATCTGATTTACTTCTTTCCAATAGGGTTTAAAGACAATGTTATCTTCAGTCTCAGGGAAAGCCGTAGCATGTACAGCATCAAGGAAGAGGAAGGCAAAAAAGGGTTTATTTTTTGGTAGCCCCTTTAGCCATTTTTCCATGTCTCGGATTGCAGATTCATCTTTCTCTAACGTGGAATTTCCTTGAGAATAAAGTCTCATAAAAGGAAGGGACGCAAAAACTGTTTGGTTGAACTCTGGCATTGTTAATGTTGCAGATGCAAAAAGACCAATTTCATAGTCTCGTTGCTGAAGTGCTTTGATAAGAGCAGATCCCGATTTCGCCGCCAAAGACTTATCCCAGTAAGATCCCGGGAGTCCGGTAAATAAAGTGAAAATTCCGTGTCTAGTATTGATTCCGCCCGAATAGTGATCGTTAAAGACAAGACCGTCTTTAGCAAATTCTGATACGTTAGGCATGATTTTAGGATCAATCATGTCATAGCGTAGAGAGTCGACCATGAGGAAAACTATGTTGTAATTATCTCCTCCCGTGCAATTTAATTCTTTTAAAGGGTAGTTCATACTTCCAGAAGCGGGTGCACCCTTAAAACTGTAAACCTGATCTCTGGTTACCAAGCCTGTTTTTAATAAAATTTTATTGAAATGCAAGGGACGGCTGATAGGAAGATTTTCTGAAACTTTTGTGATGTAACTGTTGTGAAGGGCAAAGGAAACTCCGTAAATAAGCTGGCAACAAGTGAGTCCTAAAAGGATAACAATGAGAATCAGCTTAGGAACTGCTCTATTCTGAACCTCTGAAAGCTTAAGGGACAACCAAAAACAAGCCAATACCCCTAAGACGCATAATGCTATCAGGAAGAGTATTTCAAGCATCATTGAAGTTGAAAAACTAACGATTTGACCTCCACCCAGAAAAGTCATTTGCAGCATCGCGGCGTTCAAATGCAACCGAAATTGCTGATAGACGAAGCTATCGGCGATGAAATATACGAAAAAAACAGAAAGAGCTAGAAAAAGACCCCATTTTGCTAATCTTTTTGCAAATAAATTAAGGCAAAAGAACGGCAGCGAGATTATTAAGCTTAAAAAAGAAAAATAGAAGAAACTATATGAGAAAAAATACAGTGTGCTCCAATAGGGGGATGATGCTACCTCACCCTCTTGCAGGAACCGAAAGCTAAAAATACCGAATAATATTCCGACAAGGATAGGAAAATAGATAAAAAATTTATAGTTTTGACTTTTCATATAGGACAAATCGTTTACCAAATTGTTATCACGAGCTATGAAAGGTTACCTAATGAGGAGTGCGGATAGCTTACTGCGTCAGAGGAAGTTTTGGCACGTTGACTATTTTGAAGAATCAATAAGCAACCCAGGACAGTCCAATAAAATTTAATGACGGCTGAGTTCCCGAAGTTATATTCAGTCATGCCTTGAAGTAACAAAGCAAATGTTGAACCAAAAATTAATACTGAATATTTGGAATGTTCTTTTATTGCGCCCTTTAGAGAAGAGCAGAGGATATATCCGAAGAGGGAAATGAATCCAGCGAAACCAAGAATTCCATTTTCTGCAAGCATTTGCATAAAATTATTATGACTGTGATTTTGTTGTTCCTTGGCTTGGGGAGATTTGTATTCATTTAGATACCTTTTTGCATATTGTCCTAGACCAACGCCAAAAATAGGGTGGTCCTTGAACATCTGGTACGCTGACTCCCACATTAATACTCGTTCAGTGTTGGACTGAAAAGTTGTGCTCGTAATGCTTTCAGCTCTACTTTGCAATTTGGGCGAAGAAACGAAAACTAAGGATGTGGCGACTGCGAAGAATAGGAGAAAAATAATTTTTTTAAAAGATCTGTCGTAGAGGAAGGTAACTATAGGAATAGTAATTGCCAATGCAAGCCAGGCACCCCTGGTTGAATTTAAGAGAAGTCCGATAAAGGAAATAATAAAAAAGCAGGCACAGGTTAAAATGCGTCCTCCTTTTTCTCTCCAATTAATTAAACAACAATAGATGATGGGTATACTTATTGTTAAGAAACCAGCCAAAGTCATTGGATGTCCGTAAAACCCTTTCAGCCTCGTGGAAAATCCGTGCAGAAAGAGTCCCCCTATGACATCTAAGATGCATGAAAGGATAGATAAAAAAAGTAAGAAAAAAGCGTATTTTGGCTTTGGAAAAAGCAAAAGGACTATAAGTAAAGGAAATGTCCTATAGATGAATTGGCCGAAGAAAATTCTCAAACCTCGCTGAGGGTCTCCACTGAAAAGGGCTGACAAACAGATGACGCTCCAAAACAAGAAGAGGAAAAAAAGCAGGACTTTGTTTTGTTTGAACTTTTCTAAAAGTATAGGTGAAAAATCCCCATGTTTAATAGAAATAACAATCTTGAGAGCGATAAAAAAAACTGCAATGCCCATAGCAATATTTGCTATAGCAATAGATAAGCATTGCAGAAGGGCGAATAAACTAAAGAAAATAAAAGCAGCTCGCTCTAATGGGCCTAGACCGATCATTAATTTCATGGAAAGACTCTAGCTTTAAAAAGTACGTAGGGTGAGAATTTTAATTTATTTGAACAAACATTCTTCGCAGGAACCAATTCCCGTTTATTATGCAATTTCACAAAATCATGGCCAAACAGCTTTTCGATTTATTTTTTTAACATTAAAGTTCTTTTCTTTAGGGTCTCGTGAAATAGTTTTAATAACTTCTCTAAAATTTCCGAATCACTAATATTTTCTACAGTAACTTGGTCGCTCAAAATTTCTTGGTTTGTGGACATCGGCTTCCAATGAGTCACGCTTGTTTCTCCAAAAAGAACAAGAGCTGGCGTTTCTGTGAAAGCGGAAATGTGACTTGCACCGCCATCTCCGAGAAGACAAACATCTACATTATTCACAAGATCGACGAAGTCTTCAAAATCTTTAGTCACTTTTACTTTACAAGATGAAAAATCCAATAATTGTAATAAGCTACTTGTGTATTCATTTGGTTTTGATGAATTAATAACAAGATCGAAAGGAATCTCTCGAAAAGCTCGATTAAGGATTGCTGATAGCTTAACTGGGGAGAGAATACTATTAGCTCTATTATTTTCTGATTGGACAAGCAGCGTTAAGTTTTCAAAAGGTTTCTTTTCTTTTTTTAGTCTTGGCCATTCCGACATGTCAATTGAGCTTCCATCAAAAACGTTCGCAGAGAATTGTGCTTGCGTAATCTCTTCATAGGCGCTTCTTTCAAAATTTACTAAATGTTTAATGAGTTTGCTGTGCCAATTATCTTCTCCGTAAGCCATGCAGTTGTTACTCAAGGCCCGTAAGAGTAAGTGGTCTGTTTTTCTAGGCTCCAAACCACATATGGCTAAATCGTAATGACCAAATTTCCCGAGTAAAGCTTCAGTAATCGTCTTGTATCTTGAAATACCTAAGAAGTTATTATCAAGGACAATGACGGAAAAAGCTTGTCGTTCTAAAAATTTTTTCAAGACACCATTTCTTTTGGATAAAAGAACCGTGATATTAGCGGTGGGATACTTTTTTTTTAACCTAAGTAATAAAGGATAGTTGCAAAGTAAAGTACCAATATGTGTTGTATTTGTTACAACAATATTGTTCGGGAGATTGCTTATAGATCTTTTCATAATATTAATAGTTGAAGAACCGAATTAAAGTTAAAAGTACTGAGTCCCTTACCTCTTTCTTTCCTCTCTTAAGATGCTTCTAGCTATTGAAAAATCCACCACCTCTAGGGTGAGCCGAGTGTTTGACATTCGGGAGCAGAGTCAACTTGTCGCCAAAGGGAGAGTGGTTCTGAAAGCAAGCCCTCTTTCGTCTTTTTGACTGATAAGTAGCGGGGAATTGATTAAGAGGGGCCATGCGATCCCAATGTCGGGATCACACCAATGAATACAACCTTCGTCTTCTGGATGGTAATAATCCGTACATTTATATTCAAAAAACGCTGTTTCAGAAAGGACATAAAATCCATGCGCGAAGCCAGGAGGAATCCACAATTGGTTGCATTTTTCTCCATTTAGAATCAGACCGAACCACTTCCCATAAGTGTTGGAGGCTTTTCTTAAATCAACCGCCACGTCGAAAACTTCGCCGAAAATAACAGAAACAAGTTTTCCTTGAGGAAAACATTTCTGGTAGTGAAGGCCTCTAAGAGTGCCTCTGGTCGAGAAAGAACGATTATCCTGAACAAATTCATAGTGGATTCCCACTTTCTCATAACGTTCTTTTTGCCAAGTTTCTAGGAAGTAACCTCTGTTGTCGCCAAAAATTTTTGGTTGAATTTCTAACAGTCCATCCAATGGAGTCTTATTGATCTGCATCTTTATTTCCAACTAAGCTGAGGAGATACCTTCCATAGGCATTTTTTATGTGTAACTCAGCCAATTTTCTTAATTGTTTATCGTTTATCAGATTATTCGACCAAGCAGCCTCTTCAGGCGAACCGACCATTAATCCCTGTCGTTCCTGAACAGCGTGTATAAAAGATCCTGCTTGCAAAAGTGATTCAAAAGTTCCCGCGTCAAGCCAAGCAACGCCTCTTTCTATTACTTTAACCCTTAGTTTACCCTCAGAGAGATAAGATTTATTAATGTCCGTTATTTCCAATTCTCCCCGTTTAGACGGAGTTAGTTTTTTTGCAAATTGGATCACTTTTTTGTCATAAAAATACAGGCCAGGGATTGCGTATGAAGACTTTGGACTTTTTGGTTTTTCTTCTATTGATATCGCTCTATTATTTTTGTCAAATTCAACGACTCCATATCGTTCTGGGTCATTTACTCGATAACCAAAAACGGTTGCCCCATCAACAATAGACATTGCGTCTTTTGCTAAATCAATGAGCCCGTTTCCGTAAAAAATGTTATCTCCTAGAATAAGACAAGTAGGGCTGTCTTTGATAAATTCCTCTGTTATCAGAAAAGCCTCTGCAAGACCAGCCGGTTTTTCTTGAATAAAAAAATCAAAATGACAACCAAGTTGGTGCCCGTCGGAGAGAAGCGTTTTAAAAAGATGTTGCTGGTCTGGCGCAGTAATAATTGCTATTTCTTTTATCCCGATTTGAAGTAGAGTACTCAACGGGTAATAAATCATCGGCTTGTCATATACAGGAAGCAGCTGTTTACTTATGACCGTTGTGAGTGGTGCCAAGCGCGTTCCCGAACCTCCAGCTAAGATGATTCCTTTCCATGAGTTCATTTATCGGCCCTCATAGTTCTTTTTGATCCAATCTTGGTAACGGCTATCTTTGATATTTTTTACCCAGTCCCCATTATCCAGATACCAAGAGACAGTCTCTCGAATTCCTTGCTCGAAGGTAAATCTAGGCGTCCAGCCCAATTCATTCCTAATTTTCGTTGCATCAATTGCGTAGCGAAGGTCATGTCCCGGACGGTCTCTAACAAAATGAATCTGTTCTGAATAAGACCTTCCGTCTGAACGCGGTCTTTTTTGATCGAGAACGTTGATAATTGCAGCCACCACTTCTAAATTGTTTTTCTCGGAATCTCCTCCAATGTTGAAACACTCCCCAGGCCTGGCCTTATTCAACATGAGAGAGATTGCTCGGCAATGGTCAGAAACATGTAGCCAGTCGCGAATGTTTTTGCCGTTTCCATAGATTGGCAACGGTTTACCCTCGATGGCATTGAGGATCATCAGAGGTATTAATTTTTCGGGGAATTGCCTAGGCCCATAGTTATTAGAGCAATTAGATATTAGAGTAGGAAGCCCATAAGTTTCATGAAAGGCTCTTACAAAGTGGTCACTGGAAGCTTTTGATGCAGAGTAAGGACTATTCGGCGCGTATGCTGTGTCCTCTCTAAAAGCTTGAGCTTCAAAACTTAAGGAGCCATAAACTTCGTCGGTAGAGACGTGATGAAACCGAAATTTTTTTCTTTCTTCTAATGAAAGGGACTTCCAGTAGTCCAATGTTTCAAGAAGAAGATTGGATGTCCCAAGAACATTAGTTTTTACAAATGATTCGGGATCCATGACAGATCTATCCACATGAGTTTCGGCGGCGAAATTAACAATGCTGTCAGGACGGAACTCTGAAAGGATTCCTCGGATTAAGGATTTATCTCCAATATCACCACGGATAAAAAAATAGTTTTTATGTTCCTGAACAGAGCTTAAATTATCAAGATTTCCGGAATAGGTCAATTTGTCAAGATTAAGGACCGTATCACCCTGGGAGATTCTGTTCAAGATGAAATTTGAACCGATAAATCCCGCACCGCCTGTAATTAATAGTTTCATCAGATGCTTCCAATATCAAAAATTGAATCGTCGACAGATTTTAGAGAAGAGAAAAGGAAACGTTTAATCTCTTCTGGGTCAACTTCATTTTCTTCCTGAAAAACAAAGATCCTACTCGAGTCGTAAAATGGCTCGCATGTTATGCCTTGCCTATTGGTAATAATCTTTGTCCTTAGGGCAAAAGCTTCAGAGATTCTAAATGAATAACCCTCATTCGTATCTAATCGCCATAGATCAATGACAGCCCGGCTAGTTCCGATAAGGTTTAAATATTCTTCATAGGGCATAATGTGTTTATCAACAAGATAACCTTCTAATTCTGGGGCCGGATAGTTAACAAGTAATAGTTTGACATTTAGTTTTGCTTTTTTTAATGAGCGCAACAACGGTCTTATAGCTTTTTCTCGCTCTGGGCTATATCCAGCTAGAAAACAAACATCGTATTGCTTTTGTTGGTTTTGGTAATTAGCGAGCTTATTTACATTCACCTTATTGATTTCATATGGAACGTTAAAACGAGAAGATGTAGCGTGATCGTAGACAGACAGCTTAATGCTATTAGATTGGGCATAATCTCTAATCTGCTTGAATTCTGATAGCCTATTTTGTCTCAGAAGATCGAAATATCGAAGCTCAATTTCTGCACATGGATATTTTTTCTTTAAAAGAATAAGAAGTTCAGGAGAAAAGAGACCGACAATGAAAATTTTTTTCCTCACATTCGAAGGTTTAACTTTATAGAGCATTATTGACAGTTCTTTATTTTTTTTGGCGATTAAATTAATTGTTTCTACACCTTCGACAATTACATCTTCCTGGTTTGCATAATGAAATTTGATTAGTTCTGCGCCAACGGCTCCTCCTATAAAAAATATATTTTTCTCGTCGTAGCGGTCGAGAAAAGAATTTAATAATTTTGGGATTTTCTGTTTGTAGTACTTCCCAAGTAGAAAAGAAAGCAACGCGAAGCAGGTTACTCTGATGCTTCCCGTTCTTAAAAGAGAAGGAAATTTAAAAACAACACAACTTATTTTTTTAGAAAACAAGGCCCATAAGGGAGGAAGAGAATCTAACGTTTTTTCCTTCCCCATGAATGGTTGCTTTGACGTGCAAACTATTTTGCCACTGTCCGAATAAACATGAATTACCGACATGGAAGTGAAAATGTTACGGCCCCAAATTTAATCGTAGTTCGTTTTGAGCGATTATAGTAACTCAATGTTTTTTATTCATCTGTGGCATTAGTCTAAGTAAGTTAGTCCAAACAAGGAGTTGGGATTTCTTTTATTAAAAAGACCGAATCATGGCTTTTAGTTAGTTAGATATCTGAGAGAACTTTTTAAATTATTAGTCAATCAATCTTTTTTATTTTCTATCCTTAAATTCACATTGACTTTTTCAAAACCTAGCTTTCTGATATTCGAATGAGAATTCGTTTTCCAACCGCCCCAATTTCTCTTCATTTCTATCGTAGTGCCCCACGGTTTCCTGCTATGAAAGTAATAGGGAAATCGAAGATCACGTCCATGTCTATTCAAACTGCACTTTGGGCTTTGGGTGTCACCGATCAAGAAAAGGTATCCCCACCAATTGTCGAGTTGATCCTTTGCGAAAATTGGAATTTTAGGCAGCATCCTCTCAAAACGCCTTTCCCTCGATCATTAGTTAGGTACTATTGAAGTGTTAGAAAACTTCTTTTTCTTTTCTTGTCTTGTCCTAAAAAAAGTTGACTCTTAAAGGAGTCAAATAATGCCGCATGAAA
>ERZ834859.3300-NODE-3300-length-11944-cov-3.376230_pt1 | contig 11944 bp, 12 predicted proteins | sample MGYA00519947_ERZ834859 | MGnify/ENA primary metagenome ERZ834859 (study PRJEB31850, sample SAMEA3708763) | human gut metagenome | biome: human gut; feature: human-associated habitat; material: faeces | place: China | collected 2014 ...
GGTACCGGCACCCAGTTCATCGAAGAGAACGAGGGACTTCGGATCGGCCTTTTCGATAAAGGAAAAGGCCGGGGATTTTGATGCGTTTCTGGACTCTTAGTACTCCAGATTGACACTTTCTGTGTTGAAGATGTGGCAGATATTTCCGCCGAAACAGAAGTCCGGTTCCCGCCCGGGAGCAAACCGCTCCGTATAGCTCCCGCTGATATTCATAGTGGGAACGACGATGACTGCATTCTTTCCCGCAGCCATAGCATGAAGATGGATCCCATTACCCAATCATTTCGAACACATCTACCTTGGCCAAGATATAACCTCCTTCTCCCTTCCCCAACATGATGTGATTGGGCCGGGCACCCAATGTAACAGGCTGTCCAGAAATCCCTTTCTTGGTCAAGTCAGCACTCTTTTCAAGTGACAACTCCACCTTGATGCCGCCAAGTATCACAGAGTACCGGTCTCCTTCCCTTTGCAGCTCCGCATCAAAAAAATTCATCTGCGGCGTACCGATGAAGTCAGCCGCGAACAGATTGGCAGGATGGTCAAAAACCTCCTGAGGCGTACCGATCTGTTGGATGAAGCCATCCTTCATGATAACGATCCGGTCCCCCAGAGTCATAGCCTCTGTTTGATCATGGGTGACATAGAGGAAGGTAGTATTGATCTTCTGGCGCAGTTTGATAATCTCTGCGCGCATCTGATTACGCAGCTTGGCGTCCAAGTTGGACAGGGGCTCGTCAAACAACAGCACGCTGGGCTCAATGACCACGGCGCGGGCCAGGGCCACCCGCTGCTGCTGTCCGCCGGAGAGCTGGTTGGGGAACCGGCGCTCCATACCGGTCAGCTGCATCAGCTCCATGACGGCGTTGGTGCGGCGGACCACCTCATCCTGGGAGACCTTGGCCACTTTCAGACCGTAGGCCACGTTCTCCCAGATGTTCAGATGGGGGAACAGAGCGTAGCTCTGGAACACCATGGAGATGCCCCGCTTGTTGGGGGGGATCTTGGCAACATCCCGCTCACCGATAAACACGCTGCCGCTGGTGGGGTACTCAAAGCCGGAGATCATCCGCAGCGTGGTGGTTTTGCCGCAGCCGGAAGGGCCCAGCAGCGTCACCATCTCGCCGTCCTGGATGTTCAGGTTGATGTGGTCCACAGCCACGAAATCCTTGCCGGTATCCGGCTGCTGGAAGATCTTGGTGATCTCTTTTAAAACCACGCCGGAGCTCTTTTTGCCCAGCGCCGACTTTTCCATCTGCTTGCTCATTTTGTTTCCTCCGTTTTCTCGTGAATGCCTGCGCCCTTGGGCACCCTGGAGCGGGGGGCCAGCAGCAGGTTGATCAATCCGTTGAAAATGCCGATAAACACCAGCAGGATTACGACCATCATGGTGACGAAGGCCGCAGCCTGGCTGTATTTTGCCTGGTCAAAGAGCGTGTAGATCTTGCTGGTGACCAGATCCCAGCGGGGAGAGACCAGGAAGATGATGGCGCTGACGGCAGTGATGGCCTTCACGAAGGAGTACACCAGGCCGGAGAAGAAGGCGTTGCGCAGCATAGGCAGGGAGATCCGGCGGAAGGAGTAGCCGCTGCCGGCACCCAGAATGGTGGAGGCCTCTTCAATGGAGTTGTCGATCTGCAGCAGCGTGGTGGTGCCGGACTCAATCGCCACCGGCATATTCCGGAACACGAACACGATCACCAGGATGGCAGCGGTGCCGGTGAGCACTAGGAAGCCGGTGTTGAAGGCCAGGATGTAGGCGATGCCCAGCACAGTGCCGGGGACGGCGAACATCAGAACAGAGGACACCTCGATAAACCGTTTGCCGTAGTAGTCCCGCTTGGCGGTGATGTAGGCGATGACCATGCCCAGCAGGCCGCCGATCAGCGCTCCGATCAGACCCAGGATAATGGAGTTCCGTAGGCTGTCCCAGCCCTGCTGCAAGGCGCGGGTGTACTGGTCCAGGGTGAGGGTGTAGTCGTAGCCCCAGGTCTTGACGAAGGAACCAAAGACCACTGTGCCGTAGAACAGGATGATGACCGCGGCCACCACCAGGCAGACAGCGAACAGGGGCCATTTGATATGGGGCTCATCGATGAGCTTGCGGGCCTGGGTGGGCTTGCCCGTGACGGTGACGAAACTCTTTTTGTTGACCCAGTATTTGTTCAGCAGATAGGCCAGCATGGTAGGCACCAGCATCAAAAGCGCCAGCACGGAGCCCTTCTGCATGTCATAGCTGCCGGTGATGGTTTGATAGACTTCCACAGATAAGGTGGTGAAATCGCCGCCGATGGTGGCGGGATTGGAGAAGTCCTCCAGAGACTGGATGAACACCAGCAGGCAGCCGGAGATGATGCCCGGCAGGGACAGCGGAAAGGTGACCGTCCAGAAGGTGTGCCACCGGCTGGCGCCCATGTTGCAGGCGGCGTCCTCCACCGATGCGTCGATGGAGGAGAGGATGCCGGAGAGGGTCATATAGGCGATGGGGAAGAAACTCAGCACCTGCACCACGATCAGGCTGCCCATGCCGTAGACGTCGTTGTCCGTGATGTTCAGCAGCCCGTTGGTAATCAGCCCCTGCCGCCCGAACAGAAAGATGATGGACAGGCACAGAATGAAGGGCGGGGACAGGATGGGCAGGGTGGCGATGGTCTTCAGAAAGCCCTTGCAGGGGACGTTTGTGCGGGTGATGGTATAGGCGAAGATGTAGCCGATGAAGGTGGCGATCACTGCCACGATCACTCCCAGCACCATGGTGCGGCCGAACGTCTTTAAATACCGGGAGGTGGAAAAGATCTCCGCCGCGGTAGCCAGGGAGAAAGTCCCGGACGCATCGGTCAGGCTGAAGAGCAGAATCTTCACCAGGGGATAGATGACGAATAAAAGCAGGAGCACGATGACCGTAAGGATCGAGATCAGCATGATGGGCTGACGCATGATCATCTTGGATTCGTTCCGCCTTTTCAGGCGGGCGGCGCTTTTGCCGCCCGAACCAGCAGCGTTTGCCATTTGGGTTCCTCCTGTTGATTTTCAAGCGTTTGGCAAGAGGACTTCCTCCCCGCCGGGGAGGAAGTCCTGCAGGCATAGAGAGAATCTTCCGGAATTACTCCAGATTTTCAGAGCTGGCGATGTTCGCCTCGAACTGCGCGACGAACTCGTCCTTGTGCTCGGCAGCCCAGACGGCATCATAGTCGATGACGGCCACGGAGTCCAGCGTCACCAGACCCTCGGCCGGAGTGGCCTGGGAGTTGGTGGGCACCCGGAAGGAATTGTTCTCGGCATACAGGTTCTGACCCTCTGCAGAGCACATGAAGTCGATGAACTTCTTGGCGTTTTCCTGCTCGTCAGCGGGACCGCCCTTGATCAGGGCCATGGCACCCACCTCATAGCCGGTGCCGTCGGTGGGGAAGGACAGCTCGATGGGATAGCCCTCGGTGGTGGGCTGCAGACCGTCGTGAGAGAAGGTCAGGGCAATGGCCGCCTCGCCCAGGGCCACGCCGTTGGGAGCGGCGGAACCGGACTTGGTGTACTGGGACATGTTCTTGTCCAGCTCCTTCAGGTAATCCCACACGGCATCCTCACCCTTCAGCTGGATCAGCGTGGCCAGAACGGTGTAGGCGGTGCCGGAGGTGGCGGGGTGGGCCATAATGATCATATCCTGATACTTGGGATCCAGCAGGTCATCCCAGCTGGTGGGATAATCATACCCTTTGTCCGCGAACCAGTCCTTGTTGCAGGCGAAGGCGATGGCGCCCACATAGATGGGGTTCCACACGCCGTCGGGGTCCAGATAGTTCTCCGGGGTGTTGGACAGCTCGGGGGACTGATAGGCCTCCAGCAGGCCCTGGTTGGAGGCGGCGATGTAGTTGTCGGTGGAGCCGCCGAACATCAGGGAGGCCTGGGGATTGTCCTTCTCAGCAGCCACGCGGGTCAGCATCTCACCGGCGGAGAGCCGCAGAGCGTTGACCTTGATGCCGGTGGCCTCCTCAAACGCGTTGAAGTAGTAGGCCACCTCGGCCTCGGGGAATGCCGTGTAGACGGTCAGCTCGTTGCTGCCGCTGGACTCCCCACCGTCCCCTTCGGAGGAGGTGTCACTGTTGCCGCCGCCGCAGGCGGTGAGCATTCCCAGCGTCATAGCCAGGGTAAGGAGCAGCGCGAATAGACGTTTGCTCTGTTTCATAAGAGTGTCTCCTTTTCACCAATTTTAGGTTCCGGATCCTCCGGGATTTTAGGGATATTGTAGCATCTCCGGAAAAGAGTGTCAATAATTGGTAACGTTTGCACACAGGAGAAACCCCATAAGGCAAAGACAAAAATAGAAAAAATGTATTTGTATAAGAGACAAAAATGGCGGCGGCGCTGGCTTTTTCCGGAAGTTTTGTTAAAAAGCGGAAGGGGAAATTGGTGAAACTATAAAATTTATGACAGCGCTTACTTTCAAACACGTGCCCTTCAAAACCGTTTCGTATCCCCGGGACCCGGCTGGACTGAAATTGCCCAAATTTTTCTCCAGGCTTTAGGCAATCAGCCGAAGATTTCCGCCAAAGTGTGGAAGATATTGACTTCTCTTCCGGCTTGTGATAAACATAAAAGAAACAATTTGGGCGCTTTGGGTTCGTCGAAATTTGTCAAGAATGCTGAGAATGGCGCCGTTCAAACAGCTTTATTTAACCATGCAACCGTTTCCGGGAATATGCGGCAACATCTGCCGCAGAGGTGACCTGCCGAAAGAGAGGGGAGAGTTGGCGGAGCCATTCCTCCCCTTTTTATTGTTTGACTGCCCGGCGCGGGGCGGAGAGAGGAGTGTGCACAGAATGATGGAAGGACTGGCATACCTGCGGGAGATGAACGTGGCCTCCGTCCTGCTGCGCCTGACTGTGGCCATGCTCTTCGGGGGCTTCATCGGACTGGAGCGGGAGCGGAAGCGCCGGCCGGCAGGCTTCCGGACCTATATGCTGGTATGCTTGGGCGCGGCGCTGACCATGCTGCTCAGTCAGTATGAGAGCTATATGGTGACCCACGCCTGGCATGAGACCGCCATGGAGATCGGCCTGCGGACGGATGTGTCCCGCTTCGGCGCCCAGGTCATCAACGGCATCGGCTTTCTGGGTGCGGGCACCATCATCGTCACCGGCAAGCAGGAGGTGAAGGGACTGACCACGGCGGCGGGCCTTTGGGCGTCCGCCTGTATGGGTCTGGCCATCGGCGCGGGATTTTACGAGTGCGTACTTTTGGGCTTCCTGCTGATCCTGCTGACCAACCGGCTGCTGCCCTTCGTGGAGGATGCCATCATCGAAAGCGCCCGGAACATGAACATCTATGTGGAATTCCAGACGCTGGACAATCTGGGGGACATCATTGCCCGCATCAAGTCTCAGGGCGGACAGATTTACGAAGTGGATCTGGACCGGGGCCGGGAGGAGCGGTCCAAGAATCCCAGCGCGGTGTTCTCCATTCGGCTGCCCGGCAGGCACTACCACGTCCGGGTCCTGGCGGCGATCTCCGAGTTGGAGAGCGTCTACACCATTGATGAAATCTGAGGGAGGTGCGGAGATTGCTGCCGATTTTTGACGGTGTGCGGGATGTGACCGTGCTGTCCACCACGCTGCGGATGCTGCTGGCGGTGGTGTGCGGCGGTCTCATCGGGCTGGAGCGGGAGTACAAGCGCCGGCCGGCGGGGTTCCGCACCCATATCCTGATCTGCCTGGGGGCGGCCATGACGACCCTCACCAGCCAGTTCCTTTATTTGAACCTCCATTACTACACGGACATGGCCCGGCTGGGAGCCCAGGTGGTGGCGGGCATTGGCTTCATCGGCGCAGGCGCCATCATCGTCACCCGGCGCCGCCGGGTGAAGGGGCTCACTACGGCGGCGGGACTCTGGGCGGCGGCCATTGTGGGCCTGTGCCTGGGCGGCGGGTTCTACGAGGGCGGCATCTTCGCCACGGCGCTGATTCTGGCGGCGGAGATGTTCCTGTCCAAGCTGGAGTACCGGATGCTGGACAACGCCCCGGAGGTGAACCTCTATATGGAGTACAGTAACAAGACCTGCCTGGACAATGTGCTGCGGCTGTTCCGGGATTTGAACCTGAAGGTGCTGAACATGGAGATTACCCGCTCTACGGAGACGGAGACGCACAATGCCTGCGCCCTCTTTACCCTGCGGCTGAACAAGCGGTGCCGGGTGGAGCAGCTGATCCCCAAGATGAACGCCACGGAGGGCGTGGTGTCGGTAGAGGAGTTGTAACAGCGGCGCAAGCCGGAAGAATAGGAGAGAGACTATGAAAAAAACGTATGACGTACTGGTGATCGGCCCGGTGTCCCTGGATCACAACATCGACTATCAGGGCAACGAACGCAAGGAGGTGGGCGGCGCCGTGGTGGCCTCCGGCTTTGCGGCTGCCAAAAGCGGCAACCGCACCGCCGTGTTTACCAAGCTGAATCCCGCGGATGCGGATGTGGAGGAGCGGTTCGCCGGGTCCGGTGCGGATGTGTACTGGAAGCCGTCTCAGGCCACCTGCTCCATCCGCAACCAGTATTTCACCGCCGACAAAGAAAAGCGGGCCTGCACCTCCATGGGGGTGTGCGATCCCTTCCGGTTCGATGAGCTGCCGGATATCGAGACCAAGATCTATCACTTCGCCGGCCTGGTGTACGGCGACTTCGACGGTGCCCTCTTTGCCGAGGCAGCCAGGCACGGCAAGGTGGCGGTGGATGTCCAGTGCCTGCTGCGCCATGTGGAGGCGGACAGGACCATGGCCTTCCACGACTGGGCGGAAAAGAAGCAGTACCTGCCGGTGATCGACTACCTCAAGACCGACGCGGCGGAGGCGGAGATCCTGACGGGCCTCACCGATCGGGCGGAGGCCGCCAAGCTCCTGCACAGCTGGGGCGCCAAGGAGGTCCTCATCACCCACAACACCGAGGTGCTGGCCTACGACGGGGTGACCACCTACACCTGTCCCATCAAGGCACGGAACCTCTCCGGCCGGACCGGGCGGGGCGACACCACCTTTGCCGGCTATATCACGGAGCGCCAGCGGGCCGGGGTGGAGGAGGCTCTGCGGTACTGCACGGCCCTGGTCTCCCTGAAGATGGAGACGCCGGGCCCCTTCCAGGGCACCCGACAGGATGTGCTGGATTATATCCGGGAGTTTTATTGAGAAGGCACAGGAGCCGTCCGCAGACAGCGGACGGCTCCTGTACAAAAACTCCATTGACAACGGGTATTGTCCGTGATAAGGTAACAAGTGTCAATTATATAAAGGCAAACGAAGTCCCTAGAGAAACGGCGCAAGCCTGCCGAAGGAGTGAAACTCTCAGGTGTCCCGGCACGGGATGAGGACTAGGGATGGATGTGGCTCTGGAGAAGCTCAGATGAGTACCGAAGGTGCAAGGCGGGAAATCCCGCTGAATCTCTCAGGTAAAAGGACAGAGTAAAGGGCAGGCCCTTCCGCACAGCGGAGGGGGCCGGCGCTTTGTTGGGCTGGGCAGGGTCTGTCCGGCCCTTTTCGTTTGCGGACAAGGAGAGAGAAAACATGGACATGGATCTGTTGGCCGCAAAGGTCAGCGAACTGGCCGGCTTTGTGTGGAACGGCCTGCTGCTGTATCTGCTGGTGGGTACCGGCATCATCTTCACCATCCGCACCCGGTTCATCCAGGTGCGCAAATTCGGCGCCGGCTTCCGGCGGCTGTTCGGCAGCGTGAACCTCAACGGCGAGAAGGCCGGCAAGGAGGGCATGAGCTCCTTCCAGGCGGTGGCAACCTCTATCGCCGCCCAGGTGGGCACAGGCAACATCACCGGCTGCGCCACCGCCATGATCTCCGGCGGCCCCGGCGCCATCTTCTGGATGTGGCTGGCGGCCTTCTTCGGCATGGCCACCATCTACGGCGAGGCGGTGCTGGCCCAGACCTTCAAGACCAAGGACGAGACGGGGCACGTCATCGGCGGACCCGTCTACTACATCCGGCAGGCATTCAAGGGGACCTTCGGCAAGATCCTAGCGGGCTTCTTCGCGCTGGCTATCATCTTCGCCCTGGGCTTCACCGGCAACATGGTCCAGTCCAACGCCATCAGCAACGCCTTCCAGGAGGCGCTGGGCATCCCCACCTGGATCGTGGGCGTGGTGCTGGCGGTGGTGGCCGCCTTCATCTTCCTGGGCGGCGTCACCCGCATTGCCGCCGTCACGGAGAAGCTGGTGCCTGTCATGGCCTGCTTCTATCTGGTGGGCGGCCTCGTCATGCTGATTGCCAATATTACCAACCTGCCTCACGCCTTTGCCCTGATTTTTGAGGGTGCCTTCAACCCCCAGGCCATCCTGGGCGGCGCCGTGGGTATCGGCGTGCGAGAGGCCATGCGCTACGGCGTGGCCCGGGGCCTGTTCTCCAACGAGGCAGGCATGGGTTCTACCCCCCACGCCCACGCCATGGCCAAGGTGGAAAAGCCCCAGGACCAGGGCGTTGTGGCCATGGTTTGTGTGTTTATCGACACCTTTGTGGTCCTGACCATAACCGCCCTGGTGATGATTACCAGCGGCGCGCTGAACGTGGGCAACATGGCTGCCAATCCGGCGGCGGAGAACATGGCCCAGGTGGCGTTTTCCACTGTGTTCGGCAGCTTCGGCAATTTCTATGTGGCCATCTGCCTGCTGTTCTTTGCCTTCTCTACCATCATCGGCTGGTACTTCTTCGGCGAGCAGAACGTGAAGTATCTATTCGGTGTGAAGGCTGTCAAGGTCTACGCCTGCATTGCGGTGGTGTGCGTGGCCCTGGGGGCTGTGCTGGAGGCTCCCCTGGTCTGGAACCTCTCCGACCTGTTCAATGCGCTGATGGTGTTCCCCAACCTGCTGGCGCTGCTGGCCCTCAGCGGGCTGGTAGCCAAGGCGGCCAGGGGAGGGGACGCCCTGCGCAAATAAGCGCCCCGCCCAGAAAGAGACCCTCCACCCGAAGTTCCGGGCGGAGGGTCTCTTCAAGCATCCCGGGCGGGGAGGGCCGGACCGCCCTGGCCGTAGGGGAGGGTGAAGACCGGGATGCCCTCCATGGCCGGGGCGATGGCGTACATGGGATAAAAAAACGACAGACCCTCCGCCGTAAGATAGAAGTTCTGCGGGTTGAAATGGCGCCGCAGCAGCCGGCGGACGCCCTCATGGTACCGGGAGATCCCAGCCGTCTCCTGCCGCTGGATCTCCGCCTCCGCTGCCTCCATCAGCCGCCGCTTCCATCCGCTGCGGCGGGGAAAGAAGGCGGACAGAGGCACCGGATAGCCGGAGGTCAGATCCCAGGTATCCCCATGGCGCAGAAGCGTGGGGCGCCCTGAAAAGCCGCTCTCCCGGGACTGGGTATACAGGCTCCAGAGGCCGCCGTCGTTGTAGGTGACCTGATAGGTCAGCTCCGCCCGGAAGTGGGGCAGGGGCAGGCTGGCCGCCAGAGCAGCGCGGTATTCCTCCGCCGCCGCAGGCAGGAGGTACGTCTCACAATAGCGTAGGAAGGAACGGCACTGGAGCTGGTAATACCGCCGGATGCGGCGGGAGACTTTGTCCGCTGCTGGAACTGGTTCCGGCAGGGAGATGGAGGCGGAGAGCACAGGGATCTCCTCTACGGTCCATTCCCGCTCCGCGGTCATGGCCTCTGCGTGCAGCTGGGTGAGAGGTTCGTTCATAGGCGCCGCTCCTTCCGAAAAGATGCTGTTCTGCACCAGCCTATGCCCTGCCGCCGGGCGGGGTGACTGGACACGCTTTAAAGTGCAAGAAATTTTTTCTGTCCGGAGCCCTTTACTTTCACGCGGCAGAGTGTTAAAATACATCTTGGCGGCGAAGCGCCGCAAATCTGTTGGAGCCTCCCAGAAAGGGTACTGGATATGGTAAAGATCGGCAAGAAGGAAAAGAACGGCGAGCTGTACAAGGCGATCCTGCTGCTGAAGGACGAGCAGGAGTGCTATGAGTTCTTCCAGGATCTGTGTACCGTGTCGGAGCTGCGGGCCATGGAGCAGCGGTTCGAGGTAGCCTCCCTGCTGGACGACGGCATGATCTATAACGAGATCCTGGAGCGCACCGGCGCCTCCAGCGCCACCATCAGCCGGGTGAACCGGTCCCTCAGCTACGGCACCGGGGCCTACGAGAAGATTTTCGCCCGGTACAAGAAGCGGGACAAATGAGCAGTTATGACGCCCTGGCCGCCAGCTACGATGCCCTGACAGTGGATGTGGAATACCGCCGGCGGGCAGACTACCTGACGCGGCAGTTCCACAGAAGCGCCCTCCCGGTGGAGACGGTGCTGGACCTGGCCTGCGGAACCGGCACCATGGCCTGCCTGCTGGCGGAGCGGGGATACCGGATGATCGCCGTGGACGGATCCGAGGAGATGCTGACCCAGGCGGCCTGGAAGGCGGCGGCGTTGGAGCAGCCGCCGATGTTCCTGCACCAGTCCATGCCCCGCCTGCACCTGGGCATGGAGGTGGATGCGGCGATCTCCACCCTGGACGCGCTGAACTACCTCACCCGGACGGCAGACCTGCGGGAGACGCTGCGGCGGGTATACCGCTGGCTGCGGCCCGGCGGACTGTTCCTGTTCGATGTGAACACCCCCTACAAGCTCCGGCGGATGGACGGGCAGGTCTATCTGGACGAGACAGAGGACAGCTACTGCGTCTGGCGGACCTTCTACGCCCCCGGCCGGAAGATCTGCACCTATCAGGTGGACCTGTTCCGGCTGAACGCCAACGGGAGCTGGGACCGGGCCTTTGAGGAGCACCGGGAGCGGGCCTGGGGGCGGGAGGAGCTGGAGACGTATCTGACGGAGGCGGGCTTCGGCGCTGTCACCGTCACCGGCGACCTCACCAGCCGTCCACCGGCGGCGGAGGAGGACCGCTGGATTTTCCGGTGTCAAAAGCCGGTCAGACCAAGATAAAACAGGAGTTTGTACAATGAGCGATCAGTTGATCCGGGCCATCTCCAAGGATGGCCATATCAAGGCCACGGCAGTTTCCACCCGGGCGCTCACAGAGCGCGCCCGTCAGATCCACAAGGCTCTGCCTGTGGCCACGGCGGCGCTGGGCCGGACGCTGGCTGCGGTCTCCATGATGGGCAACGCCCTGAAGGAGGACGGGGCCAGCGTGACGCTGCAGATCAAGGGCGGAGGCCCGCTGGGAACGCTGCTGGCGGTGTCCGATAACCAGGGCAACGTCCGGGGAACGGTGGACAATCCTGTCGTGGACCTGCCTCTGCGGCCCGACGGCAAGCTGGATGTGGGGGCCGCTGTGGGCCATGAGGGTACGTTGACGGTGATCCGGGACCTGAACATGAAGGAGCCCTATGTGGGCAGCGTGAGCCTGTTGGGCGGCGAAATCGCAGAGGACCTGGCGGCCTATTTCGTGGAGTCCGAACAGATCCCCACGGCTTGCGGCCTGGGGGTGCTGGTAGACCGGGACCAGAGCGTGCTGGCCGCCGGCGGGTATCTGATCCAGCTGCTGCCCGGCGCCGGCGAGGATGTCATCGCCAAGGTGGAGGGCAGCCTGATGGCCGCAGGGCCGGTGACGGGACTTTTGCGGAATGATCCGGACCCGGAGGCTATGCTGCGGCACGCTCTGTCGGATTTCGACCTGGAGATCCTGGAGAGGAGCCCCATCGAGTACCGCTGCTACTGCAGCCGGGACAGGATGGAGCGGGCCCTCATCAGCCTGGGGCCGGAGGAACTTCAGGCCATGATCGACGAGCAGGGCAGCGCGGACCTCACCTGCCGCTTCTGTGACAATGTGCAGCACTTCTCCAGAGCAGATCTGGAGGCCATGGTCCGGGGGCTCCAGAAAAAAATGTAAAAAAATTAAATTTCCAGTTGACAGACCGGGCGTCTTTGAGTATAATAACTTTTGCCGTCTGAAATGAGCGGCAATCGGGGAGCATAGCTCAGCTGGTTAGAGCACCTGCCTTACAAGCAGGGGGTCACTGGT
>ERZ834859.3317-NODE-3317-length-11874-cov-4.543701_pt1 | contig 11874 bp, 11 predicted proteins | sample MGYA00519947_ERZ834859 | MGnify/ENA primary metagenome ERZ834859 (study PRJEB31850, sample SAMEA3708763) | human gut metagenome | biome: human gut; feature: human-associated habitat; material: faeces | place: China | collected 2014 ...
CGACCCCCTGCTCCCAAAGCAGGTGCGCTAACCGGACTGCGCTACACCCCGAAGAGGTTTTCCTTAAAAGCGCTGCAAAGGTATGGGTTTATATTTAAATATGCAAGTATTCGGGGTGTTTTTTTATCTTTTTTATTCAATAAATTATTCGGCGAAATACTTTCTCCCTGTGTTTCAGGAAACTGTGGCGATTTGTCGAACGAGTAGCGAATGGCCTTTTGAGGTTCTTGTAGAATTGAAGCAAAGGGAAGATAAAGTTTTGGATGGAATTTGTTACTTTTGCGATATGTATGCGGCAGGAGGTCGGATACCGAAACTTGAAATATTATTATAATTATTATGGGAGATAAAGAATACTTAGATCGTTTTGAAGATAAAATGCAGCAAACACTTTTACGTTTATGTACTTCTTATCATCAGTTGGAAGGTGTATTGTTGGCTACAGATGATATAACAGAACACTGGCAAAAGCTGGCACCCGAATATTTGGCTGATGCAGTAGAGCAGGTACGCGATTATCCTACCGTATCGGTGGCGTGGGCAGCTTATTTAGGCTTGGCTATGGCTTATGGATGGGACATGAGTTGGGAAGTGTTTTCCAAGGCAGAATACAAGTTCTTTTACGGAGAGCAGGGATTCGACGATATGGATGAGCATATTGTGCGTGATATCTTGGGAATGCCGCTCGATGGAGAAGAAGCAAAGAGTCTGGAAGAAATGATTCGCCGTTGTGCGCAGGCAGCTGTCGATATGATTCGTCATGAGCAGATAGAACCGCAAAGCCCGCTGGCGTATTATGCTTTTTCGCGTGCCTGTGAGGTAATGTATAATATTGGAGCAGCATTGGGCCTGAAACGTCTTGGATATAAGTTTACGAAGGTGGACTTGTCTGATCGTACGTTATTGAACTAAAGAGGAAGGGTTCATTTGAAAGAGAGTGAATACTAATTGGTTTAATTGAATATTAGCGGTATAGATGGAATGATTTGTTTATACCGCTATTTTTATATAGTATCTAAGAATATTGTATTGATGTTATATGTATAACTCTGGAATAACTGGTCAGTCAGATGAAAAGATGTGTTGTGGAAAATACCTGCTTTTGCAGTTAGGCAGGTAAATGAGTAGGATGGAAGTTGTGTATGTTTGCTTGATACTTTTTACATTTATGTGTAAATTTGCACATAAATGTAGAAAAGTTTTCTATGGAAAAGAAAGTATATAAAAATAGAATTCGTGTGGTGCTTGCAGATAAAATGGTTACAAAGACATATTTGGCAGAACAGCTTGGAGTGTCAAAGATGACAATAAGTCGATGGTGTACCAATACTACACAACCGAGTGCTCCACAGTTGATTGAGATCTCTCAGATATTGCAGTGTGATTTGAAAGATTTATATGAACCATTTGAATAAATAGGAAAATGACGAAAAAGAAATATACATTTATTGATTTATTTGCGGGTATTGGAGGCTTTCATACAGCAATGCATTATGTTGGTGGCAAATGTGTTTTTGCTAGTGAATGGGACAAAAATGCACGCTTGTCTTATGAAGCAAATTATAAGGATATAGAACCAGGGCTTTTCCAAAAAGATAAAGATGGAAAGTATCTTTTTTTCAATGAAGATATAAATGATGCTATACCAAATGAGATTCCTGATTTTGATATTTGCTGCGGTGGATTTCCGTGCCAACCTTTTTCTGTAGCTGGTTTAAAAAGAGGTTTTGAAGATACAAGAGGTACTTTGTTTTTTAGCATAGCTAATATTATAAAAGAGAAAATAAATGCGGGGTGTCCACCTAAAGTATTGTTCTTGGAGAATGTGCGTGGATTGAAAACGCATGATAAAGGAAATACTCTTAAAGTTATATTGGCAACGCTTGAAGAATTAGGATATGATTATTCTTTTGAAGTTCTAAATGCCAAATATTTTGGAGTACCTCAAAATAGGGAGCGTCTATTTATTATTGCATGGTATAAAAAACAGATAGATGTCAAGGCTTTTAAATTCCCATATGGAATTGCCGAAGACGGTTCTACAATATATGAAAAGGAGAAATTGAAGGACGGGACACTTTCAACCAGGGTCTCGGATATATTTGAACCATTGGCCACATTGGATTCACATTATACGATTAGTGATAGAATGTGGGAAGGACATCAAAAGAGAAAGGAACGAAACAGACAGAACGGAAAAGGATTTGGCTATTCTTTATTTAATGCAGATAGTATTTATACTAGTACTATTTCTGCTAGATACTGGAAAGATGGAAGTGAAATACTTATAGACCAATCAGAAAAAGGGCTTAATCCTCGTGTATTAACTCCTGTTGAAGCTGGACGATTGCAAGGTTATCGTATTTTAGGTAATGGTTGGGAACATCCAGAATGTGCAAATAATTTTAATTACAATAGTTCAAATATTGAATTTAAAATTGTAGTATCACGTAAAGAAGCGTACCGGCAATTTGGGAATAGCGTTGCTATTCCTGTTATTAAAAGGTTGGCTGAGGAAATAGTTAAACAATTGATGTTATAAGATTATGAAAGATTTATTTTCGTTTTTAGATAATGCGTCCGATAGTAGTGATTTTAAGGCAAATTTGAGTGAAAGAGGAGGATTTATAACCTTTAGTAATTCTGGAAGACGTGGTGGAATTAAGTTTTTCCAAATAGGATTGGATAATATTTTGCAGACTTTAAAAGATATATTGAAGCATATTGAAATCTTTAAAAGCTTGACAGAATATGAGGAAACTCCTTGGAGGAATAATGGTTCTAAATATTTTACAGATCCGGTAGCAAATGCCAATTCTACTGTACAAACTAAACCCCTGTTTTCGACACTAAGTAAAGTCGTAATGTGGGCTAATCAACCAAAGTTAGATAATATTAATTCTGATGCAGAGATTTGCCTTGATAAAGAAGCTATTGAAATAACTATAGCTAAGTTGGAAGATGTCGCTGACAGTTTCAAGCCATTTAAAAAGAGTCTTAATATTGCTGATGATAATAGTCGTCAACAAATCTATTATGGTGCTCCAGGTACGGGAAAGTCTCACAGGATAAAGGAACAATTGGAAGGTGTTCCAAAGGAAAATATATTTAGAACAACATTCCATCCAGATAGTGATTATTCAACATTTGTTGGGGCATATAAACCAACAAGGAGCCAACGCCCATTATATGGATTATTTGGAAAAGAAACTGTAAGATTAAAGGATGGTGAGGATTTGAGTGAAGACATAATTACATATAAGTTCATCCCCCAGGCTTTCTTGAACGCTTATATGCAGGCATATAGAAGACCTGATGAAAACGTGTATCTTATTATAGAAGAAATCAACAGAGGAAATTGTGCTCAGATATTCGGTGATTTATTTCAATTGCTTGACAGGGATGAATACGGTGTTTCTGAATACACAATTAAAGCAGATGCCGATTTGAAGGCTTTTCTTGAAGATGAAATGGGTGAAGGTAATGATGCCATTAAAGATGGAGAACTTTGTTTGCCTTCAAACCTTTATATCTATGCCACAATGAATACTTCCGACCAATCCTTATTTCCTATTGACAGTGCGTTCAAAAGACGTTGGGATTGGGAATATGAGCCAATCAAATATAAAAATACTAATTGGATGATTGATATTCAAGGAGAAGCTTATTCGTGGGTATCTTTCCAAAAAGAAATAAACAGGCGTATTTTTGAAGCAACAAGTTCTGAAGACAAGATGCTTGGTGACTATTTTGTTAATCCGAGCAATGGAATAATCACTGAAAAAATGCTGTTGAATAAGATTCTTTTCTATCTATGGAATGATGTCTGCAAAGATGGTGAGGGTGATATATTCAAGGTTAGTGATACAGAGGATGTTTCCTTCTCTGAATTGTATGGTGATGGAGGAAAACAGAAACTTGTTGATATGATGAACTATCTTCATGTTGAAGAATTCGGTGTAGAAGTACAGAGTGAATCTGAAATTCAGGCTGATGATGCTTCTCGTTCAATTAAGCATAAAAAACTTACAGCTGTTATTTTAGATGGTATTAGATACGAACCTTCACCTACTAAATTTGATTTATATCTTAATGTTATCAATAAAATTGGTATTGATAGAGTTGCTCCAATAGTGGAACAGTCAAAATATGGACGACATGGACACCCTTTAATATCCGATAGGAAATATGAGGATATTGAGAACTCCAAAGGTTTTAGTTATGTGCAAGTTGGAAACTTTTATGTGGTAAAAGGTTTAATAGATGATACTACTATTAATATCTTGGACTTGATAAAGTCTAAGCTTCAGCTTGATTTACAAATGATAATAGATTAATATACAATTATGCTATTATTCATTGAAGGCTACCCATATAATCTGAATGATACTGTCAGAGACAATCTGACAGTCAGAGATGTGCTCAGAGATGTTGTATCTCTTCCTGAAAAAGAAGACCAATATTCTTTTGGGTATGTAGGGTATTGTTATAGTAAAGCAGCAAAGGATGTAATTTTCTTTTTGCCCAAAGTCGTTTTGACAGGTGAGCAGAATGAAGAAAGTGGTGATGATACCATATTCGGTGCATCCCCTCAGGAGATTATTGATTTTGAATCAGAGAAAATAAAATCAAAATTTACAGAGGAAGGCTGTAAAGAATATAAGGAGTTTCTTTCTACGCTTTCTATTTGGGTCTATAGAACTATAAGTGTATATAAGCAGACACATAATGACAATATACTCGAGAGTAAGGATTATCAGACGGAAAGCCGAGGCAGAAAGCAAAAGCATAATACCTTGCTTGATGTGATTATAGCACTTAGAGACTTTAACAGGAATAATCAGGATTATTTCACGTTCATTGCCAAGAACGTACATTCCGGATATAACAGAATTAATTGGAACAAGACTATTGCATCATCACAAACTTTTATTCAGAATGGGACTCCTGTTTACGTTGAGCCGGTAAACAGGAAGAAAATGGTTAATTTTGATGAGGAGCTGTTGGTTATTTATTTCTCTATATTGAATTATATATGTGAAACACACGGCTTTTCTTTTGAAATAAACATACATTACCAGCTTATAAGTCCCGAAAAACTGAAAAACACATACATAAAGAAAAATTTGGGGTGCAGACGGCTGAAACAGATTAAATACAAATACTTTTCGGATAAGGCTTTAAGAATATGGGATTTGTGTTATGCCTTCTTTGATAGGGAGTATAAAATATCCATGAACAGACAGGCTGAAGACTTTTTGCTTGCCAAAGATTTCGATCACATTTTTGAAGTGATGATTGATACTCTTGTCGGAGGTAATGATAAGCAAGAATTACCTAAGGAACTGACAGAACAGAAGGACGGAAAGTTGGTTGACCATATGTTTATAGGTCAGGGACTTATTGAACAGTCTGACTTGCCTGCTGACCTGACTTACTACATAGGTGATAGTAAGTATTATAAGCGTTCCAAAAATGACAGGACATTGCTCGGTGAAAAGTCTGTTTACAAGCAGTATACTTATGCGAGAAATGTCATACAATGGAATATGAACCTGTTTTTGGGTGGTGAGGGAAATGATGGTCATCCGCAGTTGAGGGATGAACTGACAGAGGGATATAATCCTATACCTAACTTTTTCATTAGTGCAAGAATTCCGAATAGACGAAGTGGCGGAGCCAGATTCTTGTCGTTTGATGATAAGGAACTGAAGTCTCAAGAAGGTGGTGTCCAGTTGAACCGCCAGTTTGAAAACAGGTTATTTGACCGTGATACTCTTTTGTTGTGCCATTATGATGTGAATTTCTTATATATAGTGTCCTTGTATGGTCGTAATAACAAAAGTTCTCAAACTGCATGGAGAGAATATGTACGTAAGGAATTCAGAAGTAAGATTCAAGATACTCTAAATAAGTTATATACATTCAGAACTTTACAGCCGCGTGACGGTATGGACTGTTATCAGTTTATTCAAGATAATTTTCAACGCCTGAACGGAAAACTGTATCGTCCGAGGACAGATAGTAATTATCTGGTTCTTGCTTTGATGAAAGAGGAAGATAGCGGTATATGGAAATCACTTGGTATTAAATCAGAAACTATTGGAAAGGAAACTGCTCAAAACAAAGAGCTAATAGATACACTGCATGCTCATTTCTACGTTAGTAACCCGTTCATGCTTGATAATGAATTCCAAATTGAAGGTGTGGATAATGTAGGTACTCTTGATAAATTACCTAAACTTGAGGTTAAGGATGTTCTGACTGGTTTGGTTCGGAAAACAGATTCGGATTATGCAAATTTCTATAATCATGTTGCGAAGACTTATACAATGGAAAAGATACCTACTTCTATTAATGTAATGGATATTAGATATTTTTTACCTATGGTTGGCGGAGATATTGACGGCTATTATAAAGTAGAAAAAGTATATTTGGGTACAAGGGATGGTAATATATGCTTAAAATTAAATCTTTCTACTTACATTTCGTTGGGAGAGAAATGGATCCCTATATATCGAAGTAAAATGCAGCCAGGAGAATTGATATCTAACAAACAGATGGTAGATTTATACGAATAAAGGATATAAGAACTATATGTTTCATATATAGACATGGACAAACTTAATAAAGAACAAAGACACCGTTGTATGTCGGCAATAAAAGGAAAAGATACAAAGCCTGAATTGCTGGTACGGAAGTTTTTGTTCAGCCGTGGGTTTAGATACAGGTTAAATCACTCACGGCTTCCAGGGCATCCGGATATAGTTTTGCGCAAATACAGGACGGTGATTTTTGTGAACGGATGCTTTTGGCACGGACATCAAGGGTGTAAGTATTTTGTTCTTCCTAAAACAAATGTAAAGTTTTGGAGTGAGAAAATTGAAAGAAACCGGAATCGTGATGTTGAAGAACAGCGTCAATTGGCATCTATGGGATGGCATTGCATTACTGTTTGGGAATGTCAGCTAAAACCTAAAGTTCGTCAGCAGACTTTGGAATCATTAGTATATACACTTTCTCATATTTTCTTGGAAGATAGAAGGGTGAAACCTTATGAAGAAACAGAATGCATTCCTGCAATAGCTGCGGAATCTATTATAGAGTATAGATTGGAATAGTGTGTTTATAAATGTCATTAGTATTTGGAATTTTCATGTTAATATTTTGTATAGTTTTCATGAAGTGTTATTTTTGCAATTAATTTGGGATAGTATTATATATAATGTTTCTTGCATTCCCTAAACATACGTATTATGGCTAAAATTAATGGAAAGAGGCGTGGGCGCTTACCACGTATAGAAGTAGTTGACTTGTTCTGTGGAATAGGTGGCTTGAGCTATGGTATGAAGTCCCTCGGATTCCATATCTTAGCTGGTTATGATCTGGATTGTACTTGTCGGTATGCCTATGAAATAAATAATGAAGCAGAATTCAATTATAAGGATGTAAGAACGATTACTAAGGATGATATTATACCTTTATATAGTAAAAAGGCTATTAAGGTTTTGGCCGGTTGTGCTCCTTGTCAGCCTTTTTCTTCTTATGCTTTTAAAAATAAAAATAAAGATCCCAATAAATATGATTTGCTTTATGAGTTTGGAAGGCTTGTTAAAGAAGTGCAGCCAGACATTGTAACAATGGAAAATGTTCCGTCTATTGCTGCATTTAAATTAAAATCTGTGCTTCCTGATTTCGTTCAAACATTAAAGGAACAAAACTATTACGTGAAGTATCATATGGTTTATTGTCCTGATTATGGTGTACCGCAAACAAGAAAACGTTTGGTCTTATTGGCTTCTAAATTGGGCGAAATAGATTTGATACCCAAAACTCATACCCCCAAAATGTATGTAAGTGTACGTGATGTTATTGGGGATTTACCAATTCTTATGGCTGGAGAATCGTGTCCAACAGATCCACTTCATAAATGTGCGGCATTAGGAGAGATGAATTTGAAGAGAATGAAGGCTACTCCATATGGTGGTGGTTGGAAAGATTGGCCTGAAGATTTAAGACTGGAATGTCATAAGCGTCCGAGTGGTTCTAGTTTTGGTAGTGTATATGGTAGAATGAAATGGGATGAACCTAGTCCAACAATGACTACTCAATGTACTGGTATTGGAAATGGTCGTTTTGGACATCCAGAACAGGATAGAGCTATTTCTGTAAGAGAAGCTGCTTTATTACAGACATTTCCTATGAATTATCGTTTTTTTGAAAATGAATCGGAAGTTTCTATTACAAAAGCTTCTCGATATATAGGGAATGCTGTTCCTCCACGTCTAGGTGAAGTTATAGCAGAAAGTATTATTGCACATCTAAAAACACATAAATAAACTAATGGATAGTGATAAAGAACTTTTGAAATGGCGTTTTGATATCAGTACTTTTAGACTGATAGGCCGTGAACTTATAACAGATAGAATAACAGCTCTATTTGAGTTGGTTAAGAATTGTTATGATGCAAATGCTCAAAAGGTGTCTGTTGTGTTTGAAAATGTAGGACCTAATATGAGCGGTTCAATGATTACTATTGAGGATGATGGCTTGGGTATGTCATTTGAGGATGTGCGTGATAAATGGATGGTCATAGGAACTGCAAGTAAGCGCAATAATCCATACTCTCCAGAACCTTTCAATAGGAAATGTGTTGGTGAAAAGGGAATAGGTCGTTTTGCCGTTGATAAATTGGGTGATAAACTTACTATTATTACCAAAAAGAAAGGTGAAAAAGAATGGCTGAAAGTTGATATAGATTGGAATGTTTATGAAAAATCTGAATCAGAAACTAAACCCAAATGGTTTACGGATATTGAGAGTCCGTATGAGTTTATTCCAGCAGATAATGTAGAGGAGCAGGGAACAAAGCTTGTTATTTCACAAATTAGAGATGTATGGGATTCAGGAAGTATTCACCATGCAGTCAGACAGATTTCAAAACTAGTTTCCCCTTTTACTACGTTTAAATATCCATTTGTTGTTTATGTTAAAGCTAAAGAGTATAATATTAATCAAAAAGCTACACATAGTATAGATGATTTCGATTTAGCTACTTATTCATTTTCATTGGGGTATGATAATCAAAAGAATGAACAAGAATATGCTGAATTCAATCAAACAACACATACACTTGATATACTTAAAAGCGGGATTAAATCTTTTGGCGGAGTAAAGATTCGCATCTATTTTTTTGATGCTTCAGCCCGTCGTAAATATAAGTTAGCTTTTCCTAATGATCCAATAGATGGTTTTAAAATCTATAGAGATGGAATAATTACTACTCCTTTTGCAGAGGAACAACAGAATCCTGATGCAAAACGTGATGTCTTAGGTATAGATAAGCGATTATGGCAGGATATCTTTTCTCGTATTAGTTCTCGAGAATTTTTAGGCGTAATAGAAATTACCAAAAAGGATAATCCGAAAATTATTGATGCAACCAACAGACAGAATTTTGTCGAAAATAATGAATATAATGCATTGAAACGTTTTGTTATTCAGCAGCTTGTGGCATTACAGATGTATAGGTCTGATTTACGTAAAAGTAATAAAGAGGCTAATAAGACACAGCTTATGAATGCAGAAGATGAATTGGCAAAATTGATATCTTCTTTAAATTCAATAGCCAATAGGACTCCTCAAATAAAGAACACATTATCTCCTTTGTTACAACAAGCAAGGGGAACCCAACAAGCGGTTAAAGTCGCAATTAAAGAACAGAAAAAAGAGTCGGAAGAGTTCTTGCGTAAGGAAAATGCATATTTAAGCATTATGTCCATGCATGAATATTCTATTCAGATAACTCATGCCATTCGTACAACTCTTAATCAGTTAAAAGGTCGAATAGAATTTTTTTATAGATATTATCCATTACCGGCTAAAGAGGAAACATTTAAGCTTTATGCAAAAGAGATGTTTGAGAAAATGAAAGTCTTGAATCGTGTGGTTGATTATATGTTAAGTTACTCTCAGTCAAACATTAGCCCTGAACCTGTCAATATGCATGAAACTTTTTGTGATGTTTTTGCAACATATGATGATATATTCAGAGAAAATAAAATTATTTTGCAGACCGACTTTGTGGATAAATTAGTCTTGAATACAAACAAACAGTTCTTTTATGATATTTTGCAGAATATGATAGATAATTCTGTTAAAGCTTTAAAAGAAGTACAGGGACAAAGAATTATTAAATGTTCGTATCAGTTTGAAGATGAATATTTACAGATTCTTATGTCTGATAATGGTTGTGGTATACCTATAGATGAAAGGGTTAAGGTTTTCGAACTTTATTATACTACTACGGAAAGACAAGGTGGTGCTGGCGTTGGACTGTATATAGTAAAGACAAGGGTTGAATCATTGAAAGGTACTGTAGCTGTAGTGGATAGTGAGTTTGGTAAAGTTGGAGTTACTTTTGAGATAAAGATACCATTCAAAAACAAAAAAATATGAGTGATTTTTCTATTATTTTTATAGATGATAATTTTAATGAGATGTCAACACTTGTTCAAACGATGAGTGTTGAGTTTCCCCATGCCGATGTTAGTCATGTTTTTAAGGACCCTGAGAAAGGTGTTGAGTATGTTCTTGGAAACTTGGATAAACCTATGGTCGTGTTTGTAGATTGGAATTATGAAGGAACGACAAAAAAAGGATTGTCAGTTCTTCGCTCAATTAGAGAAAAAACGTCTCTGTTATATGTGATAATGATGTCTGCAAATAAAATTATTAAAAATAAAATTCAAGACTCTGATATTATAGAAATGATGAATGCTGAGAGTTTTTATTTCTTTGATAGTAGTAATGATGATGCAGATGCTGTTGTTCTTGTAAAAAAAGTTCTTCGAAAGATGGAATCAAAATTTGATTGTGTATTGGAACAGTGGCTTATACGTCATCCTGAGGATAAAAGTAAAGTTGTTATTAGACAAAATGGCTTTAACTACACTTGGGATGATGTGTTGAGAGAAGTAAGGATGCAAACAGAGTTTGGTATGGATTTTGAGAGAAAAGCTAATCAATCTACTATATATCGTTATAAGTGTTCAGAGTAGTATGGGGAAGGTTTTGATAGCTTATAATGATGATGCATCTGAGAATAGTAGACAATTTTTTGATGGTTATGCTACTGATATTCGCAATTACTGCATAGGGAAAAGTTTTAACTATGATTTACTGACTCCACCAAATTTAACGGAGGCCCAATTCATGGATAAGGCTCAGGATTCCCATATTTGCTATGTGGCTAGTCATGGTCGGCCAGATTCTGTCGTTAATGAAGAAGGGGAAGAATTTGTGTCTACCAGGACAACAAATTATAATCTTAATGGTAAGTGCTTTTTTGCGGTTTCCTGTTATTGTGCTCAAGATCTTAAGGACGAACTCTTCAGAATAGGTTTGAAGTTATTTGTTGGATATCGTGATAAATATACAGAGTTTCCGGGATATGACGAATTTATGCATAGTGCTAACTATGGTTTAAAAGTTTTTATTGATGGGCAAAACGTAGCACAAATGAAAGATAGCATATATGCAGAATATGATAGATTATTTGATGTATTGAATGGGAAAAGTGTATTGGCAGCAGATGCATTACTTGATAATAAGGAATCTCTTGTAATAGATGGTGATGATAGTTTAACTATATCTGATTTAATATAGGGATATTTGCTTACCCCTATATGTTTATATCTTCGAAGGCTTTGCTTGTAAAGAATAGCTAATAGACAAGAAAATGATTAATTGTCAAGGGTATGTATTTATGAGTTGATGTTGATTTATGTTATTTACAGAGTTTGGGACATTCAGTAAATAGGGACATTCAGTAAATAATAAAAAATAGCCAACTAATTCATACACAAAGTATTG
>ERZ834859.3320-NODE-3320-length-11868-cov-5.265386_pt1 | contig 11868 bp, 11 predicted proteins | sample MGYA00519947_ERZ834859 | MGnify/ENA primary metagenome ERZ834859 (study PRJEB31850, sample SAMEA3708763) | human gut metagenome | biome: human gut; feature: human-associated habitat; material: faeces | place: China | collected 2014 ...
CGCGCCGATGAGTACGATGTTCTTGATCTCTTTAGCTGAATAATTTTTCATATTCCCGTGTGGTTTTAAGGTTTTCGGGTGGTTCGGGGCGTCGCCGGAGGTGTTCCCGCGGGGCGTATTCCCGGTTGCGGAAGCCGCCCTTTCCGGGATTTTCCGGTTAGCCGACTATAAATATACAAAAAAAACGGGATAACCAAACCGGGGTATGAAAAAATCGCCCTCAGGAGGCGATTTTTCGGTCTAAAAGAGGAATGTCGAGCCACGTGAGCTTTTTCCAGAGCCACTCGACGGGACCGTGCGAATGGCGGCGCAGCCATATCCGGCAGAAGGCGTACTGTACGAGGATGATGCCCACGCCCGCGAGTGTGCCGTAGATCACGTCCACGTGGCGGTAAAGCCCCATGCCCCAGTTGTAGAAGAGCGCCGTTCCGAGCAGCGATTGCAGCAGGTAGTTGGTCAGGCTCATGCGGCCGAAGAAGGTCATGCCGTGCAGCGTCCGCCGGAATCCCGGCCAGCCGTACCACAGCAGGATCACCGCCGCGACGATGGCCGTCGCCGTCATCAGGTTGCGCATCGCCTCGAACGGCACGAGCCATGTGCCGAGAATACCGGCAGCCAGCAACCCGCCCCAGATGCGCCGGTTGCGACCTTCGTCGTAGAAGAGCCGGTAACGGCCCGCCAGCATGCCCAGCACGAACATCAGCAGCGTCTGCGTGGCGCGGCCGTGTTCCAATCCCCATGCGAACGAGCTGATCGGCCCGTAGACGAGGCTCGCGCGGGCGCTCTGGGCGAAGGTTCCCGTGGCGAGGGTCGGATAGAGGGTCTCCATGCCTTCGATGCCGCGCAGCGAGAGCGTATGGCCGCTGAGGTGCTGGTAGAGTTCGAGCGGCTGGATGAAGAGCAGCGCCGCTATGACCCACACCCAGCGGTTCGGGAGTTTGCCGATGGGGATCATCAGCAGCCCGAAAACGGCGTAATAGGTCAGCACGTCGCCGTTGTAGATCGCGGCATTGATCAGTCCGATGCCGAACAGCAGTATCATGCGCCATGCGAACCGCAGCGAGAAGTCGTTGCCCCGCTGGGCCTGATTGTCGCTCTGGATGAAGAAACTCAGTCCGAACAGCAGTGCGAAGACGGCGTACATCTTGCCCGAAAGCAGGAATCCCAGCGCGCCGGCCACGGTTTGCTCCCAGCCGCCGAATCCGGCGCGGACGTAATCCAGCCCGCTCCAGTAGAGGTTGAAGTGCTCGCGGGCGTGGAACAGGATGATGCCCGCCACGGCGATGCCGCGCAGGGCGTCCGCCACTTCGATGCGGGTGTTGGGGAGGTTGGTCGTGCGGTACATTTTCGTCGGTCAGGAGTTAAAAGCGCAGGCAATCCCCGTCAGCGCTTCGACGGCCCGGCGGCCCTCGTCGCCCAGCGAGAGCGAATAGTCGTTGACGAAAAGTGCGATGTGCGCGTCGATCACGGCGTCGTCGAGTTCCTGCGCGTGTTCCTTGATATATGCGCGCGACGCTTCGGGATGCGCGAAAGCGTATTCGATGCTTTGGCGGATGAGGGTCTCGACCTGCCGCCGCACCGCTTCGGGCAGGCTCCGTTTGGCCGCGATGCCGCCCAGCGGCAGGGGCAGCGCGGTGGTCCGCTCCCATAGCTGTCCGAGGTCGGCGACCAGTTCCAACTGCCGCTGCCGGTAGACGAAACGCCCCTCGTGGATCAGCACTCCGGCGTCGAAGTCGCCCCGCTCCACGGCGGCGGCGATCTGCGAGAAGAGCAGGGGCGTGCGCTCCGTAATCCGGGGGAAAAGGCGCATCATCAGTGCGTTGGCCGTGGTGTGGACCCCCGGTACGGCCACGCGGCGGATCGGCGACCGGTCCCCCGCACGGCGTACCAGCAGCGGTCCGTTGCCGCGTCCGAGCGCCGCGCCGCTGTCCAGCAGCGCGTAACGGTCCGCAACGGCGGGCAGCACGGCGCAGCTTATCTTGCTCACGTCGGCCTCTCCGGCCTGCACCCCGCGGTTGAGCGCCTCGATGTCGCGGTATTCGACGTCGAAATGCAATCCGCCCGTGTCGATGCGTCCGTTCAGGAGCGCGTCGAACATGAAGGTGTCGTTCGGGCAGGGCGATATGCGCAGGCGGAGCGTCACCGTTTCTGCGCTTCGGTGATGTTGCGCGCGTTCTCCTGATCGCGGTTGCGGTTGCGCCTGCCGCCGTAGCGGCCCAGCAGCCAGCCCGCCGCGAAGGTCAGCGCGAGGACGATGATGTCGATAAATACGTTGGCCAGCCAGCGCTGGATGGCAGGGGCGAACTGCCAGATCAGAATGAAGACGACCAGTATCAGGATCAGTCCCGCCCAAAGTGTCCATTTTTTATTCATCGTTTCCGAATATTTGGGTTAATGTTGCGGTAAGGTTTTCGACGGCCAGCCCTCCGGCCCATCGGTCGAAGGGTTCGCCGACATAGTTCGACACGGCGCGAATCTGGCAGCAGGCGACGCCCAGCGCTTCGCACACGGCGAAAAAGGCCGCGCCCTCCATGTTTTCGATTTCGGGCAGCGCGCTTTGCCCGTCCGTGCTGTCGATTCCGGGCAGCGAGCCTTGTCCGTCCGTGTCATTCGTGTCGCCGATCACAGGCAGCGCGTTTTGCCCGTCCGTGCCGCTCGTTTTTTCGATCGAGGACTGCATGTCCGAGGTCTGTTCCGGGCTGTCCGCCCTCTCTCCGGCCGGTTGCAGCGCCTGTCCGGCCGGGGCCGAAACTGCGTCGCCGGACTTCGTTTCCGGCTCCGGAATCTCGAACCCTGTTTCCCGGAATTCCTGCTCCTGCTCCCGGAATTCCTGCTCCTGCTCCCGGAACTCCTGCTCCCGGAACTCCTGCTCCCGGCCCGTCTCCCGCAGGCCGTCTCCCGAACGGTTTACCGTAACGCCCGCCGCGAGGGGCAGTCCCAGATCGGGTCCCGAAGTTTCGTATTCGCGGGCGTAACGTGCCGGAATCCCGGCGATCCGCTCGGAGACCACTTCGACCACCTCGCCGCGCTGCAGGCTCCGGTCGTACGCCCCCGCGATGCCTGCGAGCACGACCAGCTGGGGCTTGCGGGCTTTCACGGCCCGGATCGTCGCGGCCGCGATCTCCGCCGCGCCGACTCCGGCCACGAAGACCGGATCGCGGGGCTGGGTGAGGATGAACGCCTTGGCCTCCTCGATGGTGGGGAAAATGAAAATCCGCTTCACGTTACCGGCCCACTGCGGCTTCGAGTTCCTCGACCGTGATCGGAATTTTCCTGTCACCCAGCATGCGGCTGCCCTCTTCGGTGACCAGAATGTCGTCCTCGATGCGGATGCCGCCGAAGTCGCGGTACGCCTCCAGCGCGTCGTAATCGACGATGCCCTTGTAGAGACCCTCTGCGCGGCACTTGTCGATCAGCGCCGGGATGAAGTAGAGTCCCGGTTCGTCGGTCATCACCGTCCCCGGTTCGATGCGCCATGCCGCGCGGTAGATGCAGGTTCCCGACTTGGCGGCGCGGTCGGCGATCGTCGAGAAGTCGAAACATCGCCTCGCAGTCGTGCACGTCCATGCCCAGCCCGTGTCCCAGTCCGTGGGGCATGAGCATCGTCATGGCGCCCGAAGCCACGGCGTCGGCGGCCGTGCCCTTGAGCAGTCCCAGCGCCACCAGCCCTTCGGCCAGCGTCATGTAGGCGGCGTTGTGTATCTCGGTGTACATCATATGCGGCTTGACGATGCGCGCCACATGGTCGTGCGCCGCCAGTACGACCATGTAAATCTCCTTCTGCTTCTGCGTGAACCGGCCGCTGACGGGGTAGGTGCGCGTGTGGTCCGAGCAGTAGCCGTCCACGGTCTCGCAGCCTGCGTCGCACAACAGCAGCCGCCCCTGCTCCAATACGCCGTCGGCGTTGAGGTTGTGGAGCGTCTCGCCGTGCTGCGAGACGATCGAGGGGAACGACAGGCCCGAACCGCTGGATTTGGCGATGCCCTCGATGGCGCCCGCGATCTCGCGCTCGACCACTCCCGGACGGCACATCTTCATAGCCAGCGTGTGCATCTGGTAGCCTATCAGGAACGCGCGTTCCATCGCCTCGACCTCCTCGGCGCTCTTCTTCTCGCGCATTTCGGCCACGGCGAACATCAGTTCGACCGACTTGTAGTCGTGCAGCAGTTCGGGCTTGATGCCGAGCAGCGCTGACAGCTGGAGCTTCGTCTCGCCGCGGTAGGGCGGCAGGTAGTGGATCTTGCGGCCCAGCGAAACGGCTTTGCGGAGCCGCTTTTCGAGCTCGGCCATGGGGAACGTCGCCGTGACGCCGACTTCGGCGCCCAGTTCGCGCAGCGTGGGCTGCGGACCGGTCCAGATGATGTCCTCGACCGTGAAATCGTCGCCGTACAGCGCCTCTTCGCCCGTGTCGGCGTCGATCAGGCCCGCCAGCGACGGGGTGTTCAGTCCGAAGTAGTAGCGGAACGACGAATCCTGCCGGAAATAGTAGGCGTTGTTCGGATAGTTGTTGGGCGAAAGGGAGTTGCCCGGCAGCAGGATGATCCCTGAGCCGATCTTCGTACGCAGCATGTTGCGGCGCGCAGCGTAGGTCTTAGCTGAAAACATAGTATGGCGTTTTAATTTGCATTCCGTTTGCGGCGCCTGCGGCCCGTCGGCGCAGGGCTTGTGCGGCGGCACATTCTCCACCTCTTACAAAAATAGTAAAAATATGACAAGCCCGCGCCCTGCGGCGGCTATTTTTTACGGAAAGGCTTCTGCGGCGGGTGCGGACGGGGATGAATGTCCCGGCGGGCGGGCCTGTGGTCAGAACTCGACGCTTGCGCCCGCATCGTTGACCGTGACGGTGACCTCGCGGCCCATGTAGAGGGCGACGTTGGGGTCTTCGTGGCCTGCGGGGATGCCGAAGACGACCGGAATCCCCAGCGGACGGACATAGGCTGCGATGATGTCGCAGGGGTCCCAGACGCCGAAGTGCTTCTGTCCCAGCATGTCCGTAAAATGCCCCACGAGAACGGCCTTGCATTTGGCCAGTATTCCGCTCCGCTCCAGCTGCTGCATCATGCGGTCGAGCCGGTACATCTGTTCGCCGATCTCTTCGATGAACAGCACCGTCGGGGTGTCGAAGTCGGGCTGTTCGGGCGTGCCGATCGCCGAGCAGAGCAGCGAGAGGTTGCCGCCCGCGAGCCGTCCGCGGGCCGTGCCGGAGACGTTGAGCGGGTGTGCGGCGGCGTCGATGCGCGTCCAGCGGCCGAAAAGCGCGCTGCGCAACGATTCGTCCGAGACGATCGCTTCGGGTTTTTCATCGGCGCCGAAGCGGAACTTGCCCGGCATCGTGGCGTGAAGGCTTTCGACGCCCAACCGCCCCAGCGCCATGTGGAGCATGGTGACGTCGCTGAAGCCGACGATCCATTTGGGCTGTTCGCGCAGCGGCGTGAGGTCGAGCAGCGGGAGCAGGCGCACCGATCCGTAGCCGCCCTGATAGCTGACGACGGCTTTCACGCCGGGATCGTCGATCATGGCCTGCAGGTCTGCGGCGCGCCGGGCGTCGGTCCCGGCGAAGTAGGGCTGTTCGCGGTCGGCGTAGTGCGCTCCGAATTTCACTTTCAGCCCCCACTCTTCGAAGCGTTCCCGGACTTTGGCCGTGTCGGCCTTCTCCTTGAGTTTGCGCGCCGGGGTGACGATGCCTATGGTGTCGCCCGGCCGCAGGTAGGGCGGGCGGACGAAAGGCGCGTCGGATTTCTGGGCGGAGAGTGCGTCGGATTGCCGGAGGGAAAGGGTGTCGGGCTGTAGAAGGGTGTCCGTATCGGGGTGGCGGGCGGCGAGGTTTGCAGAGCAGAGCAGGAGGGCGGCGAGCAGGAACGGATATTTCATGTCGGATCTGTATTCGGGGTGTAGAGGGATGTTTGTTTCGGTTCTTCGGGGTTTCGGTCGGAGATGCTTCCGGTTATTTTCTGCGCCGGGTCAGTCCTTCGGGCAGCGGCAGCCGGATGCGGGTGATGCTGACGACGGCGCCCGTCAGGGCGAAACCTCCCGCGAGCAGGAGCGCCGTATGGGTACTGTTTTCGGGGACGATGTGGAACAGGAGGGCCATCAGCGCCGCGCCCGTGGTCTGGCCCACCAGACGCGCCGTGGCGAGCATGCCGCTGGCGCTTCCGCTGCGCTGGGGCGGGGCCGAGGCGATCAGGATGCTGTTGTTGGGCGACTGGAACAGTCCGAATCCCGCGCCGCAGAGCACCAGCCGCCATGCGATGTCGAAAGGCGCCGGGTCGTCGGGCAGGAAGGCCAGCAGGAACAGTCCCGCGGCCATGGCCGTAAGTCCCGTGCCGCCCAGAAATCCGGCGTGGACACGTTCGACGAGGAGGCCGGCGATCGGGGCCACGACCATGATCACGGCGGGCCATGCGGTCATCAGCAGTCCCGTGGCTACTTCGTTGTAGCCGAATTCGTGTTGCAGGTAGAAGGGCAGGGCCACCATGGCGAGCATCTGCCCCAGAAACGAGCAGATCGACGTTAAGACCGAGACCGAAAAGATCGGGATGCGCAGCAGGTCGAACGGCAGCAGCGGATAGGGTTCGCGCAGCTGGCTGCGGATGAAGAAGAAGCCGACGACGAGCAGTGCGGCGATGCCGGCCGAGAGGATGCGCGGATCGAGACCGTGCGAGAATCCCTCGACCGAAGCCATCAGCAGCCCGAACGTGAGTGCGTTCATCACGGCGTCGCGCCAGTCGAAGCGGTGGGTGCCGACCCGCACGGGGTTGTCGGGCAGGAAGCGGCGGCTCAGTGACAGGGCGACAAGCCCGACGGGAATGTTCACGGCGAAGAGCCACGGCCAGTGGGCGATCGAAAGGATGCCTGCGGCGATGGTCGGGCCTGCGACCGACGACACGGCGACGACCGTGGCGTTGAGACCCAGCCCGCGGCCCAGCTGCGCCTTGGGGTAGATGATGCGGATGAGCGTGGTGTTGACCGACGTGACGGCCGCGGCGCCGAAGCCCTGCATGACGCGCGCCAGCACCAGCGTGGCGAGCGACGAGGAGAGTGCGCAGCCCACCGAAGCCACCGTGAAGAGCATCAGCCCGCCGATGTAGACCTTGCGGTAGCCGACCAGCTCGCCCAGCGCCGAGAACGACAGCAGCGAGACCATGATGGCCAGCTGGTAGGCGTTGACGATCCAGATCGAGTCGGCGGACGAAATCCCCAGCTCCTGCCCGATGGTCGGCAGGGCGACGTTGGCGATGGCGCTGTCAAGCACCGACAGTCCGACGCCGAACGCCACGGCCAGAATGGCCCACAAGCGGCGGGGCATCGGCAATCCGTCCGCAGGCGGCGCTATGTAGGGAATGGTGCTCACGGAGTGCAAAGGTAATACATGCCGTCCGCAAATCAAAACGGGTGCCGGGCTCGCATGAAAACGGAGGCCCGGAAATTTCCGGGCCTCCCTTCTCACAACTATGAATTTGAACTTTTTACTTTAAAAAACGGTATGGTAGTATGCTTGTGGCTGGTTGTGATTCCGGTTTATCTGCGGTCGCTCTCCGGCACGATCCCGCCCTGCGGTTCGACGCCCTTGAGGTATTTGGCGAGGAACTTCTCCATCGCGCGGTAGAAGTCGAAACGGTTCTCCTCGTTGTGGAAGCCGTGGCCTTCGTTGTCCTTGACCATGTAGTCCACATGCACGCCGCGGCTGCGCAGCGCTTCGACCATCTGGTTGCTCTCGTTGATGTTCACGCGGGGGTCGTTGGCGCCCTGCACCACCAGCAGCGGGGTCTTGATGCGCTCGGCGTTGAGGGCCGGCGAATTCTCGCGCAGCATCTCGGCGTCCTTTTCGGGGTTGCCGACCATCTCGTACATCATGTCGAGCATCGGTTTCCAGTAGGGCGGAATGGTTTCGAGGAACGAGAAGAGGTTCGACACACCTACGTAGTCGATGGCGCAGGCGTAGAGGTCGGGATCCTTCACGATGCCCTGCAGCGTGGCGTAGCCGCCGTAACTGCCGCCGTAGATGGCGATCTTCGCGGGATCGGCGATGCCTTTGCCGATCAGCCAGTTCACGCCGTCCGTGATGTCGTCCTGCATGGTCTGGCCCCACTTGCCGTAGGCGATTTCGGTGAATTTGCGTCCGAAGCCCGTCGAACCGCGGAAGTTCATCTGCAGCACGGCGTAGCCGCGGTTGGCGAGGAACTGCGCTTCGGGGTTGAAGCCCCAGTAGTCGCGGGCCCAAGGTCCGCCGTGGGGATTCACGACCACGGGCAGGTTCTTGGCGTTGTGCACGGTCTTGCCCACGGGCAGCGTCAGGTAGCCCTCGATCTCCAGACCGTCGCGCGAAGTGTAGTTGATAGGGATCATCTCGGCCATCTGCTCCTCTTCGATCCACGGCGCGAGGTCGGCCAGCTTGGTCATCGTGTCGGCCTCGACGTCGTAGAGGTAATAGGTGCCCATCGTGCGGTCGCCGCCTGCATAGACGATGTATTTGTCCTCGGCCTTGTTCGAGCCGGCGATGCCGATGGCATAGCCGCGCAGGTGCTTCTCCATGCGGCCGAACATCTCGCCCGTCGCCTTGTCGAAGAAGTGGCGCGCGGTGCCTTTGTGGCCGGTGTAGGAGACGCCGAGCAGTTTCTTCTGCGCGTCGCTGTACCAGATGTTGTCCAAGTCGTATTTGTCGTTTACGTAGAGCTGTTCGATCTCCTCGCACGTCGCGGGGTCCATCAGCACGAGGGCGACCTTGTCGCGTCCGAGGTTGGTGACGGCGTAGACCTGCTTGTTGTCGGGGGTGAAGGCGGCGAACGAGACGCTCTCCTTGAAGTTGGTCGTCAGCACGGGGCGGAAAGGCTCGGCTTCGGTTTCGCGGTAGCGGATCTGCGAATTGACGCCGTCCACGATGGCGTAAGCCACGCGCAGGCGGCCGTTGTGGTCGGTCTGCCAGCCCTGAATGTCGCCGGGATTCTCGCACAGCATCGTCATCTCGCCCGTGTTGAGGTTCAGCCGGTAGGGGTCGAAGATCATCGGATTGCGCTGGTTGGTGCCGATGATTATCAGCGAGTCGATCTCTTCCAGCGGGTCAATGATCTGCGTGCGGACGCCCGGAATGGCGGTGTAGGCCTTCGGGTCGCTGCCGTCGATGTTCACGCCGTAAAGCTGGTAGTTCTCGTCGCCGCCCGTGTCCTTCAGGTAGAGGATGCGGTTGTCGCCGGCCCAGAAGTATCCGGCCAGATCGCGCTCGGTCTCCGAGGTGATGCGCACCGCCTGCTTGCCGTCCACGGGCTGTACGAAGATGTTGCGGCGGCTTTCGTAAGGCGCCATGTAGGAGAAATAGCGGCCGTCGGGCGATATCTGGTAACCGGTCTTCTCCGAATTGCGGAAGAAGGTTTCCATCGGCAGCTCAGGGGCCGTCTTGGGTGCGCAGGAGGCGAGAACGGCCGCCGCTGCGGCGAACAGAAGGAGTTTTTTCATGGGATTATTCGTTTGTGTTTTCGTTTTGCTTTTCGGAGCGCAGGGCGTCGCGCCAGATGGCGCAGACCGAGAGGATCAGCAGTATCAGCAGCGGCGTGTCGGACAGGTGCGAAACTTCGGGGAACAGAAGCCGGGCGGCTACCGAGAGCGCGAAGGCGGCCACGACGATGAATACGGCCAGCATGCGGATGATTTTTTCGATCTCCATAGGATGTCTTTTTTAATTGCGACACTGCAAACTTACAAAAGAAATTTTGAAAAACAAATAAAATTTATTGTTTTTCGATAAAAATTTTATGATAAGCGGGTCTGAGTGCTTTCGCTGGCTGAAAATCGTAACGAAAAAAACGCCCGAAGGCGTTTCCTTGATATATATGTCGTCCGGCATACGTGCTGTCCGGCCGGCGCGGGCTATTGCGCATCGACGAATTTGTAGAGCTGGTCGCCGCGGCGTATCGTCCCTTGGGTGCGTACCGCGCACAAGGTTCCCTGAGCGACGGACGGGACGGGCTTTCCGTCGGTGTCGTGCAGCTCGGCGAGCGTCTGTTCGGCGACGCCCGTCGTGGCGCCCATGAAGAATATCTCTTCTCCCACGGCCAGCGGAGCCGCTTCGACCAGCACTTCGGCCACCGATATCCTTTTGTAGAAGTTGGTCACCTTGCCCACGTAGACCTTGCGCCGCGTGGCTGCCGATCCGTAATGTTCGCTGTGTTCGGCGACGGGTCGTCCTGCGTAGTAGCCTTCCCAGAATCCGCGGTTGAAGACCGTAGCGAGCCGCTCTTTCAGTCCGGCGGCCAGTTCGGGCGTGTATGTCCCGGCTTCGATGGCGCGCAGCGCCTCGTCGTAACACTCCACCACGCGCTTGACATACTCCGCGCCCCGCGCCCGGCCCTCGATCTTCAGCACCCGGACGCCCGCGCCGATGAACTTGTCGAGAAAATCGACCGTGCAGAGGTCCTTGGGCGAGAGTACGTAGCGGCCGTCCACGTCCAGCGCCGCGCCGGTCTCCTTGTCTGTGACGGTGTATTTGCGGCGGCATAGCTGGCGGCATGCGCCGCGGTTGGCCGAGCAGTTGGTCTCGTAGAGCGAAAGATAGCATTTGCCCGAAACCGACATGCAGAGCGCGCCGTGGGCGAACATTTCGAGCTGAACCAGTTCGCCGCGCGGGCCCCGGATGTCGTTCTCGGCGATTTCGCGGTGAATCCGCGCCACCTGTTCGAGCGTCAGTTCGCGGGCCAGCACCACCGTGTCGGCCCACTGCGAAAAGAATTTCACGGCTTCGGAGTTCGAGATGTTGCTCTGGGTCGAGATGTGGACCTCGACGCCGATGCGCCGTGCGTAGAGAATCGCCGCGAAGTCGGAGGCGATGACGGCGTCGATGCCCTCGGCCTTGGCGCGGTCGATCACCTCGTGAACGGTCCGCAGCTCGTCTTCATAGACGATGGTATTGACCGTCAGATAGGTCTTCACGCCTGCGGCGCGTGCCGTGGCGACGATCTTCGCCAGATCGTCGAGCGTGAAGTTGGCGGCCGACGCCGAGCGCATGTTGAGTTTGCCGACGCCGAAGTAAACCGAATCGGCTCCGGCCTGAATGGCCGCCGCCAGCGATTCGTACGACCCCACGGGGGCCATGATCTCTATATCGGAACGTCGCATGTCAGTTTTTGCGTCCTATCAGGCTTTCGGCGTATTCGCGGATGCGCTGCGTGCGGGCCTTGTCCGCCGACAGCGTATCGAGGATCGAGAGCGCCCGTTCGAACCGCAGCGAAATCTGCTGTTCGGTCAGACGCGGCACGTCGAGCCGGTCGTAAATGGATTTTACCGCGGCGATCTTTTCGGCGTCGGACAGCCGCGCGTCGAGACGGGTCGTGCGCAGCGCTTCGCGCGTCGCTTCGTCGGCGCGGCTCATGGCCGTAATCATCAGGTAGGTCTGCTTGCCTTCGAGGATGTCGCCGCCGATGGCTTTGCCCAGCCGGTCGTCGCCGTAGCTGTCCAGCAGGTCGTCCTGAAGCTGGAAAGCCAGCCCCAGCTCGATGGCGAAACGGCGCAGTTTGCGGCAGTCCTCCTCCGAGGCGCCGCCCAGCATGGCGCCGATGGTGACCGAGCCGGCCAGCAGCACCGAGGTCTTGAGTTCGATCATGTGCATGTATTCCACGACCGAGACCTTTCGTTTGCTCTCGAAGTCCATGTCGTACTGCTGTCCTTCGCAGACTTCGAGCGCCATGGTGTTGAACGTGCCCAGTATCCGGGGCAGCAGCTCCGCGGGCACTTCGCTCAGCAGGCGGTAGGCGCAGATCATCATGGCGTCGCCCGAAAGGATCGCCACGCTCGGCCCCCACTTGGCATAGACCGAAGGTTTGCCGCGGCGCACGGCGGCGTTGTCCATGATGTCGTCGTGCAGCAGCGTGAAGTTGTGGA
>ERZ834859.3349-NODE-3349-length-11743-cov-9.368925_pt1 | contig 11743 bp, 8 predicted proteins | sample MGYA00519947_ERZ834859 | MGnify/ENA primary metagenome ERZ834859 (study PRJEB31850, sample SAMEA3708763) | human gut metagenome | biome: human gut; feature: human-associated habitat; material: faeces | place: China | collected 2014 ...
GGTGACGAAGCTGGTACGCGGCCAGAAAGGCCAGGTGCAGGACTGCGCCGTGGTGTTCATCGGCGTGTGCGAAAGCTGCTGCGCGGCACAAAAAGCGGCCTCCGAGGCGTAAACTTTGCCCGGACCCCCTTGCCCGCAGCGGCCAAAGAGTGTATACTAAGGAGAGCTATTCGTAAAAGCGGAAAAAAGAGTGTTCACCGTGCGGGAGCCTTTCCCGGCGGAGAAGGATGGTTTGATTGGAATACATTAGTTTTGAGCATAATAACATCGCCGCTGATCTGGTAAAGCAGGCTTACGACACCCCGCCGCTGGCCTTTGTGCACAGCTACGGCTGCCAGCAGAACGTCAACGACGGCGAGCGCATCAAGGGTGTGCTGGTGGATATCGGCTACGGTCTGTGCGACAAGCCGGAGGACGCCGACCTGATCCTCTTCAACACCTGCGCCGTGCGCGAGCATGCCGAGCAGCGGGTGTTCGGCAATGTGGGCGCCCTCAAGGGCCTCAAGGAGAAGAAGCCCGGCCTGATCATCGGCCTGTGCGGATGCATGGCCAACCAGAAGCATGTGGTGGAAAAGCTGCGCCAGAGCTACCCCTATGTGGACCTCGTGTTCGGCGTGGACGGCATCGACACCCTGCCGCAGCTCATCGCCCAGAAGCTGCAGAAGCACAAGCGTGTGCTGCTGGACCCTGCCCAGCGCCCGGTGATCGTGGAGAACATCCCCATCCGGCGCGAGAGCGAGTTCCGCGCCTGGCTGCCCATCATGTACGGCTGCGATAATTTCTGCACCTACTGCATCGTGCCCTACGTCCGCGGCCGCGAAAAGAGCCGCAAGCCCGGCGACATCTTGGCCGAGTTCCGTGGGCTGGTGGAGGCCGGTTACAAGGAGATCACCCTGCTGGGCCAGAACGTGAACAGCTATGGCAAGGGCCTGGAAGAGCAGATCGACTTTTCCGACCTGCTCAACCTGCTGTGCACCGTGCCCGGTGACTACCACATCCGGTTCATGACCAGCCACCCCAAGGACGCCAGCCACAAGCTGATCGACACCATTGCCGCCCAGCCGAAGATCTGCAAGCACCTGCATCTGCCGGTGCAGTGCGGCTCCGACCGGCTGCTGCAGCAGATGAACCGCCATTACACCATCGAGCAGTATCTGGAGCTCATCGAGTACGCCCGCAAGACCGTGCCCGGCATCACCTTCTCCAGCGACATCATCGTCGGCTTCCCCGGTGAGACGGAAGAGGATTTTGTCAAGACGCTGGAATTGGTGCAGAAGGTGGGCTATATGCAGCTGTTCACCTTCATCTACTCCAAGCGCACCGGCACCAAGGCTGCCGAACTGCCGGACCCCACCCCCCGCAAGGAAAAGACCGACCGCATGAGCCGCCTGCTCAAGGTGCAGGACGAGATCGCCATGGCGCTGGTCAAAGGCCAGGTGGGCCAGACCGTGCAGGTGCTGGTGGAAGGCTACGGCCGCAGCGAGGGCACCCTCTCCGGAAGGCTCGACAACAACCTGACGGTGGAGTTCACCGCCGACCCGGCACTGCTGGGCCAGTATGCGATGGTCCGGCTGACCGGTGCCCGTGCTACCGTGCTGCTGGGTGAGCTGGCAGACTGAGAGAAAACGCGATTCCGGGGCCGTGTGCCCCTGAAACAATAAAAAGCGACAAGGAGAACAACTACCATGGATTGCATTGATCTGTTCAAGCGCGCTGCAGTGGCCCTGCAGACCGACCCCCGTTACCTGGCACTGGACCAGGCCCGTAAGGCAAACGACAACGACGAGAACCTGCAGAACCTGATCGGCGAGTTCAACCTGGCCCGCATGGACCTGAACAACGAGATCGGCAAGAGCGAGCGCGACGACGCCCGCATCACCGAGCTGAACGAGAAGGTCAACAACCTCTACGGCCAGATCATGGGCGACGAGGGCATGACCGCCTACAACGAGGCCAAGCGCGAGTGCGAAAATCTGGTCAACTACATTGATGCCATCATCAACACTGCCATGAACGGCGGCGACCCGATGACCGTGCAGGAGCCTTCCGCTTCCTGCACCGGAAGCTGCTCCACCTGCGGCGGCTGCCACTAACACGATCCGGAACAAAACGCGGCTGTGCAATGCAGACCGCGTTTTGTTTGCAAAAGGCGGTTACCGGCCGCAAACCATGCACAGAACCATCGAACGGGGAGAGAGGGAAAACCATGGCAGAGCTGTCGCCCATGATGCAGCAATATCTGGAAATCAAAAAACAACACAAGGACGAGATCCTGTTCTACCGCATCGGCGATTTTTACGAGATGTTCTTTGAGGATGCCCTCACAGCGTCCAAAGAGCTGGATCTGACCCTGACCGGCAAGCAGTGCGGTCTGGAAGAGCGGGCCCCCATGTGCGGCGTGCCCTTCCACAGCTACGAGGGCTATGTGGCGCGTCTGATCGCCAAGGGCTACAAGGTGGCCATCTGTGAGCAGGTGGAGGACCCTGCCAAGGCCAAAGGGCTGGTCAAGCGCGACATCATCCGCGTGGTCACTCCCGGCACGGTCATCGAGAGCAGCATGCTGCAGGATGACCGCAACAATTACATTGCCAGCATCTATCTCAAGGGCAAAAAAGCGGGTCTCTGCTTTGCGGACGTCTCCACCGGCACGGCCCACATCACCGAGCTGGCGGCGGACAAGATCGCCCCGGCGGTGATCACCGAGCTGTGCCGCTTCCACCCCAGCGAAGTGCTGATGAATCCCGGCCTGCTGGACTGCCGCGAAGTGACGGCCTACATCAAAAAGAATATGACCTGCTCGGTGGAGCTGGTGGAGGATGAGCGCTATGCACCGGGTCTGGTGGCGGCTTCGCTGGAGAGCCAGTTCGGTCGTGACTGGCCCCAGACCACCGGCATGGCTGAAAACGGTCTGGTACGGTTTGCCATGGCGGCACTGCTGGAGTATCTGCACGACACCCAGATCAAGGGCGTGGAGCGCCTGAAGACCGTGGTGACCTACAACGAGGCGCAGTTCATGCGTCTGTCGCCGGTCACCCGGGCCAATCTGGAACTCACCGAGACGCTGCGCGGCCGCGAAAAGCGGGGCACGCTGCTCTGGGTGCTGGACAAGACCAGCACGGCCATGGGCAAGCGCATGCTGCGCAGCTGGATCGAGCAGCCGTTGTTGTCCAGCAAGCTCATCAACCAGCGCCTCAACGCGGTGGAGAGCCTTGTGCGGCAGACCGTCGTGCGCGGCGACCTGACCGACGAGCTGCACTACATTGCCGACATGGAGCGCCTGATGACCCGCACGGTCTATGGCTCGGCCACCCCCAAGGAAATCTATACGCTGGCCCAGACCTGTGAACATCTGCCCGTCCTCCGGCAGCAGGCAACGGCCTGCGGCTGCTCGGAGCTGGCAGAGCTGGCGGAGGAGATCGACCCGCTGGAGGACATCAAGGCCCGCATCTATGCGGCCGTGGACCCGGATGCACCGTCCACCCTGAAGGACGGCGGCGTCATCGCCAAGGGCTACCACACTGAGGTGGACGAGCTGCGCTCCATCCGCGACAACACCAAGGGGGTCCTGGCCCAGCTGGAAGCCCGCCTGCGGCAGGAGACCGGCATCCCCAAGCTGAAGATCGGCTACAACCATGTGTTCGGCTACTACATCGAGGTCAGCAACTCCTACAAGAGCATGGTGCCGGAGACCTACATCCGCAAGCAGACCCTGACCAGCGGCGAGCGCTACATTACGCAGGAGCTCAAGGAGCTGGAAAGCAAGATCCTGGGTGCACACGAGCGGCTGATCACGCTGGAGCGCCGCCTGTTCGACGAGCTGCTGGAGAGCATCAGCGCCCAGCTGGATCGCATCCAGCGCACGGCCAACGCCGTGGCAAAGCTGGATGTGCTGACCGCCCTGGCGCAGGTGGCAGCAGAGAACAACTACTGCCGCCCCGTGGTGGATGACAGCGACGAGCTGACCATCACCGAGGGCCGCCACCCTGTGGTGGAACAGGTGCTCAAGGGCAGCCTGTTCGTGCCCAATGATACCACCCTCAACTGCGGCGAGGACCGCTGCCTGATCATCACCGGCCCCAACATGGCGGGCAAATCGACCTACATGCGTCAGAATGCGCTCATCGTGCTGATGGCGCAGATCGGCTCCTTTGTGCCGGCCGCCAGCTGCCATGTGGGCGTAGTGGACGCCATCTTTACCCGCATCGGTGCATCGGACGACCTTTCTGCCGGGCAGTCTACCTTTATGGTGGAGATGACCGAGGTGGCCGAGATCCTGAAAAACGCCACCTCCAAGAGCCTTGTGGTGCTGGACGAGATCGGCCGCGGGACCTCCACCTTTGACGGCATGAGCATTGCCCGCGCCGTGGTGGAGCACATTGCAGACCCCGCTAAGGGCCTTGGCTGCAAGACTCTGTTTGCCACCCACTACCACGAGCTGACCGAGCTGGAAGGCACCGTGGAGGGTGTAAAGAACTACAACATCGCGGTCAAGAAGCGCGGTGAGGACATCACCTTCCTGCGGCGCATCGTGCGCGGCCCGGCCGATGACAGCTACGGCATTGAGGTGGCCAAGCTGGCCGGTCTGCCCGGCAGCGTGACCCGCCGCGCCCACGAGGTGCTGCGGGCACTGGAAGCCACGGCCCCGAAAAACAAGGTGGAACAGATGGACTTTGATGCCCTGCAGGAGTACAACTCTCCGGCGGTGCCCAGCGAGATGATGGAAAAGCTGGAAGCCGTGGACGTGGAGACCCTGACCCCCATCGAAGCCCTGAATTTCCTCTATGAACTCAAAAAGACCCTGAAGGGCAGCCTGAACGGCTGACCTGTTCTCCATAAAAACGCACAAGGGAGGGAACGACCATGGCCGTGATCCATGTTCTGGACAAGCACACCGCCGAGCTGATCGCAGCCGGTGAGGTAGTCGAACGTCCGGCGTCCGTTGTCAAGGAGCTGCTGGAAAACTCCATCGACGCGGGTGCCAGCCAGATCACCGTGAGCATTGAGTCCGGCGGCGTGAAGCTGATCGAGATCAGCGACAACGGCACCGGCATTGAAGCCGAATACATTTCCACTGCTTTCATCCGACACGCCACCAGCAAGATCCAGACGCCGGATGACCTTGTCAGCATCCATACACTGGGCTTCCGCGGCGAGGCACTGGCCTCCATTGCCAGTGTGGCCCGGGTGGAGCTGACCACCCGCACCGAGCAGGACGAATTTGCCACGGTGTACTGCATCGAGGGCGGGGAAGAGCTCTCCCGTGAGCCGGGCGCCCGTGCCGTGGGCACCACCATCCGGGTGCAGGATCTGTTCTACAACACCCCCGCCCGTATGAAGTTCCTCAAAAAGGACTCCAGCGAGGGCACCTTCGTGGCCGACACGGTCACCCATGTGGCCCTCAGCCACCCGGAGGTGAGCATCAAATTCATCCGGGAAGGCAAACTGCAGTACGTCACCCCCGGTGACGGTCAGCTGCGGGGCGCGGCCTACTCTGTGTTGGGCCGGGAGTTCAGCCGGGACCTTGTGGAGGTGGACAACCAGGAGGGCGTCTACCACATCAGGGGTCTCATCACCCCGCCCAAGAGCTGCCGCGCCAGCCGCAGCATGCAGCATTTTTACATCAATGGACGCTATGTTCGCAACCGTACCATCATGGCCGGCATGGAGATGGCGTTCAAGGGCACCATGATGCAGGGCAAGTTCCCTGGCGGCATCCTGCTGCTGGATATGCCGGCAGACCTGGTGGATGTGAATGTGCACCCGGCCAAGATCGAGGTGCGCTTTGCCCGGGAAAACGACATCTTTGATGTGGTTTACCACGCCGTCAAGCTGGCGCTGGCCCAGCCCGGCACCGGCGAGCGGCATTTCACCTTTGAAGAAACAAAAACCAACGAAAAATCCAAGATCGAAGTATCTGACAGAGAATCACTGAAAAATGCTGTAAAGAAAAACAACTTTACAGAGCTTTCTGCCATCATTCCGGGGCAGGCGGACCCGGGCACCCTCCCGCCGCAGCCCGCTCCGGCCCCGGCGGCTCCCGCAAAGCCCGCAACGAAGGCATCTGCACCTGCTGCGCCGGAAAAACCGACGGCTGCGGCACAACCTCGCTGGAAACAGAGCAGCGTGGATGCCGACATCCTGGACCCCTTTGTTACCCTGCACAGCCCGGCCGCCCCGCAGGAAAAGCCTGCTGAACCCTTCCGTGCGGCGGCCAGCGAAACACAGTTGGACGTGGAACCGGATTTCGGTGAGACAAAAGTGCAGGCAGGCTGGAACCACATGGCGGCCTGGGACCCGCAGCCTGCCGTTCCGGTGAAAGAACCGGAAAAGCCCGCGGCGCCGGTACAGCCTGCACGGGAGGAACCGGAAGCAGCTGCCGAAGAGCCGGTGGAGCCGGAGCAGATGAACTTTGCCCCCGCCGACGGCCCGGAGCCGCTGCGCTATGTGGGCGAGGTGTTCCGTACCTATATTCTGGCCGAGCGCGGCGACGAACTGTGCCTCATCGACAAGCACGCTGCCCATGAGCGCCAGCTGTACGAAAAGCTGGCAGCCAACTACGGCAATGTGCCCAGTCAGATGCTGCTGGAGCCGACGGCCATTGACCTGTCTGCTGAGGAAAAACAGGCTCTGCTGGATCATGTGCCCCTGCTGGAAAACGCAGGGCTGGAGATCGCGGACTTTGGCGGCAACACGGTGGTGCTGCGGGCGGTCCCGGCCGATGTGGAACCGCAGAACGCCGAAAGCCTGCTCATTGAAATCGCCAACAAGCTGCTCAAGGGCGGCCACGACGCACTGAACGAGCATACCGAGTGGGTGCTGCACTCCATCTCCTGCCGTGCGGCCATCAAGGCGGGGGACAAGTCCTCCCCGCAGGAGCTGCTGGCGCTGGCCGAAAAGATCCTTTCCGGCGAAGTGCCGCCCTTCTGCCCTCACGGCCGCCCCTGCGTGCTCAAGTTGACCCGAAAGGAGCTGGAAAAGCAGTTTGGACGCATCGTATAAACACCCGGTCGTGGCAGTGGTGGGCCCCACGGCCACCGGCAAAACGGCCTTGGGCGTAGCGCTGGCCGAACAGTTCGGGGGCGAAGTGATCAGCGCGGACTCCATGCAGATCTACAAGGGTCTGGATGTGGGCACCGCCAAGGTCACGCCCGAGGAGACCCACGGCATCCCGCACCACGGGGTGGACATCCTGGAACCGGACGCACCATTCAGCGTGGCAGATTTCACTGCCATGGCGGGCCGCCTGGAGCAGGAGATCGCGGGCCGGGGGCATCTGCCCATTCTGGTGGGCGGCACCGGTTTATATGTACAGAGCTTTCTGTACGGTGTGCGCTTTACCGAAGAAAAAGCACCGGCCGGTCTGCGGGAGCAGCTGGCAGAAGAGCTGGCCCAGAAGGGCGGTGCCGCCCTTTACGCCGAGCTGCAGCAGGTGGACCCGGAAGCGGCGGCTGTCATCCACCCCAACAATCAGGTGCGGGTGCTGCGGGCGCTGGAACATTACCGCGCCACCGGCAAAAAGCTCAGCGAGCAGAAGGCGGCATCCCTGCCGCCGGAACGCCCCTACCGCAGCCTGATCTTAGGGCTGGATTTCCCAGACCGGGCGGCGCTGTACCGCCGCATCGACCTGCGGGTGGACAAAATGCTGGATGCCGGTCTGCTGGCAGAGGCAGAGCTGGTCTGGAACAACCGCAGCCGCTTCCGCACGGCAGCACAGGCCATCGGCTACAAGGAGTTCTTCCCGTATTTTGAGCGGACGGCCTCGCTGGAAGCCTGCGCGGACAAGCTCAAGCAGGCCTCCCGCAACTACGCCAAGCGGCAGCTGACCTGGTTCCGCCATATGGACGGCGTGGTCTGGCTGGATGCCGGGGCGCCGGAGGTGCAGCAGTGTGCCTGCCGTACCGTACAGGAATTTTTGTCGAAAGGATGATGGATAATGGCCGATAGGGCAGAAAAAAGCCGGAGGGACCGCAGGGAGCCGCATCCGCTGGCGGTGCTGGCCGGGGTGTTGGCGGCATTTTTGCTGCTGGCTGCATGCTATGTGGGATATCAGGCCCTGCACATCCTCTTCCCGCAGAATGTATATGAGACCGCACTGCCGGCCACCGTGTCGGACAACGTGGAGGCCGACGGTGTGCTGCTGTTTGATGAGGTATATGTTTCCGGCAGCGGCACGCTGGGATATCTCGCGGCCGACGGCGAGCGCGTCTCGGCCGGGACGGCTGTGGCGGAGATTTACAGCGATGCTTCCCAGGCGGTGCTGCGCCAGCAGCTCACCCAGCTGACCGAGCAGATCGACCTGCTGCAGCGCTCCCAGAACACCACCTCCCTGCAGCTGGACGCCCTGCTGCGGGAGCGCTCGGCGGCCCTTTATGACATGATGGACGAGCTGGATGCCGGAGCATACGACGAGGTGAGCAGCGGTGCCAATGCCTACCTGCTGGCCCAGAACAAGCTCTGGATCGCCACCGGCGATTCCGCCAACTTTACCGATCAGGTCACGGCTCTGACCCAGCAGGCCCAGAGCGTGCAGGCCCAGCTGGGCAACCCCACCCAGATCACCACCCCGCAGACCGGCTACTTTGTCCGGGCGTCCAGCAGCGGGCGGCTCAATGCCGGAGCCGACGACATCCTTGCACAGGACCCGGCTCAGCTCAAGGCGTATCTGGATTCTAACCCCACCCTGCCGCTGGACGGTTGTGCCGGCAAGATCGTTTCCGGCTTCACCTGGCGCTATGTGGGCGTGTGTTCGGCCGAACAGGGCCAGAAGCTGCTGGGGCAGAACGGCAAGCCGCTGAGTTCCAGTGTGCAGATCCGCTTCCCCGGCCAGACGGACAGATCCTTCAAGGCCACCGTTTCGGAGGTGACCATTGACGAAGAACAGGGTCTGGCTCGCTTTGTGCTCACCTGCAACGTCATCAACGGCGATGTGCTCTGCCTGAACCACGCAGCAGCCCGCATCTCGGTGGGGGAGAGCACCGGCCTGCGCATCCCGGCTTCGGCGGTGCACTACCTCAAGGAGGACGGCACCGAGGCAGAGACGCAGGGCGAAAACTACATCCCCGGCGTGTACGTCAAGTACGGCAACATCGCCCGCTTCTGCAAGATCGACCCCGTGGACAACGATCATCCGCTGGTGACCGACGGCGATTACATCCTCGTTTTGCCCAAGGGAACCGACGGCTCAGTGAGTCAGGTGCGGCTTTATGACGAAATCATCGTTTCCGGACAAAATTTGTACGACGGAAAACTTTTGTAGTTATTGACATCCGTGTCAAAAAATCCGATAATAGTAAAAGCTATTTGCATTCTTTTGCAAAGTATGCCGGGCAGCCCGGCGCTGCCTGAATGAAAGGAGCAGATCATTATGTCTTTGGTAGATAGCCTCAAGAAGGGCCTGTTTGGTTCGGAGGACGAGTACGAGGATCAGTACATTGACGACGGCCCCCAGATGGTGAACAACAACAACGGTGTCGGCCTGGGCGCAGATGACGAGACCGAAGAGCCGGCCGAGGGTGCCAAGAAGAACAAGGTGGTCAACATCCACGCCACCACCCAGCTCAAGGTGGTCCTGGTCAAGCCGGAGCGCTTTGAGGATGCCAGCACCATTGCGGACCATCTGAACAACAAGCGCACCGTCGTGCTGAACCTGGAGTCCACCAACAAGGAAGTGTCCCGCCGTCTGGTGGACTTCCTGTCCGGTGTGGCCTATGCCAACAACGGCCAGATCAAGCGTGTGGCCAACAGCACCTTCATCATCACCCCGTACAACGTAGACATCATGGGTGACCTGCTGGACGAGCTGGAGAACAATGGCGCGTTCTATTGATCCGGTCGTTCATGCAGTCCGGGGCTTTGTCCCGGCCCGCACCGATGAAGAGCGCTTTCTCATGCGGCATATCGAGGACCTTGCCCGCACGGCCCAGTCCCGCGGCATTGCCCGGTATTCCGGTTTCCTGAGCGACCGCGAGCAGGAGCTTGCCCGCGCCGCTCTGGGCCGCGCCGGGCTGGAAGAAGGCTTCCGCTTTGACGGCGGCTGGCCGGAGGCGGAACGCCGGATCCTCTGCCTGGAACCGGAGTACAGCTGCCCGGAAAACCCCATCTGCTGTGTGCAGCTGCAGTGCCGCGCACAGGCCGGTGCTGTGCTGCCCGCCCACAAGGACTACCTTGGCAGTCTGATGGGGCTGGAGATCCGGCGCGAGGCGCTGGGCGACATCGTTCTGCCGCCGGATGTGCCCGGCACGGCCTATGTGTTCGCATTGGAACCGGCAGCCCGGCTGATCTGTCAGGAACTGCTGCAGGCAGGCCGCACCGAGCTGGCCACCCGACTGCTGGCACCGGACGAGGTGCCGGAGTTCCGGACGGCAGAGCGCCGGAAATGCACCGCAACGGTGTCGTCGCTGCGGCTGGACGCCGTGCTGGCCGCCATGCTGCATTGCAGCCGTGGGCAGGCCAGTGAGCTGGTCACCGCAGGCCGGGTGGAGATCAACCATCTGCCGGCGGAAAAGCCGTCGGCCCCGGTGTACGAGGGCGATGTGTTTACAGTGCGCGGCAAGGGGCGCTTTGCTCTGACGGCTCTGCCCGGAAAGAGCAAAAAGGAACGACTGATCATTGAGTTTTTTCAATATTGAAAGCAATTGGAGGAAAGAATTATGCTGACCCCGCAGGATGTCCGCTCCGTGCAATTTGAAAAAAACCTCCGCGGCTACCGCACGGAGGACGTAGACCGTTTTCTGGACAAGATCGAGGAGCAGCTGCAGCAGGATGATGCGCAGGCGGAGCAGCTCCGCAAGCAGATCGCAGATCTGACGGCGGAAAACCAGCGCCTGCACCGGGAACTGCAGAGCTATGAGGCGGACGGCGAGATGCTCAAGAGTGCGCTGATCAATGCGCAGCGCATGGGCGAGAACGTCATTCGTGAAGCCAACCAGAAGGCCGAGGAGATCATCCACCGTGCCAACCTGCGCGGCGACGACATCATCCGTGACGCCAACGAGCTGCTGCAGAAGGCAAGCGACCGCGCCGACGAGATCGAGAGCGAGGCCAACGACAAGCGTCTGGCCGAAGAGCGCGAATATGACCGTGTGCGGCTGGAAGTGACCCGCTTCAAGTCCGACGTGCTCAACCTGTACCGCAGCCATGTGGAGAGCCTGAGCCGTCTGCCGGAGTTCCAGAAGGACGAGAAGGCTGATGCCGACAAGAAGGCCGCGGACGAGCCTGCCGAACCTGCTGCAGAAGAGTCCGTGGAGGACCAGGCAGCCGTTCAGCAGCCTGAGGCGGAGGCCCCTGCACAGGAGCCGGACACCGCCGGCAAGGAAACCGATTCTGCCGCTGATGCCGAGGACGACAAGGCGGTTGAGAGCAGTGAGGATTTCTGGGAAAAAGATGAAAGCCAGCTCAAGCTGGATCCTCCTGCGGATGCAAAGCCGGACGGACCGGACTATGATGCCTTCCAGGGCATCAAGTTCAGCGAGTAAGGCGCGTGTCCATAAGCAAATATAGAGGAGAGTGTAACCATTGGCTAAGAACAAATCTCAGTACGACAGTACCCTGAATCTGCCCAAGACTCTGTTTGAGATGCGTGCCGGTCTGCCCAAAAAGGAGCCGGTCATGCTCAAGGATTGGGACGACAACGACCTGTACAATCAGCTCATGAAGCACAACGAGGGCAAGCCGCAGTTCATCCTGCATGACGGCCCTCCGTATGCAAACGGCAACATCCACATGGGCACCGCCCTGAACAAGA
>ERZ834859.3364-NODE-3364-length-11695-cov-2.155412_pt1 | contig 11695 bp, 9 predicted proteins | sample MGYA00519947_ERZ834859 | MGnify/ENA primary metagenome ERZ834859 (study PRJEB31850, sample SAMEA3708763) | human gut metagenome | biome: human gut; feature: human-associated habitat; material: faeces | place: China | collected 2014 ...
CGTCATGGCATTCGCACCGGCCTGCATCCTTCAGACCCTGTTTCAGTCCTACTTCGTAACAGCGGGACACCCCGGCATGGGGCTTGGTCTGATGATCGTCGCCGGATGTACCAACGCCGCTCTGGACTACGTCTTCATCGCAGCCATGCACATGGGGATCGCAGGAGCCGCTCTGGCGACCGGCATCGGTCAGTGCATCCCGGCTGTGGCTGGCGTAGTGTTCTTCCTGTTCACAAAAAAAGAACTCCGCTTCACCCGCTGCGGATTTTATCCTAAAGAAACGGCAAAGGCAGCGTTCAACGGGTCCTCCGAAATGGTGACCGAGCTGTCCACTGCCATTATAACCTTCTTATTTAATATCATTCTCCTGCGCCTTGCCGGGGAACACGGCGTTGCCGCCATCACCATCCTGCTCTACGGAGAATTTCTGTTCAACGGATTTTACCTGGGATTCGCTATCGGTATCAGTCCCATCATCGGATTCCAGTACGGCGCACAGAACCGCCATGAGCTCCGCAGGCTGTACAAGATCGCCTTCCTGTTCGCAGCAGGTACATCACTGTTTATGGCGCTCCTGGCCTTCCTTCTGTCCGGCCCCATCACGTCGGTATTCACGAAAGATCCGCAGACTTATGTCCTGGCTGTGGCAGGCTTCAAACTCTTCGCAGTCAATTTCCTGTTCAGCGGATTGAACATCACATCCTCAGGATTCTTCACTGCACTGTCCAACGGGAAGACTTCCGCCATCATTTCCTTCTGCAGGACTCTGCTGTTCACAACAGCTGCACTTCTCCTTCTGCCGAGATTTCTCGGCATCACAGGAGCCTGGATCGCCATGCCGGTCGCCGAACTTTGCACCCTGCTGGTATCGATCCCGATCCACGCAAAATATTTCCTTCGCCCGGGGAAACACAACTATCTGCAGGAACCCCCGGATTCAAAATAATATTATTTCAAAACAATAAGATTTGAAAATAAAAATATTCACATAGAATATCAGAACGAAGTGATCAGAAGTAATCATATGAGCAAGAAAAGGAGAAAGTGATGTTTGTCAAAATAAAAGGGACAGGCTCCTGCCTTCCTGAGAAAGTACTTGATAATGCTGCAATTTCTCAGTTGGTAGATACGAACGATGAATGGATTCAGAGTCGTACCGGAATCAAGAGCCGGCATATTGCCAGGGAAGAGACAGCAGTTTCTATGGCAGCGAAAGCGGCGAAGAGGGCATTGGAAGATGCACAGGTTGCGGCAGAGGAGATTGACCTTCTCATTGTGTCAAGTGTTTCGTCTGAACAGCTTTTGCCATGTACAGCCTGCAGTGTTCAAAAGGAAATTGGTGCTGTGAATGCAGCAGCATTTGATTTAAATGCGGCATGTTCAGGATTTATAGTAGCTTATCAGATGGCAGCCGGACAGATTAAGGCCGGGCTTTCGAAAAAAGCGCTGTTGATCGGTGTAGAATGTCTGTCGAATATCGTGAACTGGGAAGACAGAGGTACCTGTATTTTATTTGGTGATGGTGCCGGAGCTGCGGTTGTCAGTGCAGATGAAGATGGGAATATAGATGGAAGAGGAAACATTGAGATTCCTTCCGTACTTCATTCCGATGGAAGCAGAGGCGAAGTACTTACCTGTCAGAATCCGACGGGAAAGAGAGCCGATGGTTCTTTAAAAGGTTATGTGGCGATGGATGGCAGAGAGATTTACAAGTTTGCAACCAGACAGATTCCTGTTGTAGTGAAGGAAATTCTTGAAAAGGCAGGAAAGTCTGTAGAAGAAGTTGATTTATTTGTTCTTCATCAGGCAAATCGAAGAATTGTCGAGGCAATCGCTAAGCGGTTAAAGCAGCCAATTGAAAAGTTTCCGATGGATATGATGCAGAATGGAAATATGTCCTCTGCGAGTATTCCGGTGCTACTTGATGAATTAAAGAAAGCCGGAAAGTTACAGCCGGGAATGAAGATAGTTGTTGCCGGGTTTGGCGCAGGCCTTACATGGGGCGGCATGTATTTAGAATGGTAAAAAGGTAATTCCCGGAATTTCCGGATTACATAAAGAAGAAAACAATGTAAGAGTATAAGAAAGAATGAGGTTTATATTATGTTTGAAAAAATTAAAGAATTAATCGTGGAATCTTTAGGAATTGAAGAAGACCAGGTAACAATGGAAGCATCTTTCAAAGAGGATTTAAAAGTAGATTCTCTTGACCTTTTCGAGATGGTTATGAGTCTTGAGGATGAGTTTGATGTAGAAATCCCTACAGAAGAGTTAGAGAAGATGGAAACTGTTGGAGACGTTGTAGAGTACATCAAAGAACATAAATAGGCAGAGGGACAAAGAATGAAAACAGTGATTACAGAATTGCTTGGAATTGAGTACCCGGTAATTCAGGGCGGTATGGCATGGGTTGGAACAGCCGAGCTTGCCGCCGCTGTTTCCGAAGCCGGTGGACTTGGAATCATTGGTGCGGGCGGTGCACCCGCTTCTTGGGTGGAAGAACAGATTCATAAAGTAAAGGAAAAAACAGATAAGCCATTTGGCGTGAATCTGATGTTATTAAATCCAGAGGCAGATGCAATCGCCGAACTTCTTGTAAAAGAGGAAGTAAAGGTAGTAACAACCGGTGCAGGTAACCCGGAAAAGTACATGGAAGAATGGAAGAAAGCCGGTGTGCGCGTCATTCCAGTTGTAGCAAGTACTGCTCTTGCGAAGCGAATGGAAAAGGCTGGTGCGGACGCGGTTATCGCAGAAGGTACCGAGTCAGGAGGACATATTGGAGAGACCACAACAATGGCATTAGTACCACAGGTTGTTGATGCAGTAAATATCCCTGTAATTGCAGCCGGCGGAATCGCAGACGGAAGAGGAATGGCAGCCGCATTTATGCTTGGCGCAAAGGCTATCCAGATGGGAACGATTTTCGTTGCATCTAAGGAATCCATCGTAAGTGAAGCCTATAAGAATAAAGTAATTAAAGCAAAAGATATTGATACAAAGGTAACCGGAAGAACAACAGGACATCCAGTTAGATGTTTAAGAAATCAGCAGACAAGAGAGTATTTGAAGTTAGAGCAGGCAGGCGCTTCCTTTGAAGAACTTGAGAAGCTGACACTTGGCGGTCTTAGAAAGGCGGTTGTTGACGGTGATGTCATTCATGGAAGTGTGATGGCAGGCCAGATTGCCGGTCTTGTAAAGGACAGCAGAAGTTGTAAGGAAATTATCGAAGGAATCTGCAGAGAGATGAAGAACGTTGTTCTTTCACAGGCAGAGAATATCGGGAGGTAGAGTAAATGAGTAAAATAGCATTTCTTTATCCGGGACAAGGAGCACAGGTCGCAGGAATGGGTAAAGATTTTTATGAAAAAAGCCCACTGGCAAAAGAAGTATTTGATAAGAGCTGTGAGATTTTAGGACAGGATATGAAACATATCTGTTTTGAGGAAAATGAACTCCTTGACAGAACGGATTATACACAGGCTGCATTAGTTACTACTTGTATGGCAATGACAAAAGAGATTATGGCAAGAGGGCTTACACCAGACATGACAGCCGGGCTTAGTCTTGGAGAATATTGTGCGATTACAACAGCAGGCGGCATGGAGCTTGAGGATGCTATTAAGATGGTGTGGCTCCGCGGAAACCTCATGCATAACGCAGTACCGGAAGGTAAGGGCGGTATGGCCGCTGTACTTGGTCTTTCTGGAGAAGCGGTAAATGAGGCGATTGCATACATGGAAGGTGTTTACGTTGCAAACTATAACTGTCCGGGACAGATTGTTATTACCGGAGATAAGGAAGCGGTAGAGAATGCAGCACCAGCTTTAAAAGAGGCGGGAGCAAAACGTGTCATTCCATTAAATGTAAGCGGACCATTCCATTCCATTTACTTAAAAGAAGCAGGGGAGAAGCTTTATCAGGCACTTTCCGAAGTGACATTAGGAGAGTTAAAGATTCCTTATGTGACAAATGTGGATGCAAGTATCGTGACAGATACGACAAGAACAAAAGAATTATTAAAAGAACAGGTTTATTCCTCCGTTTTATGGGAGCAGAGTGTGCGTGCCATGATAGCAGACGGTGTGGACGTTTTCGTAGAAATCGGTCCGGGAAAGACTTTGAGCGGTTTTATGAGAAAGATTGACCGTAACGTAAAGATGTTCCGAATCGGAACGATGGAAGATATCGACAAGACAGTGGAAGCTATAAAGGAGTTATAGATATGTTATTAGAAGGGAAAACAGCAATTGTGACCGGCGCGTCCGGCGGAATCGGAAAAGCAGTTGCCATCGCTCTTGCAAAAGAAGGGGCAGCAGTAGCCGTACATTTTCACGGAAATGAAGAAAAGGCACTTCTTGTAAAAAAAGAAATTGAAGAGGCAGGTGGAAAAGCAGAAATTTTCCGTGCCAATGTTGCAGATTTTGAAGAATGTAATGCTTTAGTAAAAGCGGTAGCCAAGACATTTGGCAGCATTGATATTCTTGTAAATAATGCAGGAATTACAAAAGATGGTCTTTTAATGGCTATGAGTGAAGCAGATTTCGATAATGTAATAGATACGAACTTAAAGGGATGTTTCCAGATGATTCGTTTTGCGAGCCGTCGCATGATGAAGCAGAGATATGGAAGAATCATTAATGTAAGTTCCGTTTCCGGCGTCGCCGGAAATGCCGGTCAGGCGAATTATAGTGCATCCAAAGCAGGAATAATTGGATTAACCAAATCCGCAGCAAAAGAATTAGCGTCCAGAGGAATTACCTGTAACGCTATTGCTCCGGGATTCGTAAAAACAGAGATGACAGATGTACTTTCTGATGAAGTAAAAGAAAATGCAAAGAAACAGATTCCACTTGGCCGTTTTGCAGAGCCGGAAGATATTGCGAATGCAGCAGTATTTTTAGCTTCTGACAAAGCGTCTTATATTACCGGTCAGGTACTTTTAGTGGATGGTGGTATGGTGATGTAAGTGAGAGAAAGGATTTTTCTGATATGAAAAGAAGAGTAGTAATTACCGGAATGGGTGCTGTGACTCCAATTGGAAACACATTAGACGAATTCTGGAATGGAATTAAAGAAGAAAAGGTAGGTATCGGAGCTATCACAAAGTTCGATACCGAAGATTATAAAGTAAAGATTGCAGCCGAAGTAAAAGATTTCAATGTAAAAGAAAGACTTGATAACAAGGCAGCAAGAAGAATGGAAGTTTTCTCCCAGTATGCCGTAGCTGCATCAAGAGAAGCATTTGCCATGGCAGGTCTTGATATGGAAAAAGAAGATCCATACCGTGTCGGTGTTATCATTGGTTCCGGTATCGGCGGTCTTTCCAGCATGGAGAAAGAGCATGAGAAAATCATTACAAAGGGACCAAAGAGAGTGAGTCCAATGCTTATTCCTTTAATGATTTCCAACATGGCAGCAGGAAATGTAGCGATTGACTTAGGCTGCAAAGGCAAATGTACTGACGTAGTAACTGCCTGTGCGACAGGAAGTAACTCTATCGGAGATGCCCTTCGTGCCATTCAGTACGGAGATGCCGATGTTATGCTTGCCGGTGGAACAGAAAGCAGTATCACACCAGTTGCCGTTGCTGGATTTACAAATCTGACTGCACTTTCCAGTGAGAGCGACCCGTTACGCGCGTCTCTTCCATTTGATGAGGCAAGAGGAGGATTCGTTATTGGCGAGGGAGCTGGAGTTGTTGTATTAGAGGAATTAGAACATGCGAAAAAGCGTGGAGCAAAGATTCTTGCAGAGTTAGCCGGATATGGTTCTACCTGTGATGCCTTCCACATCACTTCTCCTGCAGAGGACGGAAGCGGTGCAGCAAAAGCAATGGAACTTGCCATGGAAGAAGCAGGTGTAAAACCGGAAGAAGTAGATTACATTAACGCACATGGAACAGGAACCCACCACAACGATTTATTTGAGACAAGAGCTGTAAGACGTGCCTTTGGTGAGAGCGCAGACCATTTAAAAATGAGTTCTACAAAGTCAATGATCGGACATTTGCTTGGAGCAGCCGGAGCGGTAGAGTTAATCGTTTGTGTGAAGTCCATCGAAGAAGGCTATATCCATCCAACCGTAGGAACAACCAATCCTGGTGAGGGATGCGATCTTGACTATGTAATTAACGGAGCAGTAGAGCAGGAAGTGAATGTAGCCATCTCCAACTCTCTTGGTTTTGGAGGACATAACGCTTCTCTTCTTGTAAAGAAATACGAGGAGTAGACAGATATGGATTATCAGCAGATTTTAGAATTAGTAAAAGAAGTATCAAAAGCAGGGCTTACGAATTTTGAATATATAGAGGGTAATATCCGCATTGCCATGAGTTGTCCACAGCCAGAAGAAAAAATCGTTGTGCCAGCTTCAAACATTGCGTTACAGGAAGCCATTGGTGTCAGCGCAAACAGCGTGAATGGTGCAAATACAGCCGGAACAGAGGGAGTTGCAGCACAGTCACAGGCAGCAGAAGCAGTCGGGGAAAAGGGTGGAAACCTCGTAAAATCCCCGTTAGTTGGTACATTTTATACAGCACCTTCTGAAGATGCAGAGCCTTTCATAAAAGTAGGGGATACTGTAAAGAAAGGGCAGACTTTGGCCATTGTTGAGGCAATGAAGCTTATGAATGAGATTGAGAGCGAATTCGATGGTGTTGTTACGGAAATTCTTGTAGAAAATGAAGAGAATGTGGAGTATGGACAGCCGTTATTCAGAATTCAGTAATATTGATAAGATATGAATTTAAGTCTGATTTTCTCAAGTTAATAAGTCAGAAGCTTTAACAGAAAGTAAAAACAGGTTTTTATAAATATAAGTAAAGCAGTAAACAGGTTGGAAGAAAATTATGAGATTAGGAATTAAAGAAATTGAACAGATTTTACCACACAGACATCCATTTCTTTTAGTTGATTACATCGAAGAGATGGAACCAGGTGTCAGTGCCGTAGGATATAAATGCGTAACATTTCATGAAGACTTTTTCCGTGGACATTTTCCACAGGAGCCAGTTATGCCAGGTGTTCTTACTGTAGAAGCGTTAGCGCAGGTAGGGGCAGTTGCCATACTTTCCTTAGAAGAAAATAAAGGAAAGACAGCATATTTTGGTGGAATTAATAAATGCCGTTTTAAAGGGAAAATTGTTCCGGGCGATAAAGTAAAGCTTGAGACCAAAATCGTAAAACGTAAAGGCCCGATGGGTGTGGGAGAAGCCACAGCCTATGTGGACGGAAAAGTAGTAGTAAAGGCAGAATTAACTTTTATGGTTGGTTGATTTTTCATCAGAATAAGTCTTAAGGAAGATAGACAGAACATAGAAATAGCATAATTTTAGGATAGAGAATTGTGGCAGAAATTGTCGCAATAAAGATAAAAGGAGAACATAATGATTCGGAAAATATTGATTGCAAACAGAGGAGAGATTGCAGTGCGGATCATCCGTGCCTGCAGAGAGATGGGAATCGCTACGGTAGCAGTTTATTCGGAGGCAGACCGGGAAGCACTGCATACCCAGCTGGCAGATGAGGCTGTTTGTATCGGACCGGCAGCGGCGACAGACAGTTATCTGAATATGGAGCAGATTCTGAGTGCATGTATCGCAACAAAAGCGGATGCGATACATCCTGGATTTGGTTTTTTGTCAGAGAACAGCCGGTTTGTGGAAATGTGTGAAAAATGTAATATTACGTTCATCGGACCGACTGCGGAGATGATGGACAAGATGGGAAATAAATCGCAGGCAAGGTTGACAATGATAGAAGCCGGTGTTCCGGTGGTTCCGGGAACAAAAGAACCGGTCTATGACGCAAAACGGGGAGCAGCTATGGCAGAAGACATAGGATACCCGGTGATGATCAAGGCATCTTCCGGAGGCGGTGGAAAAGGGATGCGGATTGCCTTCGGACCGGACGACTTTGAGGAGAACTTTCAGGTAGCCCAGTTAGAGTCAGTACGTGGATTCGGAGATAACACCATGTATATCGAAAAATATGTGCAGGAACCGAGACATATAGAGTTTCAGATCATGGCAGATAAGTTTGGAAATGTTGTGCAGTTCGGAGAACGGGACTGTTCGATCCAGAGAAATCATCAGAAGATGATCGAAGAATCTCCCAGTGTGGCACTGACACCGGAACTTCGCAGACGGATGGGTGATGCGGCAGTGCGTGCAGCAAAGGCTGTACATTACGAAAGTGCCGGTACCATTGAATTTTTACTGGATAAGGATAAAAATTTTTATTTTATGGAAAGGCCAAGAGCGGTAATCACAGGGGTAGGAGCGTATTATCCCGACTATATTCTAACTAACGAGGAGTTGAGCCGAATGGTGGATACCACTGACGAATGGATCATGACTCGAATCGGTATAAAAGAAAGACGTATTTTGCGGGATGCCGATAAAGGCAGTGCTTACCTCGGGGCCAGAGCGGTGGAGGACTTGTTTCGTAAAACAGGTTTGAAACCGGAAGAAGTTGATTTATTGATTTGCTGTACGGTTACTGCCGACATGCACTTCCCTGCTAACGGAAACGTGATTTCCGATATGGTGGGAATAAAGAATGCTTTTAGTTTTGATCTTAATGCCGGATGTTCCGGTTTCCTATATGGTTTGATCACTGCGACACAGTACGTGGAGAGCGGTCGCTATAAGAAAGTGATTGTAGTGGGGGCTGAAAAGATGTCCGCGATCACGGATTACACGGATCGTGCAACTTGCCCTATTTTCGGTGACGCAGCTGCCGCTGTGTTGTTGGAGCCGACTACTGAGGATTTGGGAGTGATTGACCACATCTTGCGTTCGGATGGAATGGGACGTGTTCATCTGCATATGAAAGCGGGTGGCTCTTTGAAACCGCCTACCATTGATACGGTTTTAGCCCGGGAACATTATATTTACCAGGAAGGACAGCCCGTGTTTAAACATGCTGTGTCGAACATGGCTGATGTGTCGGTGGAGGTGATGAATCGTAATAATTTGACGTCAGAGGACGTGGCTTGGTTGGTTCCTCATCAAGCAAATTTGCGGATCATTAAGGCTACTGGGGAACGGATGGGATTGCCGAAAGAAAAAGTGATGGTAAATATTCACAAGTATGGAAACACGACTTCGGCGACAATTCCATTGTGCTTGTACGAGTGGGAGGATCAATTGAAGAAAGGGGATAATTTAATTCTTGCCGCTTTCGGTGCCGGTTTCACGTGGGGAGCTATTTATTTGAAGTGGGGGTATACGAAAGATAAAAGTTAAAAACTAAAAGCTGGAAAAGTTATAAGTGTGACGAGATCCATAGAGTCTAGATTTAAGGCTTTATGGATCTTGTCATTTTTTTGAATGTTCAGATGTTTAGTTTTTTTGGATTTTATGGAATAAAAAATTATTTCCAATTTTAAATTACTTGTTGTATATTTGGTCGATTATTATGGATGCTAAATGAGAAAAAGTGCGAGTCAGGACAGTACCGAGATGAAACAGACGATTGTCTTGAATGATTCCGAGATCGAGGGAGATATTATCCTGCCTGGGGATTTGTGTTTATTTGGCAAAATTTCTGGAAATGTTACTGCAAAGGGTAAGGTAGAAGTGAAGTCGGGAGCCGTGGTAACAGGAAATATTTCTTGTGTGGAGCTAGAGGTAGGGGGATTGGTGGAAGGGAACGTGGAAACTTGTTTTTTGATTATTGAAGAAAATGCCGTTTTGAAAGGGGATGTGCAAGCGGGAAAATTGCTTGTGAGAGCCGTGAAGTATGATATAAAGCGGTTACGTTTGGAAAGAAAATAAAGTAAACGATAAATCATGGGAAAAGAAGTACAACAGCAAATAGCGTTAAATTTACTTAGTGAAGGAACTCAGATCACCGGAGATCTTCATGCTTCAAATGACATTCGTATTGATGGAGAACTTAAGGGAAAGATTTTCACGAAAGGACGTTTAGTTATCGGGCAGATGGCTAAGGTGGAGGGAGAGGTTAATTCTCCGAATGTTGATATTTTAGGAACCATGGAAGGGAATATCGTGTCGACGGGAACTGTTTCTTTGAGGGCAAAAGCGGTATTTACGGGAACGATTAAAGCTGCTTATATCGCGATCGAGTCCGGAGCGGTGTTTAATGGCGAGTGCCATATCCAACGAGAAGTTCAACAAAAATAATTAAAAACGTGGTGTGTCGTGTATTGGTAGTGATCTCATTGCTACTGAGTCTGGTTTCTTGTGAAAAGGAACAAGATAAGGTAGAAGATGGTGTGTCTTTGGAACTGGCCAAAGAACGTAAAGCGAATATAGGCGGCGTGACCTATAAATTGTATTTTTCCATTCCGGCGGACAGGAGTGAGGCTATTATGGCTGAATCGACGATCTTTTTTGAATTGTTTGATCTGATTCCGGTCATTCTGGATTTTAAAGAGGCAAAAGAGAATATTCTTGCCGTTACATCTTCGGATGGGAGAAAAATTCCGTACACGTTTAAAAATGAACATATTATAATTCATCCGGAACACTTGAAAAAGGGGCGGAACGAGCTGGTCATCCAGTTTAAAGCGGGGGAGTCCTCTTTGAATCGAAGTGACGATATGCTATACACGTTGCTGGTTCCGGACCGGTGTCGTACATTGATGCCTTGTTTTGACCAACCGGATATAAAGGCGAGATTTAAATTGACGTTGAAAGTACCTTCCCGGTGGAGGGCTGTGGCTAACGGGGAACCGGTTCGTACGGAATATTTTAATGACTATAAGTTGTATGAATTTGAGGAAACAAAGCCATTGAGTACTTATTTGTTTGCTTTTACCGTGGGGAGGTTCTCGTACTTGGAACGTTACGTGGGGGGGCGTTGGATCGGTATTTACCACCGGGAGACGGATACTTCGAAGATTAATGCCAGTATCCCGGTCATAGCTAGAGAGGTAAGTCATGCATTGGATTGGATGGAACACTACACGGGGATACGCTACCCGTTTGATGTATATAATGTTGTTGCTATTCCCGATTTCCAGTATGGTGGGATGGAGCATCCGGGAGCCGTGTATTATCGGGCATCGACGATGTTTTTGGATCGGAATGCAGACTTGACGGCATGGATGAAACGCAGCGATGTTATCGCTCACGAAACAGCCCACATGTGGTTTGGTGATTACGTCACGATGAGGTGGTTTAATGACGTGTGGTTGAAAGAGGTTTTTGCCGGTTTCATGTCTGACAAGATTATGACCCAGTTATACCCGGAGGTGAATCATCGTCTGAATTTCTTTTTGAATCATTACGAGCCGGCATTGCGGACGGATCGGACGAGGGGGACTCACCCGATATTGCAGGAGCTGGATAATCTGAAGGATGCGGGAACTTTGTACGGGGATATTATTTATCACAAGGCTCCGATCGTGATGCGCATGTTGGAACGGGAGATTTCCGAACGGCGGTTGCAGGTCGGGTTGCAAAGGTATCTTCGTCGGTGGTCTTATTCTAACGCAGATTGGGACGAGTTGATCAAGTTGTTGGAAAGTACAACAGGACAGGATTTGCAGGCTTGGAACGAGATATGGATAAAAGAGAGCGGGGCTCCCGTGATCGAATTCCAGAAGAACGGGATCGTGATGACGGATGAGTGCGGGAAGAATCGGGTTTGGCCTCAGGCGGTGTCTGTTTTTTGGGATTACATGGGGTTGAAGAGAACGTTGATCCCGTTGCGAGATTCGCTGACTC
>ERZ834859.3365-NODE-3365-length-11692-cov-51.062473_pt1 | contig 11692 bp, 3 predicted proteins | sample MGYA00519947_ERZ834859 | MGnify/ENA primary metagenome ERZ834859 (study PRJEB31850, sample SAMEA3708763) | human gut metagenome | biome: human gut; feature: human-associated habitat; material: faeces | place: China | collected 2014 ...
TCAATTTCATTTCATTCTGCATCTTTAACTGACTGATGATACCGCCGTTTCCGGTGCCAATATCTATCTTACCTTGAAAATGATGCAGCATCTTGTCACCCTTCTCAGCATAATATACTGTAAAAAACATCTGTGCTGTCGTTTTTGGTTCGTTGGTGTTTGGATCACGATCAGCATGCCAGGCTTTGTCCTGTTCTACGGTTTTGGAATCCAAATCAGATAACTTCTGGTATCTTGGTTTCCCCAGCTCACTTTTCTCACAATAATTCACATACACCACTGGTTCCATATCTTTTGGAAGCTCCGGTTCATAGGCTTTCAGTCTTTCAATCAATACACCTGCACGCACAGACTGGTCACATTCTTCATCTACAATATCCTTCAGATACGAAATATAGGAATGAATATTCCCACTTCGCAAATCCAGCATTACTTCCTGTACCGTATTTTCTCCCATCTCCACATTATCTCGATACTCATACGGATCAAATGCTTCTGCAATCTCATCCAGTGCCTCTGCTAACTGTTCTGTGGTCATCTTCTCTGGATACATAGCTTCTCGAACATCCCGCATCGGAACGTACTTATAGTCAGGTAATGCTTCATGAATTTTCTCAATTCCTTCCCTTACCAGTGCAAGCTCCCCATAAAACCGAACATCATCCATTAGATTTCCAAATACGGTATTTCCTTTAACGATTGCAAATTCAGCTTCATCATAGTAACTGTCTTCCGGATCACGATAAATAATTCCCATCGAGCATCCAAGATACGCAGTTTCTGGATTCTCCCTATATTTTTCATAGATAGCAGCTATCTGATTAACATCGGTACTTTTTTCATAAGCCCCCATATCATGGAACTCATCGCATTCTGTGGCGAAATATTCCAGATACGGTTCTTTCTTCGGTGGCATATTGTTGAGGACGTTATCAATCATGTTGTAATTTGCTTCTTCCAGTTCTTCCACCTTTGCCAGTGGCTTATATTCGCCCTGGCTGTTCTGAATCTCTGCCATTACAATCTCATCCATTTCTTCTACTTTTTCCATCAACTGATCATAATCCCCACGGATGCGTTCTCCCGTCCAGCCTTCGTCTTCCAAAAGTTCCTCCGCCGCTTCTTCAATAGAAATTTCATCATTCTCATAAATGCCCCCATCCATCAAGCGGAAATCTTCATCGTAAAAAGAATAATCATATCCTTCTTCTGTTCTCTGAATAGCAAAGTAACGTTCTCCTACCTCATATGCCAGTTCACTAAGAACCTGTTCTTCCAGATCCAGGAAGGAATCCAGCTGTTCAAAACTGATACTATCTACAAAATGGGCAGTTACCTTTTCCCCGTCATTCAGAACTACGATATCACTGACAGACAGGGAGTGACCACGGAAGTCTTCCGGTCTGTCAATGTTGAACCTTTCAAAAATATCATCCAGTGACATATTTCCTGATAATTCACCAACATAGACCAGTTTATAATCTTCTTTTTTTATCTGCATACCATGACTTTCAATAAAACTCATATTCATAAATGCATAGTTTTCGCCCGGTGAATCAGCCCAGATCTGATAAATTCCAAATGTCCTTCTTGTTCCTAACAACAGGTTTGCTTCTTTCAAAGACTGAATCTGTGGATATTTCTGCATTTCCCATTCCAGATTACGGAAACGCTCCAGTTCTGTCATAGACATCTGATAATGCTCCGGTCCTCGTTCAATTTCCATGCGTTCTGTGACATACATCGGTGATGAAAAATTAGTAATCAGATAGATATCTGCTCCGGCATCGTATAATTTCAGTGCTTCTTCCTGCTCAATGACACTCATAGGCTCCTGAAATGCTCCTAAATTTTCTTCTGCATAATCCAGGTTGTTATCCTTAATCCGTTCCCACATCTGCGATTCCATTCCAAACAAACCGTCGTGTGCCTGTATCATTTCTTTACTCGCATATTCACCTTTAATGCCATCACTGCCAAGGCAATAAATCTTAGAACCCATTCTGTGATAATCCAAGGCTGCTTCTTTTCTAAGTGGTACCATATCTTCTTCCATATATCCATAGTCACGTAATTCCAGCTTACCTATGGTTGGATCTGGCAGTTCCTGAATATCCATTCTTGCGTCATCCAGCAAATCCTCTACACCTTCTTGATCCGCCTGGCTAAATGCATCTGCCAGATTTCTTACCAAAGTCCTAACTTTCTCTTCCTCGCCGATCAGATTCGCATATTCAAAAATCTGTTCTTTTACATCTGTTGGAAATTCTATATCTCTACGCTCTGCCTGAGCGATCCGTTCCTGCGTATATTCCTGCATTTTCTGTGTTTCTCTACCTGTTATCCTATTTCTTGCCATATAAGTTCCTCCTGTATTCTGAAAAATGGCATAACCCACAGAACATTCTTTCTGCCAGATTATGCCATCTTTCCTGTTTACTTATTCCAGACCGAAGTCCCGTTTTCTGTTATCCTTGCCAGTTTCACTTTCCCGCTGACTCTTTTCTTTATAAATCTGCAGTTTTTCATGGATAGAACCACGTGTCGGTCTTTCTTCTTTCTCATCTGATTCAGACACCTCTGCTTCTGCATCTTCCCGTTCATCCATATTGAGCAATGCATTTAATTCTGACAGTCGCTCCAGTTTCTGGTTCAACTCCTCTTCTTTTGGAAATGGCTTTCCAACCTCTTCTTTTGCATTTGCAAGCTGTTCATATACTGTTTCCAGTCTTTGTTGTGCTTCTGAAAGCTTCTCTGGATAACTGTCCAACAGATTGTTGATACGAGTAATATTTCCAAGTGCATCTGCTCCAAGATGAACTTTCGAGACAGACTCATGTTTGACAGATAGAATAAATTCTTTACTCCATCCATCAAACTGAATCCTCATATTGAATCCCTGATAGTTTCCGATATCCATCGCAGCATCTACAGCTTTAATATCTTTACATACCGCCAGAAGTGCTGCTCCTGCCTCTTTCTTTTCTGTGAACTCTTTGCCACCAATCTCCATAGTAAACTGCTCTGGATCTGTGATTTTATGCTCTGAGTAATGAGCGATGTCTGCCTTGTAGCTGTCAATGATTTCTGTCAGTTTTGCAATCTGTTGTGGAAAATTTCTTGCAATATCATCTTCCAGGCGGTACTGGTTATTCATGTGGTTGGCTTTTAAAAGTTTTAATTTTGCCACATCAACATCCAATGCCATCTTCTCTTTTACTGCTGGATTTCCGGTTGCAAGAGCTTTGACCTCTGCATAGGAAAGTGCCGCTTCGTCCACATCTTCACAGCTTCGCACAGGTGCTTTGCTGGTCATAATCTGAGAAATGAATTTCTGCTTATTCTCGATCAGCTGCCACATGTAGCTGTCGAATGTGGATTCTGTTACATATCGGAAGATATGAACCTTTTTATTATGATTTCCCTGGCGGATAATACGCCCTTCCCTCTGTTCCAAGTCAGATGGTTTCCAGCCAATATCCAGATGGTGCAACGCAATCAGACGATCCTGCACGTTGGTCCCGGCACCCATCTTTGCTGTCGAACCAATCAAAAAACGAACCTGCCCGGATTTCACTTTTCCAAACAACTCCGTCTTCTTTGCTTCTGTATTTGCATCATGAATGAATGCAATCTCTTTTTCCGGTACACCTTTTTCCATCAGTTTCTGCTTCAAGTCGTCATAAACATTGAAACTGCCATCACCTTTCGGTGTGCTCAAGTCACAAAAAATCAGCTGTGCCGATTTCTGTGCTGCTGTGTCTTTCCAGATCTCATAGCTTTTCTCTGCACAGACTGATATTTTGCTTTCTGGATTATCTGGCAATAATTCGTTCACCAAACGCTGATCCAATGCTAATTTTCTTCCATCATTGGTGATTTTCAGCATATTATCAACTGAGGCATCTACCCCTCCGCTTCTGACAACTTCTGCACGTTCCCCCAGACTTTCTACGATTTCTTTCTGCTGTTCCGTTGGTTTCAGCACCACTGTTTCATATTCTGCTTCCGGCACAGGAAGTTTTAACTGATCGGAAGTCTTGATATCTGCAATCTCCTTAAACATATTCATCAGTTCCGGAATATTATAAAATCTTGCAAATCTTGATTTTGCACGGTAGCCTGTTCCTTCCGGTGCAAGCTCAATGCTCGTGACTACCTCTCCAAAGGTGGAGGCCCAGGAATCAAACAGTCCAAGTCCCATATTTTGTAATTTGCTGTTCTGCAGATACCGCTGCATAACATATAATTCCGTCATACTATTGCTGATTGGTGTGCCCGTAGCAAAGGTAATGCCTTTTCCTCCGGTAATCTCATCCAGATACTGACATTTATTGAACATATCTGCGGATTTCTGTGCTTCGTTCTGTGCAATCCCGGCTACGTTTCTCATTTTTGTATAAAGAAACGCATTTTTATAGCTGTGTGCTTCATCTACATACAAGTGATCCACTCCCAGTTCTTCAAACGTAACTACCTGATCTTTTTTCTCTTTCTGATTCAGTTTCTCCAGCCTTGTCTGCAGTGTTTTTCTTGTCTTTTCAATCTGTTTGACGGTATAACGTCCACCATCCTGTTCATATCTTGCACTCTGGATTGCCATTTCCAGATCATCAATCTGCCTCTGAAGCATGGCTTCTTGTTTCTCATCAGAGATTGGAATACGCTCAAACTGAGAATGACCGATAATAATGGCATCATAGTTTCCCATAGCGATCCTGGCACAGAACTTTTTCCGGTTTGCCGGTTCAAAATCTTTTTTGGTTGCTACCAGAATGTTCGCCCCTGGATATAGCTGTAGGAACTCAGCTCCCCACTGCTCTGTCAGATGGTTCGGAACTACAAAAAGATTTTTCTGAGATAATCCCAGACGTTTGCTCTCCATTGCCGCCGCTACCATTTCGTAGGTCTTCCCAGCACCTACCACATGAGCAAGAAGCACATTATCACCATATAGCTGATGTGCGACTGCATTTTTCTGATGCGGTCGAAGTTCTATTTCCGGATTCATCCCTGGGAAAGTCAGATGACTTCCATCGTATTCACGGGGACGGATACTATTAAAACGTTCATTGTACACGCTTACCAGTCTTTCTCTCCTCTGCTGATCCTTAAAAATCCAATCTTGGAATGCAGCCTTTAAGGCATCCTGCTTTTGTGATGCCAACATAGTTTCTTTTTTATTCAAAACTCGCACTTCATCCCCATTGTCATTTACAACTTTATCATAGATTCTAACATCTTTTAGATTCAAGGTATCTTCCAGAATCCGGTAGGCATTTGCTCTCTCCGTTCCATACGTTGCATAGGCAAACGCATTTCTTGGACTGTCGGCGTTCTTTCCTGTAATCCTCCACTCACCATTTACCTCAGAGAATTTTACCTGTATTTCCTTCTGTGCAAGATACCTCGGTGTATGAAGCAGTTCCACCATAAAATCCTGATAATCCGAAGGTTCAATCCAGGTGGCTCCAATACGCACTTCAATCTCCGACGCTTCCAGATCTCTTGGCTGAACTGCCTCCAATGCACGCACATTCGGTGTGAATTCTGGATGATTCTCTGCAAAAGTTCTCGCTGTATTTAATTTGTCTCTGACGTTTCCAGACAGATATTCATCTCCGCTTTCCCACTGGTCTGTCAGTGGATTTTTGAAGATAACTCCAACCAGCTCTTCTGTGATTTTCTCTTCGGTCTTTCCGGTCAACTGTGCCATATATGGGAGATCTACTTGAGCCTTTTCATTTAGGGACAGAGCAAGTGCTTCTGTGGCTGTCTCCACACTTGTCACAGCGACCGCCTTTTTAATGGTTCGTTTGGTGAACATGTCCGCTTTCCGCTTCAATGTTCCATCTTCATTCAAGTCTTCCAGGGAACACAGCAGACAATAAGAAGAGTCATCAGAAAATGCACGTTTGTTAGCATTACTTCCAATAACTCCATACTTTGCTGTGTAGGTATCATACACCTGATTCAGTTTTTTCTGCTGTTTCTGGATTTCTTCGTCTGTGACAAATTCTTCCATCTGCATGGCGATCAGTTCACGAACGGTATCACGGATTGCAACCATGCCTTTTACACGTTCTGCAGTGGCTGCAGGCATTTTCACCTGATTCATCAAAGAATTGACACGGTAATATACCTGATCATCTACCACCGTATAGCTGTAATTTCGGACATTCGGATCTGCCGGAATACTCTCTGGCATCTCATCCAGTTCTGCCTCTATATCTACTGCCGCTACCATGCTTCCCTTGATGTGTTTTACAGCTTCTTGTAACTGTAATTCCAGAACAGCTCCTTCCATTGGAGCACAGGTTGTTTCCATACCATACGGACCGGACACTTCTTTCATCTCACCAAGAATCATTCCCGGATGCTGAACAAAATACTTGTTAATGGTAATCCCTTTTGCATCACTCTCCAAATTCACCCAGTCTGGCATCTCTTTTGTGAAACTCTCACGCTTCTGGAAAAACAAAATATCAGAACTGACTTCTGTTCCTGCATTTGCCTTAAAAGCTGTGTTCGGCAGTCGGATTGCCCCCAGCAAGTCTGCACGCTCTGCCAAATATTTCCGGACTTCCGGTGATGCCTTATCCATAGTTCCCTTTGTTGTGATCAACGCAGCTACACCACCTGGACGTAACTGATCTATAGTCTTGGCAAGAAAGTAATCATGAATCATAAAATTGTAGCGGTCATACTGACGGTCATTGACCTTATATGCACCGAATGGCACATTTCCGATTGCCACGTCAAAGAAATCATTGGGAAAATCCGTCTTCTCAAAGCCTTTGATCTGGATATTGGCATCTGGATAGAGCAGCTTTGCAATTCTACCACTGATACTATCCAATTCCACACCATAGAGTTTGGACTGGTTTAGATTCTCCGGAATCATTCCAAAGAAGTTCCCGACTCCCATAGACGGCTCCAGAATATTTCCTTTTGTAAATCCCAGATTCTCCAACACCTGATACATACTTTCAATCACAATCGGCTGTGTATAATGAGCATTTAAGGTGGAAGCTCTGGCTGCAGCATATTCCTCTGGTGTAAGAACCGTCTTTAATTCCAGATATTCTGTCTCCCATGCAGCTTTTGTCTCATCAAATGCATCTGCAAGACCTCCCCAGCCAACGTACCTGGATAAGATTTCCTGTTCTTCCGGTGTTGCATTGCGATTCTCATCCTCACATTTCTTTAACAACTGGATAGCCATGATATTGGCACGGAACTTTTCTTTTGCTGTACCCTGTCCAAGCTCATCATCTGTGATGCGGAAGTTCGTTGCTGGAATCGTTTCTGCTATTCCGTTAATCTCTTCCAAAGATTCTTTTTCTTCCGATACCTCAACTTCTCCAGATAATTCTTTTTCTTTTTTATCATAATCTGTCCACACACGTTGAGAAATAGCAGTAAAATAGGAAGACTCTTCCTCCATAATTTCTTCCCTGATTTCCCGTAATTCATCTAAGGTATCCGCATTTACAGTTTTGTTGTGATAATGATAATAAAGTACTTCTTGTCCAAGTTTTACATCCAGACGTTCCAATTCTTGTGTTGACATTCGCTCCCAAATATCATCTTTTTCCGTATGAATCGTGAAACCTTCTCCATCATCATGATATTCTAATGTGTATTGAAGTCGATTCGCTTCTCCCTTAACTTTGCAATCAAAATCGTGGATTTTTGTTCTGGTACCAGACATATATTCTGAATCAACTAATCGCAAATCAGTTATATCTTCCGCTGTCAAAGTATCCAGCTCCAGCTGTTCTCCTAACATCTGCTGTGCTTCTTCCAAATCTGCCAGTCTTTGTGCTTCCTGTCGCTCTTCGTACTTTTCCATTTCTTCCGGTGACAAATAATCATCTGTGCGGATTAACTGGCGAACACGTTCTGCAACCTTATTCCACTTTAATAAAACTTCTACCTCTGGATTGCCAATCTTCCCTTTTCCAAGCTTTAATCCTTTTGCATCGTGGGATGCGTCAGAAGCATCTGCTCCTGGTATTCCGGGTGAAGAACCACCTGTTCCATATTCATTTTTCAGGAACTCAGCTGCATCTTTCATATCATGGTGCTCCATGAAATACTCATAGATTCGGTTACGTCCTCCGGCAGTAATACCGCCTCTTCTTAACACTGCATCAATTTCATCCTGTGTGATAAAGGATAGAGCCGGTCGCTCTACTTTAAACTGTTGATCCACCCAGGAACGCTCCCTCTGGAGATCTTTATAACGTTGGAAATATTCAGGATTATGCTGTATTTCCCAGCGATGATAATCTTCTGGATTCTTTTCCATATCTTCCTGAAGCCATTCAAAACGATAGGCTGTCGCAGCTGCTTCTTCCGAATCTGTCCAAGCCGCCCCTACTACATCCTGCCAGTCAGAATAAGACAACAGTTCTTCTCTGTTTCTGCTCGTATCACGGAAATGGAGTGCCAGAAGATCTGTCATTTCTTTCTGTTCCTGCTCGATAGCATTATTGGAGATAAGATTATCAACGTAATTTCCCTCCTCATACATATCTCGGATTCTGTCAGCGGCTTCTTCCCACGTAACGATACGGTCAAAGTTTCTTCTGGCAGAATCACCTCTCCGGATACGGATACCATCGTTGTCGTACCAGATACTGATTTTCTGACCATCTATGGTAAATCCTTTTCCTCCAGTTCTATATTCATCTTTCAGGAAGCTTTGCATTTCTTCATTGTCCAGACCCTCAATCAATCTTGCAGTAATGTGAAACAGCGTATTTTTCTGTCCGCTTCCTGTTCGGAGAATATCGTCTACCACTTCATCAGAAATAAGAAAAGCGGCTGGCTGTTCTAATGCAGCTGCCGCTTTCCTTATTTCCCCTAACTGTTCCTCTTCTGTTGGGAACAGGCTTAACTGTAAATAATCTCCTGAATCACCAGCTCCTCTGCCTGTGCCTTGATCTGGTTCATGTGTCTGGTCCATGCCATCCCGTCTGCCATTTTGTCCGGTGCCGGATCTTTCTCCAGAAGTTCGTTCATCAGGTTGTCTACTCTCTGTCTTGCCTGACTGTCGATCTCCATCAGATGACTGTCCAGACGGTTCTGCAGAGTCAGAATGTTGAACCTTGCTACCTTGTGATTTCTCAGATACTCTTTCCGCATCATTCCGTACTTGCCGATGGTTCCTCTCGTCTCTTCCAGGCTGATATCTGGAATCTGATACTCTCCGTTCTGGCTGTAAGTGATCTCTCTCATAGTCTGTTTCCTCCTTATTTTCTTCTCTATCTTCTGTTTTATTTGTACTGCTTTCACGCATTAACGTGTTAAATTCATTATAGACTACTTCTTTTTCTTTTGCAACCATTTTCAGGTCATTTTCCAGATTATTCAGCACATATCGTCCAATCTGCATCAGGACTGGTCTGCTGATCTCATTGACTGCACTTCCCAGATGTCCTAATACTATCAGCTGATTAAAGTCCGTAATATGCCGAAAATCCTCTGCATCCAGATATTCCTGTGCATCCAGTCCACACCGGTTTAGTAATACATACCAGACACTATTGGTCATCAATTCCCGAAATTCGACTTCCTGATTCTGTTCGTCCAGTTCTTCCAGAAATGTCCCTGTTACGTCCAGTCTCAGTTCTTCCAATGCATCTGGAAGCCATTCTTGCATACTCTCCTTCGCTGCCTGATGCAGACTTTCAGCAAGTCCTCCTTCTGTATCTTCCAGTGATAACTGCTCCTGCAGATAATCTGCCACCAGCTGTTCTCCTTCCACCGGAAGATTCCATAACTGAGGATCCTTTCCAAGATTCCGCACTTTATAAGTGTCCTGCACATCAAATACATACCGAAGTTTCGTTTTCGGTCCGGAAGTATTGTCAATCAAGGCAATCCCTTTGGATCCCTTTTTGATCCAGCGGTACATCTTCTGATTCCAGATTTCCATGGATGCTACGGCAGTTGCTTCCGGTCGCTGTGCATAAATTAAAAGCTGTTCTGGAAAAGTGTATTTGTACAGTCTGGATGCAGTGTTTAGGAACCGCATCCATTCCTGCGGACTGGCAGCTACATCTTTTGCCACCTCTTCCGTCAGCTGTTCCATTGCATATAATTTATTTGCCATGCGCTACTCCTTTTCATAAAATCAGGGACTGCTTAGCACAGTCCCCTTAAAATCATCGTTGTTTCTCTTTATAATGCTGCGGCAAGATCTTTTGACTTATTCTTTGGCACTTTGTCTGCCTCTTTTGCCTTGATCTCTGCCTTGGCTTTTTCCAGTCTTCCATGGATTCCACCTTTTACTTCCGCTTTTTCGGCTGCTTTTTCTTTCTCCAAACGAGCTTCCCTACGCTCAGCATTTTCCATTACTGCGGTCTTTTTATCACAAAACTGAACCTTATCCGAAAGCTGTTCCTGTCTTTCCACCTGTGTCTCATTGACTTCCTGTACCATCGCATTTAATTCCGGAACCTGAAAAATGCCGTTATCAGGAAGAATCAGCACTTCATGAATGGAAGATGGGATGACAAAGTAATCACTTCCCAGGCATTCCCCAATCTGTTTACGAATATCTTCCTGCAGTAACAGGGAAGCTCCATTCATCTTAGCTTTGTTTGTCAGACAGAACATTGGGTTTTCCATGGCTTCCATATCCATTTTTTCATTCAGCAGGTTTTCTGGTTCTTCACCAAAAATCATAGATTTGATAATCTCATTCATATCCATAAGTGTGACACCACGTTTTCGGTCTGCCACCATCGCATCTGCCTGAATCTGTTCGGCAGATACTCCCCATTCATTCATCAGAGAGATTGTTACCGGAATACTGCTGATCCCTTCTCCACTTTCCTCCAGATTTACTGCATAATAAGCTGCAAAATCTCCGTGTTCTGTGACTACTTTATCTGCTAGACGATCGGTATTCCATTCCTTGTCACAAATTCGCACCTGTAATTTGTCTTTCATCTTTTCATAATCCAGAATATCCGGAACTCCCATATCAAAAAATTCTGCTTTTCCCTGTGCCTCAATACGCATATCAGCTACATCACCAACACAAGAATCTACATCTTTTCCATTGATATATTCCTGGTAGAGGGAATCCAGATAGACTGTCGGTACGATTCTCTGATCTCCGTTTGGAATCGTAATTCCTGTCAGTTTCAAACCGTTGTTTTTTTCTACTTCCTGAAGTTTAATTTCTGCGTTCTTATAAGACTCTGGCAGATACTCCTTTACATTGTCTTTGACATATTCATAAAATTCTTTTCTGTTCATCATACGCTTTTACCCCTTTCTGATCATGTGATGGTTCATTCTTTTTCTGCTGACCATCTGCTCGGCTTTCTTCTGATAAGCCATCATTCTCTTTAAAGTTTTCTCCTGGTTTTTTCGTGCTTCCTGTCTTTTTCCCATTGCTTTCATCATAGTTTTCTGTTCCTTTCTGTGTTTTTTGTATGAAAAAGGGAGCCTCACATAGAAGCTCCCAATCATAACCGTTGGTTTTAATTTCCTTATTTGCTTTTCCTTTTTCTGCTGATATAAAGTCCTGCCATACCTCCTGTGGAGATTACCAGAAGCAGGATCTGGGGCGACCTTGTAAGTACAACATATACAAAAATATAGAGGGTAAAGCAGATATTCCGCCTTTCCAGTGTATCAATTCAGACGTTCAGAAATGAGCGTCTATTTT
>ERZ834859.3372-NODE-3372-length-11655-cov-2.928879_pt1 | contig 11655 bp, 9 predicted proteins | sample MGYA00519947_ERZ834859 | MGnify/ENA primary metagenome ERZ834859 (study PRJEB31850, sample SAMEA3708763) | human gut metagenome | biome: human gut; feature: human-associated habitat; material: faeces | place: China | collected 2014 ...
GAGGCCTTTGGCGGCGCCACCGCGGGGGGCGTTACCATTCAGCCCATCGCTTTTTTGGTGGTGAAGGACGGCAATGTTCAGCTGGTGCAGCTGGCTTCGGAGAACAACACCGCCGAGCGCGCCATGAATCTGGTGCCGGATGTGGTGGACAGGATCTCCGGCATGATCAGCAAAGCTCCGATCAAGAAAAAATCCCAGGAGCCGGAAGCCTAAAGGCGTTATAAATGTTCGCCGCTTCAAATAGGTATATATTTGAGGCGGTGATACATGTTGAAGAAGCAAATCTGCTCCCTGTGGCTGGCCGCTGCGGTGCTGCTCGGCAGCGCCGTCGGTGCGGCCGCAGAAGAGGATCGGGTGGTGGCGGTGATGGCCTGGGAGGGGTCGGAGAGAATGCCCAGCTGGCGGGCGATGGCCACGGCGGTGTCCTGGTGGTCGCCGGTGATCATCACCGGGCGGATGCCCGCCTGGCGGCACTCCTCAATGGCGGGCTTCACCTGGGGCCGCACCGGGTCGATCATGCCGGTAAGGCCGATGAAGCAGAGTTCCTGCTCTAAGTGCGCGGGGGACTGATCCTCCGGCGCGCCATCGGGCCAGGGGCGGCTGGCGGCGGCCAGCACCCGCAGGGCCTGGGCGGCCATGCGGTGGTTATCCGCCAGAATTTCCCGGCGGCGGTCGTCGGTCATGGGCAGGGCCTGTCCGCCCTCCCAATAGTGGGTGCAGCGGGCCAGCACCTGGTCCGGCGCGCCCTTGGTATACTGCACCACGCCCTGGGGGGTCCGGTGAATGGTGGACATCATCTTGCGGCCGGAGTCGAAGGGGGCCTCGCCGATGCGGGGGCGCTCCTGCTCCAATTGGGGCTTGGGCAGTTGATGCTCTGCGGCGAAGGACACCAGGGCCGCCTCCGTAGGCTCACCCTGGACGGAGCCGTCGGGGTTCAGGACGGCGTCACTGCACAGGGCCATGGCGGAGGCCAGCAGGGCGGTGGTCCACCACGGTCATCTTGTTCTGGGTCAGGGTGCCGGTTTTGTCGGAACAGATCACCTGGGTACAGCCCAGGGTCTCCACCGCCGTCAGGCGGCGGATCACGGCATTGCGGCGGCTCATGCGGGTGACGCCGATGCTGAGCACCACCGTTACCACCGTGGCCAGGCCCTCGGGAATGGCGGCCACCGCCAGGGACACGGCCACCATGAAGGTCTCCAGAATGCCGGACAGGGAGAAGTCCCCGGCCACGATCAGGTCAAACACGAAGATGAACACACAGATGCCCAGCACCAGCCAGGACAGGGTCTTGCCCAGCTGGGTCAGCTTCTTTTGCAGGGGGGTCTCCTCCTGCTCCGTCCGGGCCAGGACGCCGGCGATCTTGCCCATCTCCGTGTCCATGCCGGTGGCGGTGACCACCATGCGGCCCCGGCCGTAGGCCATGGTGGAGCCCATATAGGCCATGTTCCGGCGGTCGCCCAGGGTCACCTCGCCGGTAAGGGCCTCCGGGGACTTGGCGGAGGGGACGCTTTCGCCGGTGAGGGCGGCCTCCTCAATTTGCAGGGAGGCACAGGCCAGCAGCCGTCCGTCGGCGGGGACCGCGTCCCCGGCCTCCAGCAGGACGATGTCGCCGGGTACCAGGCGGCTGCTCTCCAGCTCCGTGACGGAGCCGTCCCGCAGGACCTTGCTGGTGGCGGCGGTCATGGTTTGCAGAGCCTCGATGGCGGCCTCGGCCTTGCTCTCCTGGACCACGCCCAGGACGGCGTTCAGCAGCACCACCGCCAGGATGATCAGCACTTCGGTAAAGGGCTCGTGGGACAGGTAGTTGGTGACGGCGGACACGGCTGCGGCGGCCATGAGGATCAGCAGCATGGGGTCCTTCAGCTGCTGGATGAACCGCTGGAACAGGGTGGCCTTGGGGGCCTCCCGCAGGCGGTTGGGGCCGTACTGCCCCAGGCGGGTCTCCGCCTCCCGGCCGGACAGGCCGGTCTCGGCGGCGTGCAGGTCCTCCAGGGGGGATTGGTTGTACTCCTTGTGCATACGCTTCCCTCCTTATAGTAGGATCATACCCGCCGGAGGAAAATAAAAGACTCATGCACAGGCAAAGCCTATGCATGAGTCTCATTCTTTCAAAGCAGTCCGGGCGCAGAAGCGCCGTTTTGACGAAACTGCCTAACCCCAAAGCGGGGCGGAATTACTCCCTCACAGCGGTATTCGATTGGGAGTATTATACCAGACCCGGCCCCCTGCGTCAAGTAAAGGATTTGTAAAGTATGGGGGAGCACAGGGGTGGGGGACGCCTTTTTGATAAAATCTTTGCGTCCTGGCTTGCCTTTTCGCCGGGAATATGATATGATGCATTGCCAATAGCCCTTCAAAAATGCACGGATGGCTTTTGAAAACGATAACAAAGGAGTATTTACCCATGAAAAAGTTTCTCACTATGCTGCTGGCCCTGGTGATGGTCCTGTCCCTGGCGGCCTGCTCCTCCCAGAAGGGCGGCGACGTCAACGGCGGCTCCCCCGTCAGCGCCGTGGACCTGCTGACCGCCGTGTGGAACGCCTATCCCGAAAGCGAGAAGTTCTCCGTGGTGGGCGGCAGCCTGGATAAGCCCGTGGACGGCGCCCCCGGCGCTTTCCCGGTGGACGATGCCGACAATCTGGACTATATGCTGCACTTCCCCGCCGACAAATCCGATCTCATTGACGACGCCGCGTCGCTGACCCACATGATGAACGCCAACAGCTTTACCTGCGGCGCGTTCCATGTGAAAAACAGCGGCGACGTCTCCGCTGTGGCCGACGCTCTGCGCCAGAATGTCCAGAACACCCAGTGGATGTGCGGCTTCCCTGACAAGCTGGTGGTCCTCACCTATGGCGAGTATGTGGTGGCGCTGTTCGGCGCCGACGACCTGGTGGACGACTTTGTCAACACCATGACCGCCACCTACACCGGCGTTCAGACCGTCTGCGACGAGCCCCTCCAGTAATCCGCCGCGGTCATGCTGTTTTCCAGTCTGCCGTTTCTCTTCTATTTTCTTCCCTGCGCCCTGGGACTGTATTTCTTAGTCCCAAGGCGGCTGAAAAACGCCGCGCTGCTGCTGTGCAGTCTGGTGTTCTACGCCTGGGGCGAGCCCCGGTTCGTGGGGTTCATGGCCGCCGCCATTTTACAGGGCTATGCCGCCGCCCGGCTCATGGAGCGGTATCCCACCCGCAGGCGGCTGCTGCTGACCCTATCCGCCGTGCTGAGCCTGGGGATGCTGGCCTACTGCAAGTATGCCGACTTCCTGATCTCCGGCTTCAACGCCGTCACCGGGCTGTCGGTGCCTCTGCTGCGGATGGCCCTGCCCATCGGCATCAGCTTCTATACCTTCCAGATCCTCAGCTATGTCATCGACGTGTACCGGGGGGACGCCCCGGCCCAGCGGAACCTCATTGACCTGGCGGCATATATCGCCATGTACCCCCAGCTGGTGGCGGGCCCCATCGTCCGCTACGCCGACGTGGCCCCCCAGCTGCGAAGCCGCACCCACACGGTGCAGGACGCGGCTCTGGGGGCCCGCCGCTTTGTGCTGGGCCTGGGGAAAAAGGTACTGCTTGCCAACGTCCTGTATGAGCTGGTGACGGTGTATCAGCAGAGCGGGCAGAAAACGGTGCTGCTGACCTGGCTGTACGCCGCGGCGTATATGCTCCATGTGTACTTCGACTTCTCCGGCTACAGCGACATGGCCATCGGCCTGGGCCGCATCATGGGCTTCCGCTTTGCCGAGAACTTCCGCTATCCCTTTGTGTCCGGCAGTCTCACGGAATTCTGGCGGCGCTGGCACATCAGTCTGGGGTCCTGGTTCCGGGACTATGTGTATATCCCCCTGGGCGGCAACCGGGTGCGGCTGGGACGCTGGGTGCGGAACCTGGTGATCGTGTGGGGCCTGACGGGCCTGTGGCACGGGGCCGCCTGGAACTTCGTGGCCTGGGGCCTGTATTTTGCCGCATTCCTGCTGCTGGAAAAGCTGTTTCTGGGCCGGTGGCTGAAGCGTGTCCCGGTGCTGGGCCATGTGTATGTGCTGCTGGCGGCGCTTTTCAGCTTCGTGCTGTTTGACGCCGCGTCTGTCCCCGCCGCCCTGGGGACCGCCGGGGGCCTGCTGGGCCTGGGGGGCCTGCCCCTGTGGGACAGCGGCGCCCTCTACTATCTGCGCAGCTATGCCCCGGTGCTGGCGCTGGCCGCCGTGGGGTCCACGCCGCTGCCTGCCGCCCTGTGCCGCCGGATTGCCGCCGGACGGGCCGGGCGGGTGCTGGACGCGCTGGAGCCTGCGGCGCTGCTGGCCCTGCTGGCGGTGTGCACGGCGTTTCTGGTCAGCGGCTCCGCCAACCCATTCCTGTATTTCCGGTTCTGAGGAGGTGCACATGAAGACCAAGCAAATCATCACCGTGTGCCTGCTGGCGGCGTTTCTGGCGGGCTTCGGCCTGTGGGGCCTGCTGCGGACCCCGGGGGACGTGTCCCAGGCGGAGCGCCGCCCCCTGGCCCAGTGGCCGGAGCTTACCGTCTCCGGCTTCCTGTCCGGCCAGTATGCCGGCAAGCTGGAGGACGCCGCCGCCGACCAGTTCCCCCTGCGGGAGCAGTTCCGTACCCTGCGCTCCCTGGTGTCCTATGACCTGCTGGGCCAGCGGGACGTGGACGGGGTGTATCTCTCCGGGGGCTATGCCGCCAAGCTGGACTTCCCCCTGAACACCGGTTCCGTGGACCGGGCCGCCCAGCGCTTCCGGTATGTGTACGACACCTATCTGGCCGGGACGGAGGCCAACGTCTATCTCTCCGTGATCCCGGACAAGGGGTATTTCCTGGCCCCGGCCTCCGGCCGCCCGGCCATGGACTATGACGCCCTGGTGTCCCGGCTGCGGGAGGGTACGCCGGAGATGACGTATATCGACCTGTTTGACCGGCTGACCCTGGAGGATTATTACCGCACCGACGCCCACTGGCGGCAGGAGCGGCTGCTCCCCGTCGCAGCGGCCATCTGCGAAGCGCTGGGCCCGGTATCTGGCCGGGGCTATGGGGACGGACGCCGCCGCAGATTACACGGAGGTGACCCTGGACCGCCCCTTCTATGGGGTGTATTCCGGGTACGCGGCCCTGCCCCTGGCCGGGGAGACCCTGCGCTATCTCACCAACGACACCATCGCCGCCTGCCGGGTCACCAATTATGAGACCGGCGGGGAAGGCCCGGTGTATGACCTGGAGAAGGCCCAGGGCAGCGACCCGTATGAGCTGTTTCTGTCCGGGTCCGTGTCCCTGCTGACGGTGGAGAATCCCAACGCCCGGACGGACCGGGAGCTGGTGATCTTCCGGGATTCCTTCGCCTCCAGCCTGGCCCCGTTGCTGCTGGAGGGCTACAGCCGGGTCACTCTGGTGGATATCCGCTATCTGTCCCCGGCCCAGCTGGGCCGTTATCTGACCTTCACCGATCAGGACGTGCTGTTTCTGTACAGCACTGGCGTGCTGAACAACAGCAGCACCCTGAAATAATTCTCAGCTTGTCAAAAAAGCCTTTTTGACAAGCTGAGTGCGGTTTTTCAGAACTTAAAAAGTTCTGAAAAACCTGTGATTGCAAACGAAAGACACCCCTGATGGGTTTCTTTCGTAACTATCTTCCTTTCCGATGGTGGAAGATTTCCGAGTTTATCGACAGTCTCAAATAATTCTCTGGGAGGTATTTGCCATGTCCCTTGAAACCAATCCCGCCCTGCGCCGCAGCGTGATCTATGAGCTGTACATCCGCAGCCACACGCCCCAGGGCACCTTCCGGGCCGTGGAGCCGGATCTGCCCCGGATCCGGGCCCTGGGTACGGACATCCTGTGGCTGATGCCCATCCACCCCATCGGGGAAGCCAACCGCAAGGGCAGCATGGGCTGCCCCTACGCCAACCGGGACTACCGCACGGTGAACCCGGAGTACGGCACCCTGGAGGACTTCCTCCACCTGGTGGACGCCATTCACGACAACGGCATGAAGTGCATCATCGACGTGGTGTATAACCACACATCCCCGGACGCCACCCTGGTGGCCCTGCACCCGGAGTATTACTATCACAAGCCCGACGGCAGCCGGGGCAACAAGGTGGGGGACTGGACCGACGTGGTGGACCTGGACTACGCCGTTTCCGGCCTGTGGGACTATCAGATCGAGTCCCTGTGCTATTGGGCCCAGTATGTGGACGGCTTCCGCTGCGACGTGGCCAGCACTGTCCCCGTGGCCTTCTGGAAGAAGGCCCGCCAGGCGGTGGAGCGGGTACGTCCCGGGGCTATCTGGCTGGGGGAGAGCGTTCATCTGGACCACATTCTGACCTTCCGCCGCCAGGGGTTCTATGCCGCCACGGATAACGAGCTGTTTGACGTGTTCGACATTCTGTACCCCTACGACATCTGGCCCCTGTATGAGGGAGCCACCGGCGGGACCATGCCCCTGAGCCGGTATTTTGCCGCCCTGAGCTATCAGGAGCTGAGCTTTCCCACCTGGTACAATAAGCTCAGCTGCCTGGAAAACCATGACCAGCGCCGTGCGGCGGACCGCTTCCTCAACCGGGACAGCCTGTTGGCCTGGACGGCCCTGAGCTATTTCCAGAAGGGGACCACCCTGCTCTATGCCGGGCAGGAGGTTTCCGCCGTCCATACGCCCTCCCTGTTTGAGCGGGAGCCCATCGACTGGACCGGGGAGGACCTGTCTCCCCTGCTGCGGAAGCTGTACGACATCAAAAAGCGCCTGCCCACAGACGCCGCCTTCCATGTGGAGGCCGACGACGAGCAGGGCCTGGCCGTGGCCGACTACCGGGATGGCCAACACCTGGCGGTGGGCGTGTTCCCCCTGGCGGGCCGACCGGGGACGGCCGTCGTCCCCCTGGCCGACGGCAATTATGAAAACGCCCTGACCGGCGAGTCCGTCACCGTCCGGGAGGGCCGCCTGGCCGCCGCCGGGCCGGTGATCATCCTGTAAGCGAAAAAATAAGCGCAAAAAAGCAGCCTCGCGGCTGCTTTTTTGCGCTTATTTTTCACATATCCAGGAGCTGCAGCTCCTCCTCGTCCACCTTCCGCAGGTCCCGGCGGCTGAGAATGTCGTACATACACGGCACCACCAGCAGGGTCATCAGCGTGGCATACAGCAGGCCGCCGATGCACACCAGGGCCACCGGCTGCATCAGCGCCGTGCCCACGTTGTTGCCGAAGGCCATGACGATCAAACCCAGGATGGTGGTCAGGGACGTCATGAGGATGGGCCGCAGACGGGTGACGCCGGCCTCGATGATGGCCTCCCGGCGGCCCATACCCTCCAGCCGCAGCTGGTTGATGTAGTCCACCAGGACAATGCCGTTGTTGACGATGACGCCCACCAGCATCACAAAGCCCACCAGAGACACCACGCTGACCTCGATGCCCGCCAGCAGCAGGGCCAGGAAGCCGCCGGTGAAGGCCAGGGGAATGGTGAACATGACGATCAACGGTGAGCGCAGGGACTGGAACTGGGCCACCATTACCAGGTACACCAGGACGATGCCCAGCAGCAGCATCAGCAGCAGCTGCCGGATGGCGTCCATAATGGCCTCGTTTTCCCCCTGGAAGGAGGCGGTGATGCCCTGGGGCAGGTCTACCTCCGCAATAGCCGCCTGGGCGGCGGTGGTGACCTTGGTGACATTGCAGCCGTCGGCCACGTCGGCGGACACGGTGATGTACCGCCGCTGCTGGTCGCGGTGAATGGTGTTGAGGCTGACGGTCTCCTCCAGTTTGGCAATATCGCCCAGACGGACGGGCTCCGCCGCCTGGACGGCGGAGGTGCTGCCGGAGGACATGCCGGACATGCCGCTCATGGAGCCGCTGCCGGAGGACATGCCGGACATACCGCTCATACTGCTCATGCTTCCCATGGAGCTGTTTGCAGAAGCGCTGCTCATCATGCTGCTCATGGCGGAGGCGGAGGAGGGGTCAATTTCCAGATCCAGGAGCTTCTCCCGGGTCATGCGACTCTCCTCCGGGGACCGGATGGACACGCTGACGTCCAGCCCGTCCAGGGTCAGGGACAGGGAGCTGTTGGTATCCGTCAGGGCGGAGGCAACGGCCATATACACCTGGGCCACGGTGAGGCCCTTTTCCATGGCGGCGTTGCGGTCCACGGACAGGTGCAGGGCGGTGGCCGCCTGCTCCAGGCCGTCGGACACATTTTCCGTGCCGGGGACGGTGGCCAGCTTCGCGGCCAGTGTCTTGGCGGCGGACTGCATCTGCTCCATGTCGCTGCCGTAGACGTTCAGCGTGACGCCGCTGCCGGTGAGGTAGGTCATGTAGCTGTCCATGGCGCCGGAGGCGGTGACGGTGCAGTCCATACCGGTGCAGGCGGCCTCGATCTGTTGTCCGGTCTTTGCGCCGGAGGCCCCTTCGGTAAGGGTGATATAGGCGGTGACGTCATACGCCCCGCCGCCGGAGGACATCATGCTGGTCATGTCCATGCCGCCGGAGCTGCCGGAGGAGGACATCATCGCGCCTACGGTCTCCACGTTTTCCACCTGGGCAGCCCGGCGCAGCACCTCATCCGCCAGGGATACCGCCTGCTCCCGGGTGCAGCCCTCGGGCATGGAGATGGTCAGGTTCACGGTGTTCATGTCGATATTGGGCATAAAGGCGAAGCCGCGGGCCAGGGTGGCTCCGGCGGAGCCCACCAGCAGCAGCAGGGACACCCCCAGCACCACCAGCTTGTGGTGGATGGACCAGGACACAGCCTTGCGGTAGGCGGGATAGACCTTATCCAGCAGACCCGGCTTCTGGGGCTTTTCCTTGCGGAGCATGCCGGAGGCCATGGCGGGCACCAGGGTCAGGGCCACAATGAGGCTGGCCAGCAGGGAATAGGTCATGGTCAGGGCCAGGTCCGTGAACAGCTGCTTGGTGATGCCCTCCACAAACACGATGGGCAGAAATACGCACACGGTGGTCAGGGTGGAGGCGGTGATGGCGCCCAGCACCTGCCGCGCACCGGACACCGCCGCCTGGATGACGGTGGCCCCCTTGGCGCGCAGACGATAGATGTTCTCAATGACCACCACCGAGCATGCCCACCGCCACGGCCAGGCCGGACAGGGAGATCATATTGATGGTGACGCCGGAGAAGTACATGAGCACCACGGCGAAGATCACGCTGATGGGGATGGAGCACAGGGTGATGACGGTGGGACGCAGGTCCCGCAGGAACAGGTACAGGATCAGCACCGAGAACAGCGCGCCCCAGCCCAGAGAGGACAGAATGGAGTTGATGATAAGGTATATGTAGTCCCCCTGGTCCATCAGGGGCACGAAGGAAAGCCCCTCGTACTCCGCCTCCAGCTCCCGGAAGCGGCTGTTGATGTTGTCGGCCACCTCCGCCGTGGCGTAGGTGGACTGCTTGTTGAGGGAGACGATGACGCCGTCCTTGCCGTTGAGCTTGTCGTAGATCTCCGAGGAGTTGTCGGTGATGGCCACGTCGGCCACGTCCTTCATGCGGATGGGGTCGATGCCGTCCATCCCCAGGTCAAAGAGCACCAGGTCCTCCAGATCCTGCCGGGTGTCGATGGCGTCGCCCACGGAAACCATATAGTTGACGCCGTCCTCCTTCAGATACCCGGCGGGCATGGAGAAGTTCTGGGCCGTCAGCAGGGCGGTGATGGTGGATAGGTTCAGGCTGGAGGACAGGTCCGCCTGGCTCAGGGCGGCGGAACGGGATTCCTCCAGGGTCTGGAGGCCCTGGTCGATCTGATTCAGGGCGCTGTCCAGCTGGATATTGGCGGAGATGATCTGGGTCACGGCGTCGGTCATGGTCAGGACCCCGGCGGATACCTGGTCCGCCAGCTTGGCCACGCCCTCGTCGGTTTCCAGGTCCCGCAGCTGTTTTTCCAGCTCCTCCAGCTGCTTCTGCCACTCCTTGGCCCGTTGGACGGCCTCGTCCCACTTGACGCCCAGGGCCGCCATACGCAGGTCCAGCGCCGCCAGCTCCGCCTGGATGCGGACGTATTCGGGGTCACTTTCAATTTCGGCGATGGCCGCCTGCTTTTCCTCCTCCGTCATGGAGGGGTTCTGGCGGATGGCCTCGATCTTCGCCTGATACGGGGCGTTTTCCGCCTCCAGCCGGGCCTTCTCCCGCTGAATATCCGCCAGCTCCCGGAGGTTGTCCTGGAGCTGGTCCCGGCTGTCCCGCATGGTTTTCAGACTGTCCTGAATGGTGGTAAGGGCCTGGGTCACGGCGTCCCGGACGGCGGATTCCTCGGCGCTGCGGATAGCAGCCTTGGCGCTGTTGACCTGGCCCCGGGCGGAGGCCAGCTGCCCTGCCGCGTCGTCCAGCTGCTTCGCAATGGCATCGGACAGCCGCTGGGACAGAGCATCCAGCTTCTTCTGGCTGAGGATCACATGGAGCTGACGCTCCACCGTGCCGCTGACGGTGACGCTGGCCACGCCGGTGATGCCCTCCAGCTTGGGGGACAGGGTGTCGTTGACGAAGTCCGACAGCTGGGTGATGTCCTTGCCGTCATAGGACAGGGCCGCCACCTGCACCGGCAGCATGGAGGGGTTCATTTTCAGCACATAGGGATCGCCCACGGTGTCGCCCCAGGAGCCCTTCAGCTGGTTGATCTTCTGCTGGATATCCACGCTGACGGTGTCCATGTTCACGCCGTCCTCAAACTCCAGCACCACCATGGACACGCTGTCCATGGAGCTGGAGGTGACGTTCTTGATGCGGTCCAGGGTGGCCATGGACTGCTCCAGGGGCTTGGTGATGTCGGCCTCCACAGTTTCAGGACTGGCCCCGGGGTCGGTGGTCACCAGGATCACATAGGGGAAGTCCATGTCGGGCATCAGGTCGGGGGTCATCTTCAGATAGGCCACCACACCCAGCACCACAATGGCCAGCACCGCTACGAACACCGTCAGCGGCTTCTTTACGCTGAATTTGGGCATAGTCGTTTCGCTCCTTGCGCATGATAAGTCAGTTGTTACACAACTGTAAAAAACATTTTAAAGAATTTTAACATTCTAAAGCGCCGCGCGCAAGAGGGGCGGGCAATTATTAACGAAACTGTTACAAAATCCCGTCTTTTCCTTAGCCTAACGAAAAAAATTAAAAGCCTCGCAGAGTTTTCCGCCCGCAGGCGGCAAATCAAGTGCAATCCATTTTCGCCGGGATAATGTACAATAACTTGCGCAAATTGAAAAAAGCATAAAAGAAGACATAGTTTGCAGGCTCTGGTAGAATGATGTTACCACACAACATTCGAAAGGAGACAGCAAACTATGTCCGAGAAAATTGTACAGCTAAACGAGGAAGTAATCAAGGGCCAAATCAAGGAATTGGTTCGCGGCAGCGTGGAGGAAACCCTGAACGAACTTCTGGAGAAGGAGGCGGAGTCTCTGACGCAGGCGGCCCGCTATGAGCGCAGCGAGGCCCGTCAGGGCTACCGCAGCGGCCACTATGACCGCAGCCTCACCACCACCTCCGGTGACGTCACGCTCCATGTACCCCGGCTCAAGGGCGTATCCTTCGAAACCGCCATCATCGAGCGGTATCGCCGCCGGGAGAGCAGCGTGGAGGAGGCCCTCATCGAGATGTACCTGGCGGGCGTCTCCGTGCGACGTGTGGAGGACATCACGGAGGCGTTGTGGGGCAGCAAG
>ERZ834859.3373-NODE-3373-length-11651-cov-80.619610_pt1 | contig 11651 bp, 10 predicted proteins | sample MGYA00519947_ERZ834859 | MGnify/ENA primary metagenome ERZ834859 (study PRJEB31850, sample SAMEA3708763) | human gut metagenome | biome: human gut; feature: human-associated habitat; material: faeces | place: China | collected 2014 ...
TATAGTGATGAATAAGAAAGAAGGTGCATCGTACATTACGACACACCTTCTTTTCCAATTTAATTTATCATTTCTCTTTTTTGTAGTTCTCCAATCCGGTCTGCAAGAACTCGATGTACTTCGGAATACTCTCATCATACGAATATGACTTATTGAGCGGTTTGCCTTCATTGTCAATCAACACATAGAAAGGCTGCGCATTTGCACCGAACTTTACACGCTGCAAATAACTCCACTTATCGCCCACCGTACGCAAAGTACGTTCCGTACCATTCTCCATAATCTTCACTGGTGAAGAAAGCGGAGTTTTGTTATCTACATAAAGTGTAATGAGTACATAGTCATTATTAATAATATCGCTAACTTTAGGGTCGGTCCATACGGCAAGTTCCATCTTACGGCAGTTCACACAACCGTAACCGGTAAAGTCAAGCATCACCGGCTTGCCATGCTGACGGGCATACTCCATACCGAGGTCGTAATCATCAAACTTGGCATGCACCTCATTATTGTAAAGATTGAAATCCTGAGTCTGCATGGGCGGCGCAAAAGCGCTGACAGCTTTCAACGGCGCTCCCCACAAACCGGGAAGCATATATACGGCAAACGCCAATGAGGCCAATGCCATAAAGAAACGGGGTACACTGACTTTTGTGTCATCATCATCGTGCGGGAACTTGACTTTACCCAACAGATAGAACCCAAGCAGGGCAAATAGCACAATCCATAAAGCCAGGAATGTCTCACGGTCGAGTATGCGCCAACCGTAAGCCAAGTCAGCAACGGAAAGGAATTTCAACGCAAACGCCAATTCCAGAAATCCAAGCGTTACCTTGATTACATTCATCCAACCGCCTGATTTGGGCATTGACTTCAGCCAGGACGGGAACAGTGCAAACAAAGTGAACGGCAGTGCCAAGGCAATAGCAAAGCCCAACATGCCAATAGCCGGAGCTATCATGTTACCGGTAGTGGACACTTGTACCAACAAGAAACCGATAATAGGACCTGTACATGAGAATGACACCAATGACAATGTAAATGCCATTAAGAATATGCTCAGCAAACCGCCTGTTTTTTCCGCTTTTGAATCCACGGCATTACTCCATTTGGAAGGAAGCGTAATTTCAAAAGCCCCAAAGAAAGAAGCTGCGAAAACGACCAGCATCAAAAAGAAGAAGATGTTAAAAACAGCATTCGTCGACAATGAGTTCAAAGCATTGGCGCCAAATATCCCGGTAACCAACAGCCCTAAACCAACATATATCACTACAATAGACGCACCGTATGTCCAGGCATCGCGGATACCTTTCTTCTTATCTTTACTGCGTTTCAGGAAGAAGCTGACAGTCATAGGGATAATTGGCCATACGCAAGGCGTAAACAAAGCCAGCAGTCCACCTACAAATCCTGTGATAAAAATATAAATCCAAGACATATCTTCCTGCGAAACGGTTTCGCCTAATGCTTGCAGTTCATCGATAACCGGCTTCCAAAGGTCGGTGGTTCCATCACCGGCAACATTTATTCCGGTATCGCTTTCCGCACCGCCAATAATGGCCATCGCTGCGGTTTGAGCGGTATCGGAAGATTTTTCCAATTCTACATCTTCGGCATCCGCAGCCTTATCGGCTGCCGGTCCATTAACGGCTGTACCTTCCGCCTTGCCCGAAAACTTAAACGGCACTTGTGTAGGCGGTAAACAATTCTCATCATTACATGCGCCATATTCCAAAAAACCTTCTACCTTATATTCGCCACTGGTTAGTTTCAACTTCTGTACGAACTGAGCGGTATTTTCAAAATAGCGCACTTTCATTTCAAACAACTTATCGAATGCGGCCACCTCTTTCCCTACCGGTTTTAATTTTCCGACAAGTTCCGCACCTGAAATGGACTCGACATTGAATGTGGCCGATATAGGTCCGCCATCGCCCAAATCGGTCGAGTACACATGCCAGCCCTTATCAATAGTTCCGGTAAAGACAACTTCCGCTTCACCAGCCTGCAAAGTCTTTAATTCCGACTTAAACTTAACCGGCTCTTGTATCTGTGCTTGTACCACTACGGCAAACAGCAACAGAAGTATGGAGAATATACTTTTCTTCATGTTATTATCCCATATTTTATTTATACTTCATAGTCTACACAAGCACGGCTTTCCTTAACCTCGGCTATAAGCTTACCGGCAGCTACATGATTGGGATGTGCAGCATAGAATTTCACATCGTCCAAAGTATCGAACTCACTGTAAAGAGCTATACTCCAAGTCTCAGCCGGATTAATGTTCAATCCCACTTCAATCTTACGTATAACTGGTATTTTAGCAGGCAGCGCTTCAATAGCTTTCTTAAAATCATTCATCGCCGCTAACTTTTCGTCAGCAGAAGCTTCGTCTTTCAGCTTAAATAATACAATATGCTTTACCATAACTTTGTTATTTAAATGATTTAATCTATATTTGTCAATCGAAACAATAACATTTTTAAGACACAAAAATACTCGTTTTTTTCAAATATATACTTAAACGGATGTTAATAATAGGAATTGCAGGCGGAACCGGGTCGGGAAAGACCACCGTCGTACGTAAAATTGTTGAAAGCCTGCCGGCTGGTGAAGTAGTTTTATTACCTCAGGACTCTTATTACAAAGACAGCAGCCATGTGCCAGTAGAAGAACGGCAGAATATTAATTTCGACCACCCGGATGCTTTCGACTGGGGACTTTTGTCCAAACACGTATCCATGCTTCGCGAAGGCAAAAGCATCGAACAACCTACCTATTCCTACCTGACCTGCACGCGACAGCCCGAAACAATCCACATCGAGCCTCGGGAAGTCATTATCATTGAAGGCATCCTTGCCCTATGTGACAAGAAGCTGCGCAACATGATGGACCTCAGAATCTTTGTTGACGCAGACCCGGACGAACGCCTTATCCGCGTCATCCAGCGCGATGTCGTAGAGCGTGGCCGCACGGCCGAGGCTGTAATGGAACGCTACACGCGTATTCTGAAGCCTATGCATCTGCAATTTATAGAGCCTTGCAAGCGATATGCCGATCTTATCGTACCGGAAGGCGGAAACAATCAGGTAGCAATCGATATTCTCACAATGTATATCAAAAAACATTTATAAATAACATATGGCCGAGCGTACTTCCCCAAACGGGCGCAATTTGCCAGTTTTCCACTGTCAATTACTGATTGCATTAGTCTTGCTTTGCAGTGTTATGGGGTGTCGCGGCAATCATAATGCGGCAGCCGAACAAGAAGAAGCCGTTGATTTACAACAGATAAAAGATAACGGTGAACTGGTAGTGCTGACTTTATACAGTTCTACATCCTATTTTATTTACCGCGGCCAGGAGATGGGATTTCAATATGAATTGGGTGAACAGTTTGCCAAAAGTCTCGGCGTCAAGTTAAAAATAAAAGTTGCCAAAAACATACACGACCTGATTGAAAGACTTCTTGCAGGCGAAGGCGATCTCATTGCCTACAACCTACCCATCACCAAAGAGTGGAAAGACAGTCTGACATACTGCGGTGAGGAGGTGATTACCCATCAGGTCATCGTACAACGTACAGGCGGCCGCGTCAAACCGTTGAAAGATGTAACGGAACTTATCGGAAAGGATGTGTACGTAAAACCCGGAAAGTATTATGAACGGCTTGTTAACCTGGACAAGGAGCTGGGTGGCGGCATTCATATCCATAAAGTCAGCAATGACAGCATCACGATTGAAGACCTTATTATGCAAGTTTCACAAGGCAAAATACCGTATACCGTAGCGGACAATGATGTAGCCCGTCTCAATACCACCTACTACCCGAACCTTAACATCGGACTTTCTATCAGTTTCGACCAACGGGCTTCATGGGCTGTACGTAAAGATTGTCCGCAGCTTGCGGAAGCTGCCAATAAATGGCATGAGAAAAACATGACTTCTCCGGCTTATACCGCAAGTATGAAGCGGTATTTTGAAATTGGCAAAGCTATCCCACACTCTCCTATTCTATCTCTGCGAGAAGGGAAAATATCACACTTCGACCATCTATTCAAGAAATATGCACCAGACATTAATTGGGACTGGCGTTTATTGGCATCTTTAGCTTATACTGAATCCAACTTTGATACTACCGCCGTTTCATGGGCAGGTGCAAAAGGACTGATGCAACTGATGCCTGCCACAGCTCGTGCCATGGGAGTTCCTCCGGGGAAAGAACAAAACCCTGAAGAAAGCATTAAAGCTGCCACGAAATATATTGCCGCCACAGCCAAAAGCTTCTCGAAAATTCCCCAAGAAGAACGGATTAATTTTATTCTGGCATCATATAACTCCGGTATAGGACATGTATTCGATGCTATGGCATTGGCTGAAAAATACGGCAAAAACAAATATGTGTGGCGGGATAACGTGGAAAAGTTCATCCTCTTGAAGAGCAACGAAGAGTACTTTACCGATCCGGTTTGCAAGAACGGGTATTTCCGTGGGATAGAAACTTATAACTTCGTGAGAGATATAACGGCAAGGTTTGAACAGTATAAGAAAAAGATAAAAAGCTGATTCACGGGATAGGACATAAAAATTACAGCGTTTTCAGATATAAGGGCAAGAGAATAGAGTATGTTGCAATGTAGCTTTTTGCTGCATATTTTTCTGTTCTCTTGTTCTTATATCTGCAATACGACAGTGAAAACCTCAAAACAAATTCAGCCGATTAGCCTTTGCTTCTTCAAGAGATACCGTTTCAACTTGTTTCTCCTGATTTTTCTCGCGCAACTGCTGATACTTGTTAGAAAGCTTCTTCACGAACTCTTCCTTTTGGTTAGGATTCATCAAACGGGCTGCCACCGTTGCATTCTGCGAGGCGTCTTTCAGGTGAATAACCGGAGCATGATAAACCGGAGCAATCTTTAATGCCGTGTGCAAAGGAGAGGTGGTAGCGCCACCTATCAACAACGGTACATCGAGTCCCGCCTTTTCCAATTCAATAGCAACATGTACCATTTCATCCAGCGAAGGAGTGATAAGGCCACTCAGCCCAATCATGTTTACCTTTTCCTCTATGGCCCGCTGCACAATCGTTTCAGCGGGAACCATTACTCCCAAGTCGATTATCTCATATCCGTTGCAAGCCATTACTACGGAAACAATATTTTTCCCAATGTCGTGCACATCACCTTTCACCGTAGCAAGCAACACCTTGCCGGCAGAGGCAGCCCCTTCCTGCTTTTCCGATTCAATGACAGGCTGAAGAACAGCCACCGCTTTCTTCATAGTACGTGCCGTTTTCACCACTTGCGGAAGGAACATCTTGCCCGCACCGAACAAATCGCCAACATGATTCATTCCAGCCATCAGCGGACCTTCAATGATATCTACAGCTTTAGGATAAACTTTCAAAGCTTCAGCGAGGTCTTCTTCCAGATAATCTCCGATGCCTTTTGTCAAAGCATACTTCAAACGTTCCTCTACGGTATCTTCACGCCAGGCAAGCTGAGAACTGAAGCTTGAAAGCTGGGAGTTACCGTTAGAGAGAGAACTCTTGGCCGCTTCCGTCTCGGCTTTCAACCGTTCGGCAGTCTCAATCAACCGCTCGGCAGCATCCGAACGACGATTGAGAACAACATCTTCGATACGTTCCAGAATATCGGCGGGTATATCGGTGTAAAGTACGGAAGTGGCAGGGTTTACGATACCCATATCCATCCCCTCGCGAATGGCATGATAAAGAAAGACCGCATGCATTGCTTCACGAATATAATTATTACCCCGAAAGGAAAATGAAAGATTACTGACTCCACCGCTGACATGAGCGCCGGGCAGGTTCTTCCGTATCCAACCGGTAGCACGGATAAAATCGACTGCATAGTTATTATGCTCGTCCATACCCGTAGCCACTGCAAGTACATTCGGGTCAAAAATTATATCTTGCGGATTGAAACCGACCCTGTCTACCAACAGACGATAAGCGCGTTCGCACACCTCAATTCTGCGTTCATACGTATCCGCCTGCCCCTGTTCATCAAAAGCCATTACGACTGCGGCAGCACCGTATCGCTTTATAGTACGGGCATGTTCAAGAAACTTTTCTTCGCCCTCTTTCAAAGATATGGAGTTGACAATGGACTTTCCTTGCATACATTTTAACCCTGCAACTATCACATCCCATTTAGAAGAATCTATCATTACAGGAACACGGGCTATCTCCGGCTCGGATGCTATCAGATTGAGAAAAGTGGTCATTTCCATTTCCGCATCCAGCAAACCGTCGTCCATATTTATGTCGATAATCTGCGCTCCGTCTTCTACTTGCTGCCGGGCGATACTTAGCGCTTCATCATATTTTTTCTCATTGATTAAACGCAGAAACTTACGTGAACCGGCAACGTTGCAACGTTCGCCCACATTGATAAAGTTGTTTTCTGGCTTTACCTCCAACAGTTCCAAACCGGAGAGCCAAAGATTATCGGGCAGAGAAGCCGGTATACGTGGCACAGCTCCTGCTATCAAAGACGAATATGCAGCAATATATTCATCGGTAGTGCCACAACAACCGCCTATTATATTTACCAGCCCTTCATGAATGTACTCCCTGATCTCATCTGCCATTTCAGCCGGAGTCTGATCGTATGTACCCAGACTGTTAGGCAATCCTGCATTGGGGTAAGCACTGATATAATAAGGAGCACGAGCAGCCAACTGTTCAAGAAAGGGTTTCAATTGACGAGCTCCGAAAGAACAGTTAAGCCCGACAGAGAAAATATCCGCATGTTGCACAGAAGCCAGAAATGCTTCCAGCGTCTGTCCTGACAAAGTACGTCCGCCTATATCGGAAACCGTTACGGAAAGCATCAGCGGAACCCGGACACCTATAGCTTCCATCGCCTGCTCCGCAGCATATATCGCAGCCTTAGCATTCAACGTATCAAATATGGTTTCAATCAACAACGCATCCACACCGGCTTCGAGCATCGCTTCCATCTGCTCGCGATAAGCAGCAGCCAATTCATCATAAGTCAATGCACGAAAAGCAGGATTGTTAACATCCGGACTCATGGAGCAAGTCTTATTGGTAGGCCCGATAGAGCCTGCCACAAAACGCGGTTTATCGGGAGTTAAAGCAGTAAATTCATCGGCAACTTCACGCGCCAGTTTTACAGCGGCAAAATTTATCTCACGCACATACTCCTGTACGTGATAATCGGCCATGCTGACGCTTGTAGAATTAAAAGTATTGGTTTCGATAATGTCCGCACCCGCCGCAAGATACTTACGGTGAATATCCCGTATTACATCCGGACGCGTCAGACAAAGTATATCATTATTACCTTTTAACTGTCCGGGAATTTGCGCAAAACGTTTACCCCGGAAGTCTTCCTCCGTCAAGTTGTATTGTTGTATCATAGTGCCCATAGCACCGTCCAAAATAAGAATGCGCTCACGCACCAACGTTTCAATAGAAGCCACTTTTATTTAAGTATAAAGTATGAGGTATTCTTTTTAAAGTATGAGGTGTGAAGTATTAAATACGAGGTGTGAAGTTAAAATACAACCGATAAAATTATCAAGATATAAATATTACACCTGCTTATACTTCAGACCTTATATTTACTATACGTACTGCTTATCGTTTGAATGCACGCGCCATATCGCGTTTATCATCTTTTTCTTTCAAAGCCTCGCGCTTGTCGTATTGCTTCTTACCCTTTGCAAGAGCTACGACTACCTTTGCCAGCCCTTTTTCATTGATGAACATACGAACAAGAATTATGGTAAAGCCTGGGTCTTTAGAACCACGTTGCAACTTGTCCAGTTCTTTCTTTGTCAACAGCAGTTTGCGCTCCCGACGTGCATTATGGTTATTGTACGAACCGTAAAAATATTCGGCAATATGCATATTCTTCACCCATAGCTCGCCATTGGCGAAGTAGCAAAACGTATCTACCAGACTTGCCTTTCCCAAACGGATAGATTTAATTTCCGTACCGGTGAGCACAATGCCTGCCGTATAGGTATCTACCAATTCGTAATCGAATGTGGCACGTTTATTCTTAATATTTATAGGAGCTTGTTTCATAAAATCAATCAGTTCAGCACTACCGTCAGCTTATTGAAAACGAATTCTATCACTGCCGGACAAGCTATTAACAACATGGAAGAAAGAATGGTAAACCTTAAACGGTCTTTTTCCGCTATTTTCATCAGAATAGCACTTCCTTCCCACACCACATATACAATATAAAATTGAAGCAACAGGGCTATTATACTGAAATCGGGCAATATGCCGATTATGATTTTCAGCATGAAAGACACTACCAACGCATAGCCGGCAAACTGTTGCACCAAAGGTATATCATTGTCCATAGCAAACATACGGACACGTAGCCCATTGATGAGATAGGCTGCTAAAAAATATCCCCCGAACAAGGATACCGCCACCGCACAACATTGCGTCATGGCATATTGAAAACTTTGCGGACCACCCCATCCCTTAGCCACCAAAGAGCCTATAAAGACAGACAACCCGCATAAACCAATCATAGGATAGACAAAAGCAGTAAAGACTTTTCGCCTATCCTCTAAACTAATTTCCTCCCAGGCACGTGCCGGAGAGGAAATCAGTTGCATTGCTATATGGAACAGTTCTTTGTAATTCAATTAATTATTATTGATTTGAAGGATTCCATTTAAAATTTTCAATTGTATAATCTGTATACTTCTCAGGCAATTTAGCACCATCCATATCGATTTTTGCTTTAATTCTTATCGTTGTAGGATAACTACCGTGCTTGTATTTAAAATCCAACATGATTTGTTTTACATCGTAAGCTTTGTTTCTAACAGCAAAAACGTCTGTCTTGGTATCAGTTCCTTTGTTATGTCTCAAATAAAAGACAAGTTCTGTACTGCTTTCATTAGATTCATCCTCTATATACACCAATTCCATTGTATGCTGTTTCAACATTTCCTCCTTATTCTCCCTTTTCCAAGAAATAGGCAACACGAGCATTTCAGCACCATACATCCAAGGCTTATAAGTCTGTCCGTAATTGTCTGTCGGCTCCAAAGTCACAATAGGAGCAGTTTCTGGTATAGTCTCCATATCTTCCACGGAACTTGCATATCTGGTAAGATAAGTATCCACAGCAATTGCACTGACTAACTTTATACGATAATCCTGCGGAGTAAAAGTACCACCCTCAGCTTTAGTTGCCGGAGTATCTTCCACATATTTAAAAGCAATCTGAGCTAAATCAGTACCCGACATTTTAAAACCCTGAGCTTCCATTTCTGTAACGGAAGCCATTGTCGGATGATATGTATTACCATATAAATCAATAAAATAACTCCCCATTACAGTGCGTACATATCCTATTCCATCATACATGCTTTCGCCGGCATCATCATTAAGACACGAAGTAAAAGAAACGCCCATTAATAAGGTAAAGGCAACCATTAAGAATTTCAATTGTTTCATAAACATTATTTTTTAGAGTTTGCAAAGATATAAAATTCAATTCACATAAGGTAAATGCAGAAACTTAAAAAATACTGCAACTGTTACTTTATTATTTTCGCAAACGACTCCAAATGTTCATCTACATAGCTTGCAACCAAAGCCGTATACTCCTCTTCTTTCTCCAGAAACTCATCTTCCAACCCATCAAAAGCCTCATACTGCTCGTACATTGCCATAAATTCGTCATCAGTACGCTCACGTTCCAAATCTTCACGATGGACATCATATATCTTTTTGGCGGCATACACCAATTTGCTTAAATCGCCCACTCCCCACAAACGCATTACTTTGGCAAACGGATTGGCAAAGATATAGCCACCATATCCGTTTTGTATCAACTGGCAGAAACCACCTTCCATGAGTTCGTCGCGGAATATCTGGTACGCCAGCAACGAATGCTGCTCTCCGGTAAGCAACGGCATCGTATCGGCAGTAAGTTCGCCGCCTATCACTCTTTTATATGCATCTGTAAATACTTGGATGAAAGCATCCATTCCTTCGCCCGCAGCTTGTTGCAAAGCCGCATCAGTAACTTCTACCATAATAGTATGTATATTGAATTAACGCTGCAAAGTTAATACAAAAACTGCAAAGTCTACTTTACATTCCACAGAGTTACAACTTATTATTACCTATTTTTAATAAAAAAGTCAAATTGAACGGTTGGCAGAAAGCAAGAAAACGACTACCTTTGTGACCGTTTAATAAAACATAGAACTACGTTTTTTAAATTATAACTTAAAAAAGAGCTAATTATGACTTATTCACACGAAGTGGAACACATGTGTGTTGTAAAGAAAGGTCCTAACCACGGACCGGCTCCCATACCCGAAGAAGGCAAATGGGTAAAATCAAAAGAAATAGTTGATATTTCAGGTCTGACACATGGTGTAGGTTGGTGTGCTCCTCAGCAAGGTGCTTGTAAACTGACTTTGAACGTTAAAGAAGGTGTCATCCAAGAAGCATTGGTTGAAACAATCGGTTGCTCCGGTATGACTCACTCGGCTGCTATGGCTGCTGAAATCCTTCCGGGCAAGACAATCCTCGAAGCATTGAACACCGACCTCGTTTGCGACGCTATCAATACAGCAATGCGCGAACTCTTCCTGCAAATCGTTTACGGTCGTACTCAGTCTGCTTTCTCTGAAGGCGGTTTGATTATCGGTGCCGGTCTGGAAGACTTAGGTAAGGGATTGCGCAGCCAGGTAGGTACTCTATACGGTACTTTGGCAAAGGGTCCCCGTTACCTGGAAATGGCAGAAGGTTATATCAAGACTATTGCTCTTGACAAAAACGATGAAATCTGCGGATACGAATTCGTTCACATGGGTAAATTCATGGATGAAATCAAGAAAGGTACTGATGCCAACGAAGCTTTGAAGAAAGTAACCGGTACTTACGGACGCTTCACTGCAGAACAGGGAGCTGTTAAACACATTGATCCACGTCACGAATAATATAAGGAGGAAAGAAACTATGATTAGAGAAGTAAAATTTGAAAGTCAAGACCGTCGTATCAAAGGTATCATCGAAGCCTTGAACGCCAACGGCATCAAAGACATAGAGGAAGCTAACGCCATCTGCGAAGCTGCCGGACTCGATCCTTATAAGACGTGTGAAGAGACTCAGCCCATCTGCTTTGAGAATGCAAAATGGGCTTATGTTGTAGGTTGTGCCATCGCTATCAAGAAAGGCTGCAAGAATGCTGCAGATGCTGCCGAAGCAATCGGTATCGGTTTGCAGGCATTTTGTATTCCGGGTTCTGTAGCCGACGACCGCAAGGTAGGTATCGGTCACGGTAATCTGGCTGCCATGTTGCTTCGCGAAGAGACTAAGTGTTTTGCTTTCTTGGCAGGTCACGAATCATTCGCTGCTGCAGAAGGTGCAATCAAAATCGCTGCTAAAGCTGACAAAGTACGTAAAGAACCTTTGCGTTGTATCCTGAACGGTTTGGGCAAGGATGCTGCACAAATCATCTCCCGTATCAACGGCTTTACATATGTTCAGACTCAGTTCGACTATTACACAGGTGAACTGAAAGTTGTTCGTGAAATCGCATACAGCGATGGTCCTCGTGCCAAAGTAAAATGCTACGGTGCTGACGACGTTCGCGAAGGTGTGG
>ERZ834859.3375-NODE-3375-length-11641-cov-3.207233_pt1 | contig 11641 bp, 9 predicted proteins | sample MGYA00519947_ERZ834859 | MGnify/ENA primary metagenome ERZ834859 (study PRJEB31850, sample SAMEA3708763) | human gut metagenome | biome: human gut; feature: human-associated habitat; material: faeces | place: China | collected 2014 ...
GGATACGACAAAATTATGAGTAATACTTGAAGTAGCCATACTAACACATTGTTAATAAATTCTGTTATGAATGTATATATTCTAACGCTGCTGATGATTGTTGAACTGTTAAAAAAGCTTACTTTTCACAATGTATAAAATTTTGTACATATATTAAATTGATATTAATAATTTATTATGATATTCTAAAATAGTAATAAAATTTATAAACTATTAGGAGGAAAGATGAAAAAGGTACTAAAAGAAGCGAAAGCATTAAGGCTTTTGTTACTGTCTGTATTCCTGGTTTCTTTTTTTGCAATGCCCGTTTTTGCGGTCAGCCAGAACCAGCAGGGTGTTGTTGCGAATTTAGTGACGGATAAAACCAGCTATGAAGCAGACGAAACCATTACAACAACAGTTACAGTAACAAATAATGGAACAAATGTTTTGAAAAATGTTCATATTCAATACGATATTCCGGAAAAATATGAACTGGCAAACGGTTCAAAAAATGAAGATACATTTGAATCCGTTGCACACGGTGATACGGTGAAATTAACCGGTCAGATTAAGAAGTCAAATGTTGTAACAGTGACTCCGGCTCTGGACAATTCCCAGCCGGCCCAGAATACGGAAACAGTTGAAAATGTAGATGTGACACAGGATAATGGCACAGCAGCCAATACATTTGACAGCCATATGTATGTATTATTCATGGTGTTATTTATACTGAGCGGTTCTGTCCTGGCAGCTGGTGCTGTAAAGAATAAAAAGCTCAGAAAGGTATTATCTGTTTTCTTCTGCTTTTTCATGGTATTCTCAATGCTGGATTTATCAGCGGTAAACGCCAAAGCAGACACCGTTGCAGAATCCACGATGAATCTTAACCGGACGATTACAGTTGATGGCAATGAACTGGAATTAAATGCACAGATTCGTTTTAATGCAGTTAATGAGGACACAAATACTGTATTTGATGAAAGCAAGACCTATACAAGAGGTGAATGGGTTACACTTCTTCTGGATAAATTAAATGCTCCGCTGATGTCAGCAGATCAGATTGATTATTACTATTTAGACAGCTTAAACTCAGCAACAGGAACAGCAGTAGAAACAGCGAATGCATACGGATTTTTACCGGTTCCTGATGTTGAAGATTTAGAGCAGGATATTCCTCTGTTTTACCCGGATGAACCGTGTACAAGAGAATTTGCAGCTTACACGGCGGTTCATGCAATGGGCTTTAACGGCGAGAATACAATTGCAATGGATGACTGGTCTGATGCAAATCAGGTGAAGTATAAAGATGAAATTAAAATTGCACTTGTAAATAACTTCTTATACTTAACAGATAACACATTCTATCCGCAGAAAACCATTACCGGGGCGGATGTAAAGAGTATTTTCTATGCAATTGATGATTTGAATGAGTCCATCAAGCTGAGCAAAGACCAGACTTATGACCATTCAGAAATTCTGGATTCTGTTGTAAATGTGGCAGCAGATCAGGCAGCGGATTATTCCGTTGTAAAAAATGGTGATGTTTACGAAGTAACACTGCCAAACAAGAAGACAACAGACGGCATCAAAGTCGATGATGTCATTCGTTTACCGGAGAGTACTGAATATGCAACCGGTTTAATGTTGAAAGTCGCTCAAATCAGCCAGTCCGGCGATTCGGTAAAATTAGTCTGCACAGTTCCTGAACTGGCAGAGATTTATTCAAAATTAGACCTTGCAGAGCTTGGTTTGCCGGCAGTTGACAGTTTTGTAGCAGCAGAAGGCGTAACCTGTGAATATAATAGCAATGGTTCAATTACAGCAGATGATTCCGGCTTGTATCCGCTTTCTATCAATGCAGGCGGAAGTACACAGATACCGGGAACACTGGAATTTACAATTGCAGAAAAGGAAATTACAGATAATCTGAAGGTTTCCGGTTCTGTTGAAGTTGAAATCCCGGACATAACCTGTATTGCAAAGGCAAATGTCGGCTGGAGAGGTGTTGATGTTGATGAATTTACATTATCAATATCAGAAAAGATTAAGATTGCCAGTCAGTTAGAACTGACACTTGCAGAATCAGGCTATGAATTAACCAACAGCAACGGCGCAACCCGTTTTGAATCAGGAAGAATCGAAATCGGACGTCTGCCAATCCGTATCGGTGCGACAGGACTTTCATTTGATATTGTATTCTTCTGCAATGTATCAGCAAAGGGTACAGCAAGCATTACATACACCATTAACAGCACACAGGGATACCAGTATAAGAACGGAGCTTCCCGCGCAATCTTTGATTTTTATGATTCATTAGATTTCATGGAAATTAAGGCTAGCGGAACAGCCGGTCTTGGTTTGTCAGGTGTTCTTTGTGCATTCAATCTGATTGATTTAGCAGGATATGCAGGAGAAGCCGGTATCGGTTTTAACGGTTCATTTACACCGCACATTCTTGCAACAGATACTTTATACTGTGGGGATATGACCTTATATGCATATGCAAAATCGGGAATTGATCAGGAAACAGTCGTTGGTAAATTCTTAAATGATGTATGCCATTACACATTAGAATTCCAACACTTAGACAATGATTCAAGTAATCCGTTTAAAGCAAAATTCCATGTGGAAAACGGCCGTGTTGTACCGGAATGTACATTTGGAACAGGAGAACTGAAAGGTCTTATCGCATCAGCTGATGAAAATGAACCGATAGCAGGTGCCAGAATCCGTATATACAGCGGTGAAACACTTGGTGAGAATTTAGTCAGAACCATTTATACGGATGAAACAGGTAATTATTCAGTTGATAATTTAACAGCAGGAACATACAGTATTGAAATTGCTGCAACAGGTTATAAGAAGTATGATATGCAGGTAGAAATCACTGAAAACGCAACGGTATACAATGAAACCCTGTTAATGATCGGTAGAAACGGTGAAGACGGTGTCGGAACAGTTACCGGTGAATTAAAAGATGCGCTTACCGGTTTACCGATTCAGGATATGACATACAATATCCGCGAGGACTGGAATAATACAACCGGAGCAGTTCTTGAAACAGGTACATTTGATGCTTCAACTTACGAATTGTCTTTAAACCCTGGTAACTATACATTAGAGATTATCAAGGAAAACTACATCACAAACCACATTAATATTGCGGTCGTTTTAGATGAAACAAAGACATATAATGTGACATTGTCACCGGAGAACAGTTCAATTGATACCGACAATTTAAGAATTGTATTAACATGGGGCGAATACCCATGGGATCTGGATTCACACTTATACGGAAAAGATAAGCTGACAGATTCCGATGTATTCCATACCTGTTACTGGGCAAAGAATTATTATCAAGGTTCAACAGCAATTGCAAAACTGGATGTTGATGATACAACAAGTTACGGTCCGGAAACAACAACGATTTATGAATTAAATGATAACATGAAATATAGTTACTATGTTCATGATTATACCAACAGATATTCATCAAGCAGTACGGCAATGGCTGCATCCGGCGCAAAGGTTCAGGTGTATGCAGGAAATGTATGCTACTTTACTTTTAATGTACCAAATGAAGGTGGTATATGGTGGCATGTATTTGACTATGATCCGGCAACGGATGCATTAACACCGGTTAATGCGATGAGCTATTCAAACTAGTTCGTAGTTACTTGCGGGAAAAATGGGCTGCAACGGCTCATTTTTCCTGATTGTTTTTTAAAATATAATTGGAGGGAGTATGCATGACAGTATCGGTAGATAAAAAAACACTTAAAATAATATTTTCAATCTGTGTGCTGGCGGTTGCAATCTGTATCGCAGACTGCGTATCGGAAATTCGTGCCACAGCAGATTATTCCAAGGCAGATGGAACCCTGGTATCAATTGACAGGAGTATAGATTTGGGTTTACAAAATAATTCTAAGACAGATATAATCAGATATAAAGTGTATCAATATCAGGTCAATCAGCAGGAATACACATGTCAATATAGAACGTACGTCTTATTTCAACCTAAAATCGGAAGCCATAAAACCATCTATTATTCTTCTTCAAATCCCAACCAAGTCAGAGATGAATTTAAAATACAAACTGCAAAAGCGGGTGTTGTTTTCTTTGCTTTTTTTGGAATTATGATGCTGGTATTTATGAAAAAGGCGGGCGAAAATGAATAAGCGGTCAAAACTCATTGTATGCGGTATTGCAGTAATTGCGGTTTTATGTATGGCTTTACCGGTCTTTTTTCATGGTACATCGAATGAATGTAAAATAACCGGTGTTTTAGCAGCAGACAGCAGAAATCATTCTGTGGATACGTATACGGTTGAACAGGATAAGAAAAAATGTAGTGTTTCATTTTCAGATACGGCGGTCATAGATACAGCGTTTACCGCAGAGGTGCCTACAGATGAACCCTATATCATAGAATTGACAGTCCGTGATTCACAGCTGCCGGAATACAGGGAAATTAAAGATGAGAATGTGGCAATGAATACAGCGCAGACGGCGGCAAAATATAACGCGGACGATTCGGTAATGAAAAGGGTCGTGTATCCGCAGAACCGGCAGCTTCATTTTTTGGTCACAACGCAGTATAAAGAAAATGTCAGCGGTTTTATCGGATATTCTTCCATAAAAGTTATCCCGGTCAGTAAGTCAAAAGAATATAAGCTTGTGACAAGCCCGGATAAAACGGTTGAATTTATTATAGAAGCAGATGATTTTTCCAAAGAAGAAACAGACAAACTTTCTGCGTGGTCAAAGGACTTACAGCTTTACAGACAGCAGCTGTATCAATTAATCGGTGAGCGGCAGCCGTATGACGGAAAGACAATTTTTGATTTTACAGAACAAATAGACTATTATGGTCTGGCAGGCAATCCGATTTTTATGAACAGCAGCAATCTTACAAAAGATTTGTCTACAGATAAAAGTGTATGTATATGGAAATATATCCATGAAATGAGCCATACATTTGACGGGATTGAAGGTTCATACATCGGGAATACATGGAATTTTGATTCCGAGCTTTTTGCAAATTTAAAAATGCTTTATGTAATGGAGAACAACGGATTATCCTTTCAGGACAGCAGTGAAAAAGGAGCAGATGCATATTTAAAATATTCGGCCGGTAATACCTTAAAAAACGGTATTTACAGTTCAGACGGTTTCTTATACCTTTTGATATGCAGGCTGCGGGAGGTACAGCCGGATTACTGGAACAGTTTACAGGCTGTTTTTTCAAATGCACACGATTCTTTCAATGAAACAGAAAGCAGTACGGCTTCAGAACGGTTTATAAATTTCTTTTCCCTTTTGCATCAGGAGCTGGGGGTGAATATACTCTCTGCATTTTCAGATGCAGAAAAAAAGGCAGTCATTAATAAATATGGTAATGAGATCACATATTTATTTGATTAAAGTTATTGCTAAGTTAAAAAGTCAGATAGGGCAGATGTAAAAATGGGATAAAGGGAAGAAGGAGCAGTCGTGACAGAAGACAGAAAAGAGAACTAAAAAATTAAATCATTTACAATTTCTTCCGATATATCTATTAAACAAAGGGAAAAACGGTCGAAACGGATTTTGACCGGTGTATTTAGCAGTAGTCAGGGAGGAAATGAATATGATATCAAGTTATACCGGCGTAGTAGAAAACGCAGCATCTACAAGTGCTGCCGCAGTGGAAGCAAAAAAGAAGACAGAGCAGACACAAAATGAAAAGAGCGGCAGTGTTTCAGGAAAAACCATAGGCAGTCCGAAGCTCAGTAAAAAAGCGGCGGATTATTATGAGTCATTAAAGAAAAAATATTCCAACATGGATTTTATTCTTGTCAGTGAAGACAAGAAAGAGCAGGCAAAGGCGCAGGCTTCCAGTTATGCCAATGCCAGCAAAATGGTTGTTTTAATTGATGAGGACAAAGTGGAGCGGATGGCAGAAGACGAGAATTACCGCAAGCAGTATGAAGCTATTATTGCCAATGCAGCAAGCGGTATTTCCCAGTTAAAGAGCAGTCTGCAATCCAGCGGTGCCAATGTCAAGGGCTTCGGTATGCAGGTCAATGACGGCGGAACGGCAACTTATTTTGCTGTATTGGAAGAGTCCTCTGCGGCACAGCGGGAACGCATAGAAAAGAAAGCAGCAGAAAAAAAGGCAGAGAAAAAAGCTGCCGAAAAGAAAGCCGAGAAAAAGCAACAGAAAGAAAAGCTTGAAGAAGTAAGGAGTGAAAAGGCGGAAAAAGCAGATGCGGCAGATAAGACGGGTACGGACAACGGTACAGTGACGATTACAGCATCTTCCGTAGAAGAATTACTGCAAAAGATACAGGATTATATGCAGCTGGCAAAAAGCGATACGGTTCTGACGGACGCCGAAAAAAAGGTCGGACAGAACATCGACTTTTGCGGTTAGGAGCGGCCTATGGGAGCCGGGACAATTCAAAGCATGGTGGCGCTGTCGGCTATGCAGAACCAGTGGCAGAAAAAGAAAAATGACATTAATGCCGGAAAGACAAATGAACTGACACCCGAACAACGGGAATTGCAGATGTATCAGTCGCAGGCAGACGATATACGTGAGGGTCAGAAGCCGGCAGCAATTGATATTAAACTGGCATCAGGCAGCAGATTAAACGCCGAGGAAATCGAATATTTAAAAAAGCATAATCCGCAGGCTTTAAAGGATTACGAGGAAGAACAAAGAGAGCGCGAAAACTATAAAAGGCAGCTTAGAAACTGCCGCTCAAAGGAAGAAGTGGAACGTGTTAAGACAGCCAAAATGGGCGAGTTTTTGTCTTCTTGCAAAAGCATTGCCTCCAGTCCTTATATTCCAAAAGACCAGAAATGTGCAATGTTAAAAAAGCTGCTGCGGGAAGTAATGGGCATACAGGAAGAACATCAGGAATTTGTGGAATCAGCCCAGTATGCAATTCTGCCGGATGAAGATGAAGATACAAAGTCCAAAAAGACCGATAACAGCACCGATACCATATCCTCAGAGGATAACAGCAGGACAAAGGGAGAGGTAACGACAGACGATGAAGATCCGTTAGAAACAATCCGTCAGGCAATCGCGGCAAACGGAACCGTACTTGAAGCACCAAAGCAGAACGCGGCAGACGGGTCGGATACAGAAGCACAGGAAGAAAAAACAAAAGCCGGAACAGTCACGGGGATTGCAGACAGCGGTAACAGCGGTCATACAGGCACGGTAAAGATGGCAGGAAAAACAGCGGCTTTCGCAGGTGTGAGTGTCGATATCAGTATTTAACATTTAAACAAAAGCTAAGGGGAAAGTAAAAGGAGTTGAAAAATGTCTATAACGATTAAGATGAATCAGGACAATACCGGAATTCAGATGAGCGGTACAACAGCGGGACGAAACAAAACACAGGATACCAAGACGAGAAGCACTGTATTTGCTGGCGATTTAATGCTCGGACAGGGAAATCAGATTGAGCAGAAAAAGCAGACCGCAAGACGTCAGGCAATGAAACTGATTACAGATGCGTGGGGCAGGGATGAATTGGCTTCCCAGAGCATAAAAGATATGGAACAGCAGAAAGCAGACTATGTAGAGCAGATGCAGGAAGCCAAAGAGCATGAGAAAACCTTTGAAAAGAGCAAAAAGGAGCTTCAGGAGCAATACGGTGTAGCTGATGATTCACAGGAGCAGAAGGATTTGGAATTACTCGAAAAATTCCAGAATTATAAGAACGGCTCACATGATGAAAGCTTTACAAAGGAAGACGTTGACCGGTTAAAGGAATTGCAGAATCTTCCGCGTACAGAATATCAGGAAAAGGCACTCCGGTTAAACCAGATTGCCGGTTCAATGAAAGTAACTGCTTCCAATGCGAAGGATAAGCTGATTGAGCTGACAGATACAATCGCAAAGGCAAAGACCGATCAGGCAAAGTCACAGGATATGTTAAAAGCAGGCAGTGCAGCAGATGATATTTTGGAAGCTTCCAACAAAGAAATCATGGGGCTGCTCATTCAGGACGGAAAAGAGCATATCGACAAAGAGCAGGAAGAAGCGCAGAAGAAAGCCGAGGAGCAGAAAGAGAAGCGTGACGAACAGCAGGAGCGCATTGATGAGGCAAAGCAGGAGAGAAAAGAGCAGGAAGAACTCATCAAGGGTCAGGCGGAGGCAGACAGTGTCCAGCAGGATTTATCCCTCCAGCGCAAGACAACAAACAATGTCGAAGCTGCACAACAGAATATCCGCAATATTCTTGAGGATAATAATCTGCTGGCAGAAGACTTAAAGGGAATTAAAATTGATTTTAATTTCTAAAAAATAATTTGAATATCAAAATACTATTGACAAAGGAAAAGTTTTCCTGTATAGTAACAACTAGTTTGAGAGTCAAACAAAAAGCTTTTACGGATTTCGTTTGACTCTTAAATTTTTAGATTAATATTTTGATTATCAAAAAGTAAGATATTCAAAACGAAAATCTGAAGAAACGAAACAGAATTTTAAAGAAGGAAAATGTCAAAGCTGCGGGACATTTTCCGGGAAAAAGAAAACGCGGCACAGAGGCAGATATGAATACGAAAATAATAGGAACGGGAAGTGCTGTTCCGTCAAGGGTGCTTGACAATGCAGAACTTTCAACATTTTTGGATACCAGTGATGAGTGGATTCGCACCAGAACCGGAATCCGAAGCCGTCATATCGCACAGGAAGGTCAGACTGCATCAGCGCTTGCGGCACAAGCCGCGAAAAAGGCGATAGCAGATGCCGGGATAGCGGCAGAGCAGATAGAAGCCATTATCGTTGCGACTTCAACGCCTGATTACATATTTCCGAGTACGGCAAATCTTGTCCAACAGGAGATTGGGGCAGAGCGCGCGGCATGTTTTGATTTAAGCGCCGCCTGTACAGGATTTTTGTATGCAATGAGTGTGGCAGATGCCTATATTAAAGCGGGCATGTACAAAAAGGTACTCGTTATCGGTGCGGAAGTGATGTCGCAGGTGGTGGACTGGAAAGACAGAAGTGTCTGTGTGCTGTTTGGTGACGGCGCAGGTGCGGTTGTTTTAGGTGAGGACAGCAGCGGAAAAAGCATTTTCAGACTGCACAGCGACAGCGGTAGTGCACAGGCTTTGACACTGGGAAAAGAAAATGCGGTGCATATGAACGGACGGGAAATTTTCTCTTTTGCAGTTCGGAAAGTACCGGAGTCTGTTAAAGAAGTGCTAGAAGAATCGGAAACGGCAAAGGAACAGGTAAAATATTTTATTTTACATCAGGCAAATGCAAGAATGATTGAAAGTATTGCAAAGCGGCTGGATGTACCGGTTGAAAAATTTCCGATGAATCTGGAAACCCACGGAAATATTTCAGCGGCAAGCATACCGGTTCTTTTAGACGAATTAAACAGACAAAACCGCCTGATACCGGGCGATGTGTTGATCCTGTCCGGCTTTGGCGGCGGATTAAGCTGGGGCAGTGCATTGCTGGAATGGCACAAATGACAGGCAGAATATGCGTAGATTACAAGAGAATATCAAAAATATATTGTAGTAGAATGGAGATTAAAAAGATGTTAGAAAAAATGAAAGAAATTATCGCAGGACAGTTAAATGTAAACGCAGAGGATGTAAAGCCGGAATCACGCTTCAAGGAGGACTTAAATGCAGATTCACTGGATTTATTTGAACTGGTAATGGCACTGGAAGACGAATATTCCGTAGAAATTCCGTCAGAAGAACTTGAGAAGTTATTAACAGTACAGGATGTCTGTGATTATTTAAAAAATCATGGTGTAGAAGCTTAAAAAGCAGTGAGGTAAAAAGGCAGACAACGTTTATAAAGATGTTCGGAGATGAGAAAATATGCAGACAAGAATTACAAAACTGCTTGAAATTGAATACCCGGTCATTCAGGGTGGTATGGCATGGGTCGCAAATGCGGCGCTTGCGGCAAATGTTTCAAAAGCGGGCGGCATCGGATTTATCGGGGCGGCAAATGCACCGGCAGAATGGGTACGGAGTGAAATCCGCAGGGCAAAAGAGATTACAGATAAGCCAATCGGCGTGAATGTTATGCTGTTAAGTGAGCATGTAGACGAAGTGGCACAGGTTGTAGCCGAAGAAGGTGTAAAAGCCGTAACGACAGGAGCCGGTAATCCTGCAAAATACATGAAACAGTGGAAAGAAGCGGGAATTCGTGTGATTCCTGTGGTTGCTTCTGTTGCAATGGCAAGAATGATGGAACGTGCGGGCGCAGATGCGATTGTTGCAGAGGGCATGGAGTCCGGCGGTCATATCGGTGAGCAGACAACAATGTCCCTGCTCCCACAGGTTGTCGATGCGGTATCGGTTCCGGTTATCGGTGCGGGCGGCATTGGTGACGGCAGAGGCATGGCAGCGGCATTGATGCTGGGTGCGGAAGCGGTACAGCTAGGAACGCGTTTTATCGTTGCAAAGGAATCCACCGTCAGTCAGGCGTACAAAGACCGTGTGATTGGCGCAAAGGATATTGATTCCGTCGTTACGGGAAGAAGCACGGGACATCCGGTGCGCTCCCTTAGAAATACAATGACACGCCAGTACCTTGAAATGGAAAAAAACAATGTATCCTTTGAAGAATTGGAACACCTGACACTGGGTGCACTGCGCAAAGCTGTTGTAGACGGTGATGTTGCTATGGGAACGGTTATGGCAGGACAGATTGCAGGCATGATAAAAAAAGAACAGACCTGTGCAGAAATTATTCAGGAAATTGTGCAGGAAGCAAAAGAAACGATAAAAAAATGCAGTATCTTTGCGGAAGATTCGTGCGGAAATGAGGCAGAACATGTGTAAAACAGCATTTCTCTTTCCGGGACAGGGCGCACAGAATGTCGGAATGGGACGTTCTTTTTATGAAAAATATGATGCCGTCAGACAGTATTTTAAAACGGCACAGGAAGTGACAGGCATTGATGTTGCGTCACTTTGTTTTGAAGAAAATGAAGCTTTAAATCAGACCGAATACACGCAGATTGCCATGTATACAACAGAATGTGCGATACTGAACGTTTTACAGGAAAAAGGGATTCCGTACGAAGCGGCGGCAGGACTTTCGCTGGGAGAATATGCGGCACTGACGGCAGCAGGAGCTTTGTCTTTTAAGGACGGCTGTTACGTAATCCGCAGACGCGGCATTTATATGGAACAGGCAGTACCGGAAGGTCAGGGCAGTATGGCGGCAGTGTTGGGACTTAGTGCCAAACAGACGGAAGAAGTATTAAAAACATCACTGGACACTGCAAAAATCGGCATTGCCAATTATAATTGTCCGGGGCAGATTGTCATTTCCGGCGAAAAAGGCGAAGTGGAACGGGCGGCAGAAGTTTTAAAGCAGGCAGGCGCAAAAAGAGTGGTGCCGTTAAGGGTCAGCGGACCGTTTCATTCCCCGTTGCTTTACGGCGCGGGAGAACAGCTTCAAAAAGAACTCGAAAAGATTTCATTTAACAAAATCAGGATACCTTATATTGCCAATCTGACGGCGGAATATGTAACGGACAGCAAAGAAATTCCGGAATTGTTAAGAAAGCAGGTTTATTCACCGGTACGCTTTGAACAGACGTTACGTAAGTTAATCACGGACGGCTTTGACACATTTATAGAAATCGGACCGGGAAGAACACTAACCGGA
>ERZ834859.3379-NODE-3379-length-11628-cov-3.332930_pt1 | contig 11628 bp, 9 predicted proteins | sample MGYA00519947_ERZ834859 | MGnify/ENA primary metagenome ERZ834859 (study PRJEB31850, sample SAMEA3708763) | human gut metagenome | biome: human gut; feature: human-associated habitat; material: faeces | place: China | collected 2014 ...
TATCTGCTTCATCTCCTACTAGATAAATTGTATTTTTATTACGAACAATTTTTAAACTTGAATAACTACTAATCATTCTTCTAATTTTCTTTAAATCATTATCTATCGAATATCCACTAATAAAAACTCGATCTTGCAATTGAATTAAGTTAATTTCACTTTCTTTAAACAATAATTCCTGTATTAACCAAACACATCTTTCATGTGATGTTTGTGGAATAATTTCCTTGGGTTCAATATCTTGTTTTGATAAAAGTGTTTGATCAATATGATAACCTTTCCTTTTATCAGCACTAATTAACAAACAATCGTAAAATTGATTAATATGCTCTATATCATTACGTATTGTACGATCTGTAACATTTAGAATATGCGCCATCTCTTTTCCAGTAATCCATTTTTTATCATTCAATAGATCAATTACATGCATTTGTCGATCATTTAACATATCTTTTTTCCTCCATTTATTATCATTATAACAGTAATTTTTTTTACACAACATTAATTGTGTTTCCTAATTGTTAGGAAATAAAAAAACAAGGTTTCCCTTGTTAATCTTTAAAAGTATATCCTACACCTACTTCTGTGACAATAAAACGAGGATGATTCGTATCTTTTTCTATTTTTCGACGAAGAGTAGCCATAAATACTCTTAATGCATTTTGATTAGAATGATCTTGATAACCCCAGATTTCTTTTTGAATGTAATTATGTGTTAATACTTTACCACGATGTTCAATTAAAAGCTTTAAAAGATTAAATTCAATCGGTGTTAAATGAATTTCCTCTTGATCTATTAATACCTTTCTAGAAATAAAATCAACCTCTAAATAATCCTTTTGATATTTCTTTATTTCTTCATCTTCTTTTTTAGATAATCTTTTAGCTACTCTAATTCTAGCTAAAAGCTCTCCCATATAAAATGGTTTTACAACATAATCATTTGCTCCTAAATCAAGTGCTTTGATTTTTTCTTGTTCTTCTAATCGTGCAGAAACAACAATAATAGGTTTTGAAGAAATTTTTCTAATTTCTTGAATTACTTCAAGACCATCAATATCTGGTAAACCTAAATCTAAAATAACAATATCAGGTTGATGACTATAAAAAAGACTTAATGCTTCATGACCCTTTGTTGTCATTAATATACGATATCCTTCTTGTTCAAAAGACATTTGCAGAAAATGGGAAATATATGGATCATCTTCTACAATCATAATTAAATCATTCATTATACATTCAACTCCTTATCACTAGGAATAGTAAAAATAAAACATGCTCCATCTTTTTCATCCTTAGCCCAAATTTTTCCACCATGAGCTTGAATAATTGCTTTACAAATAGCTAATCCTAAACCAATTCCTTTTTGACTATCATTAGAAACATTGGTATCTGTTACAAATTCTTCAAAAATATGATCTAAAATATTTTTAGAAATTCCAGATCCTGTATCTTTAATCATAAATTGTACTTCATTTTCTAATTTCTTTACATGAATCGTAATTTGATCTTTTTCTTTTGTATACTTGATTGCATTATTTAAAATATTAATAAATACTTGAACCATTAATTTACCATCTACATTAATAAATAATAAATCTTGAGGTACATCTACAACCACATTTCTTTTTTCTAATTCAGGTAAATGTTGTATTGCTTCATAAATCAAATCATCTACAACTTCTAAATTTTTATGTAAGACTAAATTTCCACTTTCTATTTTAGACATGTTTAAAATATTTTCAACGATTTGAGTAAGCCAATGTGCTTGATCATGTATGTCTTTTGCAAGTGAATAAACATCCTCATTTGTAAGATGATCTTGATTCATCATGAGTTGACTTGCTCCAACGATTCCTGTAAGTGGTGTTCTTAAATCATGTGAGATACTTCTTAACATACTGTTAAGCATATGTTCTCTTTCCATCGCTACCTTTATTTTTTCTTGTTCTAAATAAGTAAGTTCTCTTTCTAAAGCATTTCCTAATTGATTAGCAGCTGCTTTAATGATAATCATTTGATCTTCATTGAGTCCTTGATGACTTAATATTTCAATACTTCCTAAAACTCGATTCATTCCTATAATAGGAATTACATTTTTACTTTCTTCTTTTATTTCCAAGGAAATATTTGTTTTTATTTGAATACTTTCTTCAATATATTGATTTCCTTTTAATAAAATATATTCGATTCCTGAAACGTTCAATAATCTTTCTGATAAGCTATATAATTGTTTAGAAATACCTTCATTCTTTTTAGAAATAATAATTTGTTTTTGAAAACGATCCGTTAAACTACAAGCAATAACTGAAGTCATCAAAAAGAAAAGAATAAGCATAAAATCATTAGGATCACTAATATGAAAATCATAGTTAGGGTCAATATATAAAAAGTTAAAACATAATACACTAACAATAGATGCTAATAAACCATAAAAATATCCTTTAGTAAATGTAGAAATTAATAAAACTCCTACAATAAATACCATTAAAATATTTTCTTTCCTAATTCCCATTGAATTTAAAGTAAGTGAACAAAATAATTCAATCGAAATAATAATACCAAAATAAACTAAATACCTTAATTTTTCTTTCATCAAATCACCAAGATCATCATGACATACATTTTAGAATCATATCAACATCTTTTTTCTTTCCTATAACTAAAAGATGATCTTCTACATTAAAAACATAATCTACCGAAGGTAAAAAATCTGTTTTATTATCTTTTTTGATTCCTATGATATAAATATGAAAAGCTGCTCGAATATTAATTTGTTTAATTGTTTTTCCTAACCATTGACGTAATGCAGGAATTTCATAAATAGAATATTCATTATCCAATTCAACATAATCATACAAATTATCATTACTTACACGCACTGCTAATTTTTCAGCACTGTCACGATTAGGATAAATAACCTCATCTGCCCCATTTTTTAATAAAAATTTAGCGTGTATATCTCTTGTTGCTTGAGAAATAACATACTTGGCTCCTAATTCTTTGAGTAAACTTGTAATTTCCAAACTACTTTGAAAATTTGTTCCAATACAAACAAAACAAATATCAAAATTAGCGACACCAAAACTTTGCAAAACATCTTCATTTGTACAGTCCCCTATTTTGATATTCGAAATCAATTTTGTTAGATCTTCTAAACGAGATTCATCTTTATCTACGATCATCACTTCATTTCCAAGTGAAATCATATTACTTGCTAGATGGTGACCAAAACGTCCCATTCCTATAATTAATACTGTTTTCATAACTCCTCCTACCCAATAGCTATTTTTTCTACTGGATTTTTACAATTTGAAATTTTCTTTTTTCTTGAAAGACTTAAAGCTAAAGTTAAACTTCCTACTCGACCACAATACATTAATAAAACAATCACAATTTTAGAAAGCATTGTCAGTTGTCTTGTAATCCCTGTTGAAATTCCTACTGTTCCAAGTGCTGAAAAGATTTCAAAAAAAACATCTTGCATTGGAAGTTGAGGTTGCATGTCAAAAAGTGCAATTGCACTTATAAAAATAAATATAAGATTTATTAAAAAAACGGAACATGCTTTTTTTATCGTTTTACTATCAAAACGACGATTAAAAGCATTGGCTTCACCTTTGTTGGTCATTGTAGCGTATACAAAAATAGTCAAAACTGCAAAAGTCGTTGTCTTAATACCTCCAGCTGTTGACCCAGGACTACCACCAACAAACATTAAAAACATCATTAATAAACTTGTTGAAGGTTTTAAATGAGAAACATCAACTGTATTAAAACCAGCTGTACGACAAGTCACAGATTGAAAAAATGAAGCTAAAATCATTTCTTCTTGAGACAAGGAAGAAAGTGAATTTTGACATTCAAATAAATAAAATAATACGGCTCCGCCAACAATTAAAATAATTGTCATTATTAAAACGATTTTTGTTTGTAAAAGATATTTTTTAAACTTAAACCCTTTTTCATAAATATCTTGCCAAACAATAAATCCTAGACCTCCTATAATAATCAATGCCATAATTGTTATATTAACAATTATATTAGAAGCATAAGGAGTTAATGAACCATAAGGTTCTATTGTTCCAAGTAAGTCAAATCCTGCATTACAAAAAGCAGAAATCGCATGAAAGATTCCTAAATAAATACCTTTTAATAAACCAAAATCTTCTATAAAAACAAGACTTAAAATAATTGCGCCAATTCCTTCAAATAAAAAAGTTCCTTTTATAATATGTTTAACAAGTTTGACCCCACCTGCTAATTTTAAAGAATTGACACTTTCTTCAATCAAGCCTCTCTGTCTTAAACTAATTTTTTTCTTAAGATAAGTGGCTAGAAAAACCCCAATCGTAATAAAACCTAAACCACCAATTTGAATTAAAAGTAAAATCACGATTTGTCCAAACAATGTCCAATGTGTTGCTGTATCATAAACAACTAAACCTGTTACACAAGTGGCACTTGTCGCTGTAAAAAGCGCATCTAAAAAATCCGTATGATCACTAGAAACAGGTAACAAAAGTAAAAACGTTCCAACTAAAATAACAATTGCAAATCCTAATGCAATGATTTCAACATTTGTTCTTCTTTTGATCATATAAATGTTTTATTAACCTTTCTATGTCTTCTATTGTTTGTAATAATTCAATATTTTCTTGATATAATTCTTCATACTTTTGTTTTCCAATTAAAGAATAAACTTGGACATCTAACATATCTCTATGAATACGATAATTCATTAATAAGTTATAATAATCATCTTCACAGCATAAAATGACATATTGATAACTTTGTTCAAAGTGATATATTTCTTGTTTTGGTATACATTTGATTGTATCATTTTCATATTTTTTTGCTATTTGATATTGATCATCATAAATGATAAGAATTGTTGGATATTCTATACTTTCTATAAGCTCATCAAAACAACTCATTTGTTTATATACCATAAACAAAACAACTATCAAAATAATCACTAATATAAAATTCACCATAATACTCCCCTCATTATTTCTATTATAAAATGGGAGGTATTAAGATAGTGTTAAGATACTTTGTATATACATTAATAAAACATAAATAAAAAGGATCAAGATAATTCTTGACCCTACCAATAATCTCGTTGTTGATCTGTAACTTCCAAAGTTTTTGTATTCACTAAATAAAAATCAACAAGATTTTGTGTGCTACTTTTTTTGATATACTTTTCTAAAACAATTTCATAATCTTCATCATTATTTTTATATTTATTAAATACAAGAGATAATGTATATTCATCATTTGTACTTACAACTGCATAAGGATAACCTTTAGCGTCATATTGATAATCAAAACAAGGGTTGTCTAATTTATTTTGTGCTATTAAAAGGTCATACACTTTTTCAAAATAAACTCTTTCTGGATCATTTTCTAAATCAGTCGTATCACTTTCTTGTTCTGTTGTTTCTTGATTTGATTCTTCTGTTTGATTTTGTGACTCACTTTCATTTGTATCCTCATTACTTGTTTGAGAGTTAGACATTTCAAAAGGGTCTGGAGCAAAGTAAAATTTTAAATCTCGATCATTAGAAAGCTCATAAACTCTGATATCTTTTTGTTTTTCTAAAATACAAATAAAGTAATAATCTTTTTTATATTTAAAATAAAGCATATGATTATTGATTCTATGCAATTTCACTATTTTAGGTGAACTATTTTTTTCAAAATAAGCTTTATCATCTCCAATAGTTAAAGTATAGTGTGTTGAAATATATGTTCCTAAATACATGTGATTATTGATTTTAGAAAAAAGTTTATCGTTTTTAGTTTCATTTTCTAAAGAAATCACTTCTATTTTTTGATTTTCTAAAATATAGAGCACACTTTGATAATTTCCCACTTCTGCCTTATTTGAAACATTCGTTATTTGTCTTTCAAATTTTCCATAACCTTTTTTATACCGACTATAAAGTGTAAGCTTTTGATTTTGTCGTGTATAAGCCATGTCATTATCTAAACGATGAATATCATTACCCATAATAAAAGGTAAGGCAATATAAAGTACAATCAATAATAAACTCACATAAAGACCTATCCCTTTTTTAAACTTCTTCGCTACAAAAAAGATAAGAGCGACTCCTAGTATAATACTTGTTATTTGAATAATAGGTATAAGAATCGTTGAAAGTGAAATCATTTCAACATGATTTATATAACTATAAATACTCCCTAATACAAGATTACCTAAACTTAATGAGAAAAATACAAAAAGAAGTGCAAAACAGCTAACAAATAATCTCTGTTTTTTTCCATTAATTGGTCTTTTATTCTTCACAAATTGATTTAAATAATCATAAAGATTTTCATCTTTTTCTATCACAATAGAATAATCTATAAAATTCAAAGTTATAGTTTCTTTTGAAAGAACATAATTTTCTAGATCTTTCATTTCAATGAATAGATTGTTATAAAAGAAACGATTATTTTCATCAATATAAACAAGATCAAAGCCTAATACTTTCTTCCTTTTTCTTTCCATTCTTAATGCATACAGTAATAAAAAAGTTGAGGTAATAAATAAAATATAATACAAAAATTTAAAATTATAACCTATAGATTCGATTGCAAATGCCGATAAAAACATACATAAAATTAAAACAATTAATTGTTTATACATTTGTTGTTTGATTATATTTTGATACTCAAATTCTTTGATATGTAATTCCATATAAACCGCCTTGTTTTCATTATACATATAAGATATGGATACTTTGTGTCTTTACTTATTTTTATTTAAAAAGGAGATGATTGTTTGATAAACATCTTCATTATAAAAAATACTTCTACCATGATCTGCATCATGTACTCTTCCAAAAGTTACATCATAATGATACTCTTTTAATTTTTCATAGAGTTCAATACTTTGAGTAATAGGAACAACATGATCTTTATCCCCATGCAAAATAAGGAAAGGTGGTAAATTCATATTTTCTTTAAGATAAGTTATAGGTGATACTTCTATTAAAAGTTGATTGTCTAAAGATCCTAGAAAGTCAATTGCATTTCTTTCTTCTTTCCAATCATATTTACTATACCAATCATTAAAAGTCATAAAATTTGTAACTCCATATAAATCAATAATACCTTTGAATTCATATTTCTTTTGTAAAGCTATTAATAAAGCAATATGTCCTCCAGAAGAATCTCCACTTAAAAAGATATTATTAAAATCAATTGGATAATTTTGATAATGATCTTTTAAAAATGCGATTGCCTTTTCTACATCACTTATCTGTGTAGGATATTTATATTCTGGTGCTCCATGATATTGGATAATAGCATAAGCATAGCCTGTTTTAACAATTGGCATAAAATCAAAAATATGATCATTCATATCTTGTTGATACCATCCTGAACCTTGAATATGAATGACTAGAGGATATTTTCTTGTTTCATCTAAAATTGTATTTGGAAAAAGAAAACGTATCATACATCCTTGTTGATATTCAACATCTAACATCCTACATCTAAGATTTTCTTTATTTCCTTTTAATTCTAAAGCACCTTCTATTTCTTTAGTATATCTAGGAAATGTTTCATACGAATAATTTTCTACTTTCATTTTTGAATACTCCTTACTATTTCTTCCACCAGTTCAATAGAAACAACATCATAATCATTTTCATGAGGAGCAGGTGCATAACTATAAGATACTTCATGTGTCTTTGTTGTTGGATCATTGATCCAATCTTTACAAGAACTATGCACTTGGTTGATTCCTGTATCATTCATCATTTCTCTGGCATTACTAGCATTTATACCACTTCCAGCTAGTATTTCTATGTGTTTCCCATATTTTGTTTGTAAATCCTTTATAAGTTCTTTTCCATCCATTGCTTTTGGTTTTAAGCCACTTGTTAGAATACGATCTACTCCTAATTGAATTAATAATTCAATAGAAACAAAAGGATCTTTTACACAATCAAAAGCTCTATGAAAAACAACTTCTCCTTGATATTCTTTAATTATATCAATCATTTCTTTTGTTTGTTTTTCATTAATTGAACCATCTTCATTTAAACATCCAAAAGCAATTCCATCTGCACCATTTTCCAACAAACATCTCGCATCTTCTTTCATCACTTCAAATTCAATATCATTATAATAAAATCCAGCACCTCTTGGTCTTACCATTGTAATGACCTTTAAATTTGTATTCTTCTTTGTAAGTTTTAAAGAAGCTAAACTAGGTGTCAATCCTCCTAAATAAAGTGCACTATTTAATTCAATACGTTTTGCCTTTCCCTTATAAGCATTTAAAGCATCTTCATAACTTCCACAACATATTTCAACTAATCTTTCCATAAATATCTCCTTATTTCATTATAACAAAAAAGAAGGTCAAAGTAACCTTCTATTTAAAATTCTTTAAATATTCCTCAATCTCATTAAATGGTAATGGTTTACTAAAATAATATCCTTGAATATAATCACATCCCATTTCCAATATTTTATCTAATTCCTCTTGTGTCTCAATTCCTTCTATACACATTTTAACATCTACACTATGTGCCATATCAATCATATGTTTAAGTAACATATTTTCATATTGGTTTGCTAATGCATTTTTCATTAATCCGCGATCAACTTTAATACAGTCAGGTTTTAAATTATATAAGTAATGAAAATTAGAATACCCTGTTCCAAAATCATCAAGTGCTAAAAGAATTCCATTTTCTTTTAAACGATTACAGAAACTTACAAAGAAACAATCAGATTCAATAAAACCACTTTCTGTAAGTTCAATAACTAATCTATTTTGATCTACATTATATTTTTTAATAATATTTAAAATATCTCTTAAAACAGCAGATTTAGATACTTGTATATAAGAAATATTGACATTTACTTTTAAACCAGGTGCCCACTTTTGTAAAGCTAAACAAGCTTGAATAGACTTTTCTAAAACCCATTTACCAACAGGGGTAATTAATCCACTTTTTTCAAGTAAAGGAATAAATTCTTGAGGAGAAACTTTTCCAAAATCAGAACATTCAAAACGTAATAAAGCTTCTAAATTTTCTACTTTATTTTCTTTTATATTAATAATTGGTTGAAAATAAACATCAAATCCTTCATAAGCGTGATCTATTGCTTGATGTAAATATCTTATTAATGAAGATTCTCTTTGAAATTTTTGATAATCTTCATCTAAAAAAATATTATATGTATTTTTTCCACTTTCTTTGGCTTTATTTAAAGCAAATTCAGTCCATTTCATGATTTCAGTATAGCTTGCTGTAGGATGACTACAAAAATCTAATATTCCTGCTGAAATTGTATAATAGATTTCATAATTCATAGATTCAATAAAATTGATTGTACTTTCTTGAATTTGTTGGTAAAGGCAAATTGCATCATCTTTTGTACCAAATAAATCTAAGATAATAAATTCATCAGAAACTATTCTATAAAGTGATTGATGTTCATTTAAAAATTCTTTTATATACTTACCTGTTTGTTTTAAAACTTCATCTCCAAATTTTAAACCATAATTTTCATTAATGTTTTTAAAATCATCTATTCCTAATCTTAAAACAAATCCCGTATGAAAATCATCATCTATAGGATAAATAATCGTCTTAAAACTTTCTTCCCCTAATAAACCACTTACATTATCAGCGTATTGTTTCTTACCTATTTCATTAATACACCCTATAATATATCTTACTTCATTATCTTCACAAATAACTGTACCTCTACAATTAATCCAAACAGGCATACTTTCTTTATTTAACCATCTATATTGCATATTATGAAAATCTTTTTCTTTAGATAAAATTTTATTTAAATCAGATAAAAGTAATTCATAATCTTTATAATAAACAATTTTTTTAAATTCATTTAATGGATTTTTAAAATAATAATTTTCCATTTTAAATCTTGTAGCTGCATGTGGCGAAATAAAATATTCATTTTTTTCAACATCTAGAATATATAAATAATCATCTACACAATAATCCAAAGAAACAATTATTTTTTTATAAATTTCTTTCTTTTCTTGAATCTTGTCTATAGCGAGACACGGTTAGCTATACACAAAACATACTGTTATATCTTATAGAAAATGATTGAATTTGTCAATATCTTTGGGGAAAAAATGTAATATTTTTTTAAAAACAATCACATACTAGAGAAAAAAGGAGGCAAAATCAATGCAAAATCGTACAGATCTGGCACTGGAATTAAAAGAAGAGAAGAATATTGGCTCTGCACAGTCAGGAATTATCGTAAAGACAAGAATTGATACAACGAATCATATAAAAGAAACAAAGATCATCATCAAAAACAAAAAAGGGGAGGACTCTTTAGGAAAACCAAAGGGAACCTATATTACGATCGAAGCGAAAGATCTGTCAACAAACGATGGTAGTTTTCATAAAGAAATGAGTGAAGCATTGTTTTTAAATTTAAAGGAAATGTTAAACAAAAAGAAAAAAATACTGATCGCAGGACTTGGAAATGCTGGTGTGACAGCGGATTCGTTAGGGCCTAAAGTTGTGAACAATCTATATATTACAAGACATTTGCAAAAAGAGGGGATTGGAAATTATCAATTTGAACTAAGTGCGATCGCACCGGGGGTTATGGCACAGACGGGAATTGAGACAAGTGAGATTTTAGAATCATTAGCAGACCGGATAAAACCAGATGTTGTTATCGTGATCGATGCTCTGGCGGCCAGAAGTTATAGCAGATTAAATAAAACGATTCAGATCAGCGATACGGGAATTGCACCGGGTTCAGGTGTTGGAAACCATAGGAATGAGATTACACAGCATACGATCGGTGTTCCAGTTCTTGCAATTGGTGTTCCAACGGTAATTTCTGTTCCAGCGATCATTCATGATGTTTTTGGAGAAAAATCTCTGGAAAATGTTTCTGAAAATATTGATGAAGAATTTATTTCCATGCATGTTACACCAAAAAATATTGATGAATCTATGAAACGGATCAGTTATACGATATCTGAAGGAATCAATCATTTACTGCATAATTAAAATATGAATGAATACAATGAAAGTATGGAGAAAAGAAAGAGATGGATATTGAGTATTACGATCGGTTGTTTTCTGATCATTTTTTTTAGTCAGAAGATCAATGCGCAGGGAATGGTTTTAGAATTCATGGATCATTATTATCATGGAATCATGGCAGGATTTTTTCCGGCAGTATCTAAGAAGGAAGTGACATTTTCGGGAAATATTCTATCGGACATGGTCTGTATGTATTATCAGGAAACAGTACCAATCTTACAATATCGCACAGATTATAAGGATAAAAAAGAAGAAGATCTAGTACAGCAAGATTATTATTTTCAGGATGATGAAACAACGGATGAGGTGGTAGAGGAGGTAAAAAAAGAAGAAAAGTTGTTTCATGCAAAAAAATGGGAAAATTCAAAATATTTAAGAAAATATATTTATCAGATCGACAGTACGACAATGGCGACAGAAAATGAGTTAAATGGAAAAGTTTTATTAAACACGAACTTAAAATTAAGGAAATCTGATGAACCGCAGATTTTAATTTATCATACACATGGGAGTGAGGCATACCGTGGCAGCAGGAAAGGAAGAAAATCAG
>ERZ834859.3382-NODE-3382-length-11622-cov-10.896429_pt1 | contig 11622 bp, 9 predicted proteins | sample MGYA00519947_ERZ834859 | MGnify/ENA primary metagenome ERZ834859 (study PRJEB31850, sample SAMEA3708763) | human gut metagenome | biome: human gut; feature: human-associated habitat; material: faeces | place: China | collected 2014 ...
CTGTCGGTTTCTGGATCTCTGTCGGCTCAGGATCCGCTGTCGGTGTCACTTCCGGTGTCACTGTCGGCTCAGGATCCGCTGCCGGTGTCACTGTCAGCTCCGGATCTGACGTTGACGTAGCTTCTGCGGTTTCTTCTTCCATACTGTCTCCGGCTTCCTCAGGTATCAGTTCTGTCAATAATACTTCCGGATCATCCTCACTGGAGATTTCTTCTGAAACTCCTTCCTCAGCTTCGCCGAAAGCATCCTCGCTGTTCTCCGCATTTTCCGCATTTTCCGTATTTTCCACATCTTCCATGATTACACCGGAAGAGTTATCCACAGTTTCCTCAGAAATATCCTCACTGTCTTCTGCAGGCTGCTCGGTCTCTCCCATAGGCTCTGTAGTTTCCTCTGCGGAAAACATATCCTGGCTGTCAGCAGCATTTTCTATGATTTCTTCATCACCGCTGCCAAACTCTGCAGCCATACCGGTTGCCGGAAGCACCGTCACACAAAGCGCGGCACTTAAAACAAGTGCCAGAACTTTTTTGAAACGTTTCATTGCAATGCCTCCTTGCTTTTGTGGCTTGATTATACTAAAATCAAATCAGCAAGTCGGTTGAATTTTCAACGAAAGAGGACTTTTTATGAAAGAATTTTTTCCGGTACTCCATACGGCATCGCTTTTCTCCGGCATTTCCGACGAGGAGCTTGCCGCCATGCTCTCCTGCCTTGGGGCGAGGATCGGCACCTTTCCCAAAGGCTCCCGCCTGCTCCGCGCCGGGGAGGCGGTGGAGGAGGTGGGTCTCGTGCTGGCGGGCAGCGCCCTCATCGTGCAGGAGGACATCTGGGGAAACCGCAACATCCTCTCCAAGACCGGGCCGGGGCAGACCTTCGCGGAGGTGTTCGCCTGCGCGCCGGGGTCGGTGCTGAACGTGAGCGTGGAGGCGGAAAGCGCGGTGACGGTGATGTTCTTGCGCGTAAGGCGCGTTTTGAGCGTGTGCCCCTCCGCCTGCTCCCACCATAGCCGGATCATCCGCAACCTGCTGGGCGAACTGGCAGAGAAGAACCTGCGGCTCAACGAAAAGCTCACCCACATGGGCCAGCGCACGACCCGGGCAAAGCTGATGTCCTATTTTTCCGCTGAGGCACAGCGCCGGGGCGGCTATGAATTCGACATTCCATTCTCCCGCCAGCAGCTTGCGGATTACCTTGGCGTGGAGCGCAGCGGGCTGTCTCTGGAGCTTGGAAAAATGCGGGATGAGGGCCTGCTCGACTTTCACAAAAGCCATTTTATTTTGAAGGTGTGACAGCTTATCCAGCGTGCAGCTATAACCAACAAAAAGTAGTCCCAGTTTTTCATACTGTTTGCCCACTTTGCGAAGGACTTTTATGCGCAATGGCTTAAAATGAGAGGGTCCCCACTGAAATTCAAGTGTATTTCAGTGGGGACCCTCTCATTTTCGTTTTTGCACTTTCGCGCAGAAATCCCAAAGGCTTTTTGCGGCTCCGGGCAGAGCAGGTGCTTCAATTCCTGAAGCCTCAATGGTGGACGGAGCGGGAAGATCACCGTGCGCTGGCCGCACTTTTGCTGAAAACGCAATCATTGATCCGGGCAACACGGTAGACTTAAACGGGCGGGCAGCTATACAGCTGCCCGCCCACTTTTAATCTTTAGACGCGTCCAGCGCGCTCCGAATCATGGAAGTAATCATTGTAATTTGCCTTGGCGTGGCAGTCTGCCACAGTTCCAAAAGCACATCCATGTTTTGAAGCTCCATGCTGGGTAAAACTTCTGCCAACAAATAGGTTGGTGAGACTTTTAATGCTTCACACAGCAGAACAAATACTTGCAGACTGGGAACTTTTGCTCCTGATTCGATTTGCCGGAGATAGGTTGCATTAATGTTGCAGGCTTCTGACAGACGCTCACTCGTCCAGCCCCGTTCCTTGCGTGCGATATTGATTCGCTTTCCGAGTAGCTTCTTATCCATGTGTTCGCCTCCACTTGTGCGCTATAAGTATTAATTTTGTATGCTTATAGCTTACATTCCTGTTGACGCGAAAAATAGCGACTGTTAGAATACAAATTGTAAGCCAATAGACTACATAAAAGCTGGTGGGAATATGGAAAAAGGGTACCGTTGCGCGATCATAGGCCAGCATCCCATGCGGTTTCCATGGGGCTTTGACGAAGAAGATACTCAATGCCGCCAGATGAAGCTGGAACTGGCTCAGTGTATTATGGAACTGCGTCAATGTGGAGTGACAGAATTTCAAGTTGCCTGTGACCCCGGCGTGGGATTGTACGCCGGGGAAATCGTCAATATCACAAAGCAGAATGACGAGGCCATGCGCCTTGTTTGCGTAACCCCTTTTGAAGAACAGGCTACCAAGTGGACGCCGCAGCTGCGGGAACGCTATTTCGATATGCTGGCGGACTGCACCGACCTTTCCTGTGTAGACTATCAGGAGACACCCAACGCACAGCTTATGGCCTATCGGCGGATCGTCAAGCAGTCTGATATGTTGCTGGCCGTATATGACCCTGAACTTGCCAGCGGTAGCGCAGAGGACAAGGCTATGGCCTATGCCCTTGCGTTGGGGAAGCCAACCCTGCTGATCCACCCTAATACATGGAAAAAGAAATGGCTGAATGTTGTAAAACGCGAAGGCGAGTAGCATATTCAAAAATTTTATCCATCCTCATACTTTAGAACGATTTACATTTTGCAAAAATGCGGATATAATTATTATGAATTAGTATGAAGCGAAAAACTTATGATGAGGGGCGCGCCCCTCATCCCGTGGGTACCCACGGGATGATACCGCTCTGTAACCTGTGGACTTTGCCCGCTGTGGTCAGGCGGGCATGAACAGAATTTTGACCATCATACAAAGGAGGATACACCATGAAAAAACGCATCGGAAGTCTGCTTCTTATTCTGGCGCTGTGCTTTACGCTGTTGCCCTCGGCGGCATTTGCGGCAGAAACCATGGACACTTGGGATGGAATAGCCGATACAAGCTGGTATGATGAGAATGAAACGGGATTTCATCTCAAAACAGCCAAGCAGTTGGCAGGCATGGCAAAGCTCGTCAATGATGATACAGCAAATTTTAAGGACAAAACTGTTTATCTTGATAATGACTTGGATTTAGGCGGGCATGAATGGATCTCTATCGGTGACGGAGCAAATACGGATAGGGGATCATTTCAGGGTGTTTTTGACGGACAAAGCCATGTGATTTATAACCTGTATTCTCATGAGGGCCTAAAATCTGAAAACAAAGACAATAACAATAACTTGTATAGAAATGGTTTGTTCGGTGCTATCTACAATGCAACTGTGCAAAATCTCGGCATTGAAAATGCTGATATCGTGATACCGATGAATGATACCTCCACTTACGGAAAAGGCATTTTGGTGGACTGGATGACCCATTCCACTATTAAAAACTGTTATACTACCGGTTCCATTACCGGCGGTTCTTATATAGAAAAATACATAGGCGGTCTTGCAGGATTTTTAAATGGGAACAACAGTATCAGCCAGTGTTATTCTACCGCTGCAATTACGGGTAACTATGACGGCGAGTACTATGCAGAACAAGAAGGCGGGTTAGAGCCGATGGATTGTTGGGATTCGCTGGGTGGCATTGTTGGAGCCTCATATACTGGTCAGGTGACAATAAGCGACTGTTGGTTTGGCGGAGAAATCGTTGTAAACTCCATTCAGGCTCCCGTTGGCGGTATTATCGGATATGGCAAAGGTGTAAGCATGGTCAACTGCCTTGTCGCTACAAAAGAAATCGGCAACGATGGCTGGGAAAATACTTACTGGCTTGGTTATGTCGTAGATAAAGATGCAAAGAATTGTTTCTGGCCAAATGATGCTAAATATAATTCTAATGTTGCCAATGCACAAAGCGGAAATTCGGCAGGCACAGCAGTTGATGATTTTATGGATGAAGGCGTTTTGACGGGACTTAACGCCAATGCCGCGGAAGGTGTGAGATGGGTACCGGGTATAAAACATCCCACCTTTGATTGGGATAGCAAAAATATTCCGGCGAACTACTCTAAAGTAGATGAAGCCATTGCAAAAGCGGAAGCCCTGAACAAGGACAACTACAAGGACTTTACCGGCGTGGAAGCCGCCGTCAATGCTGTTGTCCGTGACAAGAATATCACTGAACAGAGCGAAGTGGATGCAATGGCAAAGGCTATCGAAGATGCGATTGCTGCTCTTGAGAAAAAACCTGCCAGCACCAAGCCGGGAACATCTGATAAGAGTCCGCAGACCGGCGATACAAGCAACGTTGCACTGTGGATCGCCCTGTTGTTCGTCAGCGGCGGTGCAGCCATTGGCGCAACGGTTGTCAGCAGGAAGAAAAAGTACAACAGATAATTGAATAGCGTTCCCTTATTTTGGAGGAATAAAAATGAAGAAGAAAATTCTAAGCCTTCTGCTTGCGTTGTGCCTTGTGATGGCACTTGTTCCGATGACAGCGTTTGCTGAAGGAACTTCAGTAGATAATTGGGACGGTACGGCAGATACAAGCTGGTACACCGACCATAAGACGGATACTGAATACCATTTCACCACTGCCGAACAGTTGGCCGGTTTAGCGCAGTTAGTCAATGACAAAACTGCATCTGTATCATTTGAAGGGAAAACGATTCACTTAGATAATGACCTCGACTTATCCGGCTGCCAGTGGACCCCCATTGGAAATGGCAGCAACTTTGGCAGATATTTTGCTGGTACTTTTGATGGGCAGTATCACAAAATCACGAATTTGCATCATCACTCTACTGGTGACGAACTTATTCGAAACGGACTATTCGGAGTTGTTTCTGACGGTGGTACATTAAAGAATTTACTTGTTATAGACGCTGATATTGCCTCAAATGATGGTTCGTTACTTGCCGGCATTTTGGCAGATTGGGTCGATGGCGGCACAGTTGAAAACTGCTATACAAGCGGAAAGATAGAAAACAATGTTGGCGACAAGATGGTCGGCGGACTGATTGGCCAATGCACTGGGAGCACACAAGTAAAAGGCTGCGGCTCAGACGCCACGGTTATCAGTACAGAATCCGATGAAGATCATGTTGATACCGTTGGCGGGCTGATTGGTCAGTGGGAAAACTCTACGGACAGCTCGTCGATTACCGATTGTTGGTTTGGCGGTTCTGTTTCCTGCAAAAATATCTATTCAGCTGTAGGTGGTATTCTCGGTGCAAACTTTGAAAACTTCTCTGGGAACAAGCCTGGCGTAATAATCAAAAATTGCATAGTTGCAACAAAAAAAATCACTGGCGCTGAGCCTGGCAATATCACTTGGATTACAGCTGTTGTAAAGACCCATGTTACCGACTGCATTTGGCCGGATACCCCTCCTGATGGTGTAACGCTTGATGAAGAAACATATCCTGATAATAAAGGCAATTACTTTGCCGTTACTAAGCTGGTGGTTGATTGGGATGCAGGTACTGCGGGTGCCGACCCGACCTTTGACCAGTCATTGTGCGGCACTGCTGTCTCCAACTTCACCTCCGCAGATGTCCTTGCTGGCTTGCAAACCAATGCCGGTGCGGGCGTTGAATGGGTTGCCGGAATCGGTCATCCAACTTTTGTGTGGGATGACAATAACATCCCCGCTGATTACACAAAGGTTGATGCAGCCATTGCTAAGGCAAACACATTGAACAAGGACAACTACAAGGACTTCTCCGCTGTGGAAGCTGCTGTCAATGCTGTTGTCCGTGACAAGAATATCACTGAACAGAGCAAAGTGGATGCAATGGCGAAGGCTATTGAAGATGCTATTGCTGCCCTGCAATACAAGGATGCAGATTACACAAAGGTAGATGCAGCCATTGCCAAAGCGAACGCTTTGAAGAAGGATGACTACAAGGATTTCTCCGGTGTAGAAGCTGCCGTCAATGCTGTTGTCCGAGACAAAAACATTACTGAGCAGAGCGAGGTAGATGCAATGGCGAAGGCTATTGAAGATGCCATTGCTGCCCTGCAATACAAGGATGCAGATTACACAAAAGTAGATGCGGCCATTGCCAAAGCAAATGCACTGAACAAGGATAACTACAAGGACTTCACCGGCGTGGAAGCCGCTGTCAAAGCTGTTGTCCGTGGTAAAAATATTACGGAGCAATCTGAAGTAGACAAGATGGCAAAGGCTATCGAAGATGCCATTGCTGCTCTTGAGAAAAAACCTGCCAGCACCAAGCCGGGAACATCCGATAAGAGTCCGCAGACCGGCGATACAAGCAACCTTGCTTTGTGGATGGCCCTGTTGTTCGTCAGCGGCGGTGCAGCCATTGGCACAACGGTTGTCAGCAGAAAGAAAAAGCGTAGCGTAAAGTAAAATCAAATGTTTAACCCAAGGGCGGCTGTCGGAAACGGCAGCCGTCTTTCCTGTCACAATATACCGAAAAAGATTGACGAGCAAGTGTTCTGTATGATATAATCTATATGCTCTCATTAGAGGGCCACAACTGAATATCTGAGTGAAACACAAGGCAGCCGCCGAAAGAGATTGCGGCTGCGCTGTTCCTGTTGCAGCGTCTGCCTGCGGGACGGAAAAAGCAGACACTGAAGGTTTCTGAATTTCAGAGCCGGTACATAGTTTCATCAAAGATAGAGCGAGAGATCATCTCCCGCTGATTTGATGTGCTGTGTACCGACTCTTTTTATCGTTATAGCCGTCGTTCACAAAAAGTTTACAAAAATTCTTTTGTGCAAACGGAAAAAAAGTTCCCAGTTGATTATTGAGGGGGTTAATTTCCGGCCCTTCTCGCTGCCTACCAATTGAGGGGCAAATTGAAAACTGAATGACCGTCCGAATGGGATATGATTCTGCCACGACCTCCCCGATGGGGGCAAGCAGAACAACGCTGCGGTGAGATTCCGGGGCAGGGATAGAAAAACGATATTCGGAGAAAACGGCAAAATATTTGAAAAACAGTTCCGTTTTACACCCGTGATTTCTCCTATTTGTGAGGAAGTCGTTTGACGGTCAAGACTGTAATTTTTCGCAGATTTCTTTTTGTGGGAGCGCCAAACGGCCTCCGCATCGTCTGCGGCATTTCTATTAGAAAATCCGTGAATTCTGCCGGTCTTGAACAGGACTTTTTCCGGCAAAAACAGGCCTTTTACTCATGTTGTGATTACCGGTACCATGACCCAAAATGCGATTACGATTAAAGTGGATGGGGGAAAAACGGACTTTTCAATGTGGACATTCAAATGAGCAGCGGCTCTGCAATCAAAACGACAGGGCAGGGTGCGGTAACGCTGGAATTGAATGGCACAAATATAGCGAAAAGCAATACCGGCGGTGCCGGTATTCAGAAGATGAATACAGATTGGCTCGTTATTCAGGATAATAGCACGCCTGACGGCAGCTTGACTGCCGCAGGAGGGGACTACACGGCAGACATCGGAGGCAGTTAAGAGGTGCCGATACAAATACCTTTTCTTCCATTGGATGTACCTCCATATCTTCTGGGCCTTGATCCGACCCTGTATTTCGGCAGGTTCCACCTGTCAAAATACATATTACAACTTGCCAAAATAAAAAAGTTGGGAAAAGCTCTTGACAAAATCGAACAAAATGATATAATAAACAAGTCGCCGGTTGAGGGACTCATTTGCGAGTGTGCTGGAATAGGCAGACAGGCAAGCTTGAGGTGCTTGTGTTCGATTGGACGTGTGGGTTCAAGTCCCATCACTCGCACCATCCCTCTCCTGCGGTGAAAAAAAGAAGAACGGATATGCGCGAGTGGTGGAATTGGCAGACTCGCTAGATTCAGGTTCTAGTGCTCATTACGGGCGTGCGGGTTCAAGTCCCGCCTCGCGCACCATATCGAGTGGTCATAAGGGATTTCACTTATGACCACTCGATTTTTCTATTCCGATACGATTTGATGCAGGGAGCAGGCAAGTGGTCTGCTCCTTTTCGTTATGCTGTTTTCGGCTCTGTGAGGTATTCGACAGCGACTCCTTGGCGGGTATCCGCTTTGTAATGCGGATGCCTCGGCACTGCCGGGATCTCCACATAGCCAACAAAGCGGTAGTAGATCACGATCCGCTGGGTACGATTCTTGCCGATCCCCTCCGTTTCAAACACATCAATGTGGTCGATCAGCTCTCGCAGCAGCGGCGCTGTCAGGTAATCCATCTGCATAAACCGCCGCACAGCAAGGATGAAGCTCTCCCGCTGCTGTTGCTGCTTTCCGGATTCGGACAGCTTCTTGCGAAGGGCGGTGATCTTACTTTTCAGCGCCATTCGCTCCACCTCATATTTATGGGACAGCTGCATAAACCACTCATCACTGACCTTTCGTGGCGTTGTCCTCATAGAGTTTTTCATAGAGCCGGGAAACGGTGTCGTTCCGGGTCATCGCCTTTTGCAGTTCCTCCTCACAGCGCTTTTGTTCCCTTAAAAGTTCCTTGTCGCTCTTTCTGGCCAGCAGTTCGGCAAAGGCATCTTCGTCGCTCAGATATTCTACCACCTACACCAAGGGCGGCTCCATCATTTCCGCTTATCCGGAGGAGGCCACCGTACTCATGCGGGCCAGCAGCGAGGACAACTTCTACAAGGCCGGCTGGTGGAACGGCATCGACGATCCTGAGGCGGGCCTGAAGGGCCACGCCCTGGCTATCGACTATCAGGCCAACGGGCTGGATATGACGGTGTTCTGCACCAGCATCACCAACAAGGCCCACCGGACCGACGACTACCGTCTGGCTACCAACGCCATTTACAGTAAGCTCCTGGGTACCGATTTCACCGTGGAGTCCGACGAGCCCCCTGAGCCCACCCCCAACCCGGATACCAAGCCCGATACCGGCAAGGATACCCAGTCTCCGGAGACCGGCGACGGCATGACCGTTACCGTGTGGGTCATGGCAGCGACCCTGTCTGTGGCCGCTGTGCTGGTGCTCTCCGCCAAGAAGCGTGAGGATCGATTTTCTTCCCAAATAGCCACATAACCTGAAAACAGCCCCCTCCGCCTTACAGGCGGAGGAGACTGTTTTTTCGGCGGGTTGCCGGAAATGGGAAAATGTGGTATGATACTAAAAAACATTTTCCCCGGAGGTGCGTTATGACCCAACTGCAAGGCTTTTTTGAGAAGAACTTCACCCTGTCCCCGGATTATTGCGGGGCATCGGCCCGGATGTCACCGCTGGCGGCCTTCACCATGTTTCAGGCCATTGCCGCAGAGCACGCCGAGCGCATCGGCGTAGGCGGCGCAGCCATGGCGCAACGTGGCGCCTTCTGGCTGACTCTCCACAGTCGGGTGGACTTTTTTCAATGGCCTGCTCTGGCGCAGGAGGTGACGGCGGCCACATGGCCGGAGCACTGCGAGGGGAGATCCCTGCGCTGCTTCCGCAGCTACAGCCTGCGGCAGGGAGATCAGCTGCTGGCGCTGGGTCGCACCCAGTGGGCGGTGCTGGGGGAGAAGGGGCGGCTCATTCCCTTTGCCCAGTCTGGCTTCCCGGAGGATTTCCCCTTTGTGGAGCGGGAGGGCATCACGGAGGCCCCCGCCCGGTTCCGGGACGACCTGCTGCCGGAGGAGCTGGTGCAGCGGCATACGGTGCGCTCCACGGACATCGACATGGGCCGCCACATGAACAATGTGGCCTATGTGCGTCTGTTGCTGGACTGCTTCCCGGCCAGCGTGCTGGCGGACGGGAAGATCGCCTCCATGGAGGTCCACTATGCCGCTCCCTGCCTCGAGGGGGAGGAGTTGTCGGTTCTCTGCCGCCGGGAGGGCGGCATCTGCCGCATGGCGGTGCGGAAGCCCGACGGCAAGACCGCCGTACTGGCTGCCGTCCGCTTTCACGAAAAGTAAGTGAGCATACAAAAGCCCCGCGGGAAACGCTTCCGTTTCCTGCGGGGGCTTTTTGCTTATCCGAACACGTGGAGGATGACGCACAGCAGGATCAGGCACAGGCCCAGACACGCCATCAGTAGTGCAAAGGAGAGACTTCCCTCCATCCGCTGGAAGGTGTCCAGTACGGTACCTACGTGATCCGCCGTCTCCTCTTGGGAGTACTTGCTGTTGTGGGACATGGCCCGCACCACAGAGCTATGGGGCGAGCGGCGGACGTGGTCACGGGTATCCCGCAGCAGGGTGCGGCGCATCACCAGCACCAGCAGATCCAGCAGGTCGCATGCCACCCGGCACAGGGTCATCAGTACCCGGATGAGCCACCGGAAGAAGGGCTTGTAGACGCTCTCCTCCAAGCTGAGCCACGCCGGCCACAGGGAGCGGTAGCGGACCTCACCGTCCCGGCGCTCCATGAGAAGGGGCCGGATCAGCAGGAAGTATACCAGCATACCGATGGATAGGGAGATGACCACGCCCTTGAGGTTCTCCCAAGCCAGATAGTGGACAGCATGGGAGAAGTCATGACCGCCGGAGAAGGAGAGGGTAGCGGCGGCGAGCTTCTCCGACAGCCCATGGGGCAGCAGACCCAGCATCGGCAGCGGTATCGCTGCCAGCATCAGCGCCGCCACGGAGAGGGGCGTTCCCCAGCGCCGGGAGGCGGCGTGGGCATCTGCCGGTGCCGTCTGCCAGAATACCGCCACATAGATCTTGGTGAGATAGGCCGCCGTCAATCCGCCGGATAGCAGGAACAGCCACTCTACCGCCGTAATGGCGGCGCTGCCGGTCTCCACCGCCAGCTCCACCACCGCCTCGTGGACCAGCGTCTTGCTGACGTAGCCCAGAAAGCCGGGGATACCGGCCAGGGAGCAGGCTCCGCACAGAAACAGCCCGTGGAGCAGGGGCTTGCCCCGCCCGAAGCCACGGATGCGGTTCAGATCCAGCTGGTGGGTGTTGTAATACACCACACCGGCAAAGAGAAACAGGGTCAGCTTCACCAGCGAGTGGTTCAGCATATACAGCACCGTACCGTGGGCGGCCAGTGCGTTGTGCTCCCCCAGCAGGGTCAGCATGGCCACGCCCACCAGAATGAACCCGATCTGGGACAGGGAGGAGCAGGCCAGAATGTACTTGAGGTTGGTGGAGAACACCGCCATTACGGCGCCCAGTACCATGGTGATGCAGCCCAGTATCAGCACCAGAATGAGCATGTGGACCGGATAGAATGCATAGCAGAAATATCGGAACCATCTTTTGTGATATCCCTGTTTTCCATTATAGAGCCATATGGGAATAAGTGAAAGCAAAGCAAGACCCTGCTGACAAAGCTCGAATTCCATACCGAACAGCTGAATAGGGTATACCAGGCCACCCAACAGTTCCACATTGACCCAGTAGAGTGCAACGAGCTGTCCGAGCAGACACCACCACTTTCTGCCATGGAAGAAATAGAAAATAAATATCGTAAGAACGCCGGTGCCATAGTAATCTAACATACATAATGTTCCAAGCGCTGCTCCGACTATAACAACAATTACAGATATTAATATAAAAGCCCATTTTTTACGCTTTTTGCGAGCTGTTTCCATAATGTTAATGCCCAAAAGACCCAAGAGAAGTGTCCATATAACATTTTGATGGACAGGATAAAACCATGTACCGCCGTACATAAAATCGAAAGGTATTTCGGAAATCACAGCAAATAACAGCATACGCAG
>ERZ834859.3384-NODE-3384-length-11606-cov-3.001125_pt1 | contig 11606 bp, 12 predicted proteins | sample MGYA00519947_ERZ834859 | MGnify/ENA primary metagenome ERZ834859 (study PRJEB31850, sample SAMEA3708763) | human gut metagenome | biome: human gut; feature: human-associated habitat; material: faeces | place: China | collected 2014 ...
CGCCACTTAGCTCTCCGTCTCTGGAATCCAACCCGAACAATGCCACATTCGTGTATCCCTTCGGTGTCTCATGTAGTTCCAGGCTGCTCTCATCCAGTGTATTATGGTTGAGATGATCCAGCTTGTACATCATAAATGCCGCCAAAACAAGAACCGCAAGTATCAGAAATTCCAGGACCAAAAACAGGATTCCCCGCCTTTGTCTTTTTTTATTCAATCGTTTTCTCTGCTGCAGTGATATTCGATCTCTTCTGCGAAACATAGATCCGCCTCCGTTTTAGTATGCGTTTTTGTTGATAAAGCCTTTCAGAAACGTCAGCAGGATAATCTTAAAATCCAGTCCCAACGTCCAGTTTTCAATATAATACAGGTCACACTCAATCCGCTTCCGGATCGAAGTATCTCCACGATAGCCATTCACCTGTGCCCATCCGGTCAGTCCCGGACGCACCTGATGTTTGATCATATATCTTGGAATCTCTTCTTTGAATTTTTCTACAAACTGAGGTCTTTCCGGTCTCGGGCCGATCAGACTCATATCCCCTTTCAGGATATTGATCAGCTGCGGTAATTCGTCAATGCTTGTTTTTCTTATAAACTTTCCTACCGGCGTAACACGCGGATCGTTCTTTACCGTCCATCCATTCTTTTCTTTTGATGCATCCTGTACAACCATAGACCGGAATTTATACATATAGAATGGTTTATTTTGCAGACCGATCCTTTCCTGTTTGAAGATCAGTGGTCCCGGAGATGTCACTTTTATAATAATTGTTATTACCAGCATGACCGGTGAAAATAATGTAAGCGCAACCAATGCTCCAAAAATATCCATTGCCCTTTTTACAAATGCATTCAGCATATTGCTAAGCGGTACTCTTCTTATATTAATTACCGGAAGTCCTATCAGATCTTCCGTATATGGTTTTGTCGGAATGATATTATTATAATCCGGTATAAACTTTGTATGGACACCAGATTTTTCACACATACCTACAATCTTTTCTAATTTATGATATTCTGCCAGCCCGAGAGTGATTGCTATCTCATCCAGTTTATTTTCCGGAAGAACAATCATAAGATTATCGATTCTTCCAAGTACCTTAATTCCTTTATACTCTGTTCCTCTTGGTACGTTGTCCGCAAGAATTCCTCTCACGATATAGCCCCATTCCGGATTTGCTTTAATTCTGTCAATATACTGTTCCGCCGCACGGCTATATCCGATCAGCAGAATGTGCTTCTGGTTATATCCCTGCTTCCGCATATCCCGCAACACTTCACGGATAATATTTCTTACAACAACTTCTAAAAATACATTCACCAGGAAAAATACAAAAATCATTCCCCTGGAAAAATCAGGCTGTTTCCACACATATAAAAGTAAAATAAATGCCATCAGACCAATCACATTAGCCTGAATGATATGCCATGCTTCCAGTCTGCGTCCCTGCACACGTTTTGGTGTATATAACTGGAATCCATAATATAAGACCAAATATCCCGGCACAATTACAATCAACACTTTTGCATATTCCTGCAACGATAAAAACCATGGATCCAATTCAAAAATCCCGCTTTTAAATCTCAGGTACCATGATGCAATATATGAAAATACAATTACAACTGCATCTATTACTACATGTAATCTGTTTAATAACTTTTGATTATCCTTTATCAATGTTCCTCACCCATATTTATCTAATTTTACATTACGTTTTATCTTACAATAATTTTTTCCTTACGGCAACCCATTATACCACAGTTTTCTTAATACTTTATTAATAATTTTGAAATATATTTAAAAAATTATTTTACCCACTCTTTATATAGCACCCTCTTCTTTTTTTTGCTATAATAATAGAAACAAATCAGAAAATAGAGATCGGAGTATTTCTCAAACTATGAAAGTAACAATTATCATCCCAAACTATAACGGGAAACATTTTATGGAGCCCTGCCTCCAGTCATTATCAGAACAGACCTGCAGGGATTTCAAAGTATTAGTGGTTGACAACGCATCTTCCGATGGAAGTCTGGAATATATGAGTGAGCACTACCCAGATATAGAGGTTATCTCCTTAAAGAAAAATTACGGTTTCAGCAAAGCGGTCAATGTCGGAATCGAACATTCCACTACACCTTATGTGATATTGCTCAATAATGATACGACCGTTGATACACACTATGTAGAAGAAATGATCAAAGCGATTGAAAAATCTCCGCACATCTTTTCTGTCAGCAGTAAGATGATCCAGATGTATCATCCAGAACTGATCGACAGTGCCGGTGATCTTTATACTTTAATGGGTTGGGGCGTGTGCCGCGGAACCGGACGTCCTGTCTCCAATTACACAAAAGCAGATCAGATATTTACCGCATGCGCCGGGGCAGCCATCTACCGCCGGTCTGCTTTTTCAAAAATCGGCTTATTTGATGAAAATCATTTTGCATACCTTGAGGATATCGATGTCGGATATCGCGCAAAAATTTACGGCTACAAAAATACATACTGCCCCACAGCACTGGTCTACCACGTAGGAAGCGGTACAAGCGGTTCAAAATATAACTCTTTCAAGGTTAAATTATCCGCCCGCAACAATATTTACCTGAATTACAAAAACATGCCTTTCTTGCAGCTGGTTTTGAACTTTATTCCTCTTTTTCTCGGCTGTGTTGTCAAATATCTGTTTTTCATGCGTAAGGGGTTCGGTGAAGACTATGCCTGCGGAATAAAAGAAGGGCTTTCCCATGCCCGGGAACAGAAAAAAGTTGCTTTTAAGCTGCGGCACCTGCCTAACTATATTTTGATCGAGTTTGAACTGATTCTTCATACTCTTTCTTATGCCAGAGACTGGTTTAGACGAAAATTATTCAAAAAATAGAAAAAAACAGGAACCGTATCATTTTACTTTTGATACGGTTCCTGCTTTTTATTAAAATACATATTGATCATCAATAACCCGATCATCTGAAATCCATTCTGTAGTCCGAGAAATGCAGGATTAAATGCAGGTCTTATCACAAACCAGCCCAGTCCAATCAAAGTAAATACTTTAATGACCCAGGTGTTTTTTCTGGCATACTTTACGATTTTTCTTATGTATATCAGGAGCACTCCTCCAACAAAAACTACAAATCCTGAAATTCCCATCTGGTAACAAAATGACAGGTATTCTATTTCATATGAAAACGGTATCGATCCGCTTCTTGTATAATCACTTATGTAACTTCCAAATCCATGGCCGAATACCGGTGACTCCTTCACTCCGTTTATCAATTCTCTCATTTGTATCTGCCTGACATCATCTGATTCTATAGCAAATGAAGAAAAGAACCGGAATTCTATCATTTGTATCACAGGTTTCAACCATAACACCGACGAAGCAAGCACCAGAATCACCCCGATGCATCTTACCTTCTTCGGGATTTTCTTCCAATAATATAACACTGCAACAAATGCAAAGCAGCAGAATTCAACCATCAAAACTCTCGAAAATACAATCAATGTATAGATCCCGCTCAATGCAAACAGCAGACTTCTGATGCTTTTTTTATATTTCTCCATCATCCAGTAAAACGGCATCAGTGTCACTACTATAATATCAGATGAAGTCTGCACACGGATCAGCAATAATCTGCCCAAATGCATTGTCATTGTCGATGCTTCCGTTCCAAACATGTTTAGATAAAATTCTATTACAGCCTCATATTCTATCAACTTACATACAAAGACGATTTCTATGATTATTTTTCCCAGGATCTTCAAAAGCATCATATAAAGGATACATTCTATAATCTTTTCCGGTTCAGCCAATTCATATCTGACCAGAAAATATAATTCTACAAACACAATTACCGAGATATAGAATAATCCCGTAAATTTTATACTCCATTCATTTCCAAGAATGTAACTGACAATACATGCCAACAATCCCAAAAAACCTAAAGTAATCTCCAGCTTCGCACTTTTTATAATCTCAAGGCTTTTTCTTTGTAAAACCAGGCATATTCCTCCCAGAATAATCAACAGGCATACCAATATTTTCTGAATTGGTATGCCCATCATTACTCCTGTTGGAAGTGCATAACTTATGATGCACAGATAAATCACAACATTCAGTAATTTTGATAACTTATTCATAGTTTATCCTAAAAATGGAACGTATCTTTCAGTCCAACCCACAGCTGATCCTTATCACTTAAGTTCAGTGCAGTGCCGTCTTCCAGCGCATAACCTTCTCCGGATGCGGTTCCTTTATACTCTCCTGTCAGTGTCGGCCACTCGATGCCGATCTCAGGATCGTTCCATGCAAGACCGCCCTCGTCTCCCGGATGATAGAAGTCTGTACATTTGTAGCAGAACTCTGCGAGATCACTTAATACCAGGAATCCGTGTGCGAATCCTTCCGGAATGTAGAACTGTTTCTTATTTTCTTCTGTCAGTTCTACACCGAACCATTTTCCGTATGTCTCACTGTCACTTCTTAAGTCTACTGCCACGTCAAATACAGCACCTTTTACGACACGTACCAGTTTTCCCTGTGGAAATTCTTTCTGGAAATGTAATCCTCTTAAGACTCCCTTCGTAGAACTTGACTGGTTGTCCTGAACGAACTGCATTGTAAGTCCTGCTTCTTCCATATCTTTCTGGTTATATGTCTCCATAAAGTATCCTCTTGCGTCACCATGTACTGTTGGTTCAATTACACAGAGTCCCTGGATACCGCCTGCGTTTTTTTCTACTTTAATCTGTCCCATTATTACGTCTCCTTATTGTTTTAAATGATTTATACGTGAGTTAATCCCAGCCACGTCATGTGGCTGAGATTATTCTTCACCTATATAAAATTTAGAATTCAATTTCTTTCAAGTATCTTCCAAGCGCATCCTGCCATGTCGGAAGTGGAGTAAATCCATTTTCCACAAGTTTACTCTTGTCCAGTCTGCTGTTGAAAGGTCTTGCTGCTTTGGATACACCGTACTCTTCTGTTGTTACCGGCAGAACCGTCACCTTGTCTTCGCTGTATTCGTCATGACCAAGCTCTGCTGCCTGGCGGAAGATTTCCTTTGTAAAATCATACCAGCTGATATATCCGCCTTCGTTTGTTGCATGATAGTAACCATATTTGTCAGTCTCGATCATGTCAACGAGAAGTCTTGCAAGGTCAAATGTATAGGTTGGTGTTCCGATCTGGTCATTTACAACTTTCAATGTATCGTGTGTCTTTGCTACATTGAGCATTGTCTTGATAAAGTTCTTACCGTTCTTTCCGAATACCCACGCGATACGTACGATGAAGTACTTATCCAGCGTCTCCGATACCGCAAGCTCTCCGGCAAGTTTTGTCTCTCCATATACATTCAGTGGTTTGTAATCCTTGCAGTCAGGTTCCCAGGCTTTCTCTCCCTGTCCGTCAAATACATAGTCTGTACTGATGTATACCATCTTACATTCTAACTTTTTACACACATCTGCAATGTTCTTTGTTCCTGTTGCATTGACCGCTTTTACGATCTCTTTCTTATCTTCGTCTTCTGCAAGGTCCACGGCTGTCCATGCAGCACAGTGTACCACTACATCCGGTTTTGCATCTGTCAGAACTTTTTCTACAGAAGATGCATCTGTGATATCCATCGGCACATATGGCATTGTTGTTACCGCTGTACCATCCTGGATTCCGCTGTATGTTTCTTTGATGTCAGAACCGATTCCCTCATAACCACGGGATGCCAGTTCGTTCATCACGTCATGACCAAGCTGTCCGCCAACACCTGTCACTAATACTTTCATTCTTAAATCTCCTCCCGGTGAGCATACATTTTCTCATAATAGTTCTGGTATTCTCCGGAAATGATCGTCTCCCACCATTCCTTATTTTCAAGATACCATTTGATCGTCTTCTTAATACCATCTTCGAATTTGGTCTCCGGAAGCCATCCAAGTTCGTTGTGGATCTTTGTAGGATCGATTGCATAACGCATATCATGTCCCTTACGGTCTGCAACGTGAGTGATCAGACTTTCCGGTTTTCCAAGCTCTTTACAGATGATCTTTACGATCTCGATGTTTGTCTTCTCATTGTGTCCGCCTACGTTGTATACTTCTCCGACTCTTCCGTTATGGATGATCAGGTCGATTGCTTTACAGTGATCTTCTACATATAACCAGTCACGTACATTTAATCCTTCTCCGTATACTGGAAGCGGCTTGTCATTCAGTGCATTGGCGATCATCAGCGGGATCAGTTTCTCCGGGAAGTGATATGGTCCGTAGTTGTTGGAACATCTGCTGATAGATACCGGCAGTCCGTATGTTCTGTGATAAGCAAGAACTAACAGGTCTGCTGCTGCCTTAGATGAGCTGTATGGGCTGCTTGTGTGGATCGGTGTCTCCTCTGTGAAGAACAGGTCCGGTCTGTCAAGCGGCAGATCTCCGTATACTTCATCTGTAGATACCTGATGGTAACGTTTGATACCATATTTTCTGCAGGCATCCATCAGTACAGCAGTACCTTTGATGTTTGTATCCAGGAATACTTCCGGGTTCTCGATAGAACGGTCTACGTGGCTTTCTGCTGCGAAGTTTACAACCATGTCCGGTTTCTCTTCTTCGAATAATTTGTACACTGCTTCACGGTCTGTAATGCTTTCTTTTACAAAACGGAAATTCGGATTGTCCATTACAGGCTCCAGTGTAGATAAGTTACCTGCATATGTCAGGCAGTCCAGACAAACGATGCGATAGTCCGGGTATTTGTTTAACATATGAAATACAAAGTTACTTCCGATAAATCCGGCTCCTCCGGTTACAATAATTGTCATTTTTTGATTTCTCCTTTTTGTATCATTTCTTAATATAGATTTTAGTACAAATTTTCTTTATATTTTCCATCCAGGACATCTTTTAAGTACTGTCCATACTGGTTCTTCTTCAGAACTTCATATACTTCCATTACCTCGTCCTTGCTGATCCATCCGTTCAGGTATGCGATCTCTTCCAGGCATGCAATCTTACGGTGCTGATGTGTCTCAACCGTCTTCACGAAGTTGGTTGCATCTACAAGGCTTTCGTGTGTACCTGTATCCAGCCATGTGAATCCCTGTCCGAGAAGTTCTACATTCAGGTTGCCCTTCTCAAGATATACACGGTTCAGGTCTGTGATTTCCAATTCTCCACGGGCACTTGGTTTCAGGCTCTTTGCATACTCTACAACTTTATTGTCATAGAAGTAAAGTCCTGTTACACAGTAGTTGCTCTTTGGATGCTCCGGTTTCTCCTCGATGGAAATTGCTTTTCCTTCGTGGTCGAACTCAACAATACCGAAACGTTCCGGATCATCTACATAGTAACCAAATACCGTAGCTCCCTTTCCTGTTTCTGCATTAGGTCCTGACGCAATCTGAGTTGTCTGATAAAAAACTTCTGAAAAAGTCATAGACTGTGACTTATATGCCACAGTATTAACATTGGCAATATTATTACCAATAACGTCCATTCTTGTCTGATGTGCCTTAAGACCTGACACAGCAGAATACATTGATCTCATCATAATATTTGTTCCTCCATAAATATGTAAAGACATATATCTGATGCATTCATCAATAAAGCATCGTCCCTTCTGGCATTCAGGGACATTCGCCTCCTTGCGGTCCAGCTAAATAATTACTGCTCCATCAATATTAGTATAGATATTGTCTTCATTGTTATTCTGATCCATCGCCGTAATCACTGTTCTGTTTCTTGTATTAACTATAAAAGACAGATCATCAACTATAACGAGCGATTCTTTGATTCCTTTCAAAATTGCTTTTTCGGTTCCTTCCTCAAGCCTTGTCATCTGTTCGTCTGATAACCGGATATCTCTCTGTTCAAGCCTTTCACCAGCATGTTTAGAGAACTTCAACCCTTTTGACGATTTAATATCGCTGTCGGAAATAACCTCTTCAATCGAACGCTTCTGATTATATATATCAGCAAATGTTTTGCCATTATACATTTTATCAACATTATCAGAATTCTTCTTTCCTATAATGTCCGTCATCTTTTCGATAGAAGCAATATTATTACCTATCATATTATTCATCATAACGGTCACTCCCCAGGTTTTGTATCCTCTGTCTTAGTATCTGTTGTAGAACCATTTCCTTTCCATTTGTCAAAATAGTCCTTATCCATTACAGTATCAAGATCTGCAATATCATAAAGCTTTCCACCAATTCCAAGATAAACAGTTCCATTTATTGTTTCCCAATAATCAACAGTTCCGCCTATATAACCATTGCTGTTCTGTGTTGTAGTCATTATAACCTGCTTACCCACAAGGTTAGATGCCATATCCTGTAATGTATTATCATTCATTTCTTTAGTAGCTTCAACCTGTGTAAATGTAGCAAGCTGTGCCATATAATCCGAATTATCTGTAGGTTCTAGCGGATCCTGGTTCTGCATCTCAGCTACCATAAGCTGTAAAAACTGTTCAACATCAAGCGTTGTCTTATTAGTAGTACTCTTATTCTTTCCTGTTGAACTTAAGTTGCTGTTAACATCGTCCTTTGTACTTAATGAACCATCATTCTTCACATAAGACCATGCACCTATCGTACTAGCCATATATTATCTCCTTTCTCATCTTATTCTATGCTGAATATTCAACACTGCTGTCGCCATTAACAATAGCATCTTTTGCCCTGATTTCTTCATCAGTCATATCAGATTCTTCCAGTTCTTCAAGACTGCTAAGATCAAGCTTTCTATGAGTCTTCTTTTCCTGACCAGCCTGTTCTGAATTATTACCTTCGAGATTCTGCTGTGATTCAAAGCCATGACTCTGTACAGTAATCTCTACAGATTCAACCTTCACACCCTGATTGTTAAAATGTTCTTTCAAAGCTGTCATCTGATTTTCAAGAGCAGCTTTTACCTGTTCATTCTGTGCTGTAAGCTGTGCTGTAATTACTCCCTGTCTTGCTGTGACAGCTATATGTACTTTTCCAAGATTCTCAGGATTAAGCATAATTTCAATACTTGAAAGCTGCTGTCCTGTTGTAACCTTAATCTGTTCTACAACCTGTCTTACAATATCAGCTTCATTAACATTAGAAACTTCATCAATAATCTCGCTGAAAGCATTCTGGATGTTCTGTGCCATATTCCCGGTAAAGTTTTCATTTTGCACAGATGCTTTATCAGACATATGAGTCTGCTGCTTATCATCCGCATTATTGTCATTATCAGCCTGCACTTTAGTCTTCTGTGCAATTACATTGCTTAACTCATACTGTGATGCTGCTTCCGGCCGTTCTTCTGGCTGTGCATCTTCTTTCACCACAGACTGTTTAACAGACTGTTTAACATCATCCTTCGCAGAAACAAGCATTTCTTTAATTGAATCAATGTCCATATTATACACATCTTCCAGATTATCTGTCACAGACTTTGCATATTCCAGTATATCATTGAGCATAGATACTGAATCTGCATCTGTCAAAAACTCAAGTGAATCAGTGTTTCCGCTAAGAGCAACTACAAGATCCGTAAGCTTCTGCATGTCAAGCAAATCCTCTGCTATAATTCCAAGCTGCTCCATAGCACTCTCTATATCTTCATCAGATACATTCATTGTTTTCTTAATCTTTTCTTTAATGTCCGACACTGCATTCTGCACATCCTGAGTCATTTTGTTACTGTTTTCTTTAACCGCATTATCTGTTTTTACATTTTTTACAGTTGAATTAGTGGTAACAATATCTGCATTCTTGTTAGACTTATTAGCACCCATGCTTACAAGTGAATCTGATGGAGCTGCTGAATATGTATTAGTCTGCTTTGATGAATTCCCAGTCACATCGTTTCTTACAGAACTATTCATTATCCTTGCAAAATCAACATTCCCGGAATTATCCTGACCAGACTGGCTTCCAACACTTCCTGCCACCTTAGTAACCGGCTGAACCATTCCTGTAACAGCTGAACTTACCATATTATCCTCCTCCTTTCTTCATATTAGAATCAGGATAGACCTAATCCATATTATATATCGGTAGTCTGTGCTACAGACTTAACCTTTAGCTGGATACATAATAACTGTAAGTTTTGCAGCATATACAGGATCCATCTCTGCAAGAATTGCTGCTCTCTGTTTAGACGTCATGCAAAGAAGTATATCAGAAACAAGGTCTGTATCTCCAGTCATCTCTTCAAGAATAGCTGCCGCATTTTTCGCATCCATCTTAGAATATGTTTCTGCCCAGTCCTTAACCTGCTGTGAGTACTGTAAATCCTTTACAACCTGTTCGTAAAGCTTTGCTGCATTTTCTGAATCAATACTTTCATACCACGATTTGTATTCACTTATATCTGGAGCATTATCTGTATATACAACATCTGTATCGAACTTATCTTTAAGTTCCTGATAATGCTGTGCATTCTCTTCAAACACTTTGAGTCTGGCAATCTCAGCCTGAAGCTCAGCAATTGTCTGGGCTGATGCATTCCCATTATTATTGTTCTCATCAAGCTGTGCTTCAAGTTCTTTAATTCTGTCAACTGCTTCAGAAAGGCTCTTGTACTTTCCCCCTGTTTCTTCCTGAATTTCTTCATCTGTAGCTGCTGGAAGAATCTTATTCACTACCGGAACATTTTTAAGATATGGCCGTAAACTACTTCCAATACCGCCGACATTCATCTTAATAAGAAGTGCAAATATAACAAGCCATATTACAATAATAAGCATTGCAACCAGTATGCTTACCAGCTTTCCACTCTTTCCTGATTCATCATCAAGTTCATCAATATTAACATCTTTTTTCTTAGCCATATCAATCTTTCTCCCAAAAACAATTACTCATCTTTGTTATTATATTTAAAGCTCACCGTTTCATCTATCTCTTTCATTTCCTGAGCATTAATATCAAGTTTAAACTGTTCAAATGCTTTCTCTTTCAGTTTTTCATGAATTTTCCTGTCCTGCACTGCCTCAGTCAGTTTCTTCATTGCATTATCAACATTGCGCTGTGCAATCCTTATTCTGACCGCCTGCTGTGTCATCTGGTTCTTGATAATATCAATTGCCTCATTACATCTGCGCATTTCCATAATATCAAGTCTTTCTGATGCAGAGCTTCTCGCAAGATTTTCATATGAATCAAGCCTTTTTCCGAGTCTTTTCATAGTTTCCTCTTCAATGAAAAGCCTGTTATTCATCTCAGCATATTCAGTTTTAGCCTGTGTTTCCAGGCGTTCTTTAATATCAAGAACATTCTGCATGCTGTATAAAAATTTTGCCATTCATGCCTCCACTATTTCTTTAACTGAAGTGAGCCATTTTCAAATGCTTCATAATCCGCAAATATATCTGACAGTTGTGTGACTTCATCTTCAAAATCAAACTTTTCATCCGTCTGCTGCATAAGGAACTTATTAACTGCATCAATCTTATATATAGCATAATCAATATTACGGTTAGAGCCGCTCTTATACGCACCAATATTAATAAGATCTTCTGCTTCATTATAAGTCGCCATTACATTTTTCATTCTGCCAGCCATCTGTTTATGCTTCTTGTCTACAATCTGACTCATACATCTTGATATGCTCTGTAAAA
>ERZ834859.3398-NODE-3398-length-11565-cov-2.920851_pt1 | contig 11565 bp, 8 predicted proteins | sample MGYA00519947_ERZ834859 | MGnify/ENA primary metagenome ERZ834859 (study PRJEB31850, sample SAMEA3708763) | human gut metagenome | biome: human gut; feature: human-associated habitat; material: faeces | place: China | collected 2014 ...
TGTCACCTGTCTGATATGCTTTTCCGGATTCGGAGATGACGTCTACTTCGCGCATTGCTCCGTCTCGGCTTGTTTGTACTGTATATTTGCTGTCGCTTTGCTTGAAGTAGATGGTACATTCTCGTCCCACAAGTTGATCTGTCTGTTCAGAATGATTTACTTGTTGCAGTTGATAAGCTTTCTTATAGAGAAACCACACAGCGAGAACAAAGAAAAGACCCACCAGAATTCCGATGACATAACTTTGAATTTCAGTGTTTCCCGCTAAATACATGTACCAGCCGAATCCGATTCCAAAATGAGTTAGTCCTTTAAAAGAAACTACGCTACTGATGTCAGCATCTACGTCTACATCTGCATCTATGTCTCCGAAAAAGATGGATAGAACGAATTGGATTACAAATATTCCTGTTGTCACAAGGGCAATAATAAGGAAAATGGTACTACTCATAATTGTGAGGTATTAGTGAATCATGATTATTTTGTTCTCCAAATATACAGGTTTATGCGAATTATACAAAGATAAATGAGATAAAATGACTACTTTTGCGCGCGAAAACCCTAAAAAAGAGGAATTAGCGTGCAAAGGTATTTTATTTATTTGGCTTACGACGGAACCAATTATCACGGTTGGCAGATTCAACCGAATGGGATTAGTGTGCAGGAATGTCTGATGAAGGCATTGTCTACCTTTCTGCGTCGCGAAATTGAAGTAATAGGAGCAGGCCGGACGGATGCGGGAGTGCATGCCTCTCTGATGGTTGCTCATTTTGATTCCGATGAACTGTTGGATACTACTTCTGTAACTGATAAATTAAATCGTCTGCTACCTCCCGATATTTCCATTTATCGTGTTTGCCGGGTTCGGCCGGATACCCATGCCCGTTTTGATGCGACTGCGCGAACTTATAAATATTATGTGACGACATCGAAATATCCTTTTAACAGGCAATATCGCTGGCGTCTTTATAACCAGTTGAATTATGAACGCATGAACGAAGCAGCGCGTATCCTTTTCGAGTACAACGATTTTACGAGTTTCAGTAAACTTCATACGGATGTAAAGACCAATATTTGTCATATCACTCATGCAGAATGGACGCAGGAAGAAGATGCTACCTGGGTGTTTACCATTCGTGCCGACCGTTTCTTGCGGAATATGGTGCGAGCCATTGTAGGCACGCTCATTGAAGTGGGACGCGGGAAACTGACTGTTGAAGGTTTCCGGCGGATTATAGAACAGCAGGACCGTTGTAAAGCCGGGACATCTGCTCCGGGGCAAGCCCTGTTTCTGGTAAATGTGGAATATCCCGAAAGTATATTTGAATAATAAATAATAAATATTCTCATGTGGTTATTATTAGCATTCCTCTCGGCTACTTTGCTGGGCTTTTATGATGTATTCAAGAAGAAATCGTTGAAAGATAATGCAGTACTTCCTGTTTTGTTTCTAAATACATTCTTTTCCAGTCTCATCTTTCTACCGTTTATCCTGATATCCGTTTATCAACCGGACTTGTTGGGAGGAACAATATTCAATGTTCCCGTTGCTGGTTGGGAACAGCATAAATATATTATCATCAAGTCGTTCATCGTATTGTCTTCGTGGATATTCGGATATTTCGGAATGAAACATTTGCCCATAACCATTGTAGGACCTATCAATGCCACCCGTCCGGTGATGGTGCTCGTGGGAGCTATGCTGGTATTCGGTGAACGATTGAATCTCTATCAATGGATTGGTGTGATGCTGGCCATTGCCTCTTTCTTTATGTTGAGCCGTTCGGGAAAGAAAGAAGGAATTGATTTTAAGCATAACAAATGGATCTTTTTTATTGTACTGGCTGCTATTACAGGTGCTATCAGTGGTTTGTATGATAAATATCTGATGAAGTCTCTGAATCCGATGCTGGTACAATCCTGGTATAATGTTTATCAGGTGTTTATTATGTGTCCTATTCTGTTATTGCTTTGGTGGCCTAAAAGAAAGTCTACCACCCCGTTTCGCTGGGACTGGACGATTATCCTGATCTCCATTTTCCTTTCTGCTGCCGATTTTGTTTACTTTTACGCATTAAGTTACGACGATTCGATGATTTCTATTGTTTCGATGGTTCGTCGGGGAAGTGTGGTTGTTTCTTTCACTTTCGGTGCGCTTTTCTTCCGTGAAAAGAATTTAAAAAGCAAAGCGATTGACCTTATACTGGTGTTAATCGGAATGATATTCTTATATTTGGGGTCTAAAAGTTAAAACAGTTACACAAGACTGTTTGTCATAGGTTAAATAAGATAGATATGAAAATAAATAAACTTGTTATTACTATATTCTTCTCTGCTGTCGGACTTTTTGTTTCGACTGCTCTTCAGGCACAAGAGGCCAAAACGTTGTTTGTGAATATGCCGGATTCTCTAAGTCCCTTGCTTACAAAAGTGAATCGTGAAGATTGCATAGACTTTCTGGAAAGTAAGATGAAAGCGCAAGTAGAAAACCGTTTTGGCAAGAAGTCGGAGATGACTGATCTTGGTAAAGACTATATCCGTATGCAAATGTCAGTTCAATCGACCTGGCAGATGAAAGTGTTGGCATTAAATGATTCAACGAACGTAATCTGTACAGTCTCTACTGTTTGTGCTCCTGCCTGTGATAGCAGCATCCATTTCTATACGGACGACTGGAAACCGCTTACAACATCTCTCTTTATTACCCTGCCCCTGATGGATGATTTTCTGAATGCTCCCGATTCAGCAGGAGTTTATGAGTTTGATGAAGCACGCCGTTCGGCAGATATGCTATTGATGAAAGCCGATTTTAATAAAGAAAATACGGAACTGACACTTACGTTAACAACCCCCGACTATATGTCAAAAGAAACAGCAGAGAAACTGAAACCGTTTCTCCGCCGCCCTGTAGTCTACCATTGGAAAAATGGAGCATTCTCAATTTAATAAGCATTCGTTGATGAACGCTATCATTTCCGGTGTGTTTGCTTCCACACTTTGAAGTAATTTGAATTGTGCTTTGGTGCGAACGAGGTTATGTTCCGGATATTTGATTTTATAATAAGTATCTCCGTTGATATAATCTGCCAGGAACCGTACACACTGCATGTATGGGAATAAAGCCGCCGCATAAGGAAGATTCTCAATCTCGATCTGAGTCAGGAATGATTTGGCTCCTTTCAGATAGCCCTTGGTAAATGCTTTGAATATTTCCATATTGAAGTTTACACGATCAAGGTCTTTGTCGTCTTCATCACCTGTGTTGGCACCTGTACGTAAGAAGTCACCATAATCGGAGAATATAAAGCTAGGCATTACCGTATCCAGATCAATGACACAAAGCACTTTACCATCCTCGTCGAACATCATGTTATTCACTTTCGTATCGCAATGGCAAACGCGTTTGGGAAGTTTCCCTTCACGATATAAACGTTCAGCCTTACACATTTCATCTGCGCGTTTCTCTATTTCATCCAGATAGTACTTCACTTCTGCTACCCGTCCGGCAGCATCCTTCGCAACGGCTTCACGTAGTTGTTTGAGACGGAACTCCATGTTGTGGAAATCGGGTATGGTTTCACCCAATGTTTCCGGAATATCGGCCAGCATAGCCTGGAAGTTACCGAAGGCTTCTCCTGCATAATTGGAATATTCGGGATTTACCGTCTCATACGTTTTTGCACGTGGGATGAATACCATCACACGCCAATAACTGTCACCGTCAAACCAGTATGTTTTACCTTCTTCTGTTTCGAGGAAACTCAACACCTTGCGGTCTATATCCGATTCTCCGGCTTCCGTCAGTTTCTTGCGAATGTGATTGGTAACAGCGCTAATATTGGATTGAAGCATTTCTACATTCTGGAAAATGGCATGATTGATGCGTTGCAAAACATAGTCGGGAGCATCTGCTTCTTTGGTGTTTACTTTATAAGTGTCGTTGATAAGTCCTGCACCCAAAGGTTTGATTTCTTCTATCGTACCTTGGACTTTAAATTTAGCTACGATGCTAGATAAATCTTTCATGTTTTTTTTCTTTAAAAATTTATACTAAGGTTATCGATAATCATATTTAGCAGCTTCGTTGGCCTGGTTAGCCGAGCGAACGGGTACTAATGTGAAGCCCCACTGGTAATCACGGTTAGCCGGGATCTGGTGGAAAGGTTCCGGGCGAGCACCCCAACTGTCATATCCGCCTACTCCTTGTTGCTTCATATCTACACAAACCTCAACGAAATCTCTGGGAGTGATGTCGTTGACATGATGCATTCTCCGTAATACGTTGCGGGCAGCGTTCTCGTCGTGATTGGCAACCTCTTCCGGGCTGAAGTTATTCCATTGGTAAGGGTGGGGCAGAGCTTCTTCAGAGTCAAAGTCTTCGATAGAGTTGCGCAAGGCATTGAAACCGATAAGACTGTCCGCTACCAACACCAGGCCGTTTCCTTTATTAGGAGATAAAGCGATCCAACGGGTATCAGTGTGATGTCCGTTTTCCTGTGGACGCACATAGTTGAAGTACATTTGATCCGCTGTTGTCTTATATACGCCAACGAGCGTTCCGTGATTGCGGTCGATATAATTCTCTTCCGGGCCACGGCCAAAGTATTGTACATTGTTCATCTGTGCCGGCAAGCGGAAACGCACACCGATACGGGGGACTTCCAGTTTGGAGGCAGCCTTACGGGCAGCATCACTTCCGGGGGTAAATGTAGCCATGCGGGTAGCTTCGGAAACTTCTGTTTCTGTAGGCTGCATATCCGTTGATGTGAATTTGGCATTTACGTTAACTATTCCGTTCGGATAGATTTTGTAAGTGACAACATACAAGTTGCCGGCAGCCAGTAAGTAGGTTACATTTAAGGAGACTGCTTTATCTTCTGCTGTCATGGTGGCATCCGTTATGCGGAAGTTTTTGCTTGATTGTTTCCATATCTGCAAACGTTTAGGAGTGCTGTTACCATAGTCATTATCATTAGGAGCACGCCAGAAGTTAGGCTGAATACCAAATCCGTCTTTGAAATATTCTGTACCATCTACTTTATACGAGGTTACTAATCCGCTATTCTTGTTGAATACAAAGTTTACTTTGGAGGAAGAAACGATTAATTCATCTCCTTGAATCGTTGTTTTCAATGCCGGACCGTTTGCTTTATATATACTCTTCTCTGCCTGGATAGGAAGTTGGAACTGGTCGTATGCAATTTCATATCCGGTTGGAATCAACGGTTCAGGCTCTGTGGTTGTTACACTGAAGTTGACAAAATATTCTGTTCCCGGTTGGGCTTTCAGACCATTTACCGGTACGGTGAATTCTTTAGAGGCTTGCGGAGCAATATCCAAAGATACTTTTCCACCTTTTATTGTCTTTCCGTTAGCAAGTACATTGTAGTGAATCTGATATTTTTTCAGGTTAGTGAAATAGAAACGGTTGGTGATTTTGAATATACCGGCTGCGGCATCTACTGCTTCAAAACCTACATTCTGATGTACATATTTCACTTCAGCCATTGCCGGATGCGGACCACGATCCGGATTGACAAGACCGTTGCAGAGGAAGTTACCATCGCTAGGTGCGTCTACGCCGAAGTCACCTCCGTAGGCCCAGTATTCTCTTCCATTCTTATCTTTTTGGAGAAGACCTTGGTCTACCCAGTCCCAGATATATCCACCTTGGAGATTCGGATATTTGTAAATTGCCTGCCATTGTCCCCACAGGTTTCCCGTGGAGTTTCCCATGGCATGTGCATACTCCGAAGGAGCTACAGGACGGTCGCTACCATTCTTTCCGATATTTTCCAGCCAGTCGGCACCCGGATATTGCGGAACATACATATCGGAGTTCCATTCCCATTGAGCACGTTCGTAGTTGACCGGACGATCCATCAGATCTTTGTCTGCCTCTTTCAACCACAAATAAGTCTGATAGAAATTATATCCGTTTCCGGCTTCATTTCCCAGCGACCAGAATGTAACGCTCGGATAATTCTTATTACGTTCAAACATATTGATGGTACGATCCATGTGCGGTTTCAGCCATTCGGGATTGTTACCCAGTGAACCGCCTTTCCGGAGATCATAATACATTCCGTGGCTTTCCACGTTGGCTTCATCATATACATAAAGTCCGTATTCATCACAAAGCTCATAGAAACGGCGGTCTTGCGGATAGTGGCAAAGGCGTACACTGTTTAAGTTATGTTGTTTCATCAGTTCGAAGTCACGGCGCATTAAATCCTCTGTAACATAATGACCTGTTGACGGATTATGTTCGTGGATATTTACCCCTTTCAGTTTCAGAGGCTGACCGTTGATGAATAAGCAGACATACGGTTTTCCGTTAGCAGCCTTCTGTTCGATAGGCTTGATCTCAATCCGGCGGAATCCTACATTGAAAGGAATGATTTCATTGATTTTGCCATTCTCTTTTACTGTCATCAACAGTTTGTATAGATTCGGATGTTCGGAGGTCCATGTGCTGACATCTGTCAGATTCTTATCGAAAGAAAGTGTACGTACTTCGTTCGATGGAATATAGGCTGTCTTCTCTTCAGTAGCTACAACTTTTCCTTGTGCATCTAATAGTTCATAAACTAATGTAAGATTAGTTGCAGCCTTTTCGTGATTTCTCAAATCGACATTTAAACCGAAGATTCCATTTTTGTAACTGTCGTCCAGCGTAGACTTAATTCGGAAATCTTTGAGAGCTGCTTTAGGCTGTGAATACAGAAAAACATCGCGTTCAATACCACTCATACGCCAGAAGTCTTGACATTCAAGATAGGAACCGGTGCTCCAACGGAAGATTTTAACTGTAAGTATGTTCTTTCCCGGCTTCACGTAATTGTTGATAAGAAATTCTGCCGGATTCTTGGAGTCTTCGCTATATCCTACTTCTTGTCCGTTGATATATACATATACGCCGGACTTAGCTCCTGCCAAATGCAAGTAGATATCCCGCCCGTCCCAGTCTGCCGGAATATCGATGTCCCGGCGATAAACTCCTACCGGATTGGCTTCGGAAAGAGTAGGAGGTTGTGGATTGCGCGGTTTGAATTCATAACCATGATTGGTGTAGATGGCTATTCCGTGTCCTTGTACTTCCCAGTTGCCGGGCACCTGAATATCATCCCACGAATCTGTATTGGTGTTCGGATCGGTAATGTTTTCGGGAAGTTTTTTATAAGAGTCTACAAAGTAGAATTTCCAGGTTCCGTTCAGCAAGCGGTAATACTTGCTTCGTTCGAACTTGCCACTCAAGGCATCAGCGCGATTGTTGTATGTCATAAAAGAAGTACGTGGATACTCTTTGTTGACTTCAACTACCTGTACGTCCTGCCAATAAGGTTTCACGGCTTTCTCAGCCATTGTACTAAGTGTTGTCAGGGAAAATATTCCCATGAAAATGCCTGTTAATAAGTTGGGGGTTGGTCGAAATTTCATGTTTCTCAATATTGGTTTTTCATTTCTTTTTTATTTTACTTTGATATGATCGAATCCTTCTCCATATACTCCAATGACAGCACTCTGCGATACAAATGCATTCGGGTCTATGTCTTTTATCAACCGGAAGATGATAGGCGATTCCCTTTTCTTGGCTAATACAAACATCATCTTTACTTCTCGTCCTGTATAAAAGCCGGTTGCATTGATAATCGTTACTCCCCGGTGCGGATATTCGTTAATATGCCGTCCAATTTCTTCATATTTGTTAGATATGATAAAAAACTGTACGGATTGGCGGGCGCTATTCACTACCTGGTCGAGAACGAAACTACAAATATAAAGAGTTACAAACCCATACACCACTTTTTCCCAGTCTTTTAAGACAAAATAACTGGAAGAAATGATAATCATATCGCAGATGAGCACGACTCTTCCTAATGTGATGTCCCGGTATTTGTTGATGATGGCTGCAATAATATCTGTACCTCCCGTACTTCCATTAGCCGAAAAAGCAACACCTATGCCGCCTCCACAGAAGGATGCTCCGATGACACATGCCATAAAGGGCTGGTCGTGGAGAAGCCCGAAACCTGCCGTCAATTTTTGAATGACGGACAGAAAGAAGGTGAGGGTAAATACACCAAAAATAGTTTTGATGCAAAACTTTAGTCCCAGCAACTTGAGGGCCAGTAGTAGCAAGAAGAAGTTGATGCTGAAGTACGTATATTGTACCGGAAAACCTGTGGCCCAATATACGATAGAAGCAATACCCGGTACTCCCCCGGTGGTGATATCGTTAGGCAACAGAAAAACGGTCCAACCGATACCATACAAAATCATGCCGATGGCAATCATTACATAATCTCTGGCTTCACGGATAATGCTTTGCTTAGAAGGCTTTGGAATAGCTGTTTTCATAAACGTGATTATGATAATCTATAAAATGTTCAAACACGAACCCATGAATAATCCGGCTTTAGAGGAGAAGCCGGATTGGTTCATTATGCTCGTGCTAAAAGGAAATATGCTGTTTTATTTTGCAAAAGCGTGACGGTAGCCTTGTACTTTATTCCATCCGCCGCGAGTGAAGTCGGGTACTTCTACCGGAGCTGAATTGTTCTCGATAGAAAGTCTGGTAAGTTCAGCCATGCAACACCATTCTGCCAGGTCATAAACGTCCATATCCAATGGCAGTCCATTCTGCAAGCAATATGCCAGACGGTAGTCCATGATAAAGTCCATACCACCATGTCCACCTACTTTCTTGGCTGTTTCTTCCAACTCTATATGAATAGGATCTTTATATTTATCCATCAAGGCTTTTTTTACGTTTTCAGGTACAGAACCATGTGCATTCAGATTCTCATGATTAGGCACATCTTTTGAATCAACTTGTGAAGGTCGCAGGCAATATTCTTCAATCGGATATTTGCTTGCGTAACCATCGGCTCCCACTATCTGATACATACGGCTGTATGGGCGTGGAGTCATTACGTTGTGCTGAATCAACATTGTTTTACCGTTCTCTGTGCGAATCAGGGTAGAAGTCTGGTCACCATTCTGGAAGTCAGTCACCTCTTCTCCTGTTTGTTTCTTAATATAAGCCGGTCCGTTGACAGCTTTCGTATCCATCGATACCAATGTTTTCATGCGGTCACCACGGTGGATATTAAGTACCTGACAAGCAGGGCCCATGCCATGGGTAGCATATACATCACCGCGGTGTAGATGATTATAATCCATTCGCCAGTTATTCCAGTATTCAGGCCAGAAATCTTCCAGATTATGGATATATGAACCTTCTACATGAAGTACTTCTCCGAATACGCCTTGTTGTGCCATATTTAAAGAAGTCAGTTCAAAGAAGTCATATACGCAGTTTTCGAGCTGCATACAATGCTTACGTGTCTTTTCGGAAGTATTGATTAGCTGCCAGATTTCATCCAGTGTCATGGCGGCAGGAACTTCGATAGCTACATGCTTACCGTGTTCCATGGCATAAACACCCATTGCTGCATGATGTTTCCAGTCGGTGGCTATGTATACCAGATCAATATCGTCCCGTTCACAAAGTTGCTTCCATGCCTCTTCCGAGCCACTGTAAGAAGCAGCTTCAGGAAGTCCGGCATTCTTCAAAATTTCTTGTGATTTTTCAACACGTTCGGGAAGCAGGTCGCATAATGCTACAATCTTAGTTCCCGGGATATGGGTCCAGCGTGCCACGGCACCAGGACCACGCATTCCTAATCCGATGAAACCGACACGAACGGTATCAATTTTAGGAGTAACGAGTTGGATTACATCTTCTTGTCCGGCAGGGCGGGCAGGAGTTTCTACTTTGATAGGAGTAAAGGCTTCGGGAGCCTTTGGTTGTAGAGTACAACTGGTGTGCCAAGTTAACAAAGCCAAGCCGATAGCCGTGACTGTAAATAGTTTCTTCATCATATTTTAAAGTTTTTAATAGGGGTTATTCGATGTTTTTCATTTACGTGTCAAAAATAGTAATTAATTAGCCAACTATTTATATTTATAATCGATATTTTCATCATAAAAGTTTCTATTATGAGGTAAAAGATGAGTCTGACTTTTTCTACCTGATTTTGTGTAGGCTTATGTGATGTCAAATACATATAAAAGACATGCCATAAAAAGGCTCTTCCTAAAAAGAAGTCACCTTTTTAGAATTGCTTAACGTTTACTGCTCCTGTTGGGGTAAACTACCTACTTCGTCTGTACTTCTGATAGAACCTAGTATTTGTATTTTTTCCAGGCTCCCCTGGTGAAATCCGGTATTTCTACTGCCATGCTCTTATTCAGTACAGATTTTTCACTTAGTTCTGTGATACACGACCATTCGGCTGCATCGTATACATCCATATCCAGTGGAAGCCCGTTGCGCAGACAATGAATAAGGCGGTAATCCATAACATAATTCATTTCATTGGGTAGGCCTCTGCGATGTGCTTCTTCGCCAATGGTTGCGCTAAAAGGATGTTTATAGCGTGCCATCATTTTTTCTAGCAGTTCTCCTTCAAGTGGAGTGTCTCCATTAGGATCTAGGGCGATACAGGGGACAGGGTATTTTTGGGCGAATCCCAGTGTGCCGCATACTGTTTGAAGGCGGCTGTAAGGACGTGGGGTGGATATGTCGTATTGAAGCATGATTGTCTTCCCTTTGAGCGTGTGGATAAGAGTGGTGTTTACGTCTCCCAATTGATATTTCTGGTGGGCTTCCGGTGAATATTCGCCGAATAGTCTGTGGGCATACCCGCTCATTCCTGCCTGATGAGTAGACATGGACACGAGATATTCCATTCTGTCACTGCGATGAATATCCAGTATCTGGCAGGCGGGGCCCAACCCATGAGTGGGATAAGGATTGCCTGTATGTTCGATGCTGTATCTTTTTCCCCAATGGTTGTGATAGCCGCCTTCGCTCTCTTCGGCAAAGTACATTGAACGAAGATCGTGAATGTAGGCTCCTTCTACATGCATGATTTCTCCGAACAATCCTCGTTGGGCCATGTTGAGAGTCATTAGTGCAAAGGGATCATAACAACAATTTTCGAGCATGATGCAGTGTCGCCTGGTTTTTTCTGCAGTGTCTACCAATTGCCAACATTCTTCCACGCTCATAGCAGCCGGAACTTCAATAGCTACATGTTTATTGCATTCCATTGCGAAAGTTGCCATTGGAGTATGCATTAACCAGTCGGTGCAGATGAATATTAAATCTACTTCATCCGATTCGCACATCTTCTTCCATCCCTCCACTCCGGTATATCCGGTGGCTTCGGAACGGTCGGCTTCTTTTAATAGTTGTTGGGCCTTACTTAGATTTCCTTCTCTTATTTCACAAAGAGCTTTGATTTCTACTCCTTCAATTTGCAGATAACGTTGTAAGGTGAGCAATCCTCGATTGCCCAGTCCTATAATCCCGATGTGGACAGTGGGGATAGGGGGATGTGCTAGTCGGAGTACATGCGATTGTACCGGAGAATTTTTCATAAGCTTAGCGGTCTAAAATAAAACAAAAAAAGAGAATCTAATTTCTCAGATTCTCTTTGGAGAGCGGAAGACGGGGCTCAAACCCGCGACCCTCAGCTTGGAAGGCTAATGCTC
>ERZ834859.3401-NODE-3401-length-11549-cov-4.104402_pt1 | contig 11549 bp, 10 predicted proteins | sample MGYA00519947_ERZ834859 | MGnify/ENA primary metagenome ERZ834859 (study PRJEB31850, sample SAMEA3708763) | human gut metagenome | biome: human gut; feature: human-associated habitat; material: faeces | place: China | collected 2014 ...
GTTGCAAATTTCGGAAGCCCGTTTTTAGCATAATTTTGACGCTTTAGTATTTCCCACCGACGGAACCTGAACAGGAACGGCTTCCTACTTTTTATGCAGGTCCGGGTAGTCATGCCTTCTAAATTAAATCCCAAGATACACTTGTTTCATATATTCAATCCGGGAACTCATATTTTGCATCAGGAGATCTACAAGTGTAACGGCAGCCATGGATTCTACCACAACAACTGCACGAGGAACGATAACTGGATCGTGGCGTCCGGAAATCTCAATTTTAATATTTTCACCATTAGTGTTCACTGTTTTCTGCGGCTGGGAAATAGATGGAGTAGGCTTTATGGCCGCACGTAAAAGGATCGTGCTTCCGTCACTGAGACCTCCGAGAATTCCGCCGCTGTGATTGGTCAGTTTGGATATCTGCCCGTTTTCAGCGAAGAATGAGTCGTTATTCTTACTTCCTTTAGAAGAGACGACAGAAAATCCATCGCCGATTTCGACACCTTTTACAGCACCGATGGACATGACTGCTTTTGCAAGAGCGGCATCCAGTTTGTTAAATACCGGTTCACCGATACCGGATGGCATGCCGTGAATCATGCATTCGATCAGTCCACCGGAAGAATCCTGTTCTCTGATACAGGATTCGAGATATGCACTTGCCTGTTCAGCATATTTCTGATTCGGCATATAAAGCCTGTTCTCGTTAATTGCAGAGTAATCATATGCATCAGAAGGAATAGAAAAAGGTCCGATAGCTTTGGTGTAAGTGGTAAGATGAATTCCGAGTGCTTCAAGAATCCGGCAGGCAATTGCACCGCCGGCAACCCGTCCGATGGTTTCACGCCCGGAAGTACGTCCGCCACCGCGATAGTCACGCACTCCGTATTTCTGGTCGAAGGTATAATCAGCATGTCCAGGGCGGTAACAGTCTTTGATCTTGCTGTAATCATGAGAACGCTGGTCAGTGTTGCGTACGATAAGAGAAATCGGTGTTCCGGTTGTATATCCTTCAAAGACACCCGAAAGAATCTCTACGCTATCGGATTCCTTTCTTGCTGTGGTGAATTTGCTTTGTCCGGGTTTCCTGCGGTCAAGGAATGTCTGTATATAATCACTGGTAAGGGGAATGCCTGCCGGGCATCCATCGACAACAACACCGAGTGCCGGACCATGGGATTCCCCCCATGTTGTAATAGTAAATAAAGTTCCAAAAGTTGATCCTGCCATATCATAGTCTCCTTAATTATGTATTAGTCATCGTGAATATAATAATCTATAAAGTATTATATATAAAAAGAAACGAAGCCGCAATCATAAAAGATGTATAAAATATCCTGTAAAAAAATAAGAATTAGACTGTACTTTTTGATATATGCATATTATAATTAGAAAGCATGAATCTTATAGAAGTAGAATATTCATATAGAGGAGTTAAGATTAATGAGCAGAAAAGATATGCAGTCAGATGAGATTGAAGAAATAATGAAAGAAATGCTGAACGATGATGAGTATGCAGATGAGGGATTTGAGGATATTGACAGAGAAGATAACCGGCATGAATCGAAGAAAGCAATGAAAAAAGAGAAAAAAGCAGAAAGAAAATCAAGAAGAAAAAAGCGGAAAATGAGCAATAAAGTAGCGATTGTCCTTTCGCTGATTGTGGCAGTTATAGCAATCGGATATGTGGCAACAGCGGTATTTTACAGCACACATTTTTTCGCAAATACAGAAATAAACGGAGTGGACTGCTCAAATAAAAGTATAAAGCAAGTGGAAGCTTATCTGGAGAAGCAGGTTTCTGATTATAATCTTACTTTGAAGGAAACAGAAGGGAAAACGGAAGAAATCAGCGGGCAGGATATTTCTTTGAAATATGTGGAAGGAAAGCAGGTTGAGAAACTTGTGAAGAGCCAGAACCCGTTTCTGTGGCCGGAAGCTTTTTGGAAATCCAGAAAGATGGAAGCAAAAATAGGTGTTGAATACGATGAAAGTGCATTGAAAGCACTGATTGCAAATCTGGATTGTATGAAGGAAGAAAATCAGACGGAACCGGTTAATGCACATCCGGAATTTCAGAATGATAAATTTGTAGTCATACCGGAAACTGACGGGACAAAGATTGATACAGATACATTCAGGGAAAAAGTAATCACTGCTGTAGATGGATTGAATGCGGAGCTGGATCTTTCGAAAGAAGGCTGTTATTTAAAACCGTCATATACTGCTGAATCAAAAAAAGTGACAGAGGCCTGTGATGCAATGAATAAATATCTCGGAGCCATGGTTACTTATGATTTTAAACCAAACACGGAAGTGGTGGACTCGTCAATGATATCCCAGTGGGTAAAAGTAGATGATGATATGAATGTTACGTTTGATGATAACGCTGTCAAAGAATACATTCAGTCACTTGCGGCAAAATACGATACAAAAGGAAAAGAAAGAACATTTACATCCGCAAGTGGTAACACTGTCACTGTTTCTGGTGGAAGCTACGGCTGGAAGATTGACCAGAATGCAGAATATAATGCGTTGATCGCGAATATTCAGAATGCAGAAACAGTAACAAGAGAACCGAATTATTCAAGCCGCGCTGCAAGTCATGAGGGCAATGATGTGGGAAATACTTATGCAGAAGTAAATCTGACAACACAACATATGTATTATGTAAAAGACGGCCAGATTGCACTGGAAACAGATGTAGTAACAGGTAATCCCAGTAAAGGAAACGATACTCCGACAGGAGTATATTCACTGGCATACAAAGCCAAGGATCAGACTCTTAGGGGAACGAAAAAAGCCGACGGAACATATGAATATGAAACGCCGGTAAAATACTGGATGCCATTTAATGGAGGCGTGGGATTCCACGATGCATCATGGCAGCCGACTTTTGGTGGAAGCAGATATCTGACAAATGGTTCGCACGGATGTGTAAATATGCCACCGGAGATGGCAGCAAAGCTGTTTGATCTGATTTCGGCAGGCACACCGGTAGTGGTACATAATTAGGGAAAAGGAAATAGAACATGTATGAATTAATAAAAAAAGATGGTCTTGCAAAAAGGGGAAGACTACATACAGTACACGGGGTCATTGAGACACCTGTATTTATGAATGTGGGTACTGCAGCGGCAATCAAAGGTGCTGTTGCAACCTCAGATCTTCAGGAGATAAAGACTCAGGTGGAATTGTCTAACACATATCATTTACATGTGCGTCCCGGAGATGAAGTAGTAAAGAAACTGGGTGGACTTCACAAGTTTATGAACTGGGACAAACCGATTCTTACTGACTCGGGTGGATTTCAGGTGTTTTCACTTGCCGGGCTTCGCAGAATTAAAGAAGAAGGCGTATATTTTAATTCGCATATTGATGGAAGAAAAATCTTCATGGGACCGGAAGAGAGTATGCAGATACAGTCAAACCTTGCATCTACGATCGCTATGGCATTTGATGAATGTCCATCCAGCGTTGCAGACAGGGATTATATGGAAAAGTCCGTAGCGCGTACGACAAGATGGCTGGTGCGCTGCAAGAAAGAAATGGAACGTTTGAATACACTTCCGGATACGATCAATAAGCATCAGATGCTTTTTGGTATTAATCAGGGCGGTGTGTATGAAGATATCCGTATCAAACATGCAGATGAAATCTCAAAACTGGATCTGGATGGTTATGCAGTCGGCGGGCTGGCGGTTGGTGAATCGCATGAAGAGATGTATCGCATTCTGGATGCGGTTGTTCCACATCTTCCGGATAATAAACCAACTTATCTGATGGGAGTCGGAACTCCGGCAAACATTCTGGAAGCAGTCGACAGGGGAGTGGATTTCTTTGATTGTGTATATCCAAGCAGAAACGGAAGACATGGACACGTGTATACAAACCATGGGAAACTGAATCTGTTTAATGCCAGATTTGAGCTGGATGCCAGACCGATTGAAGAGGGATGTCAGTGTCCGGCATGCCGTAATTATTCGAGAGCATATATCAGACATCTGCTAAAAGCAAAAGAGATGCTTGGTATGCGTCTGTGTGTCCTTCATAACCTTTATTTCTATAATACAATGATGGAAGAAATCAGAGATGCAATTGATCATGACTGTTACAAAGAGTATAAAACCCAAAAAATCGCTGCTGTAACAGGAAAGAATGAATAAAATAATGAAAAAAGCATAAAAAACCTTGCTGAATGCGAGGTTTTTGTGTATGATAGCAATAGTGTTTAAAGATAAGTAGGAGGAAAAGAGATGTTTTCATTAGCAGCACAGAGCTCCAGTGGTACAAGCTGGGTTATTTTAATTGTTGTATATGCAGTTATTTTCGGAGGATTCTACATGATTTTTATGAGACCTCAGAAAAAAGAGCAGAAAAGAGTTCAGGCTATGATCAACGAGATGGAAGTTGGCGATACAGTACTGACAACGAGTGGATTTTACGGTGTGCTTATTGACATCAGTGATGAAGATGTGATCGTAGAATTCGGAAGCAATAAGAACTGCCGTATTCCAATGCAGAAAGCAGCAATCGCACAGGTTGAAAAGGCTTCTGCAGAATAAAAGATGAACGTAGAGAATCTGTTGTGTGCAGGTTCTCTTTTTTCTTTTTGTACACGGAAATGTCAGAAAACAAAATAGTACATATATGTGAAATTGTGTTGGAATAAATACAAAATAACAGTGTATTGTTTATATAAATATACACAAATTGCATAAAATTGCATACAAGCGTGATATTGAAAACGATTATCAGAATAAGGCTTGATATTTTCTTCACGAAATGTTATACTGACGGCGCATAAGAAAATGAAAGATAGGAAAGGGGAACAAAGAAATGGCACATTTTGAGCAGTGGGCTGGTTTTAAAGGAAAAGAATGGGTAAATTCTGTAGATGTTCGCAGCTTTATCCAGGAGAACTACACACCTTATGAAGGAGACGAATCTTTCCTGGAAGGACCAACAGAAGCAACAGATATTCTGTGGGGTAAACTTCAGGAACTTCAGAAAGAGGAGCGTGCAAAAGGCGGCGTTCTTGATATGGAGACAGAAGTAGTATCCGGACTTACAGCATATGGACCTGGATACATTAGCGAAGAGACAAAAGATCTTGAGAAGGTCGTTGGTCTTCAGACAGACAAACCTCTGAAGAGAGCTTTTATGCCATATGGTGGAATTAAGATGGCTGAGCAGGCTTGTACAACTTATGGTTATCAGCCGAGTGAAAAGCTTCACGAGATCTTTACAAAATATCATAAAACACACAACCAGGGAGTATTCGATATCTATACACCTGAAATGAAGAAAGCAAGACACAATAAGATCATCACAGGTCTTCCGGATACATATGGAAGAGGACGTATCGTTGGTGATTACCGTCGAGTAGCTCTTTATGGTATCGACTTCCTGATCGAAAGAAAACAGTATGACTTTGAGCGTTATGCAAGACACGGAATGAAAGGAACAGATTTCCGTCTCCGCGAAGAGCTTGCTGATCAGATCAAAGCTCTGAAAGAAATGAAAGAAATGGCAGCTGCTTACGGTTATGACATTTCACAGCCAGCGAAAGATGCTCATGAAGCAGCACAGTGGCTGTACTTCGGATATCTTGCAGCAATCAAGACTCAGAACGGAGCTGCAATGAGTGTTGGACGTATCTCTACATTCCTTGATATCTATATTGAAAGAGACTTAAAAGCTGGAAAGATTACAGAAAAAGAAGCTCAGGAATTAATTGATCATTTCGTTATGAAGTGCAGAATGGTTAAGTTCGCAAGAATTACATCATACAACGAATTATTCTCAGGTGACCCTACATGGGCTACTCTTGAAGTAGGTGGTACAGGTATTGACGGACGTTCAATGGTTACAAAGAACGACTACAGATTCCTTCATACTCTTGAAAACATGGGACCTTCACCGGAACCAAACTTAACAGTACTTTACTCATCAAGACTTCCTGAAAACTTCAAGAAGTATGCTGCTAAGATTTCTGTTGATACATCTTCAATCCAGTATGAGAACGATGATGTTATGAAGGTTACATGGGGTGATGATTATTCAATCTGCTGCTGTGTATCTGCTACACAGACAGGTAAGGAAATGCAGTTCTTCGGAGCTAGAGCTAACCTTGCTAAGTGTTTACTTTACGCTATCAATGGTGGTGTGGATGAAAAAGATGGTAAGCAGGTTGGACCAGCTTTCAAGCCTATTACATCAGAATATCTTGATTATGATGAAGTTATTGAAAAGTTCGATGTTATGATGGATTGGTTAGCAGACCTTTATGTTAATACACTTAACCTTATCCAGTATATGCATGATAAGTACTACTATGAAGCAGCAGAGATGGCTCTTATTGATACAGATGTTAAGAGAACATTTGCTACAGGTATTGCTGGTTTCTCTCATGTAGTAGATTCACTTTCAGCTATTAAGTATGCTAAGGTTAAGACAGTACGTGATGAAGAAAAGGGTATTGTTGTTGATTACCAGATTGAAGGCGACTTCCCTAAGTATGGTAACGATGATGATAAGGCAGATGATATAGCTGTATGGCTTCTTAGAACATTCCTTGAGAAGATTAAGAAGAGACATACTTACAGAAATTCAGAGCCTACAACATCTATCCTTACAATTACTTCTAACGTAGTTTATGGTAAGTATACAGGTACAATGCCTGACGGACGTAAGGCTGGTACACCATTATCACCAGGAGCTAACCCAAGCTATGGTGCTGAACAGAATGGTCTTTTAGCTTCACTTAACTCACTTACAAAGCTTCCATATGAGTGGGCATTAGATGGTATTTCTAATACACAGACAATGAATCCGGATGCTTTAGGCCATAATGAAGAAGAAAGAGTTGCTAACCTTGTAAACGTTATGGATGGATACTTTGATCAGGGTGCTCATCACCTTAACGTAAATGTATTCGGTAAGGATAAGTTACTGGATGCTATGGAACACCCAGAAAAGCCAGAATATGCGAACTTCACAATCCGTGTATCAGGTTACGCTGTTAAGTTCATCGACCTTACAAAGGAACAGCAGCTGGATGTAATCTCAAGAACATTCCATGACAGAATGTAATCTGGAATTCTGAAAACGCCGTAAATACAGTGTTTATGCGACTTTGAGATAATATCAAGTTATCGTAACTTATCATAATTTGGTGTAAAATCTTAATTAATTGGTGTAGTAAATGGTGTACTAAATGGTGTAGTAATTCTAAATAGGATTTAAGTACAAAGATAAAATAAATTTCAGAGAAGAGAGATGTACAGTAATGTATGTCTCTCTTTTTTGATATTCAAAAATCGTAAAAAATAGGGAACACTTCTGATTAATATAACCAGGAATGTTCCCTAAAATTATATAAAGCATAAAAAGTTAAATTTGAGCCATATACACATTTTAAAGCCGTATATAGAAGGCTAATTTGAAATGGTGATTTCATGGTATTAATTAAAGGAGGACAAATGAAACAGAAGATTATAAAACCAGGAGTTGTAAGAAGAATTGCTGAGAAGATTGCAGATGAAGGAATAAACATACCAAAGGAAACAGTTGATATATGTTTGACAGCCTTCTTAGACACTGTAGCAGATATTTTGTCTGAAGGTGATTCGGTTGTATTGAAAGGATATATGAACATATATCCAAAATTACTCACATTATCAATTCCATTTACTCTTATAAAGGAAGAATTTTATGAAGCACATAAATCATTCTTACAAGCCTTTATGTGCTATCTAATAAAGACAGAACATTCGGGGTATCTGTATTGCTTTACGATAACACAGACATTTTAAAGGATTGTTTAAATAAGGCGAAGGATTAAACTGGTAATAATTGTAAAGGGCTATATGTTTTACCAAGCAGCATACACGAACTTATATTAGTTCCTGATAATGGTGATATGAATAAAAATTATATGATGCAGATGGTGCGTGAAGTTAATTCAACAGAAGTCAGACCAGATGAAATATAATGGTAAGAAATAATTGACGTTTAGTACTATGTGAGTTAGCATTGTGGTAGACAATTACTTCTTTGTATCACGCAAATCTAATTTTCCGAAATCCTTCATAAAAAAGGAAATATAATTTTTCAAAAAGAAGCAAGGTGAAAAGAAGAAAATGAATTTATTTAATGCAAAACTGGGGAAAAGAAAGTGAAAAAATAAATTCCATTTTTGGGGCTAAAAAATGGAAAAATAGTTTCCCTGATACAAAAGCCTGTTTAGAACATATATCCATAAGAACCTTAAATATATCGTCCTGTTTTGGATATTGTAAAACTATGAGTGATTTATATGACAGAAAGAAGGTTAAATATGATAATTGAAAAGGAATATTTTGATTCAGAAGAAGTCAGGAAAGCGAATGCCATGAATGATAAGACGATGGCACCACCAAGAAGAATACGTCTTGCGACAACGGACAGTAACAAATATTATGCCAAAGCTGTATTTGTAGCCGATAAAGAAAATATAATTACCGGTGAGCTTCTTTACAGACCAGATTTTCAGGAGTCAGAAGAGGGAGTGGCATTCAGTGAGGTTGTTGTTAAGCAGACAGCAGATGTGGAAGAATATTTCAAGAATCTTATAAGGTTTGAAGGCTATAAAGTGATTTCAGAAGAATATGATGAGAGTGATATGCTTATGCATTATGATGAGCTGAGCATACAGGCTAATAAGCTTTTGTTTCTTGAGAGAAGGGAGAAGTAGATATGACAGATACGCAGAAGGAGGTGTTTAAGACACCAGTAAACAAGATAAGGCTGTTTGAGCATGGGGCTCCGGGTTCGCAGAACCTTAAGCTTACAAGAAAATATTACACTGAATATATGCCTGATGGAAGAGTAAAGCATATAGTGCAGAACATTACAGATCCGGATATTGTTCCTTATATACCTGATGGTATTGGTAACAGTACAGACAGACAAAGGATTCCGGCAGTATTGATTATTCCAGGAGGTGCGTTCAGACGCCTTGTATACAACTTTGAAGGTGAAGATGTTGCAAAGTGGCTTAATAGTATGGGAATAGGTGCATTTGTTCTTGAATGCAGACTTCCATCAGATGAACATGATAATGCAGAGGATGTCCCACTTATAGATGCTATGCGCGCAATGAGAGTTATAAGAGGAAGGGCGCAGGAATTCGGTATAGATGAAGCTAAGATAGGCGTTATGGGCTTTTCAGCAGGAGGCTTTATGGCAGCGTTATTATCAACAGCGTATGAAAGTGATGTGTATGCGGATTATAAGTATAAGGATGAATATGATAAACTATCAGCAAGACCAGATTTTGCTGTTTGTTCATATCCGGTTATAAGTATTGACGATTGTATTGAAGCAGGCAAAAGATATATGTCTGAGGAACAGGTGCTTGAGAGAATCAGTGACAGTAAGGCAAAGATACTGCATAAGTATAATCCGGATAAGCTTGTAAGACCGGATATGCCGCCAGTATTTATATGTGAAACGGATGATGACAGAACAACATTGTCTGAGAACAGTGTGGGCTTTTATATGGCAGCAAGAAAAGCCGGGGTAAGTGCTGAACTTCATATATTCAGAACAGGTGGCCATGGTTATGGCTGTGGTGATGATTTTGCACAGACTGGTGAGTGGAAAGTACTTTTTACAAAGTGGATTAAGAGTATTGGAATTATTAGTTAAGATGGATATGGTATACGGGGATAAAGATAAGATTATATTAAACAAGCCGGCGGGACAACTGTCGCAGAGCGGAAAGTCGTTTGAGATGGATCTTGTAAGTGAAGTTCTTACATATAGAAAAAGCAAGGGTGAAGAAGCTTACACAGCTATAATAAACAGACTTGACCGTCCTGTATCAGGGCTTGTGTTTATGTCTAAGAATAAAAAGGAATCAGCAAGATTGTCTTTACTTATGCAAAAAGAAACACTATGTAAACTGAGCCAAAACTGAACCAGCGAATGTTTTGGAAGCTTGGATGTGCTTAAAATGGATATTATTTTGAGATTGCCGTTGAAAGCAGAACATTCCATGATAGAATGTAATCTGGGATTTTGAAAAGAATAAAATATACAGGCTGAGAAGCTTTAGAAAAGCCGCATTCCCGCTATCGACGGGGTTGCGGCTTTTGAGTTACTTTTGTTATGAAATCAATGGATATACTATTAGTGTTAGCAGGCTAAACACAACTCGGAAAAGATTTTTTGGAGAATATTAATAATGAAAGAAAAAGAATGGGAAAAACTTTTAAGAATAAAAACAACCGGACGTGACGACACCAGGTCGGATACGTTCAGGTATCCATATGAGCCGACATCCTATGAAGTGTTAGAAAGACTAGCGAATACCGGGATAATAGGTAAAAATAATATCATGTTAGATTATGGCTGTGGAAAAGGCAGAGTAAGTATTTTTATGGCATATCAGACAAAATGTCATTCTATTGGGATAGAATATGATGAACGGATTTACAACCGGGCGTTAGCAAATAAAACTGACGCAGTTTCGGGGAATAAAGTGAAGTTTTTATGTGTTGATGCAGTAGGCTTTAAAATTCCGGATAACGTGGACAGATTTTTCTTTTTCAATCCATTTTCAGTTGAAATATTTAAGAGTGTTCTGGCGAATATTATAGACAGTTATTATGAAAATCAAAGAGAAATGCTTGTTATGTGTTATTATCCGTCAGATGAGTATCTTATGTGTCTGTCACAGGAATATAATGTAACATTTGTTGAAGAAATTGATTGCAGTGACATATCCGATGGTGAAAGCAGACGGGAGAATGTAGTCGTGTATAGAGTGGGGGAGAAATAGTTTTTTTATAAAAAAGATATATCACAAAAACAGTAAAAAGTGATACAATGCAGATAATAACATTGCAGGAGGATCACAACAATGGAACATATTTCAAGAAACGAAGCATTTGAATTACTCAAAAAATACAACAAAGACCCATTTCACATTCAGCATGCACTGACCGTGGAAGCCGTGATGAAGTGGTATGCAAATGAACTGGGATACGGCGATGATGCACAATACTGGGGAATCGTAGGACTTTTACACGATATAGATTTTGAACTGTACCCGGAACAGCACTGTATCAAAGCACCGGAGCTGTTAAGGGAAGGCGGTGTATCGGAAGATATCATTCACGGTGTTGTTTCACACGGCTATGGCATTACGGTGGACGTAGCGCCGGAACATGAAATGGAAAAGGTGCTTTTTGCAGCAGATGAACTTACCGGCCTGATTGGGGCGGCAGCCCGTATGCGCCCATCCAAAAGCGTCATGGATATGGAAGTTTCCAGCCTAAAGAAAAAATTTAAAGACAAAAAGTTTGCGGCAGGATGCTCCAGGGACGTGATCAGGACGGGGGCAGAAAAGCTGGGCTGGACATTGGAAGAATTAATGGAAAAGACCATCCAGGCAATGCGTTCCTGCGAAACAGCCGTAAATGAACAGATGAACTAAGAGAAAAATTCCTTGACAGGGGTTTTATTTGAGAGTATCATTTTCAAAACAGCGTTTTGCGAAAAGG
>ERZ834859.3414-NODE-3414-length-11507-cov-4.614740_pt1 | contig 11507 bp, 9 predicted proteins | sample MGYA00519947_ERZ834859 | MGnify/ENA primary metagenome ERZ834859 (study PRJEB31850, sample SAMEA3708763) | human gut metagenome | biome: human gut; feature: human-associated habitat; material: faeces | place: China | collected 2014 ...
TTTTTACCTACCCCCAGTTGAACTGGGGGTTTTGTCACACCTATTCGGCGTACAACAAAAAGGCAGTGAGATTTACCTATCTCACTGCCCAAAAGCATTCTTTTACTTCTAAAACGCTATACCATCTATAAAATTTTGTGATTGTTAAAAGCATTTGTAGCAATATCATACATCTATATATTGATATGAATATCAAAATACTTATTCTTCCACCTTAAGCATTCTATATCCCACGCCAATATGCGTCTGAATATACTGCGGAGAATTTGGTTCTTTCTCGATTTTTTTACGCAATGTGGCCATAAATACACGCAATGACGCAATATCATTTTCCCAGCTGGTTCCCCAAATATTTTGCATAATAAAAGTATGCGTCAGCACTTTGCCAACATTGTGGGAAAGCAAGCATAACAGTTTATATTCGATGGGAGTCAAATGAAGTTCTTTCTCTTTTACATACACACATCCCGCAGCATAATCAATTGTCAAATCCCCATTTTTAAATACAGAGGATTGTGACATTGTTTCGCTTTGCATCATGAATATCCGACGCTGTGTCACCCTTAAACGAGCCAGCAATTCTTCCACAGAAAATGGTTTTGTCAAATAATCATCCGCACCTGCATCCAGTGCGTCAATTTTATCTGTATCCTCACTGCGGGCACTGATTACAATGATTGGTATATTAGACCAAGAACGGATTTTTTTAATCACTTCAATACCATCCATGTCCGGTAAGCCTAAATCAAGCAAAACAACATCCGGATTGTGAGATGAGGCCTCCATAATTGCGGTTTCCCCATTCTTTGCTGTCAAAAATCGATAATCATGAGCTTTGAGAGTTGTTGTAATTAAGTTTTTGACAGACATATCATCTTCTACTACGAGTATTGTTAATTTATTCATGTATATGAACCTCCCCGGCTGGTAATCTAAATGTAAAGTTTGTTCCATGTGGCATGTTATCTGTAACCGTAATTTGGCCATTATGCATCTGAATAATGGACTTGCATAAGGCTAAACCTAACCCTAAGCTTCGTCTGCTGTCAGCAACCTGATTGCTTCCTGTATAAAACATATCAAAAACATGTTGTTTCATTTCATCAGACATACCATCTCCATTATCCATAATTGATACCACTGCTTCATCACCTTCTTTTCTCGTATATATAAGAATGTGAGAACCTTCTTTCGTATATTGGATCGCGTTATTGACAATATTGATCACAACCTGGACAATCAATCTTGCGTCCATCTTCGCAAGCAAGAGCTCATCTTCATGCTTTACTTCTATATGATATTTTACACTTCTGCGATTGATATGGCGCAGTGCCTCCTCAACAACATCATCCATTATGTCATCTGTGATGTTCAAGTGCAGCCTGTTTTCCTCTAAACGTGTAATAGACAGCAGATTTTCAACCAAATTGATCAGCCACATAGAATCATCATAAATATCAAGATACAGCTGCGACTTTGTATCTTCATCAAAAAATTTGCTGTTATGAAGCAAATTGCTGGCGTTTCCCGAAATGGATGTTAAAGGCGTTCTCAAATCATGTGAAATCGAACGCAATAGATTTGCTTTCAGCTGCTCATTTCTTGCCAGAACTGCTGCTTCTTCTTTTTCTCTTGCATGCTTCTCATTTTCCAAAGATAACGCACATTCTCCGACAATCGAAAGCAGCATGCTGTGATCAAAAGCATCCAATGGCTCTTTTTCAATATCAATTCCGATGACACCGTATACCACATCGTTAATCCGTACAGCCAGGTACAAACACTCCGCTTCTGAAAATGTTTGTGTACTTGCACCAGCATGCTTATTATTTCTAAGAACCCATAAGGCCGCTTCTCGTTCGCTTTCCAAAAGATATCTCTCTTTTGGCGTATCTTCAGAAGCCAGAAACAGAATCACATCCCCCAATGTTTCATTTTCCACAGGATAAAAAACAATGGACTTTCCAAGCAGCTTATTGAGCTGCTGTGCCGTTGTAGAAATGATTTCTTCTTTTTTGGTTACTTTCTGAAGAATTTGGTTTGTATCGAATAAGACCTTTGTTCGAAAAGCTGATTGCGCCAAACTCTTTGCATGATTTTTCAATCGCACAGCCAATGTACCTGTTAAAAAGGATACGACAAACATAATTACAAAGGTAACAGGATACCCTTGGCTATATGCATGCAGTGTAAATCTGGGTTCCGTAAACAAAAAATTAAAAATCAAAACACTGACAATGGAAGCAATCAAACTATAAATTTGATTCTTCGTCACAATAGAAATAATCAGCACACCCAAAACATAAACCATAATAATATTTGACTCAACAAATTGCAATCTTTGGAATAAAAGTCCGATGCAACTTGTTAGCACAAGTATCCCAATACTCCACAAAATATCATGGGCTGAGAAAACGAGGCTTGATAAATGGTTCTCTTTATTTTCGCGATATGATTTGGTGGTTTGTTCAGAATCCGGTATGATATGTACTTCCAAATTGGGGACATCCGCAATCAGATGTTCCGTTAAAGAAGGCTTTCTAAAAAACGGATTTTTCGCAATGGAACTTCTTCCAATGACAATTTTCGTTACCCCGGATAGTCTTGCGAACTCAGCAATCTGAAACGAAATATCATCTCCATAGACAATTTCTACTTTCGCTCCCAATTGACGAGCCAATTTCATGTTTTTATGCAGTGCATTTTTTATTTTCTCATTATCCTTAGAATTGGTCGTCTCTACATAAACGGCTGTAAATTCTCCTGAAAAAGCCACAGCCATTCTTGCTGCGGTGCGAAGAATTTTTTCATTAGATGGAGATGCCGACAAACAAACCAAGATATGTTCTTTTGTCGGATATTGAGATTTTTCTTCTTCTAAAAAACGGTTCAGCCGATTCGCGCAGCAGCGCAATGTCAGCTCGCGCAGAGCTGTCAATCTTTCTATGGTACAAAAATCCTGATTGATTTTACATTTGTAATACTGATCTTCCTTTATTCGGTTCAACAATTCCTCAGGTTCCATATCAATAAACTCCACCTGATTCGCTTCCTCAAATATAGAATCTGGAATCCGTTCTTTTTCTGTGATGCCTGAAATAGAAGCAATTCTATCATTCAAGCTCTCAAGATGCTGGATATTCAACGTTGTATAGACATGAATTCCCATATTTAATAGTTCCTCAATGTCTTTATATCGTTTTTCATGACGAAAACCCATAGGATTTGTATGTGCCAAATCATCTATTAAAATATATTCCGGCTTTCTTGCCAAAGCCCCATCCAGATCAAATTCCTGAATCGTTTCTCCATTCCATTTCAATTTCTTTGTTGGAAGAACTTCCAATCCATCTTGCATAGACAAAGTTTTGGGGTTTCTATCAGGATTGATATAACCTACTACCACATCTGCACCATGTTGCTTTAACGATAATGCGGCCTGTAACATAGCATAGGTTTTTCCGGTACCAATGGAATAACCTAAAAAAATTTTTAATTCGCCCTTCTTTTGCTTTAGTTCTGCACACATATTCTCGCTATCATTCTTTCTATTGTTCCCTACTGTTATGAAGATTCTTCTGTCATGGTCATATCATACTTGGTTCTATTTATGTCATTAGCTGGTTTTACAAAGATAAAAGTCTTGTTTGATAAAGCTCTTTTGATAAAAATGTAAAAACTCTTTCATGAATAAAAGAATCTGCGGATCTTGTTCGTTCATTCTCAAGAAAATACTTAATTGAGCCTCTTCATCCTTCATTGGAATAAATGGCACGTCTAAATTTGCCAGCAGAAGTTTTTGGTTCTTGATTCGAACTGCTCCCTTACAAAATACACCATCTTCATATTTTGCAGTTTCTCCTGTAAGAAAACCTATATCTAACTTTTTATTCTTCAAACAATTTAGTATTTTTCTTTTTTCATTATAATACAATTTTATGGTATAGTTATCATATTTTTCTGAAAAGTTCTTGAGAAAACATGTAAGCGCACCACCCGCCTCCAAATTTTCAACAGCAATCTTTAGTTCCTTATTCGTTTGAGAATCAGTCTTTTCTCCTTTATATTCACATAAGTAATGATCCAAACGATCCATCAACAAAAACAAATATAGAAATACTGCAATACCTCCACAAATCAAAAGAAATTCTTTCATATGCTCATCTTCTTTCTGATTTTAGATGTGAAAACACTTTTGAATATCCTTAATGCTTCCTAACACCAGCATACTGTGATCCTCTGGGAAAACAGTTTCAGAAGATATTTTCAAATCCATTTTGCCATTATGCTTAAAGGCCATCAAATTGATATTATGTTTTTTTCGAATTTCCATTTGGCCAACCGTCTTGCCAACCCATACTTTCGGAATTTCAATTTCAAAAATAGAATACTCCTGATCTAATTCAATATAATCCAAAATATGATCTGAACTATATCGGATTGCTGTCCACTCAGCCAATTGTTTTTCTGGATACACTACCTCATCCGCACCATTTTTCAACAAAAATTTTGCATGGACATCTCTTGCTGCTCGTGCAACAACCATCTTTGCGCCTAATTCTTTCAGTAATGAAGTCGTTTCCAAGGAACTCTGGAAATCATCGCCGATGGCAACGATACATACATCAAAGTTATTCACACCCAGAGAAGATAAAAATTCCTCCTGTGTCCCATCACCGATCTGCGCATTTGTTACATAAGGCAACACCGCACGCACTCTTTCTTCATCCTTATCCACAGCCATTACTTCGTGATGTAATTCATCCAGTTTCATTGCTGCATGTCTACCAAATCTGCCAAGACCAATTAGTAAAATCGTTTTCATTTTTTTCTCCTTTATTAACCAACTGTAATTTTTTCTTCTGGATATTTGAATCCGGAAATTTCTTTTTCATGTAGTGCTGCAAAAACCAATGTCAGCCCACCGACTCGTCCAAGAAACATCAAGCAAATCAAAATGATTCTGGAAAGGATTCCCAAAGTGGGTGTAATCCCCAAAGACAAGCCAACGGTTCCAATGGCTGAGCTTGTTTCAAACAGCGCAGACAATATCGGTATTTCTTCATAGCCACTAATGAGCATTGCACCGGCTACCGACAGTACAACATATAATAAAAGAACGGTTGCCCCATTTCTGATTGCTCGTATGGGAATACCTCTGCCGAAAAGATGGGCTTGTTCCTTTTCTCTGAAAACAGCCAATGCTGATGCACAAAGGACTGCGATTGTTGTCGTCTTCATACCACCTGCCGTAGAACCGGGAGAACCGCCGATTAACATAAGAATAATCATCAACAGTAAACCGGGTTCACTAATGATTGTTAAATCTACGGTATTAAAACCTGCTGTTCTGGGTGTAATGGACTGAAACAAAGATCCCCATAATCGATTCAGAAAATCCATATCTGAAAACTCAATAAAGAAAAAATATAAAAAGGGAATTGCAATCAGCATCACTGTAACCATCAATATAACTTTACTTTGCATCCGATATTTTTTGAAATGAAATTGATTATTATAGATATCTGCCCACGTCATAAACCCAATGCCGCCAACAACAATCAGCATCATAATGGTAATGTTTACAATGGGATCTGTTGCATAAGAAGTCAAAGAAGAATATGGCGTTCGAATGCCAATCAAATCAAACCCCGCATTACAAAAAGCAGAGATCGAATGGAAGATTGCATACCATATTCCTTTCACAAGTCCAAAATCACTGCAAAAGACAGGGGCCAGCAAGATAGCTCCAATCATTTCAATAAAAATAACCGTTTTGAGTATGAATTCTGTCATACGCACAATGCCCCCAACCTGGGGAGCGGATATCGCTTCCTGCATGACACTTCTCTGCATCAGCCCAATTTTTCTTCCGGAAATTACCGCAATGGAAACGGCAATGGTCACAACACCCATACCGCCAATCTGGATTAATACCAATAGAATGGTTTGACCAAATACAGACCAGTATGTGGCAGTATCATGCACAACCAATCCTGTCACACAAGTTGCAGACGTTGCAGTAAATAACGCATCTAAAAAAGATGCGCCCTGTCCGTCCTGTGTTGCAATTGGCAATGTCAAAAATAAAGTACCTAATAAAATCACAGATAAAAAACCAAGAATAATCACTTGAAATGAGGTTATGTGATGATGTTTTCTGTGTTCCACCAGATGCATGTATCTCTCCTACTTTCTTTATGCGATCTTTTCGTTTCCTTAATCTTATCTTTATTCGCATTAAATGGGAGTAAGCATCTGGCGTTTGGTATTAAGATTGCATTAAGATGTCTATTATCGTCCTATATCCAAAAGTCTTATGCTTATGTTTACATATAGCCAAAAAACCATGCAATGGGCAAAACAATTGCAGTTGTACCAAGAAACACCATACCAACCATAGCGACAGGAAGTACAATAAAAGCTGCCGCAAAAGAAATATATGGGTGATGATCTCCAAACCACTGTAAAATGTGATAAAAACGAAATTCAAATTTGTGTATAGACTGTAAGATGGCTGTCATAGTCTTTCCCTCCTTTATTTCATGTACAGAATACCATAGGGAATATGAAAACGGGGAAAAGGAACGCGCGAATACAATTAAGAAACAGTTAAGGCACCATAACCCACTGATACAATGAAAACCAGATATTATCTTTTTCTAAATGAGTGGACGAGATTGGAAAACGAAGCCCCTCCCATCGCCTTCCGCAGTCAGAATTTATTTTCAATAAAAAGAGCAGGCGTTTCAAAGCTTTACAGCTGATGAAACACCTGCTTTGTTCTTTTAAGTCTGCATGAAAGATCACGCTTCATTCTTTAGGAAGAATCCCCATGGCCTCCGCAATATCAATATTCACAAGCAATACATTCACTGTTTCTTCGCCAAAGATTCCGAACGTTTTCCCTTCTGTATGTTCATCTATAATACGCTGAACTTCATCTTCACTCAAGCCAGAAGCGGCTGCAATACGGGGAACTTGAATCTTGGCAGATTCCGGAGAAATATGCGGATCCAAGCCGGAACCAGAAGCCGTCAGCAAGTCTGTGGGAATATCATCCGCACTGACACCGGGATTTTTTGCAAGAAAGTTTTCCATATCAGCGGCAACTCTTTCTGTTAATGCTGGATTGGAAGGCGCATAGTTATTAGAGCCTGAAGAAACACCTGCATATTCTGTCCCGTCACTGTAATACTGGTTTCCTTCTGCATCTTCACCATAGGTATTGTAATGATACGCGGAAGGACGTCCCCACAGAAAGTAGTCTTCTGTAAATTCCTGCCCAATATTTTCTGCCCCGACAGCTTTGCCATCCACAGTGATTAAACTTCCGTTTGCCTGTTTTGGAAATATTACTTGAGAGACACCTGTTAATGCCAATGGATAAGCCAAACCACAAATAACCAACAGAACGATTGTTACTGTAATTGCTTGCCTTGCGTTCCGAAGAATTTCTTTCATAATAAATGAACCTCCTTAAAATCCCAGCATATGAAGGACTGGATAAATGATCATATCAATGATCTTAATACCAACAAATGGTGTAATTACGCCACCCAAACCATAAATCAGCATGTTTCTTGCCAACATTCTTCCTGATGACATTGGACGATATTTTACACCTTTGATTGCCAAAGGAATCAAACAAGGAATGATAATCGCGTTGAAGATCAAGGCAGACAAAATGGCACTGTATGGAGTTGTCAAATCCATGATATTCAGCACACTCAACTCTGGAATCGCCATCATAAACATTGCAGGGATGATTGCAAAATATTTTGCAATATCATTGGCAATAGAAAATGTTGTCAAACTGCCTCTTGTAATCAACAGCTGTTTCCCGATTTCTACAACCTCCAGAACCTTTGTAGGGTCAGAGTCCAAATCTACCATATTTGCAGCTTCTTTGGCTGCTGTTGTACCACTGTTCATTGCCAGTCCAACATCTGCCTGAGCAAGTGCCGGTGCGTCATTTGTACCATCACCTGTCATTGCTACGATTTTTCCCTCTGCCTGCTCTTTTTTAATGGCTTCGATTTTATCTTCCGGTTTACATTCTGCAATAAATCCGTCTACACCTGCTTCCTTAGCAATCGTTGCTGCTGTAAGCGGGTTATCACCGGTACACATAATTGTTTTAATCCCGATTTCACGCAGACGTTCAAATCGTTCTACCAATCCCGGTTTTACCGTATCCTTCAGATAAATAACACCATAAATCACATATCCGGCGCATACAACCAAGGGTGTTCCTCCTAAGCTTGATATTTCTGTTACAATACTGTCTAAATCTTCCGGAATAACACCGTTGTTTTCCTGCACATAAGCTTTAATGGCCTCACTGGCGCCTTTTCTTATCTGTGTACCGTCTTTTAGATTTACTCCGCTCATTTTTGTCTGTGCAGTAAATTCTACAAATTCCATCTGGTCTTTGGCATCTTCTTTAATATTTGTACCCAAAGTTCTTGCCAGCTCCACAACAGATTTTCCTTCCGGTGTGGCATCACACAGAGAAGTCATAACACTGTAATCAATTAAATCCTCTTTCTTTTTACCTTTTACAGGACGAAAATCTGCTGCCAGACGATTACCGAAAGTGATTGTACCTGTTTTGTCTAAAATCATAGTATCTACATCGCCGCATGCTTCTACTGCTTTTCCTGACATTGCAATTACGTTAAATCTTGTTACTCTGTCCATACCGGCAATACCGATTGCAGATAACAAACCACCGATTGTCGTTGGAATGAGACACACCAGCAAAGCAATCATGGTTGCCATTGGAATTTTTGCCCCTGCATAATCAGAAAAGCAATATAATGTAACAACTACAATAAGGAAAATGATTGTCAAACTTACCAACAAAGTATTCAGCGCTATTTCATTTGGTGTTTTCTGTCTGGAAGCACCCTCTACCAAAGAAATCATTTTATCCAGAAATGATTTTCCCGGTTCTGAAGTAATTCTGATTTTCAACCAGTCGCTCACTACTGTTGTACCACCTGTAACAGAGGAGAAGTCGCCGCCTGCCTCTCTTGTAACAGGAGCACTTTCTCCTGTAATGGCAGACTCATCTACGGATGCAACACCTTCGATTACTTCACCGTCATTAGGAATAACTTCGTTCATTCTTACCATAACGATGTCTCCCTTTTTCAGTTCAGAAGCATTTACAACCTTTTCTGTTCCATCTTTCAGTACCAAATTTGCAACAGTATCTTTTTTTGTTTTCTTTAAGGAGTCTGCCTGAGCTTTTCCTCTTCCTTCTGCCACAGACTCTGCAAAGTTTGCAAATAAAATTGTCACAAAAAGAATTACTGATACAATACCATTGTAAACTCTCAGACCACTGTCATCTCCGAAAATGGTTGGGAAGAAGGTCATTACAAGCGTAATGAAAAATCCAACTTCTACTACAAACATAACGGGATTTTTTATCATATATCTGGGACTCAGTTTCTTGAAAGCTCCTATAACAGAGCTTTTCAATATATCCTTTGTAATAAATTTTGTCTTCTTATCTTGTTTTCCCATTTTAATTACAATCCTTTCTGTTTTACGGCATCCATAAAGTCAAATGCTCTGCAATAGGACCAAGCGCCAATGCAGGGAAGAATGTCAATGCGGCAAAGATATAAACTACTACTACTAAAATCGCTATAAAAATCACATTGTCCGTTCTTAATGTACCAACTGTTTCATTAACTTTGCGTTTTGCAAGCATACTTCCTGCAATGGCAAGCTGTGCAACGATTGCTATGTAACGTCCAAAGAACATTGCAAGTCCTGTTGTAATATTCCAGAAGTAGCTGTTATCTGCAAGTCCTTCAAATCCGGAACCATTATTTGCAGCAGAAGAAGCGTATTCATAAAGAACCTGTGATAATCCATGAAATCCTTCATTGGTAATACCTGCCTGCCCTGCCCCTGTCATAACTGCCAGAGCAGAAAATCCTAAGATTAAAAGAGGATGAACAATCAATACCAGCGCTACCAGCTTCATTTCTTTTCCTTCGATCTTTTTGCCCAGATATTCAGGCGTACGTCCTATCATCAAGCCGCACAGGAATACGGCAAGTATAACGTACATAATCATATTCATCAAACCAACGCCTTTACCGCCAAACACGCAGTTTAACATCATGTGCAGCATAGGCACCATACCACCAAGAGGGGTTAATGTATCGTGCATATTATTGACAGTACCTGTGGTAAAGGAAGTTGTTGTGGTAGTAAACAGAGTCGATTGTGCAATTCCAAAGCGGACTTCCTTTCCTTCCATACTTCCCATGTCCTGATTTAATCCTACCTGTTCCAGTGCAGGATTTCCTGCCATTTCAGATGTAAAACAAACGATAAGACCTACGATAAACAGAATAGACATTGCAGCAAAAATAGTTCTTCCCTGATTTCCAAAGAGAACTTTTTTATTCTCCTGTTTTTTCCGTTTCATTGTCATTTTTCCAAAAGTAATCACGCATGCTCCCGGCAGGACCATCATGGAGAACAACTCAATCAGGTTGGAAATAATTGTTGGGTTTTCAAATGGTGTTGTAGAATTTGCACCGAAAAATCCACCGCCGTTTGTTCCCAGATGCTTAATGCTTTCCAAGGAAGCTACCGGTCCCATTGCCAAATCTTGAAACTGTCCTTCAATGGTCTGTACTGTCTGATTTGCTTCCAGTGTCTGCGGAACGCCCTGCCATATAAGTAACAAGCCTGCGATAAAAGATACAGGGATTAAAATACGTGTGGTAATTCTCACCACATCTTCATAGAAGTTACCCACATCTTTTTGTTTTCCTGCCAGTCCTCTGCAAAACGCCATACATGCTGCATATCCGCTTGCTGCTGATACAAACATCATAAAGATAATAACCATCATCTGGCTTAAATAGGAAAGTCCTGACTCACCGGAATAGTGCTGCAGGTTTGTATTTGTCATAAAACTGATAATGGTATTAAAGGAAAGCGTTGGCTCCATTGCTTCAATCCCATTAGGGTTTGCAAATAAAATTGCTTGCAGTCTTAATACCAGATATCCAATAAATACCATAACCGCATTTGTTGTTAATAAATGCAGTGCATACTGTTTCCAGTTCATTCCTTCTCTGCCGATATGACAAATTTTGTAAATGGTATTGTCTAACGGATTAAAAATCTTATCGGCGAAGGTCTTTTGTTTTGTAGCAATATGATACATATAAGTTCCCATTGGAATTACCAGTATCATGAATATTGCAAGTGTAAGTACAATCTGTAACATTCCTTTTCTCCTCCAAGCTTCCTCTATGTCTTACAGTTTCTCCGGATAAATTAACGCATAAAACAAATATCCGGTAAGCAATAAAATGATAATACCTAATAAAATCATTTGCTCTCCTCCTTAGAAACGGTCGTTCCTACCTGTTTTTCGCACCAGTCAGCCAAAAGCTTCATGCTGCCAAAGCATATTGCCAGAATTAAAATCATCAATAAATCCATATTCTTCATCTCTCTTTCTT
>ERZ834859.3415-NODE-3415-length-11505-cov-2.736157_pt1 | contig 11505 bp, 10 predicted proteins | sample MGYA00519947_ERZ834859 | MGnify/ENA primary metagenome ERZ834859 (study PRJEB31850, sample SAMEA3708763) | human gut metagenome | biome: human gut; feature: human-associated habitat; material: faeces | place: China | collected 2014 ...
CGAACACGAACACCAACGCGAACGGCCACATGAACTTCCAACCACGCCAATCCGCCTTGTGTTTATTGACACGCACGGTTGCCGAATGCAGTGGCATATTGGCAACAACTTCCGTTGCTGACATCATTCCTCTCCTTCGAGGCAATACCATTTCACAGGGCAATTTACACCCCGTAAAACAGCTCCTTCCAAATGTTTGCGTTATCATAATAACACCATATTCCAAAAGTGTCTACTTTTCGCACATTCTAGACCACATATTCACTTCATCGAACAAATTGCATGGTGACGAAAACAATACAGAAGTAAGCATGTAAAATTAAGCACAGTACGCATTTTCGTTCGGAAGGTAGATACACATGGCACGCAACTCAGTCTCGCTGCAAGACGTCGCTAGGGAAGCAGGGGTTTCACCGCAGACCGTTTCCCGAGTGGCTAATGGGAGCGATGCCGTACGCCCAGCGACGAAGCTTAAGGTCGAGGCAGCCATGGAGCATCTCGGATACAGGCCGAATTATGCGGCACGTGCTTTGAAAAGCGGACATTTCAACAATGTTGGTGTACTGCTTTCGCATATGTCGGCCTACGGGAACTCACGTATCCTCGAAGGCATCACTACAGCGGCCGCGAATAGCGGCTATTCCATCACCATTCGCCCCTTGGATAACCTGCAGGATCAGTCACTCGCCGGCGCATTGAAACTTGTGGAAGGCCTCCCCCTCGATGGTGCAATCGTGATTATGGAACGGGATTTCACCGACTTCAACCAGTTCAAGCCATCCGACAACCTACCTGTAGTGCTTATTTGCGAGGAACCGGCAAACCACTGCCCCACCATCGATTCGGACTCGTATGGTTGCGCCACTGCAGCCGTGGACTTTTTCCTGTCGAAGGGGCATAAAACTGTGTACCACATCGCAGGCCCCACCGTTTCACGCGCAGCACAGAGCCGCATCAGAGGGTGGCGCGACGCATTAGCGCAAGTCGGCATTCCCACACCACCCATGTATTACGGCGACTGGGAAGCAGATAGCGGCTACCAAGCCGGATTGGCCTTGGCTCACGAAAAGGATTGCACCGCAATTTTCGCAGGCAACGATCAAATGGCATACGGTGCCATGCTTGGCCTGAGGACAGCCGGAAAGCGCGTTCCCGAAGATGTCAGCATCATCGGTGTGGACGATTCACTCCGCGGCGTTGTGCCCCGTCTTGAACTGACCACCGTACGGCTCAAGCTCAGAACTGTGGGAAAAGAGGCTTTTTCCATGATCGAGCAACAATGCAATGGCAAAAAAGTGCCTTCTGGAATCAAGAAACTTATCACCCCCGAATTCATCGACCGCGGATCCGTGGCGGAACTCGACTAATCGCAATATCTCGCGACTTTAATCAACGCAATCAATCAAATCAGCCAATACGAAAGGCGTCTCTCCAGCGTGGGTGAACCACGTGGGAGAGACGTCTTCTAGATTGAACGAAAAGCTGAAATCGGGTGAAATCAGGCTTCGATGCCGAGCTGCTGGCGTTCCTTCTTGGAATACATGAACGCAGGAAGCTGACGGCCCTGCTTGAGCCAGGCATGATATTCGGCGGTCGCCGCAAACTCCACGTCGGAAGCGGAATTCAGGCAGGTCTCCACGGAATCCTGGATGACGCCGATGATGAAGCCGACACCCACCACCTGCATGGCGATGTCATTGCTGATGCCGAACAGCGAGCAGGCCATTGGAATAAGCAGCAGCGAGCCACCGGCCACACCGGAAGCGCCGCATGCGCCGAGCGCCGACACCACAGACAGAAGAATGGCGGCCGGCAACGAAATCTGAATGCCCATCGTATTGGCGGCGGCCATGGCCATGATGGTGATGGTGATGGCGGCACCGTTCATGTTGATGGTTGCGCCCAACGGAATGGACACGGAATACATGTCTTTATCAAGACCAAGCTTCTCGCACAGCTGCATGTTGACCGGAATGTTCGCAGCAGAAGAACGCGTGAAGAATGCGGTCAGGCCGGATTCCTTGAAGCAGCGGTACACCAGCGGATACGGGTTGCGATGCAGGTACAGGAAAATGACCAGCGGGCCGAACACGAGCACCATCAGCAGCATGGTACCGACGAGCAGGAGCAGGAGGCTACCGTACTCGGTGAAGGCCGCCAAGCCGTTTTCGGAAACGCTGGTGAACACCAAGCCCATAATGCCGAACGGGGCGAGATTGATGACCCAACGAATCACCTGAGACACGCCATCGGCCACATTGGCAAGGAACGCCTTGGAGCTTTCATTGGCAATACCCTTCATGGCAAGACCGAACAGGCAAGCCCACATCAGAATGCAGATGTAGTTGCCGTCGATCATGGCCTGAATCGGATTGGCCACGATATTGGTCAACAACGTCTGCACAACCTCGCTCAAGCCCTGCGGCACCACATCGGCGTCAGCGGCATCGCCCAACGATATGGTCTGCGGGAACATGCGAGACGTCAGCACCGCCACGACGGCGGACAGGAACGTGGTGAACAGATACAGGAAAAGCACCGTGCCGAAACGGCCGTCAAGCTTGGAATTGCCTTGAGCCAAAGCGCTTGCCACCAGCACAAACACCAGAATCGGAGCGACGGCCTTCAATGCGCTTACGAACAGGGTGCCGAATTCGCCGATCCACGTCATATGCGGAACAACCAATGCCAGTGCGGTACCCGCGATAAGACCGACGATAATGCGGATAATCAGTGATACGCCGTTATATTTGTCGGCAACGCCACGAAGCGCTTTTGAAATATGGTTCATATTCTCTCTCGTTCTTTCCAGCCGGCTTGCCTTTGCCAGCCAGCACAACAAGAGCACATCCTAATCACGCTCGATAACACGAAATGTAAAATGTCCGATTATAGGGACGCGCAACTTCAACACGCCATAGCGATGCGAGCAAATATCAGTACAGCGATGGACAGTTTTTATATATCTTGATTCAGCGAGCAATACCTGCTGATCAGACCGTTAATCAGCCAAGCGGCACTTTCGAAACGAATGTACGAGGCTCTCCCGTCACCGGATCGTCGAAACGTAACTCACGAGCCACCAATTCCAACGGCTGCGAGAAATCATCGTAAGAACGCTGCACAATATTCGGGTAGAAATCATCGCCCAAAATCGGCAATCCCAACGAATTCATATGCACACGCAACTGGTGCGTTTTGCCGGTTTTCGGGTGCAGCACGTAATTCACATATGCCCTGCCGTCGATGCAACGTACCGTGCTCCCCCGCTCAATCAACGTTTGCGCATTGATGGTTTCCGGAATTTCGTACGCCTGAAGTCGCCCGCGATCCTTGCAAATATGCGATGCTCGGATTGCCGGAAAGGGTTGATGCCTGTCGATTCTTACGATTGTTCCATATTGCGGATGCTGTTCGGGGGCAAGCGGCGCCAAACATTCATAGGTTTTGATGGTTTTGTGATTCTGGAACAGCATTTGGTAAGCGCCGCGCAATTCCGGTTTGCGCACAAATACGACGATGCCTGCGGTAAGTCGGTCCAAACGGTGCGCGGGAACAATATCAGGTTCGCCATACTGTTCCCGAAGTCGAATCAACGCGGTTTCGCGATACCACATGCCGCGCGGTGTGGTGGCGAGAAAATGCGGTTTGTCAACCACGATAATCGCATCGTTCTCGTAAAGAACCTCACATTCGAACGGAATATGAGGTTCTTCAAGAACGTAACGATGCCTCTTCTGCTGACGCTGTTGGCGCATCGTATGAACGATTACTCCACGGTGACGGACTTGGCAAGATTACGAGGCTTGTCAACGTCGTAATTCTTCAGCTTGGCCATGTCCATGGCGAATAGCTGCAGCGGCACCACGTCCACCAACGGGCTCATCAGCGTCGGGCAGGCCGGACGCCAGAACACCACGTCCGCATAGCGTTCAACATCGGGGTCGTTCTCTTCGGCCACGGCGATAATGTACGCGCCACGGGCCTTGACCTCTTCGATACCGGAAATAACCTTGGCGTGCAGCACATTGCGGCCACGTGCCGGCGGCACAATGAACACTACCGGTTCGCCTTCGTCCACCAATGCGATCGGACCGTGCTTGAGCTCGCCGGCCGCAAAACCTTCGGTGAAGGTGTAGGCGATTTCCTTCAATTTCAACGCGCCTTCCATCGCGACCGGGTAGCCGACATGACGGCCCAGGAACAGGAAGGACTTCGCATCGACCATCTGCGCGGCAGCATCATGCACGGTCTTGGTCTGCGTATCAAGAACCCACTGGATCTTGCGAGGCATGTCTTTGAGGGAATCCAACGCCTGCGCGATCTCGTCGCGGAACATCGCGCCCTTGACCTGCGCCAAATACAAGCCAAGCACGTAGGCGGCAGTAATCTGCGCCACGAACGCCTTGGTGGAGGCGACCGCCACTTCCGGACCAGCGTGCGTGTACAGCACCGCGTCGGATTCACGCGGAATGGACGCGCCCTGCGTGTTGCAGATGGCCAGCACCTTCGAACCCTGCTCACGCGCGTGACGCAATGCCATCAGCGTGTCCATGGTTTCACCGGACTGCGAAATGGCCACCACCAACGTGCGCGGGGTGAGAATCGGATCACGATAACGGAATTCGTGGGCAAGCTCCACTTCCACCGGAATACGCACCCAATGCTCGATGGCGTATTTGGCCACCATGCCCGCGTAGGCGGCGGTACCGCAGGCGATGACGATAATCTTGTCGATCGCCTTGAAATCATGCTCGTCGATGCGAACCTCGTCAAGATTGAGATTGCCGTCCTTGCCAAGACGTCCCAACAGCGTGCGCTGCACCGCCGCCGGCCCTTCGTGGATCTCCTTGTCCATGAAGGAGTCCCAACCGCCCTTTTCGGCCGCGGAAGCATCCCAATCCACGGTATAGGTCTTCGGATCGGCCACGATGTTGCCCATGAAATCAGACACCACAACCTTATCGGCGGACACCATCACGGCCTGATCCTGGTCGATTTCCATGGCACGCTTCGTGTAGGCGACGAACGCGGCCACATCGGAACCGAGAAAATTCTCACCTTCGCCAAGACCAACCACCAGCGGCGAATCATGGCGAGCACCGACCACGATACCCGGCTGACGGCAGTCGGTGGCGAGAATCGTGAACGCGCCTTCCAGCATGCGCGCCAAGCGTCGCACGGCCTTGAACAGATCAGGCTTGCCGGTTTCCTCAACGATTTTCTCGCTGATTTTGCCTAGCAGTTTCGCCGCGACCTCCGTATCGGTTTCCGATGAGAAACGGTAACCTTCCGTCTGCAGATCAAGACGCAGCTGAGAGGCGTTTTCGATGATGCCATTATGAATGATGGCGACCTTGCCGTCACGCGAAGTATGCGGATGCGCGTTGATGTCATTCGGCACGCCGTTGGTGGCCCAACGGGTGTGGCCGATGCCCACGGTGGCCATCGGCATTGGATTGCGTTCCACGTCTTCGATTAGATTGGCGAGACGCCCCGCCTTCTTACGCACTTCCACATGATCCATGCCGGGCGCGGTCAGCGCCACACCGGCCGAATCATATCCACGGTATTCCAAACGCTGGAGGCCTTGGAGGCACACTTCCAACGGCTTGCCGCACGCGGTTTCCACATTTCCTGCATATCCTACGATTCCACACATAACACCTCAGCTTATCGGGTAATGGTGTCATTTTCGAAACGAAACCGTCTCATCGCGCTGAACCTTTGATATATGAACACAAAAATCCCCATGCTGACAGTTTTCAACATGGGGATTTTCTCAGCCATTCCCTTGATCGCAATCCTTACGACGAAGAGGTGTCTGATTCTTACGATTATGCTTGCGGCGATTTACAGCACGTGCTGCAGGAAGTCCTTGAATCGTGGTTCCTGCGGATTGTCGATGATTTCAGGACCGCCCTGTTCCACAACAACACCGCCGTCCATGAATACGATCTGATCGGCGACTTCGCGCGCGAAGCCTATTTCGTGGGTGACAACCACCATGGTCATGCCTTCTTTCGCCAAAGACAGCATGACGTTCAGCACTTCGCCCACCAATTCCGGATCGAGTGCGGAAGTCGGCTCGTCGAACAGCATGATTTCCGGCTTCATGGCAAGCGCACGGGCGATGGCCACGCGCTGCTGCTGGCCACCGGAAAGCTGTGCCGGATAGTGATCGAGGCGATCGCCCATGCCCACGCGATTCAGCTCTTCGATGGCAAGCTTGCGGGCTTCCTTTTTATCCATGTGCTTGACGTGGACTGGCGCTTCCATCACATTTTCGAGCGCCGTCATGTGCGGGAACAGGTTGAACCTCTGGAATACCATGCCCAGTTTGGAACGCTGCTCGGCCACTTCCTTGTCGTTCAGGGTCTGCAGCACCTGCTTGCCGTCCTTGTCGACGTACTTGTAGCCGATCATTTCGCCGTCGACGTCGATTTCGCCGCCGGTCAGCGTTTCCAACTGGTTGATCAAACGCAGGAACGTGGATTTTCCGGAACCGGAAGGTCCCAGAATCACCGTCACCGAGCCGGGCATAACCGTCATATCGACGCCCTTGAGCACGTGCAGGCTACCGAAAGCCTTATGCACCTGCGTGGCCTTCACTGCGGGAACAACACCGTTGGTGGTTGGTTCAGTCATTGCTCACTCCCCTCACGCGGTCATGCCCGCGAACGTTGCCTCGTTCTGCTTGGCGATATCGTCTTTCGGTTCGCCTTCGGTTTTGCCCGGCAGCGGCGGCTGCTTGCCGCGCGCGCCGGCCGGTCGCGCATCGAAGCCCTTGCCGAAATGCTTCTCCAGGCGAGACTGCAGCACCATCAGAATGGAGGTGATCACCAAGTACCAGATGCAGGCCACGATCAGCAGCGGAATCGGCTTGTACAGTCGGGTTGCGATTGCGGTGGTGGCGAACTGCAGTTCCAGCGTGAACGGCACGGCGTTGACCAGCGAAGTGGTCTTCAACATGCCGATGAACTCGTTGCCGGTCGGCGGAATGATGATGCGCATGGCCTGAGGAAGCACCACACGACGCATGATCATGGAACGCTTCATGCCCAGTGCCTTGGCCGCTTCGGTCTGGCCCGGATCGACGGCTTCAAGACCCGCACGCACGATTTCAGCCAGATATGCCGCTTCGTTCAATGCGAGACCCAGCCATGCCGCGTTAAACGCGGTAATGACGGACTGCGAGTCAATGCTCCAGAATTCAATGGAAGTGAACGGAATACCCACGCCGATGCGAGGCACCAACACGGCGAACAGACCCCAGAACACCAGCTGCGTATACACAGGGGTGCCACGGAAGAACCAAATGTAGAACCAGCTCACGCCACGCAGCACCGGATTGATGGACTTGCGCATTACGGCCAGAATCACTGCCAGAATAATGGCGATGCCCATGGAGATGACCGTCAGCAGCAGCGTGTATTTGATGCCTTCGCGCACATTCTCGTCGAACAGGTACTTCCAGACCACATTCCATTCGAAACGCGGATTGGTAATCAGGCCCTGCAGCAGCATGGCGGCGAGCAGAGCGACGATGACCGCCGCCACAATCGGGCCCGTACGCTTAACCGGCAGCGCCTTGATGCGATTCGGAATATCGAGGCCGTCGCCGTCGATTTGTTTCTTCGCCATGATGCTTCAGTTCCTTCGTTGTTGATGTAAATAGTGGGGATGGAATCAGTCGAGATCGGTCGGGTTGATCTCAGCCTTGTCGAGAGCGCCGGATTCCACACCCCAATGCTTGAGGATCTTCATATACGTACCATCGTCCATCAGCTTCTGTACGGCCTTCTGCACGGCTTCAGCAAGCTGGGTGTTGCCCTTCTTGACAGCGATGCCCTGCTTGGCCACACCTTCGACGTCACCCAAGGCTTCAAGCTGTCCGTCGGTCTGGGAGATGGCATAGCCGGCGACCGGAGAATCGGCATAGAACGCATCGGCCTTGCCCGTAGCCACTGCGGTGGCCGCTTCGGCCTGGCGCTTGTACGACATCACTTCGGCCTTGTTATCGGCCTCGCATCCTTTGGCGATGGTGTTGGCTTCCTCTTCCTGCACGGTGCCGGTCTGCACCGCGATCTTCGCGCCGCACATGTCGGAAGTGTCGAGCTTCTTCGGATTGCCCTTCTTCACGGCCCACGTGGAACCTGCACGGTAGTAGCTCACGAAATCCACGGACTGCATACGCTCTTCGGTGATGGTCATGGCGGTGATGCCCAGATCATACTTGGAGCCAATGGAAGGAATGATGGTGTCGAACATGGAAGACACGATGTTTGGCTTCAAACCAAGCGTCTTGGCGATGGCCTTGGTCATGTCGATATCATAGCCGACCGGAGTCTTGCCGTCTTCGGCATAGAATTCAGCCGGAGCGTACGAAAGCTCCATACCGGCGGAAAGCTCGCCGTCCTTCACCAGATCGCCGGACGGAACCAGCTTGGCCAGCTCGTCATCTTTTTTAATGGTGCTGACATCGTAACCGGTGGTAGCGTTCGACGAATCCGACGAATCGCCGGAATTGGACGCATCGGAGGTACCGCAAGCGGCAGTGGAAAACAACATCGCCGCACTCAGCGCAAGCGCCACAACGGACTTGATCTTCAAAGACATGGTACGCATATCCTTCTTCTTATCTCTTCATTGCCATACCGAAAATCTCAACGCCATTCGGTTGCAGAGAACCTCAGTATCTCAAATAGGCACGATAAGAGCGCAATGCTACATGTACGTTACATTGCGCAAACCTTACGTATCAGCCAAGAATCGCGCAATGTAGCTCCGTCGAATCACGGAAGATCCATATACGAAAACGGAAGACACGCGGATTTGACCCGCATGCCTTCCGTCATATCGGCTTAACAGTATCGCCGTGTGCGATGCCCGCCTTACGTTTGATCGTTCAGCCGAGGTCAGTCGGATTGATTTCGGCTTTGTCGATCGCTCCGTTCTCCACGCCCCAATGCTTGAGGATCTTCATATACGTGCCATCATCCATGAGCTTCTGCAGTGCGGCCTGCACCGCCTTCGCGATATCAACATCGAAGCCGACCGGGGTCTTGCCGTCCTCCGCAAGGAATTCGGCGGGAGCGTACGACGTGTCCATGCCGATGGTGAGCTTGCCGTCCTTGGTGACTGATTCCGGCAGCATCGCGGCTATATCGTCATCCTTCGTCACGCCGGAAACGTCATAACCGGTGGTGTTCGACGACGACTCAGAATCACTGGAAGCCGCGGAATCGGACTTTTCCGATGTGCCGCACGCACCCAACGAAACGATCATGGCGGCGCTTAGTGCAAAAACAGCGAGTTTCCTCAGATTATTGAAAGCCATCGCGGATCCTCTCTTCATTCCCAACCGTATGAATACGGCCGAACCGAAGTCCTGCAGGCACCATAGAAAACGATTGCTACGGCCACGTTAATAGTACGCAAACTCTATTCGATATGCCGTTTTTCCTTACGAAAAAGCGGGTTTTGCCATATCACAATATGATCAAAACCCGCTTTGTTCCCAGCACGTCGCCAGTCATGCGATCATTGAACCGTCTGATCCGTGGACGGTTCAATCATGGAATTATTCGGCGCCCGGCGTATTGATTTCCGACGTTTCGATGGCACCGTCCTCGACACCCCAATACTTAAGGATCTTCAGATACGTACCGTCGTCGATGAGCTTCTGCACGGCCTTCTGTACGGCCTCATCCATCTGGCTGTCGCCTTTTTTGATGACGATGCCTTCCGGAGCGACGCCTTCGACCTTGCCCAGCATTTCCAGCTGTCCATCGGTTTGCGCGATGGCATAGCCCGCAACCGGCGAATCGGCATAGAACACGTCGGCCTTGCCGGTGACAACGTTCGTGGTCACATCGGTCTGCAGCTTGCTGGAGATCACTTCAAGCTTATCCTTGCCGTCGGCCTCGCATTGCTTGGCTATCTTGTTCGCTTCGGTCTCCTGCATGGTGGCGGTCTGCACGGCCACCTTCTTGCCGCACAGATCGGACGTGTCGATCTTGTTCGGATTGCCCTTCTTCACGGCCCATGCCGATCCGGCATCAAAATGGCTTACGAAATCAACCGCTTCCAAACGTTCCTTGGTCACGGTGAACGACGAAATGCCGATATCGTACTTGGATCCGACCGATGGAATGATCGAATCGAAATTCGCGGTTTCCGGATCCGCTTCAAGGCCGAACACCTGCGCCAAAGCCTTGGCGATATCGACATCGAAGCCGACCGGGGTCTTGCCGTCCTCCGCAAGGAATTCGGCGGGAGCGTACGACGTGTCCATGCCGATGGTGAGCTTGCCGTCCTTCGTCACATAATCGGGCAACAGTTTGGCGATGTCATCGTCTTTCTGCACCGACGAAACGTCATAACCCGTCAGTTCGCTCGATTTCGAACCGCTATCGGACGAAGCCGCATCGTCGCTTCCATCACTGGTGCCGCATGCCGCTCCAGCAAACAGCATCGCAACGCTCAGCGCACACGCGGCAACCGTCTTCAGACTTTTCTTCGCTTCCATATCCTTCTCCTATGTCTCGCTCGGTCTATTCGACCGAATCTGAACCATACACTAGAGAGGGCAAGCTACAAAAAGATTACGGCCACCGCTGTATATCAGTATGTGAAACCGGAAATTTTCCGGTTACCACTTATCGCACCTGCTTGTTGGCATATCGCATGGCACGCAAGGCCTCACGCTTGTCTTGCTCCTCGCGCAATGCCTGACGCTTGTCGAATTCCTTCTTGCCTCGTGCCAATGCGATTTCCGCCTTGACTCGACCGTCTTTGAAATACAGGCTCAGCGGAATGATGGTGAAACCCTTGGCTTGGCTTTGACGAGCCAGCTTGTCGATCTGCGCCGCGTGAAGCAACAGCTTACGCTTGCGCTTAGGGGCATGATTGTTCCACGTTCCGTTGAGATATTCGGGAATATTGGCTCCCTCAAGCCACATTTCACCGCGACGGTCGATGGTAATGAACGATTCGGCCAGCGATGCGCGGCCTTCTCGAAGCGACTTCACCTCAGTGCCGGTCAACACCAGACCGGCTTCATACTTGTCTTCAATGGCATAGTCGTGGCGTGCCTTCTTGTTTTGCGCAATCGGCTTCACGCCTTGCTCCTTGGCCATGTCGGACCTCCTTTCGGTTCTTCAAAGAAGTGTTCTGCAACGCAACAATCGACAATATCGCGGGAGCGCGCCGCCCAACGATTCAGGCGGCGCGCTCCCGCGACACAACGCTCAAGGAAAGCTCAAACGCTCCTTGATGAATCAGTGCACATACCAGAACTGGGACGCGTTGTACAGTGTGCGGTACGACACCACATATGGGCCACCAGCCGCGTTCATTTCGGAAATGGTGATGGTGTTGCCATTCACCGCTTCCACCACACCCACATGACCGTAGAAGCCATCGGCACCAGCCTGACCGGGCAGGAAGGAGATTGCCGCACCGACCTGCGGGCTATGATCCACGCGAAGACCATACGACGGT
>ERZ834859.3418-NODE-3418-length-11501-cov-11.468723_pt1 | contig 11501 bp, 14 predicted proteins | sample MGYA00519947_ERZ834859 | MGnify/ENA primary metagenome ERZ834859 (study PRJEB31850, sample SAMEA3708763) | human gut metagenome | biome: human gut; feature: human-associated habitat; material: faeces | place: China | collected 2014 ...
ACTAAGGATCTTGTGAGCAATGCGCTCGTGTGGGTTCAAGTCCCATCTTCCGCATCAGAAAAAAACACCGTGATTATATCCCCGGTGTTTTTTTGATGCCTTTTATTATAGTTATAAATTGCAGTTTTCTTTTTAATCAAGATATTTAATCTCTGCGTCTATATTTCCCTGTACATCTGTATTTAGAACAGCATAACTTGACTTGCGTCCTGCCTGACGCGGATATGACAGGCTTCCCGGATTTATCACAAGAACGCCATCTTTTTCTGCAACAACCGGCTTATGCGTATGACCAAAAAACGCGATCTCGCAGCCTCTTGATCTTGCTTCATCTGCAATTCCACTTAAATCTATAGATACTCCATAGTAATGCCCGTGTGTCACCAGAGCCTTTTTGCCGCCTACCATAATCTCCTGCTCTCTTGGCAAATCACAGAAAAAATCATTGTTTCCCGCTACAATACAACAGGGACAGTCAGCCAGAGCCTCTATAAAAATCTCTCTTCCCTCTACATCTCCGCAATGTATCAGTCTGTCAAAAGGCGCCTCTCTCTCCACCGTCTTTTCCAGTTCTCTGTCTCTTCCATGGGTATCGCTTACAACCAAAATCTTCATAAGAGCTCTTCCTTTATTGCGCGAAGCGCTTTTCCTCTGTGGCTGATTTTATTTTTTTCTTCCATAGAAAGCTCTGCGGAGGAGCAGCCATATTCCGGAAGATAGAAAATCGGGTCATAGCCAAAACCATTTTCTCCCGCTTCTTCATAGCCGATGCGGCCTTCCATCGTCCCTCTTACTGTCTTTACTGTTCCGTCCGGAAAAGCCGCTGCAATGGCGCACACGAAGCGCGCGGTACGTTTTTCATCCGGTACGCCTTCCAGGCGCTCAATCAGATTTGCATTTTTAATGCGATAAGAAGTGTCTTCTCCCATATATCTCGCAGAATAAATTCCAGGTTCTTTATTCAGATAATCAATCTCCAGACCGGAATCGTCTGCCAGAGCAATTTCTCCTGTCAGTTCACATACAGTTTTCGCCTTAATAACCGCATTTTCTTCAAATGTTTTTCCGTCCTCCACAATGTCAGCTTCCACGCCTGCTTCCTTCATGGAAAGCACTTCTGCATCAAGATCTTTTAAGATCTCACGGATTTCCTTCATTTTTCCTGCATTTCCCGTTGCAAAAATAATTTTCCTCATATCATTCTCACTCTCCTTTGTTTCTTTTCGGCGGACGCGGTCCGAGAAACTGATAATAATATGTTTTCAGCATACCATTATAAATTTTTCTGTTCTTATCCGCTTTTTTCCCAATATCAAGCTCCGCTTTATCATAAGAAGTAATTAAGTACATGGACCATTTGTCAAGACGATTATAGCTCTCCCCGATTTCCCTGTAAAGTGCCGGGAGCGCTTCTTTTTCTTCCAGTCTCTCTCCATACGGTGGATTTGTGATAATAAATCCATAAGGCTTGGAATGGCGAAGCTCTTTTACAGGTCTCTGCTGAAAATGGATCAGCTTGTCCACCCCTGCCATTTTCGCATTCGATCTTGCAGCCCGCAGAGCCTCCGGATCAATATCAAATCCCTGAATATCCGTATCCACATTTAAGTTTACCCTGTCCTGTGCCTCCTCAAGAGCCTCATACCAGCATTTTCTCGGGACAAGATGTTTCCAGTCCTCCGCAAGAAAAGAACGGTTCATGCCCGGCGCAATATCCGCAGCCATCATAGCCGCCTCTATGGGGAAAGTTCCGCTCCCGCAGAAAGGATCTACAAGGATTCTGTCCTTATTCCACGGTGTCAGCATAATAAGCGCAGACGCCAGAGTTTCTGTGATCGGCGCTTTCACCGTCATCTGGCGGTATCCTCTTTTATGAAGGGAAATGCCGGAGGTATCAATTCCAATGGTGGCAACGTCTTTCATAAACGCCACACGAATAGGAAAGCTTGCTCCGTCCTCCTGAAACCAGGAAATTCCGTATACGCCTTTTAAACGCTCCACAATCGCCTTTTTCATAATAGACTGTATATCCGAGGGGCTGAACAGCTTGCTCTTTACAGAGTTTGCCTTTGCCACCCAGAATTTCCCGTCTGAGGGAATAAATTTTTCCCAGGGAAGATCCTTCGTCTTATCAAACAGCTCCTCAAATGTAGTTGCCTTCACCTCTCCTACTTTAAGAAGAATCCTCTCCGTTGTACGGAGAAACATATTTGCATCTGCAATCCCCTGCGCATCTGCAAGAAATGTAACTTTTCCGTCTTCTACTTTACTGATCTCATATCCCAGATCCAGGATTTCTCTTTTTAATACTGCTTCCAGTCCAAAATGACAGGGCGCAATCAGTTCCCATTTTTCCATCTCTTTTTCCTCCCTGTCTTATAACTGAATGCTCTTCACAACATTGCCGTCAAAATCTTTGATCTCAAACAGACCGTTTTCCAAAACTGCATATGTAGGCGGATTTCCTTCTTTCGGAATCGAAACTGAACCAGGATTCAGCCATATATAATCTCCCATATTTTCTGCTTTTAAAACATGAGTATGACCGTGGATCAGAATGTCGCCTTTTTTCAGAGGAGGCAGATGATCTGTGTTATACACATGACCGTGAGTCGCAAAAAAAGTTTTCCCCTCAATTACAAGCACACAATAATCAGCCAGCACAGGAAACTCCAGCACCATCTGGTCCACCTCTGCCTCGCAGTTTCCTCTCACTGTATAAATCTCATCTTTTTTGTCATTTAACATGGCGATAACTTCTTTTGGTGCATACTCCTTTGGAAGATCATTTCTCGGTCCGTGATAAAGCAGATCTCCGAGAAGCACAAGGCGCTCCGCCCCCTCTTCTCTGTACGCCTCCAGCATTTTCCGACAGAAATATGCAGAACCATGTACATCTGATGCAAACATGTATTTCATATTATTTTTCTCTCCTGTTCTGAATAATTACTCTCTTACTACATTATCATGCTTAACGGGAAATTACAAGATTTCTTCCTCTATATGCGGCAAATCCGCCAATTACACTCCGCGTTCTATATCCTTTTGCCCCAAGAAGCTTTGCCGCTTTTAAGCTGGCACCGCCTCTCTCGCAGTACAGAACAAGGATTTTATCTTTTGGAAAAGCATAACCATCTTCTATTTCCTGATAGGAAACGTTTTCTGCCCCCTTCACATGGGAAACACGGTACTCCTCTTCTCTTCGCATATCTATAATAAGAGCATCTGCCCTGTTCACATAATAGTCCAGCATTTTTGCAGAAATGGTTTCTACCTGAAACATGAGAAACTCCTTTTTTATCTATTATATGATGCGGGTAACATTGTGGAAGCACGAAGTACAAAACGATTCGTCAAAAAAAGGACGGCTTTACGCCGTCCTCCTCTCTGTTTTAGTATCTGTTTTTGGAATTTTCTGTTTTATCCTGTGCATTTTTTCCGTAATTGCAGTTGCGGCTGTTCTGCTCATTTTTAGCATTTCTGGAATTCTGCTCGTTCATTTCATTTTTATTGGAATTCGCTGCTGTTCTTAAATTTTTGTTTTCAGATTCATAATTTTTTGCCATTTTAATAGCCCTCCTGATACAATAATTTTGTTCCTTACACTGGTTATTATGTCAAAAAGTCAGGAGAATATTCAGCAAAATATTATTGCTTTTTTTTCCAATTTATATTATAATTATTGTTGTAAAAAGAATTTACCCTTCAAAAATTTTTTTTACATAACCCCTTATTTAATTATTTATACTCCCCTCGAAATACCCGGTAGCTCCCCTACCGGGTATTTCTCTTTGTATATGCTGTATCAACCGGTTTTTACAAGACATTCTTTTCTGTAAAAGAGCATTTGCACATTCCCTTTCCATTTCGTTTTCATCTCCTGCTGTTTTCACCTCGATCACTTCTGCTCTTCTGTTTTTTCTATCCTTGATCACAATATTAGTCCTTCCCAGAATGGCACACTATCCATAAAAAATCCCCGGAAGAACCGAAACTTTCATTATCCGATTCCCGGGGCTTACTATAATTTGCGATATTCTTACAGCAGATAATCCGGCATATCCTCTGTTATGCGAACAGGTTCTCCCGGCTTCTTATCTGCATTTTTTCCAGAAAGAAATTTCACCTGAATTTCCTCTGCATTCATGGGGCTGATGACCGACTCTGCTGCCACCTTTTCCCCTGATATTTTTCTGGAAGCTGCCTTTTCTGCCCCTGCAGCTCTTTTAATACTTGCTTTACCTAACGACACGATTCATAACCTCCTCTGCCAATGCTGTATATTCTTTTGCACTTCTGCTGCTCTTTTTAAATTCCACAACCGGCTGGCTGTTATCCTGCGCCCATTCTACTGCGCTGTCTACCCTTATATAAGAATCCAGAAGTGTAATATCCTCCATCTCATGAAGAATTTCCAATGTCTGTTTAAAATAATTTTTCCTTGTATCTGCCTTTGTAATAACTATGCCAAGAACCTTTAATTCCGGTGCAATTTCCTTTACTTCACCCAGAAAATCAAACATATTTGCAAGTCCGAACATTCCCCAGGGACTTGCCTCAACAGGAACGAGCACCTGGTCTGAGGCGCAGAGAATATTCATAACCCAGCCGCCTAATGTGGGCGGCGCGTCAATTAAAATATAGTCATATACGCCGGAGTCTTTTATTTTCTGAAGACATTTTTTCAGAATAAATTCTCTCTGCCACTTTGTAAAAAGTTCGTATTCAATGGAGCTCATCTGCGTAGATGAGGGAATTAAATCCAGATTTTCATAGGGAGTATGCACAATGTAATCTGACAAATCCCTCTGTTTCCCAATTGCATGATAAAGATTCTTTTCCCCTGCTGCCATTTTCAGCACTTCTTCCTCAGAAAAGAAGGAAAGAGAAAGATTTAACTGCATATCTCCGTCTACAAGAAGTACCTTTTTTCCTGCCTGTGCCATTGCAGCTCCTATATTTGAGCAGGTCGTAGATTTTCCGCTTCCGCCCTTATTATTTGTAAAACAAATCGTTACTGTTTTTTTCATTTTTTCTTTTGCTGCTCCTTCCTGTCTATTTTACTGTAATGTATTTTTGATTGCGGCTTCTTGGTTTTTCAGGAATTGTCATTTTAAGTTTTCCCTCGTCCAAAAGTGGTTTTATATACCGTAAATTAAAGCTTCGTCTATCTTTATACCCAAAAAATTCTATGATTTCTTTTATAGATTTAGGTTCTGTACAAAACTCTGTCACTTTCTGGGAAGTCACATTTCTATCTTGGTGGTTATCTTGGTGGTTATCTTGGTGGTTATCTTGGTGGTAGTTTATGTTTTTCAGAACAACTTTAAAATCGCACGAAGTTGAAAAAAATTCCGGTTTTAACTCTTCTCTGTATCCCGGCAATTTCTCTGTCTCGCTCACTATTTTTCTAAGTCCGCTTCCGCGCCGTTCCATATACTTCATTCTATGAAATAAATCGGCAATAACAGGATTTCGTCTTACCGATCTCATAGTATTAATATCGCACTCCTGTACCGGTTCTCCCTCAAACATTCCCCCTGGGGATACAATTTCCACTCTGTCATCATACATATCTATATGTATTTCACCTCCCAGGACAATATAATCACGATGAATCAGTGCATTTACTATATAATCCGGAGCAGTTACGCTCTCGTTTCCCACACGCACATAAGCTTCCATTACTCCATCTGCTTTATAATAATACGGTGTAGTTGCTCCAGCTACTACTTTTAATGCCAAAATGTCTTTTTCCTTCTCCCGGAATGGAGTTAAAACAAACTGTGGCAATGGAGTTATTCTCTCTTTAATCAACCTGCTGATTATCTCCGCGTCTTTTTGTATTTCCTGCAGTCCTATCGCCGCTCTGTCATCATTAATTCCAAAAAACAGCGTGCCTCCTATTCCATTGGCAAAAGCACTTACACTTTTCAACCAGCTTTTCGTTTTTTTAATTTCCAGTGCAACTTTAAAATCACATTCTGTTGCTTCTGCTACTAATTGTTCTATCATTCATTCTCCCCCATAAATACCTTTTCCCTCTTAGTTCCATTATACCCACCCTTCCCTTTTATTGCAATGAAAAATCCCCTCCGAATCATCACCCGGAAGGGATTTCACTGACATTCCTGTCATTTAACGATTTTATACTGTCTTTTACCAGATTTTTGAATCAACTGCCGCTCTTTCAATTCCAAGACCTTTGACATATCTGTCCATGAATATCTGGAAACCTTTCACACCTTCCGGATCCGGTTCCAGAGACGTGCCTTCGTTTCCTGCAAATACTTTATTATCCAGGAAGCTGTCAAGCGTCTCTCCCTCTTCCTTATTCACAAGATAAGAGGCAAGAAGGGCAATACCCCAGGCTCCGCCTTCTCCTGCTGTTTCCATAACAGAAACCGGTGCATTTACTGCGTCTGCAAGAATCTGCTGACCGACTCCTTTTGTCTTAAAAAGACCTCCATGACCAAGAAGACGGTCTACCTTTACGCCTTCTTTCTCAAACAGAATATTTAATCCCACACGCATTGCGCCAAGGCAGGTGTAAAGATTTGTTCTCATAAAGTTCGCAAGTGTAAATCTGCTCTCAGGAGATCGTACAAATAAAGGACGTCCCTCCTCAAATCCTGTCATATGCTCGCCGGAAAAATAACAGTAGGAAAGAAGACCGCCGCAGTCTGCGTCGCCTTCCATTGCCTTATGATAAAGCGTTCCGAAAAGCTTATTCATATCCACTTCCATTCCCATTGCCTCTGCAAATTCCTTAAATACTCCAACCCAGGCATTTAAGTCGGAAGTGCAGTTATTGGAATGTGCCATAGCAACAAGATCACCTGCAGGTGTTGTTACCATATCGATTTCCTTATAGGGCTTTGAAAGCTCTTTTTCCAGAACGATCATGGCAAAAACAGAAGTTCCGGCTGAAACGTTTCCGGTACGTCTCGCTACACTGTTTGTGGCAACCATGCCGGTCCCTGCATCACCCTCCGGCGGACACATGGGAATTCCCGGTTTCAGCTTTCCGCTCGGGTCAAGAAGCTTTGCTCCCTCTTCTGTCAGGCAGCCTGCTTTTTCTCCTGCAACAAGCGCTTTCGGCATAATGTCGCGAAGCTTCCAGGAAAATCCGTAAGGCGCAGCAAGTCCGTCAAACTTATCTATCATAGACTGGTTGTAATCTTTTTTCTCAATATCAACCGGGAACATTCCTGCCGCATCACCGATTCCGAGAACCTTTTCTCCTGTAAGTTTCCAGTGTACATATGCTTCCAATGTTGCAATGTAATCAATATCTTTTACATGCTCTTCTTTATTCAAAATCGCCTGGTAAAGATGAGCAATACTCCATCTCTGGGGAATGTTGTAATTAAAAAGTTCTGTAAGAGCATTGCTCGCCTCTTCTGTAATATTGTTTCTCCATGTACGGAAAGGAACAAGAATCTCTCCCGCTTTATTAAAAGGCATATATCCGTGCATCATGGCGCTGATGCCCATAGCGCCTACGGAAGTAAGCTCCACCTCATACTTTTCCTGCACATCTTTTACAAGTTCCTGATAGCAGTCCTGAATCCCGCCCCAGATGTCCTCCAGACTGTAAGTCCAGATGCCGTTTTCGTAACGGTTTTCCCACTCATGTCCTCCGGACGCAATCGGTTCATTTTTTTCATCTACAAGGACTGCCTTGATCCTGGTAGAACCAAACTCAATACCAAGTGCTGTTCTATTTGATAAAATGGCTTCTCTTGCGCTCATTGCAAATCCTCCTATTTTCTGTAAGCAATTTCATTCCATCTCAGTTCGTTTTTGAAATTACGGATTGTTGTATCTTTATCAATATATACAGCTTCAATTCCCATAGCTGCTGCCCAGTCGCCCATCTGCTCTGCAGTAAGGTCATAGGAAAATGCAGTATGATGTGCACCGCCTGCAAGGATCCATGCTTCCGCACCGGTTGCAAGATCAGGCTGCGGTGTCCAGAAAGCGGTTCCCACCGGAAGCTTCGGCATCGGTTTTTCTACTTTCTTACAATCTACATCATTGATGATCAGGCGGAAACGGTCGCCAAGATCAACAAGGGAAGTTGCGATTGCAGGACCTGTCTTAGATGTAAATACAAGTCTTGCCGGATCTTCTCTGTCACCCATAGAAAGCGGGCAGACTTTAATACTTACCGGTCCTTCTGCAACAGTCGGGCATACCTCAAGCATATGCGACTGGAGAATTCCTTCTTTTCCCGGAACAAAATTGTATGTATAGTCCTCCATAAAGGAAGTTCCCTTTGCATCTTTTATTCCTGCTGTCATAATCTTCATCAGGCGGACCATAGCCGCTGTTTTCCAGTCTCCCTCTGCGCCGAAGCCGTAGCCTTTTTCCATCAGTCTCTGCATTGCAAGTCCTGGAAGCTGCTGTAAAGAACCAAGGTCGCCGAAATGTGTAACAACTGCCTGATAGTTTTTCTCCTCCAGGAATTTTTCAAAACCGATCTCAATTCCCGCCTGAACTGCCACATGGCGTTTAAACTCCTCCGGATCGCGTCCTTCCAGAAGGATATTGTATTTGCTGTAATACTCTTCTACCAGAGCATCAATATCGCCTTTTTTCACATCTTTTACATAATCTGCCACTTCATTTACTGGATATGCGTCTACTTCCCAGCCAAATTTAATCTGCGCCTCTACTTTATCTCCCTCTGTAACAGCAACATTACGCATATTGTCGGCAACACGGCACACACGAATATGGCTGCTCTCCATAATACCAACTGCTGTGCGCATCCATGATGCAAGTCGTTCCTGTACCTTTCTGTCTGCCCAGTGTCCCACGATAATTTTTCTTTCAATTCCCATACGTGTTACAATATGTCCGTACTCACGTCCGCCGTGTGCAGACTGATTTTCATTCATAAAGTCCATATCAATGGTATCGTATGGAATTTCTTCGTTAAACTGTGTATGAAGATGGCAAAGAGGCTTTCTGTATTCTTTTAAACCGAGAATCCAGGATTTTGCTGGAGAAAATGTGTGCATCCATGTGATAACGCCTGCGCAGTCCTCGTCTGCATTTGCCTCATTAAATGTTTTTCGAATCAGCTCGTTTGTGATAAGTGTGGGCTTCCATACAAGTTCAAATGGAAGAATACCTGACTTATTCAGCTCCTCCACAATGATTCTGGAATGCTCTGCCACTTTTCTGAGGCACTCGTCTCCATAAAGATCCTGTGAACCGGTACAAAACCAAAATTTGTAATCTCTTCCTGTTTTCATGTGAAAATCCTCCTTAAAAAAATATATAAATGTTATTTGTTTTCTTTAATAATTCGTTTTTTTGTAGACCCCCGCACAATAAGCTCCGGCTGGATCAGGCGTTCCACTTTGCTTTCTTCCTCCGGAATGTGGTTGATTTTTTCCAGAAGAAGCTCTGCCGCCATCTCTCCCAGTCTTTCCTGCGGGTGGGCGATCGTAGTAATGCCTTCTCCTCTCTGCGCATAGAGAGAATTGTCATAGCCAGTCACAGAAACATCTCCCGGAATCTTGATTCCTTCCCGCATAAGAGTCTCTGTTACCTGTACGGCAATCTGGTCATTGTAACATACAATTCCGTCCGGCATCTTTCCTTCCCGAAAAAATTCCAAAGCTGCCATAGAAGGCTTTGTCCTCCTGTCTTCTGTATGAAACCATACAACTCTGTCCGGATCGTAAGAAAGCCCCGCCTCCTGCAAAGCCCGGACATATCCCTTATGTCTCGCAATCCCCTGAATATCGTCGGCCTTAAAAAATCCGGCTATTTTTCTGTGTCCCAGTTCAAGAAGGTGCTTCGTCACAAGATACCCTCCCATTGCATCGTCCATAAGAATATGCGGTTTTTCTTTCATTTCCCCGTAAATCCCCTGGATAAACACGTATGGGATTTCATACTTGTCAAGAGTCTCATACAAGTTCACATGACGACATGACATCTGGCTTTTGCTCGGCTCGATAATGAGACCGTCTATATCCTTCTGAAGAAGCTCTTCCAGACATCTGGCTTCCTTCTGCCGGCTGTTTCCTGTATTTTTCAGAATAATACTGTATCCCTTTTCAGACAGCACATTGTCCATGCCCTGGATCAGCCTCGGAAAAATATAATCGGATATATATGTAGTCACAACCGCAATATTTCCCGATTTTTTTGTATGACGCATATTTTCCGAACAGAACGTGCCTTTTCCGTGAAAAGCCTCCACATACCCCTCCTGTTCCAGAAGTCCCAGCGCTTTGCGCACCGTGTGGCGGCTTAAGGAATATGCCTGCACCAGTTCGTTTTCAGAGGGCAGTCTGTCTCCCGGCTGGATTCTGCCGGATAAAATATCATTTTTCAGTTGTTCCATCAAAGTGTAATACTTCGGTTTTCCAGTCTCCGTCATCTCTCTCCCCTTCTTTCCCTTCAAATGGTATCACTTGTACGCACATACGAACAAGTTGTTTTTCACATGAATATTTCACGAAATTTCAAGCTCTTTATTGTGCATATTGAACAAAACCCGGAGATTCCTGACACAAAAAAAGAGCTCTGGAATATTTCCAAAGCCCTTTATCGTTTTCTCCATCTTGATATGAGATACAAAATAACTGCAAGCACGATCAAAAACGGAAGCACTGCCGCAAGTACGCTTATCAGCAGGAAAATAACGACTGCCGCTGCCGCGATCACAATCAGTTTTCCGTACCAGGTGGAAAGATCCAGCTTCTTCTTCCAGTTTTTTTCCTCCTGATTTCCATAGCCTCCTGTATCGCTTTCCGAGTAGCTTCTGCTCTCCTCGTAAACTTCTTCGCCTGTATCTGTATCAAGAAGCGTTTTTGCGATCAGTCTGGGATCTCCAAGCTGCGCGATCACTTCGTCCTCCGGGGTTCCGGCTCTTACCTTTGATTGAATGTAATCCTCATAATACCGAAGGTGCGCTCCTATTTTCCCTTCGTGCATCTGCCCTGACAACTGGGTTTTTAAAATGTCAAGAAACTCTGTTCTGTACATTCGTCAATCTCCTTGTTTCATAATTTCACTGTTCATTCATCCTTATTTATTTTAACATACTATTTATCATATGGTAACTGTGTAAATCATAAAATTTCTATAAACCTTTTACAAGAAATCTTAAATAAATCTCATACACTTCACACATTTACACAAAAAAATTTGATAATTTTTTATCAACTCCTTGACAACCCCAGCTAAAGGTGCTAAACTCATTTCATCAACAAAAAGTTTCCTGATTACTGACGGAAAGAGTGGAGAAAACCACAGGGGATTCAGGAAGCTGGTTCAGCCGACCGTCTGGGCAGTATTTGATGAATATCTTATCAGGTACTGTCCTTTTTTGCTAAAAGGAAGGCTATTATAGCCGGTTGCAGATTTTATACCGGCTGCAAAGTGAAAGGAGAACAAAATTATGGGATTCAAAAGCGACATTGAAATTGCACAGGAAAACACTCCGCTTCCGATTACGGAGGTTGCAGCAAAAG
>ERZ834859.3423-NODE-3423-length-11487-cov-3.130948_pt1 | contig 11487 bp, 9 predicted proteins | sample MGYA00519947_ERZ834859 | MGnify/ENA primary metagenome ERZ834859 (study PRJEB31850, sample SAMEA3708763) | human gut metagenome | biome: human gut; feature: human-associated habitat; material: faeces | place: China | collected 2014 ...
CCGAAAAGGGGATATATACAAGTTATTTGCTACTCGTCCGCCTTGAAAACCGTTGCTATTACTGGCTTTTTCAAAAAGTTCTGTATCACCACTCGCACCAAATCAGTTACCGTTGTTGATACCATATCAACAACGGTAATTTTTTATTTTCCACCGTCTGAGGAGTGGTTTTTGCGAAAAGCAGGGCTTTTCCTGAACATTTCCAGCCATCGGCGCGATGTGCGCCCGGATTTGCTGCGGCCATGATGAGAAAACCTTGGGCTTAGCAAAACGGCAATCGTTATAAGAGTAGAAACGATAAATTATTATTTTATATTGATATAGGAAACCGTCCACGGCCGAGAACAACTCCGGTCATGGACGGCTTTCCTTTGTACCCCCGGGACAGAAAGGACAAAAAGGACAGAACCGGGCTGGTATTCTCAGTAATTCTTGATACCCTTATTATCTCACAGGCGCCGTTGCTTTCACAGGACGTCATTTATTATGCGCTTACGTTATCATTTGCGAAGTTTCCACATGAAATCATATTTTGCGGAAACTTAACATCCCCTGCCAATAATTATGGCTTGTTACGGTTTGACTTTGATTTTGATGAAACATTCAAATGCTCTTTGCTGATTTGGCAAAATTTGCTTGAATCAGCAAAGAGACTTTGACTTACTTTGCACATTGAACATCGGTATCACCTGATTCATCAAAGAGCCATCCGAATCAGCAAACAAAATACCAAAGTGCAAACCGCAAAAACTGATTGCGCTATTGCTTGATCGAAAGTGTGCCTCAGAAATCTGACTCCACGAAAATATTATCTGAAAACTGGAACGGAAAAAGTTTTTTAATGCGGATTTCAGCAGAAAAAATCGATATTTTTAGGAAAACATTCATAGTATACTATCAATAATCCTTGACAAAAATTGATTTTGCGGATATTATTTTGAAAAAGGAGCTGATCTCAATGGCGATTACAACAAAAGAAAGCATCCTCAAAGTTCTGAGTGCTTATAATCCGTGGTGGAAAACCGGGACAGTTAGCCCGCAGATGTCAAAAACCTACAAGAGGTTTGCATTCCACGAAGCGATGAAGCGGTTGACGGATAAAGGAATTCGCCGCTCTGTGGTTTTGACCGGGACGAGACGCGTTGGAAAAACAACCATCCAATACCAAATGATCGAAGCGCTGTTAAAGTCAGGTGTGGCACCGCAGAAAATTGTTTTTATTTCTTTGGATCATCCTATGCTGAAGCTCAGCCAATTTCAGGATGTGCTGGAGTGCTATCATGAAAATATCTATGCAGAGCAGGATGTCTATTACTTCTTTGATGAGGTGCAGTACGCACAGGACTGGGATCGATGGTTAAAGATCATTTATGATACACAACCCAACACCCGTGTTGTTGCAACTGGCTCTGCCAGTCCGGCGTTGATGAAGGGCAGCAGAGAAAGTGGTGCCGGCCGTTGGACTGTTATACAAGTCCCAACGATGTCTTTTTATGAGTACTGTGAACTGCTGAATTTGGATCGCCCCAATATTGCCTCCGATTTGAAAGTAACAACATTGCTCCACAAAAGTCAAATTGAGCGAACTCAAATTATGATGCAGCTCTCCAAGGTTCAAAATCATTTTATGCGGTATTTGCAGGTTGGCGGTTTTCCGGAGTTGGCATTGGCTGACAATGATTTGATGGCGCAGCAGATCATGCGAGAAGATGTTGTGGATAAAGTTCTGAAGCGTGATCTTCCCTCACTGTACAATATCCGTAACGCAACGGAGCTGGAGAGAATTTTCTTATACCTCTGCAATGTATCTTCGGAAATTGTATCGATTGAGGCAATTACGAAAGAACTGAACGGTGTATCTCGCACAACTGTAGAAAACTATATTCAGTATCTGGAGAGCGCAAATCTGATTTATCAGAGTTGGCCGGTTGATATGGCAGGGAAAAAGGTATTAAAGGCGCGTCCTAAAATTTATATCGCCGATGCGGCAATTCGGAATGCTGTTTTGATGGATGATTCTGTTTTGACGGACCCTGTTGAGATGGGAAAGATTGTTGAAACGGCTGTTTACAAGCATGTCGCAGCGTTTTATTATCAATATGCTACTTCGGTGGGCTATTTTAGAGGTGGAAAAAAGGGCAAAGAAATTGATATTGTGGTGGACTATCCTAATACGAAAAACATCCTCATTGAAGTTAAATACAGAGAAGGTGCGCCAATTGCGGATGATGATGCGATCGTAGAATTGTGTGAGGAATCGTCGGCAGCAATCATTATAACCAAGAATGCGGACGATTATGGAGTTCATAACACAAAGTGCGGTAAAGATCTACTACGAATTCCTGCATTTGCGTTCCTTTATTTGCTTGGGAATGCAGAAAAACATGGATATCGCGGAATGGAACAATAAAATAGGTTATATTCTGTCCTTTCTGTCCTCGTTGTCCCAGCCCATCAAAACAAAACCCATAAAATAATGCACCACGCCTTCAAAACATGGTGCATGGTATCCACGAGCGGTAGGTTTGCCAGATCTGCACCGCCTGTCCGTTCGGCAGGCGGTGCTTTTTGCCGTTTTCCCGTTCCTCTGTGTATCTGTCCCCCACTTCCATTGTCCCGGTGCGTCGGGACGAACTCCGTGAAAATGTACTGCGCCTGCTCCGTGCGCGTACAATTGCCGTTATCGGCAAGATTCAAATATTGTTTCACAAATTGTTCTTTATATTTTGCCGATAATGTGCTATACTATCCCTGTGCAGAAAGTGAGGGATCTCTATGAAATATATTTCTGTCGCGGAAACGGCGAAAAGGTGGGGCGTTTCCGAACGCAGCGTGCGAGGGTATTGCGCCGAAGGAAAAATCGACGGTGCATTTCTGACCGGAAAGACATGGAACATACCCGAAACCGCAGAGAAGCCCGATCGCATGAACAAGAAAACCGATACACCAAAGACACTTCTTGAGGTGCTGAAAGCCGAAAAAGCGGCGAAGCTGCACGGCGGTATTTATCATAAAATCCAAATTGATCTGACCTATAACTCCAACCACATGGAGGGCAGTCGCCTTACTCACGATCAGACGCGCTATATCTTTGAGACGAACACCATCGGCGCATCGGACGGGACGATGTGGTCGAGACCGCCAACCATTTCAAGTGCATTGATATGGTGATCGACAATGCCAATTATGCTCCGAGCGAGGCGTTCATCAAGCAGCTGCACGCCGTTCTGAAAAACGGAACTTCCGATTCCCGCCTCGACTGGTTTGCCGTCGGGGACTACAAGAAATTGCCCAACGAGGTCGGTGGCATGGATACCACTGCGCCGGAGAATGTCGGCTTGGAGATGAAGAAGCTGCTTGCCGAGTACAACGCTATCACGCGCAAAACCTTTGACGATTTGCTCGACTTTCACTACCGCTTTGAGCGCATCCATCCGTTCCAGGACGGCAACGGCAGAGTCGGGCGCCTGCTCCTTTTCAAAGAATGCCTGCGGAGCAACATCGTGCCGTTTATCATTGAGGACGACATCAAGATGTTCTACTACCGCGGCTTGAAGGAGTGGCAGAACGAGCGCGGCTATCTGCGTGATACCTGCCTTTCTGCACAGGACAGGTTTCAGAAGTATTTGGACTATTTCCGAGTCCCGTATGACAAATAAGCAAAACCGCCCCTGTGCGATACAGAGGCGGATTGCTTTTTCGTAATAAACCCGTGCGTCTATGCCGTAAAAAATCCCGCCTGCACAAGCAGGCGGGAAAATTTTTGCTCTCTTTTGTGTTCGGGAGGTTTTCTCCATCCCCCGGCTCACATGGCCGCAGCCTCGGGGCTGCGGAGCTGGAGCTGCAGGCGGTCGGCGATGAGGGCGATGAACTCGCTGTTCGTCGGCTTGCCCTTCGTGTTCGACACCGTGTAGCCGAAGAAGCGCTGCAGCGTCTCCAGGTCGCCGCGGTCCCACGCGACCTCGATGGCGTGGCGGATGGCGCGCTCGACGCGCGAGGGCGTCGTGGCGAACGTCTTGGCCACCTGCGGATAGAGCACCTTGGTGATGGCGTTGATAACATCCATGTCATTGACGGCAATCAGGATCGCCTCCCTGAGATACTGATAGCCCTTGATGTGCGCAGGGACGCCGATCTCGTGAATGATCGAGGTGACCATGGACTCGATGTTGGCGTTGCGCTTTGCTGCGATGGCGGGTTTGCGCGAAACGGCGCTCTCGCAGATCTCGTCGAGACGCTCCACGACGGCACGGCAGCTGCATGGTTTCAGCATGATATATTGCACGCCGAGCGTCATAAACATTGAAGACACATATTCCGTTACGAACTCCACCAAAACCAGAAGCTTTGGCTTTGGATCCAGCCCGGCCGCTGCCTTCAGCACGGACAGGCCGTCCGCCTGCGGCAGCATGAGGTCGACGACCAGCAGATCCGGTTTCAGCTCTTTCAGCAGGCTGATGGCGCGAACGCCGTCACAAGCCGAGCCGACCACGGAATACCGATTCGTCTGCTTCAGGGCAACGCCGAGCTTCCCACAAAACTCTTCGCTGCCGTTTGCCAGCAGGACCCGATACATTTTTTCCATGTAACAACTCTCCTCCTCGTAGATTCTCTCATTTCCGCATGGATGTACAAGCGGTGCTTCTAATTTAACATATTCGGCCCGCTTTTGCAATGACTTTCCCTGAAAATGTCTGCTTTTTCGTCGACGTTCTTCGACAAACATGCGGAAACGGCAGAAAATATGATACTCTAAGAGGAAAAAGGTGAAAAAATATTCTTATTCACGGAATTACCGTGAGACGTCCCGTTATTCCGCGTGATCGGTCGAATTTTCATTGCGCTGGCTGAGCCAGATCAGCAGCACGGCAATGTCCGCGGGCGAAACGCCGGAGATGCGCCCGGCCTGCCCGATGGAGCGCGGGCGGATGTCGGCCAGCTTCTGCCGTGCCTCGAGGCGCAGACCGGCGATGGAGGCATAGTCCGCATCCTCCGGCAGCAGGCGGGCTTCCTCGCGGCGGAAGGCCTCGATCTGCTGCTCCTGCCGCTGGAGATACCCCGCATATTTCACCCGGATCTCAACCTGACGCGTCACGGCCGCCGGAAGCTCCGGCCGCTCCGGGTCGAAGGGAGCAAGCTCTGCATAGTGCAGCTCCGGGCGGCGCAGCAGGTCCGCCAGCCGCGCGGAGCTGACGACCTCCGCCGAGCCGCGCGCCTGCAGAAACCCGTTCAGCGCCGGACCGGCGGGCACGCCGGTGTGCTCCAGCCTGCGCTGCTCGCGCCGGACGGCCTCGTATTTCTCCGCGACGGCCTGTGCCTGTTCGGCGGGGATGAGGCCGATGCGATAGCCGATGGGCGTGAGCCGCTCGTCGGCGTTGTCCTGCCGGTGAAGCAGCCGGTATTCGCTGCGCGAGGTCATGATGCGGTACGGCTCCTCCGTGCCCTTCGTGACGAGGTCGTCGATGAGGGTGCCGATGTAGCCGTCCGAGCGTTTGAGCACCAGCGGCTCCCGGCCGAGCAGCTTCAGCGCGGCGTTTACGCCCGCCACAAAGCCCTGCACGGCCGCCTCCTCATAGCCGGACGTGCCGTTGAACTGGCCCGCGCCGTAGAGGCCGGGCAGCTTTTTGCACTCGAGCGTCGCGGAAAGCTCCGTCGGGTCGATGCAGTCGTACTCGATGGCATAGGCCGGGCGCAGCATTTCGGCGTGCTCCAGCCCTGCGATGGTGTGCAGCATGGCAAGCTGCACCTCCTCCGGCAGGCTCGTGGACAAGCCCTGCAGGTACAGCTCGTCCGTCCCGAGGCCGCACGGCTCAAGGAAGAGCTGGTGACGCGGCTTGTCGGCAAAGCGGACGATCTTCGTCTCGATGCTCGGGCAGTAGCGCGGGCCGACGCCGGTGATGGAGCCGTCGAACAGCGGGCTGCGGTGCAGATTCTCGCGGATAACGGCGTGCGTGCGCTCGTTCGTCCACGTCAGCCAGCACACGGCCTGATTTTTCGGCGGCTCACGGGTGGAAAACGAGAACGGCTCCGGATCGTCGTCGCCGCGCTGGACCTCCATTTTCGAGAAATCGACGCTGCGCGCGTTGATGCGCGGGGGCGTTCCGGTCTTGAAGCGGCGCATGCGCAGGCCAAGTCCCCGCAGGCACTGGCTCAGCTCCGGCGCAGGGCGCAGGCCGTCCGGCCCGGAGTGCAGGACGCATTGCCCGGTGATGACGGTGCTGTCGAGGTACGTCCCGGCAGCGACGACGACGGCGCGCACGCGGTATTCCGCGCCGAGCTGCGTCACGACGCCGCTGACGTGCCCGCCCTCCGTTCGGATCTCCGTGACGGCAGCCTGCTTGAGATAGAGGTTCGGCTCGCGCTCGAGCAGGCGCTTCATGTGCTCCTGATAGCGGCGGCGGTCAGCCTGCGCCCGCAGGGAGTGCACGGCCGGGCCCTTGCCGCGGTTGAGCATGCGGTACTGGATGCAGCAGGCGTCCGCCGCGCGGCCCATTTCGCCGCCGAGGGCGTCGAGCTCGCGCACGAGATGGCCCTTGCCCGTGCCGCCGATGGCCGGGTTGCAGGGCATGTTGCCCACGGCGTCCAGATTGATCGTGAACACGACGGCCTGCAGCCCCAGCCGCGCGGCCGCGAGACCGGCTTCGATCCCGGCATGGCCCGCGCCGATGACGGCAATGTCATAATTTCCTGCAAAATAGCTCATTTACGCTCATCTTTCTTTCAAATCACAGCGGTGACTGCTTGATCTTTGCATAGCGGCGGGGATAGGCCGGGGGCGTCGGGTGCTCCTTGCGGATGACGATGACGCAGCGCGGCGCGCCGTCGATGTCGTAGGTCTCCGTTTTTTCCACGCGGCCGCCCAGCCTTGCGATGCCGCGCTTCGCCTCCTCCAGCTCCTCGGCCGCAGCGGCGGCCTTCATGGCAAGGAAGTATCCGCCCGGCTTCACGAACGGCAGGCACAGCTCCGCCAGAATGTTCAGCCGTGCCACCGCGCGGGACGTCGCGATGTCATATTGCTCGCGCGCCTTCGCGGCATAGTCCTCCGCACGGGCGCAGACGCACTGCGCCGGGACGCCCATGTCCCGCAGTGTTGCCTCCAGCCACGTCACGCGCTTGCCGAGGCTGTCGAGCAGCGTCAGGTCGAGGCTCGGCTCGCCGAGCTTCAGCGGCACGCCGGGGAAGCCCGCCCCGCAGCCGACGTCGATGACGCGTTTCTTTGCGAACGGCACGATGCGCAGCAGCGCGAGGCAGTCGGCAAAGTGCAGCTTCGCCACGGCCTGCGGCTCCGTGATGGCCGTCAGATTCATGACGCGGTTCTGCTCGAGCAGGCGCGCGCCGAAGTCGCACAGCTGCTCCGCCTGCGCCGCCGTCAGCGGCACACCGAGCGCTGCGCAGGAATCCAACAGGGCTTGCAGCATATTACGATACCTCCCGGTAAACCTGAATAACAATGCCTAGGTCGCAAAACGTTGCCCGGCCGGGGACCTGCAGCACGCGCACGGCGTCATACACCATGCCAAGCGCCGCGACGGTGCAGCCGGCGCTTGCCATCGCCACGGGCCAGAACCACACGAGCGGCACGCGCGCCAGCGCGAACCACAGCGCCGCGCCTACGAGCACGGGCGGGAGCAGCCGCACGGCAAGCATGGCAGCGCGGCCCAGCTCCGTATTCGAGCCGACGCACGGGCGCAGGGAAAACACGGAGCAGAACGGCCTCCTTCGGCCGAACAGGGCCAGCAGCGGCCACGGCAGCAGGCAGAGCACCCACTGCGCCGCGAGCGACACGGCGATGCTCTCCCCAATGGCGAGCAGCCACCTGCGCTGCCCGCCCTCGACGATCGGCTCCAGCGCAGCAGGGCCGCGCCATTTCCAGAGCAGGACAAACAGGCCAACGGCGAGCAGCGCGCCGAGCACCCGCAGGACGCGCCGGTGCCCGCGCTCCATGGAGAGGGAAATTTCCTCGATCTTTTCTTTCATATTCGCTCACTTTCCGACACAGAATCGCTCAAAAATGCGATTTGTGATATCCTCGCGGACCGTCCGCCCCGTGACCTCGCCGAGGGCGGCCATGGCCTCCTCCACGTCCGTCAGAACGGCATCCGGCGTGACGCCGAGGCCGAGGCCCGTTTTCGCCCGTGCGATGGCGCGGGAGGCGCGGTCGAGCGCGCCGAACTGGCGCGGATTGGTCAGCAGGGAGCCGTCGCAGGCGTTCCCGCCGAGGAACCAGCCCTCGAGCAGGGCGGGCAGGGCGTCCAGCCCCGCGCCCGTGCGGGCCGAGACGGTCAGAACGGTGTCAAACGGCAGCTCGTCCGGCGAGACGGCGGCGGGCAGGTCAGATTTGTTGCACAGGGCCAGACTGCGCGGGGCGCATTTGGCCGCTTCGATGGCGCGGCGGTCCTCGTCCGTCAGGGGCTGCGAGGCGTCGCAGACGAACAGGGCCAGCTCCGCTTCGCGCGCGGCCTGCTCCGAGCGGGCCACGCCGAGGGCCTCGATGGCGTCCCCAGCCTCGCGGATGCCGGCCGTGTCCGTCAGACGCAGCAGCACGCGGCCGACGCGCACCGGCTCCTCGACGGTGTCGCGCGTCGTCCCGGCGATGTCCGTGACGATGACGCGGTCATAACCCGCCAGCCGGTTCAGCAGCGACGATTTTCCCGCGTTCGGCTTGCCGAGCAGCACGGCGCGCACGCCCTGCCGCAGGTGGCGGCCCTTTTCGTAGGTCGCAAGCAGCTCGCGCAGCGACGTCTCCGCGCGGTCGAGCGTCCCGCCCAGCTCCGCCGCGCCGAAGTCCTCGATGTCCTCGTCCGGATAGTCGAGCACGGCGTGGAAATGGCTGCACAGGTCCGTCAGCCCGTCATAGACCGGCTCGATGGCGCGCTTGAGCGCCCCGCCGAGCTGCCCGGCGGCGTTCGCGGCGGCGTCTGCCGTCTCGGCGTCGATGAGGTCGACGACGGCCTCGGCCTGCGTCAGGTCGAGCTTGCCGTTCAGGAAGGCCCGGCGCGTGAATTCGCCGGGTCCCGCCTGCCGTGCTCCGGCGGCCAGCAGTGCCTCCAGCCCGGCGGCCAGCATGGCGGGCGAGCCGTGGCACTGCAGCTCAACGGTCTCCTCGCCGGTGTAGCTGTGCGGCGCGCGGCACACGACGCCGAGGCACTCGTCAATGACGCGCCCCTGCCGGTCGTGCAGCAGGCCGAGGACGAGACGGCGGTCCGGCGCGTCCGCAAACGGCTGCTTCGGGGTGAAAACGCGGCCCGTCAGCGCGGCGCAGCCGGGCCCGGACAGGCGGAGAATGCCGATGGCGCAGGGCGCGCGCCCTGTTGCGATGGCAGCAATGATGTCAGACATGATGTGATCCTTTCGGTAAGTGCGGGAAATGAGGCAAATGGATAATGGAAAGCGGAAAGCCGCACGAGGCTTCCTGCCATGCGTTGTAGGGGAGGGGACAGCCCGGCCCGGCGCAATGCTGCCGATCCGAACAGGCTGTTGATAAAACGAGGATGGCCCCGGATTTGTCATTGCGAGGGCGCTTTGCGCCCGTGGCAATCTCGGGAAGGCAGTTACGTTTTCGCCGGAAGTACCCAATTATCCGGCCAAGTACTGCGAGATTCCCACGTCGCTTCGCTCCTCGGAATGACACGTCAAGCGAGTGCGGCGGTGCACCAGTGCCTTTCTGCCGTTGAATGCTCCCCCTACTGGGCGGTCACTGACCGCCGCTACATTTTCCTCTCGTCCGGCGGGTTGTGCAGGGATCGCCGCTGCGGACGCAACCGGCCTATTCATCCTGATCGACGCTCTGTGCAAACTGCAGGCACGCAGCCGGGCCATTCCGATTCTTTTCCCGCAGCCTGTTTTTCCTGTTGCTTTTTCCGCGTTTTTCCGGCATAATATAGGCATCTACTATTGAGAAAGGCGGAAGGTTCCCATGGAGCTTCTGAAGGAACGGATCCGGAAGGAAGGCAAGATCCTGCCCGGAAACATTGTGAAGGTGGATGGTTTCCTGAATCATCGCATCGACGTACCACTGATGGAGCAGATCGCGCAGGAATTCAGGCGCGTGTTTGCCGGCAAGGACATCACCCTTGTGCTGACGGCCGAAGCCAGCGGCATCGCCCTGGCCACGATCTGCGCGCAGGCCTTCGGCGTGCCGATGGTGTTCGCCAAGAAGGCCAAGAGCGACAACATCGAGGGCGGCCTCTATCAGAGCGATATTCTTTCCTATACCTATAAGAAGAAGGTCACGCTGCTCGTCTCCAAGGAGTGGCTCAGTGCCTCGGACAAGGTCCTCATCATCGATGACTTCATGGCGCGCGGTGAGGCCATGCGCGGCCTGTGCGACATCGTGAGGGAGGCCGGGGCCGAGCTCGTCGGCATCGGCGTCGCGGTGGAAAAGGGCTTCCAGCACGGCGGCGACCGCCTGCGCGAGGCCGGTATCCCGCTGCATTCGCTCGCCATCATTGAGAGCGCAGACGAAAACGGCTTTGTCTTCCGGGAGGAATGAGCATGGAAACGATTCTCGTTCTGGACTTCGGCGGGCAGTATAACCAGCTCATCGCCCGCCGTGTCCGTGAGTGCAATGTATACTGCGAGGTCAAGCCCTACACGACCCCGCTGGAGGAGCTCAAGGCCATGCAGCCCAAGGGCTTTATCTTCACCGGCGGCCCGAACAGCGTCTATGATGCCGCCTCCCCGAAGGTCGATCCCGCCATCTTCACGTTGGGCGTGCCGGTCCTCGGCATCTGCTACGGCTGCCAGCTCATGGCCCAGACGCTCGGCGGTGAGGTCACGGCCGCGCAGGACAGCACGGCCCGCGAATACGGCCGCACGGAGACGCACTTCTCCCCCTGCCGCCTGTTCGAGGGCCTGCCCGAGCAGAGCGTCACCTGGATGAGCCACGGCGACTTCATCGCCCGCCTGCCCGAGGGCTTCCGCGCCTGTGCCGTCACGGAGCATTGCCCCACCGGCGCCATCGCTGACGAGGCCCGCGGCTTCTACGGCGTGCAGTTCCACCCGGAGGTCAACCACACCGAGCATGGTCAGGATATGATCCGCAACTTCCTCTACCGCGTCTGCGGCTGCACCGGCACTTGGAACATGGGCGACTATATGCGCTCCTCCATCGCCGCCATCCGCGAGAAGGTCGGCAGCGGCAAGGTCCTGCTGGCCCTGTCCGGCGGCGTGGACAGCTCCGTTGCCGCCGCGCTCATCGCAGAGGCCGTCGGCGACCAGCTCACCTGCGTCTTCGTCGACCACGGCCTGATGCGCAAGAACGAGGGCGACGAGGTCGAGGCCGCGTTCCGGAAGTGGGATCTGCACTTCGTCCGCGTCGATGCCGAGGCCCGCTTCCTCGGCAAGCTTGCCGGGGTCACGGAGCCGGAGCGCAAGCGCAAGATCATCGGTGAGGAATTTATCCGCGTCTTTGAAGACGAGGCCAAGAAGATCGGGCGCGTCGACTATCTCGCCCAGGGCACGATCTACCCCGACGTCATCGAGTCC